>TARA_R110002072_G_scaffold42064_18_pt1 | contig 40453 bp, 36 predicted proteins | sample TARA_R110002072 | Tara Oceans TARA_R110002072 (sample SAMEA4397118) | marine metagenome | biome: Polar Biome; feature: [SRF] surface water layer (ENVO:00010504); material: water (ENVO:00002006), including particulate matter (ENVO:01000060) such as... | depth 5 m
CCCCCGCATAAGTAATCGTGCCGCTGCACACCTCTTCCCACTGAGCCGACCCAAACACCCCGACCCGCAGCCCCTGCAACGACTTCACCGTCTCGATCCGCCGCTCCCGATTCACCATCGCCGTCGCCAGCGCCCAAACATGCTTCTGCATCGCCCAGTTCCCGGTGATCACCTTCGCCGACCCCATCACCAGATCCGTCGCCCCCAAGAACCCAACCCAAGGGTGCTCGATCATCATCCGAGCAATCTCCCGCACCATCCCGCCCACCTGAGCCCCCAACGAAGCCAGCCCCCGCTCAATCTCTTCGGCCCCCCGCACCGACCCCGTCACCACCACCTCAAACTCCCGCTCACCCTCAATACTCTCCAAATCGCACAACGACGATCGCGGAATCCCATGAGCCGCCCAAGCATGCACCAACCCCGGAAACCGCGGCCGCAACAAATGCACATCATCCAAGCACGGCAAGAACAACCGATACCGCTCCAGCCCCACCCGCCGAGCCCACTCATCCAGCACCCCATCCGGCAGCGCAAACGGATGGTCCACATGGTACTGCACCGCCCGCAGCGTCGAGCCCGGATCAAACAGCGCCGGCGGCAGCTGATCGACCGATTGCGGCGAGTTGAAAAAGAAGAACACACCTTCGGTGGGCGGGGTGTCTTGGGTCAGGTCGATCGGGCGGGCGTCGTAGCCCAGTGCGGTGAGGGCCTCGAGTATTTCGTCGGCCATCGCCCCAAGGAGCCCGAACTGGGACTGGTAGGCATTGGGGATCCAGATCGTGTGGGGTGAGCTTTGCATATACCCTGTATCGGGCGGGGTGGGCGTTCGGGCGTAATCGCGGTTTGGAGAGCCTGGGCGGGGGAATCTCGAAAATCATCGCGTCCGGTGAATCCGCTGGCGGGGAGCGAGCGAATAGTGCGCAGATCAGGGATTCGAGGGGTGTTGTTGTACACTCGCCCCGCCCGGGTCGTGACTAGTTCTAGAGAAGAGAGCACACTATGAACCGAACTCCAATGGCCGCCAGCGCGGCATCGAGCTTGACTGTTGCACTGACTGCTTCGCTTGTTGTATCATCCGCCTCGGCTTCGATTTACGACGAGGGCGTTGACGGCGACCTTTCCAATGACCGCTTTGCACCCACCATGATCGGGCTCGATGTCGGGCTCAACACCGTGACGATGGATGTGATTGACTCCGACGGCCCGGGCGGCGACCTGGACTACTTTACTTTTACCCTGGGTGCGGGCGAGTCGATCGATTCGATCGTGCTGCTCGATGCGAGCAATCCATCGGTCGGATTTGACTCGGTGGCGTTTGTTGGTTTGGCGTTTGATTCGGTCTTCGACTTTGATCCCCTGACCTTTTCTGGTGATGGTCTGGTGGGCTTCACGCTGACGCCGGCGGAGGTCGTGGGGACCGATGTGCTCGGTGATCTCTCTGATGGGCTGGGCTCGCTGGGTGAGGGGGATTACTCCTTCTGGGTTCAGCAGACGGGCGAGGACCTGACGCGTGTGTCGTTGGGGATCAATGTCGTGCCGACGCCCGCTTCGACGGCCCTGCTGGGTCTGATGGGTGTCGCGGCCATCCGCCGGCGTCGCTGATCTGCGGCCATCTTCCGCTTCTCTCAAACCCGCCCGGTGCGGGTTTTTTGTTTGGAGAAGGGGGACGATCCCGCTGCACAGGGGCGAGGGTGTTGATAGACTGGGCATGGAGAAACTCACCATGAACATGATCCGCAACCGTCATACTGCCGTCCTTGTCTTTGGGCTCTCGATCCTTCTGGTGCCCATCTTTGGCGGGTGCGCTTCGACTTCGATCGCGCTGCGTGAGAGCTTCGGCACGCCCAAGCGCGAGCAGCTTGTTGATCGCGTTGATGAGACGCGCGACGCCCAAGAGTCGGCCAAGGAGCAGTTCGCGTCGACGCTCGACGAGCTCAAGTCGCTGTCGGCCTATGAGCCCGGCGAGCTTGACGCGGCGTACAACCGGCTCAAGTCGCAGCTCGACCGGGCCGAGAGCCGGGCCGACAAAGTCAGCGGCAAAATTAAATCCGTCGATCGCGTAGCCAACGCACTTTTCGCCGAGTGGGAGAGCGAGCTGAGCGAGTTCTCGACCGAGTCGCTTCGCAACGCGTCGGCCAGGCAGCTCGATGACACCAAGTCACGCTTCGGCGATGTGCTGTATGCGATGCGGAAGGCCGAGTCGAAGATGAGCCCGGTGCTCGCGGCTTTTAATGATCAGGTGCTGTTCCTCAAGCACAATCTCAATGCGCGGGCGATCGCGTCGCTCGATTCGACGCTGCTGGAGCTCGAGACCGAGATCGGTGCGTTGATTGCGGACATGGAAGCCTCGATCGCGGAGGCGAATGCGTTTATTGATGACATGAGCACTGGTTCGTGAGCACGGGTCTGTAAACCGGCTTAGCTGATCATTCGTACAGCTTGGCGAAATCGGTAAAGTAGCCGGGGTAGGTTTTGTCTACGCAGGCGGGGTGGTCGATCGTGATGTTTGGGCGGCGCAGGGCGATCAGCGAGACTGCCATGGCCATGCGGTGGTCGTCGTAGGTGGCGAAGGTGATGGGTTCGCAGTCGGGTGAGCAATCGATCCCGGTGCCGCTTTGTCTCGTGGGGCCGCTTGGCGGGGTGATGGAGAGGGTGTCGGGGTCGCCGTTGAGGTTGTCTTCGACGAAGACGCCGAGCTTGCCGAGCTCGGCTTGCATGGCGGCGATGCGGTCGCACTCTTTGACGCGGAGGGTCTGCACGCCCTTGATGATCGTGGTGCCGGACGCGAAGCACGCGACGCTGGCCAGGGACATGACGGCGTCGGGCATGTCGCGCATATCACAGATGATTGGGCGGAGGGTCGGCGTGCCTTTGCACGCGAGCGTGTTTTTGGATTCGATGAGTGTGCAGCCCATCTGTTCGAGCAGGTGGGGGAACTGGGCGTCGCCTTGGAGCGAGTGGTTTTGGAGGTCGAAGCCGGCGACGCGGACGGTGGCTTTGGGGAGCAGTGCGCCGGCGGCCCACCAGTAGGTCGCGCCCGAGGCGTCGGGTTCTACATCGAGGGTGAAGGGTTCGAGCCCGGGCGTTATGCAGATGACGGAGAGGTCCTCGCTGTGCTGGACTTGCACCCCGAGCTGGTCGAGCAGGTCGATGGTCATGCGGACATAGCTGGCGCTGGTGGTGCCGGCGGGCATGGAGATCGTGAGCCCGTGTTCGAGGAAGACGGCGACGAGCATGAGGGCGGTGATGAACTGGGAGGATTGGGTGGGGGCGATGGTGATCTGGTTGGTGCTCAGAGCAGCCGGCGGCGTGATGGTCAGTGGGGGGTAGCCGGTGGTCGCGTGGTAGTGGATGGTGCAGGCGAGGGTTTCGAGGAGGGTCGCGAGCTCGGCGATGGGGCGCTGCTGCATGCGCTGATTGCCGGTGATGGTGAGCGGTGCTCCGGCGAGGAGGGCGCTGGCGGCGAGGAATCGGGTTGCGGTGCCGGCGTTGTTGAGATCGAGGGTGGTGCCTTGGGGGGGGAGGTGCCATTGGCCGGCGACGCCGGTGATTTTGATTGAGTCTGGGTCGGTCGTGTTGACGCTTGCTCCGAGTTGTTGGATGGCGCTGAGCATGCGCTGGGCGTCGTCGGCTTCGATGAGGGCGTGCTTGAGGGTGGAGACGCCGTCGGCGAGGGCGGCGAGGAGCAGGGCGCGGTTGGTGATGGATTTGGAGCCTGGTGGGCGGATTGTGACATCTAAGGGCGATCGCCCGGGTGCCCGCGACCACATCGGCAGGGGGAGGGCCGGGGGCAATGCAGAGGCGCTCAGGTTCTTGGGGAAGGCGGGGGTGTGCATCGCGCGGGCTCCGTGGGGCAGTGGGCCTACGACTCTTTGCGGAAGACGGCGACGATGTCTTCGACGGGGATGACGAAGAGGCGGTTGTCGCCTTCGAAGTCTACGGGGATCGCGTGCTTGGGGTTGAAGAGGATTCGGTCGTACTGGCGGATGGGGTAGTCGGGGTCGTTCTCGACTTGGGTGGAGATGGCGACGACGCGGCCGGTGATGGTGGGGATTTCGATTTTGTCGGGGAGGTGGATCCCGGACTTGGTTTGTTTTTTGTCCTCGTCCTTGCGGATGAGCACGCGGGCGCCGATGGGTTCGACGGTTTCGAGTTCGGAGTTTTTGGTTTTGGGGCTTGGCATGGTGGATTGTAGGGGGGGAGGGGGAAAAGACGAATGGGTCGACGACAAGAACCCGAGGCGGTTTGCTTGTCGTGGGCGAATCACATCGGCGTGCCTTGGTGGAAAAAGAGGCGCCAGGTGTTGGCTTCGCGTTTCCAGATGGAGCTTCGGCGGGCCTGAGTGGTGGTCTGTGTATGTGGATCGGTCTTTGGGTTGGTGCGGGTGGTCGTGTAGGTGGTGAGGGCGAGGTCGGGGGTGAGTTGTTGGGCTTTGAAGTCGGCCATGGTGAGCTCGATCTCGGGCTGGGCTTGGGATTCTTGTGGGAGGTGGGCGAGTGTGTCGGCCCGGGTGTGGAGCTTGCCAGAGGCTCCGATCTCGGTGAACTCTGGGTGGAGCAGGGCTTCGAGGTGGGCTCGGCTGGCGCGGACTGGGGCTTGCAGGTGCGATGCTTCGAGGGCGTGGAGCTGCTGGTATAGATCGTCCATAGGCGTCACTTCGATCGGGGGGCGGTCTGTAGGGGGCTTAGTCGATGCCGCGGAGGGTCATGTTGAGTTCGAGTTGTTCGTCGTCGCGGATGATGGTGAGGGTGATCTCGTCGCCGGGTTCGTTGTTGGTGAGGATGGGCATCCAGGTTTCGACGGAGTCGATTTCGTCATCGTTCCATTTGATGATGCGATCGCCGGGGCGGAGCCCGGCGGCGGATGCGGAGGTGTCCTCGAAGACGCGTTCGACCTTCATGCCGCCCTTGGAGGCGTTGGAGGGGATGATGCCGACGCGGACATTGGGGCCGTCTTTTTTGGGTGTGTCGGATTTGGCGCGTGATGCTGGGTGGACGAGGCGGTCGTCGCGGGTGGCGGCGTCGATGGCCATGGCGGAGGTGAGCAGGGCGACGCGGACGGCGCCTTCTTCGTCGATGATGTCGATGGTGTCGTCGGGCGAGTGGTACGCGTCGTGGAGCCCGGTGAAGAAGAAGAGGTTGGGGATGCCCACGGCGTCGAACGAGGCGTGGTCGGAGCGGCCTTCGCCTACGGAGACGGTTGTTGAGTAGGGCATGGCGGCGGCGAGGAGGTGGGGGGTGGCGAAGTCTTTGAAACCGGGGGCGGATTTGAAGCCGCCGACTTCGAGGAGGCCGTCGGATTGGGTACCGACCATGTCTAAGTTGAGCATGATGGCATGGTCTTGGAGTGGGACGATGGGGTGCTGGGTGTAAAAGCGTGAGCCGTTGAGCCCGGATTCTTCGGCGGTGAACCAGAGGAAGAGGATCGAGCGGGCGTCTTCGTTTTCGGCGAGGAGTTGGTATTGCTGGGTGAGGGTTTTGGCGGCGATGATGTTGGCGGTTGAGCCGCTGGCGTTGTCGTCGGCTCCGGGGTGGACCTCGCCCTTACGGCTAGGTGTGCGGGAGCCGAATTTGCCGTAGCCGACATGGTCGTAGTGGGCGCCGATGACGACATATTCGTCTTTGAGGTCGCCGCGGCCTGGGAGGATCGCGCCGATGTTGGCGGTGTACTTGGGGGTGCGCTCGATCTCGATGTTGAGGGTGATGTTGTTTTCGCCCAGGGGCATGACGACGCCGGCTTGGTTGGCTTGTTCGATGAGCTCGGCGAGGGTATGGGAGGCGTTGGTGTGGGCGAGGATGGCGCTGGCGACCTCGGGGGTGACATGGATGACGGGGAGGTCGTATTGGGGGCCGGTCTGCTTGCCCATTTGGGTCGATGGTGGGGCGGTCGAGGCGATGGTCTCGAGGAGGTCGACGCGTGGGTCGTCGGCTTGGGGGGGGGAGACGATGATGACCGCGGCGGCGCCTCGGCGTTCGAGGGCTTTGATTTTGTAGGAGAGGCGTGCGTTGTGGGTCCATTTTTCGTCGCGCCAGAGCGAGTGGCCATCTTCGTCCATGGGTTCGTAGTTGAGGCACAGGGCGATGCGTCCCTCGACGGATTCGGTGGTCTCGAACCCGAGGTAGTTTTGTGGGCCAGAGACGATCGCGTAGCCCACGAAGGAGACGGGGGCGGTGACTTCGCCCGAGCCTGAGTAGGCCAGGGGGGAGAAGTCGTCGCTGGGGGTGAAGGCTTGGCCGGCGATGTTGAGCTCTTGCGTGGTGGCCGCGGTGGTGGAGCCCATCTGCATGTACTGGCGGAAGGTGGCGAATGGGTCGGCGTCGGATTGAGCGTCTGCGTCGGCGTTTTCATCTCTGTCTTCGTCGTCAAGTTCGATATCTGGGAAGGCGGGGGTGAGCCCGAGTTCGGTGAGCTGGGATTCGATGAACTGGGCGGCGTTCTCGATGCCTTGGGAGCCCGGGACGCGGCCTTCCATGGCGGGGTCGGCGAGGGTGGCGATCATTTGGGTGTAGTCTTCGACGAGGGCGGGGTCGATCTCGGGGAGTTCGCCGAGTTCTTGGGCTTGTTCGTCGCGGGCTTGCTTGCGTTTGTTGTTTTCGAGCTGGCGCTGGGCACGGCGGGCGCGGACCTCGTCGGCGGTCTCGGGGCCCATGCTCGCCAGCACATTTGAGGGGGCAATGAGGAGCGAGGCGAGGCAGACGATGGTGAGCAGGTGCTTGGGCATATTGGGGCTTCCGTATGGGAACTTGGTTTCTCTATCGTATACAGACAAGCGCGGGCGGGGTTGCCGGCTTGGTCTGGCCGGTGGGCGAGGGGCTATGCTCGGAAGCGCATTGTGCAGAGGGCGATGCTGCCGACGGCCAAGAGCACGCCCAAGGTGTCCGCCATGGCATCGAGTGGGTCGGCGACCCGGTTGAACAAGGGTTGTGTGCTTTCGTCGAAGATGGCAAAGAGGATACCCGCGACGATGGTCCAGATGATTCGGCGTTTGAAACAGGCTGGGCGTGAACGATTGCCGGCGGCGACTAGACGGGCGTTGTAAAGCATTATGGTCCATACGAAGAATACTCCTGTATGGATGATGAGGTCCATGCGAGAGAAGCTGTCGCTGTGGACGGTGAGCCCGGGCCAGTGCGTGGCGGTGAGCAACGCAATCGTGGCGAGCACAAACACCACGCGGGCGGCGGAACGGAACCGGTGGGTGGGGGTGTTCATATCGGATTAATCTGCGGCGGTATCAACGGGTGAAGCGGGGGCTTGTGATGGTTGTCCTTGCGGGCGTTCGAGCACGGCTTGGGCGCCTTTGAGCACGCGGATCTCGGCTTCGCTTAGGTCGCTGGCGCGGGAGACGGCTAAGGCACGGTCCCATTCCGCGACGATGGTCTCGGCGAGTTTTTTGTAGTCCATTGCGCCCGGGGCCCATAGGGCGTATTGGAAGATTGTTTGCCCGAAGCTGGGGCACTCGGCGAGTTTGATGTTCCGGCGGATCGGGGGATGGTAGACGCGGGCGCTGCTCCATGCGGTGTCGGTCGATCGCTGGCTCTCGAAGAAGCGTTCGAGGTCTTGGACGACTTCTTTGGAGTGCGAGGTTTGTGAGTCGTGCATGCACAGGACGACGCCGGCGACGCGGAGGCGTTGGTTGATTTGTTCGCGGACGATGCCGACGGTTTCGAGGAGCTTCGAGACGCCCTGGAGGGCGAGGAAGTGGGCCTGCATCGGGATGATGACTTCTTGGGCCGCGGCGAGCGCGTTGAGGGTCAGGAGTCCAAGGGCGGGGGGACAGTCGAGGAGGATGAACTCGTGGTCGGTGGTGCCGGCGGCGATGGCGCGCATGAGGCGTTGGTTGCGATCGGGCTGTCCGGCGAGCTCGGTCTCGACGGCGGCCAGGTCGGTCTCGGCGGGGACGATGTCGAGGTAGTCGTCCACATGGCGGACGCAATCGCGGACATCGAAGTCGGGATCGAGGAGCAGGTCGTAGACGGTGGGCTGGTCTGGGTCGTCCTCGCGCTCGCCGGCGACATGGAGGGTGGCGTGGGCCTGGGGGTCGAGGTCGATGATGAGGACTTTTCGGCCCATGCGGGCGATGGCGGCGGCGAGGTTGACGGTGGTGGTGGTCTTGCCGACCCCGCCTTTTTGGTTCATCAGGGCGATGACGCGGACCGGGTGCTGGGCCGATTGATCGGTCGGCTGATTCCCGGTTTCGTCGGCGGATTGGCTCGGATCGTGCTCCATATCTGCAAGTATATCGGAGAAGATCCCGGCGAGGGCGGGGGGGATGCGGATTCGTGCTCGCTAATTCATACCCGGAGTGTATCCGGTTTGGCTGGGTTTATATGTTGGCGACGAGGAGCACGACGCAGTGGACTTCGATGGCGAGCCCTTGGCCGATGGCGTCGACGCCCTCGTGGGTTTTGGCTTTGATGTTGACTTGGTCAGTCTGGACATCGAGGCCGGCGGCGACATTGGCTCGCATTATGTCTTTGTAGGGGCTGAGCTTAGGGCGCTCGCAGACAATGGTGATGTCGATGTTGCCGACGCTGTAGCCTTTGGCTTTGGCGCGGCGGACGGCTTCTTCGAGGAAGACGCGGGAGTCTTGGGACTCGTTGCGTGGGTCGTCGTTGGGGAAGAGTTGCCCGATGTCGGGCTCGCAGAGGGCTCCGAGGAGGGCGTCGGTGACGCTGTGGAGGAGGGCGTCGCCGTCGGAATGGGCGATGGGGGCGTGGTCGTGCTCGATCTCGACGCCGGCGAGGATGAAGGGGCGGGGGTTGGTCGACTCTGAACGAACCTCCAGGCGGTGGAGGTCGTACCCATGACCGATACGGAGGGGATTGTGCTGAGTCATCTTGTATCCTCTGCTGATTCCTTGGGCGATATCTGTGGGCAAAGCCTCACGGGGTGTGTCTTTTTTAGAGAACAGGGCTCATCTTACCGATAAACCCCATGCGTGCCTGCTGAGGGTGCATATGGGGGCTCAATTGAGCTAGTATGTGATTGTATAGTAGAAAATCAGCACGGATCGCCTGACTGATTGTTCGCTCGAATGAGCATCCCGGAGACTTTTGATGAAGACCGCTCGCCACACCACTGTTCAGTTCGTTGTCTTGCTCTGTCTGAGCGCCCTTGCCGGGCTGAGCATGAGCGGGTGTATTTCGCAGCTCGTCTCGAACACCCCGGGCGGGTCGATGCGTTCGACGGACATGTACACCTACATCTCGACCCCGTTCGAGCCCTTGACGGTGACGCTGTATGACCAGCGGGACAATGAGCCGCTGTGGACAGTGGATGTGCCTATTGGGCAGAAGGTGACGGTGAAGTTCTCGTCCGACAAGGCCAAGGAGGGGACCACGCGTCGCCCGGACATCATGCAGTGGGAGATCTACGACCAGTCGAAGCGTCGTGCGAACCTGACGAACACGATGGCGGTGCCGGGTGCGGACTCGCGGATGCTCAAGGTGGCGCTGCGTGACGGGGTTGAGTACCCAGACGAGGAGCTGCCTGATGTCGAGTACGATGATCCGAACCAGGAATGGATCCCTGTTGAGCCTCGGCGATTCCGCGGGGTCCCTGTTGACAAGTCCGCTCGCAGCGGTGCGTACCAGTCGGGCAACTGAACCGGAAGGTCTGAAGAATAAGAAAGCCCGGTCAGTGACCGGGCTTTTTCGTGCGCTGGATTGCTTGGTGTCTGCTTCGTCTTTTAGTCTTCGTCGGCTCCGACATAGACGACATAGGTTGCGATGTCGAGGTCTGAGTCTTCGCCTTCTTCGACGATGTTGCCCTCGTCGTCGAGTTGGTCGTCGGTGCCCATGAACAATGGTTGGTCGTCGCGGGCGAGTTGGATGATGGAGACGATCTTGAGGTCGCGGTCCGAGCGTTTGCGGATGGCGTCGATGAGGCCGCTGCCTCCGGGTTCGTTGCCGAACTGGATGTGGAAGTAGCCGACGACTTGGGCGACGGGGGTGCCGAGTTCGAGGGCGTCAACGATGCTGTCGCCCATGGTGGCGTCCCAGACGGCTTGGGAGCGGAAGAAGCCCTCGGCGATGTTCTCGCCCGAGTGGCCGCCCATGCCGCTCATGAGGGCCATGAAGCGGTCTTTGTAGGCGCCTTCGAGTGAGCCGATGGGGATTTCGAACATGGAGCGTTGGAGCTCAGACAGGGTTTCGAGGGATTCGTAGCCGTCGGTTCGGGCTTTGCGGACATAGCGGCGTGGGGCATTGCCAGCGATCACGGGGCGGCCTGCTTCTTTGGCGGCGTCGATCATGCGGATGTGCCCCGGGGGGTTGCTTTGGGGCGTTTTGTTGGCGGCTTTGTCGAAGGCGGGGCGGTCTGTGATGCCCGAGAGGTAGTCGTTGACGATGAGTTGTTGGTCGCGCTCGTAGAACTCCATCGCGAGGACGGTTTGTGGGCGTTGGGTGAGGATGTCTTCGAAGAGTTCTTGGGCGACGGCGAGTCCGAGGGGGTGGCCGTGCATTTCACCGAAGAGTATGACATCGGCGCTGGCCATCTCGGCGACGACCTCGCTCCAGGGGGTGATGCCTGAGCCGTCGGCGCGGCGGATGTTGACGCTGCGGGCGCGGTAGCGCATGGCTGCGTCTTTGATGACCTGCTGGATGACCTCGCTCGCCTTACTGGATTTCTCGATCGTTTCATGCTCTGCGGAGGTCTGCGTCGGGGTGGAAGCGCACGCCCCGAGGAGGGTCGAGGCGAGGGTGCAGGCGATGGTGGAGGCGATGCATAGGGCGGCGGGGTTGAATGATCGTTTGGTGTTCATGGAGCGTGGCTCTTAGTGGCTGGTGTCTGAGGATGAAACGGGATGGGTGGAGATCAGCTCGACGACTTCTTTGGCGATGGGGTTGGGGACCAGGAAGGTCAGGTTGTACTGGGCGATCTTCCAGTGTTTATTGATGTTGACGAGTACGCTGGTGCCTCGGAGGGTGCCGTAGCGGTCGTGGGTGAGGAGTTCGTCGCTCCAGGCGGTTTTGCCATCGTGGGCGACCGTGATGTGGCGCTGACTCGGGTTGTAGGTCCAGCCGTGCCCGTCGGCGAAGGGTTCGCGGGCGTAGTCCATGAACTGGGGCTTGGTCCAGCGCTCGGTGGCGTCGGTGCCGAGGAAGATCGAGTCGTGGGTCATGGAGCGGAAATAGCGATCGAAGTCGCCGATGGATGCTGCGGTGTGCCATGCGTTGAGCGTGCCTTCGATCTTGGATTGTTCGAGTAAGATGTCGACCTCTGTGTTGGGCTGAGCATGCTTTGGGAATGTGGAGCAGCCGGTGATACGCGTTTGGTTCGAGGAGCAGCCTGCGAGCAGTAGCAACGCGAGTGCGGGGGCGAGTGTTCGTAGCATGTGATTCTCCTGAGTATTCGAGTAGGAAAGGTTCTTCGTGAATCATTCTACGGCGTTGACCATCCAGGCGCTGAAATCGGTGACGAACTTCCAGACGGCTTCGACATGCTCGGCGGGCATGTTGTAGAGTTCTACGGCTTCGTCGAGTGTTTGGCGGTAGCAGCGGAGCCATTCTTGGCGTCCGGATTCTGTGATGACGAAGGGGATGTGGCGGGCTCGCATCATCGGGCGGCCGTGGCGTTGTTGGTAGAGGTGGGGGCCGCCGAAGAGGAAGGTGAACATGGCGGCGCTTTTGTCGGCGGCGCGGAGCAGGTTCTTCTCGGACTTGGGGAACATGTCGGCGATTGAGGATTCGCTCAGGCGGCGGTAGAAGGCGTGGAAGAAGGCGGTGATCTGGGCTTCGCCCATGGCTTCGTATACGGCTGAGGGGATCCGGTCGGTCTGCGGCGGGCCCGAGGCGGGGGTGTAGATGGGCTCGTCGCGTTCGTGGTTGGGCAGTGGGTTAAAAATGTCCATGCATCAGGCTAGGGCGATGGGGTTGGTTTGGTCCGGTATCGTGGGGTGATTCCGGTGATGCGGGCGTAGAAAGATGGATTTTGGGTCGGGGGTGGACGGTGTGTGATGCTGGGTTTGTGTGTGGCCGAGGAAGAGGTGACTACATCTGAACTTTGGGAGGGGTCTATGAGCCAGTGGAACGCGTTTGCGAGATTACATCAGGAGTCGGACAAGGCCGAGGGGCGCGACCATCCGCGGTTTGTGGCCAGCTCGCTCAACTGCGAGAAGGGGGTTGTGTCTGATTTCTCGGCGACGGGGCTGCGGATCGTGTACCGCAAGTGTCCGAAGTTTGAGAAGGGCGACACGGTGAACCTGGATTTGTACTCGATGAAGGGCAAGCACCAGTGCTCTGCCACGGTGATGTGGATCGATCGCAAGTCGCGCAAGCACACCGAGGTTGGGTTCCAGTTTACGGACCCGGAGATGTCGAAGAAGATGCGGATCTTTGAGTTTGGCTTTGACTCGCTGAGCGAGGGGATGTTGGACCGATAGCGAGCAATTGAGCGAATCGAAGAAACTTCAGGAATAACCCGGCGGTGTGCCGGGTTTGTTTTTGTGAGCGGGTTGGCCTTGGGTTTGGCTCTGCTCGAACTCAATGTTTGTCCTGTGCGTGAGGCCCGGGGTTGGAGCGGATTCCGCTTCTCCCGGGCCTTCTTTTTGATTGGAGTTGGTGCGTATGCGAGGAATCAATACACGCGATCGTACCGGGATCATGCCGGGATGCGTTTTTGGATGATGAAGCCGGATTCAGCGGGCTCTGTGCGTACATGGGCGTGGACTTCGCGTTCGACGAGCCCGGAGGTTTTCTTGCGGAGTTCTTCGAGGAACCGGTCGAGGGTGTGCTCGTTGGCTTGGGCTTCGAGCATGACGGTGCCGTCGGGTTCGTTGCGGACCCAGCCGGTGACCTGGTAGCACATGGCGATGGAGCGTGTGCGGGCGCGGAACCCGACGCCTTGGACTCGTCCCTGGAAGATGATGCGCTGACGCGTGACCATGGGGGCATTGTACATGGTTTTGGGTGTGGGCGTGGGGCTCGGGGGCTGCATGGTCCGAAATGGGGCGTTGTGCCCTGTCAGTGCGGGGTTGGGGGCGGGGCGGGTTGGTTTGTGCGGGCGAACTTGGCGGATAACAGCGTGAAGCATCGGGCGGCGTATGATTTCGTTGGCACGCGGGCGATTTGGGGCTACCGTTTGGGATCGGGGCCGGTATACAACAGCAGATAGGGATGGATTGAGCGGATTTACGCCAGAGCATGACGATCGACAGCGGGTGCGCGATGCTTCGGACATCGTGAGCGTGGTCGGTGAGCACCTCGCGCTCAAGCCCAAGGGGCGTGAGTATGTGGGGTTGTGCCCGTTTCATGACGATCGGAATCCGTCGATGTGCGTGATCCCGGCGAAGCAGATTTTTCATTGCTTTGTGTGCGGCGCGGGCGGGGATGTGTTTACTTTTATCCAGAAGTACCACTCGATGGGCTTCCGTGAATCGCTTGAGTACCTCGCTGAGCGGGGGAATATTGAGCTGACGAAGTTCAAGCCTGGGGGTGGGGGCGGCGGTGGTCATGAGCACCATGGGGGGATTGGGAAGAAGGAGATCATGGCCGCCAATGAGGTGGGGCAGGCGTTCTTCAAGGCGATTTTGTCGCACCCGGAGCATGGTGAGCTGGCGCGGAGCATCATCGCGGAGCGCGGGATCTCTGACGAGATGGTCGAACGGTTTGGGATCGGGGCGAGCCCGGATCGGTGGGATGGCTTGCTGATGACGGCGCAGAAGCAGGGGATGGATCTCAAGGCGCTTGTGGGGGCGGGGCTGATCAAGGCGCGCGATACTGATGGGCATTATGACGCGCTGCGGAACCGTTTGATCTTCCCGATCTGTGATCAGATCGGGCGGGTGGTTGCGTTTGGTGGGCGGAAGATGAAGGAAGAGGACGAGCCGAAGTATCTCAACTCGCCCGAGACGCCGGTGTTCCGCAAGTCGACGACGCTGTATGGGATCAATCATGCGGTGCGGGCGATCAAGCGTGAGCGCACGGCGGTGATTGTTGAGGGGTACACGGATGTGATCGCCTGCCACCAGGCGGGCGTCGAGCATGTGGTGGGCACGCTGGGCACGGCGCTGACGAGCGGGCACGCGACGGTGCTGCGTCGGTTGTGTGATACGGTGGTGCTGTTGTTTGATGGTGATGCGGCGGGGATCAAGGCGGCGGATCGGGCGATCGAGGTGCTGTTGAGCGAGACGATCGATATTCGTATCGCGTCGCTGGCTGGGTTTACGGAGGCCAAGGACCCTGATGAGCTTTTTAAGCAGCCTGATGGGCCCGAGGTCTTTGCGAAGGTGGTTGCGGGTTCGGTGGATTTGATCAAGTGGCGGTTTGATCGGTTGCGTGACGAGCTTGCGGATGCGGGGCCGGCGCGGGTGACGCAGCGGATTGAGGAGGAGCTTGCGCGGCTGAGTGATCTGGGGCTTGGGGAGTTGTCGCCGGTGCGTCGGAGTTTGATGATTCGGCAGGTGGCGCGGGCGGCGAAGATTGAAGAGGGTGTGGTGACGGCTGCGATCCGGACGGGACGCGGCAAGCGTCGGCCGGTGCAAACATTCAATGATGGGCCGCCCTTGACGGATAATCTGTCTGATCATCCTGCGGACATCGAGGTGATGGAAGGCGAGCACGAGGTGTACGATGGCGATCGCTCGGAGCATAACTGGAGCCCGAACGCGCGGGAGTATCTGCTGGGGTGTTTGCTCTATGATGCGAATCTGTGGCTGGTGATGAGCGGGGATGAGCGGGCGCTGACGCGGACGACGGCGTATGACTCGGGCTTGTCGCGGGTGGTGGCCGATGCGCTCCAGCACAGCGCCGAGAACGGCACGGGGACGGGGCTGCACGCGGTGCTCGATGAGCTGGCGGCGATTGGCGATGAGACCGGAAGGAATCTTGTCGAAGCGGAACAGCGGGCCACGATGCTTCGTCAGATGGTCGCGCGGGATAGTGAGGGGATCGCTTCGCGTGTGACGCGGATGTTCAATGAGTGTGTCGCGGCGGTGTCGATCGAGGATTCGAGGAATGAAGCTCAGTCGCGCCAGATGGATCACGAAAACACGGGGCAAGAGGGTGACGAGGCGGCTCGGCTCAAGGCGTTTATCGAAGCGCAGCGAACCCAGCGGGAGAAGTATGGTCGCTCTGGCAAGAACCTGCTCAGCGGAGACTGAGCGGAAGATTTTTGGTGGCGCTCGCCCGGAGGGGGGGACGCGGTGCGTATATTTGAAGACGACGGTGTGGTCACGGGAGTGTGTTTATGATCGGAATATTGCATCCATCAGTGAGTGAGTTGATCGCGGTCGGCAAGCGGCGCGGCTGGCTCAGCTACGAGGAGCTCAACAACATCATCCCGGACGAGTATGTGGAGATGGTGCCGATCCATTCGTTGGTGACCCTGCTTGATACGGAGGGTGTTGAGCTTGTCGATGAGATGGAGTTCCGCGGGCGGATTTTTCGTGCGCAGCGTGCGGGTGATCTGCGGACGACGGAGACCATCGGGTTTTTGATGGATCAGTTCCGGGCGATGTCTGTGAGCGGCGGCGAGCATTTGGGCGATGGGGAATCCGTTCGTTCGCGTCTTAACGCGACGCATTATGCTAACGGCACGGGGGCGATGGATCCTAAGCAGATCGAGGAAGCCGAGCGCGATGTCGAGGAGGCGCGCGCGATGGACGACAAGAGCGTGCAGCGCGAGCTTAATCAGGCGGTGGCCAGCGATGCCAACGCCAAGCGGATGGATGATCCGGTCCGGATGTACCTGACGCAGATGGGGTCGATCCCGCTGCTGACGCGCAACGAGGAGATTCGGCTGGCCAAGAAGATCGAGACCACGCGGATGATCTTCCGTCGGCGGTGTCTTGAGAGTGATTACATTGTGACGCAGGCGGTCGAGACGCTCAAGCTGGTGGCCGACGGGTCGCTGCCGTTTGATCGTACGATGCGGGTGAGCACGCTTGATGATCAGGCAAAGGACAAGATTTCCAAGCGGATCCCGGCGAACCTGCCGACGATCGAGAAGCTGCTTGAGCTTAATCGGATCGACTGGATGGCGCTCGACGAACTCCGCAAGGACGATGGCACCATCCGCGAGACGAAAAAAGCACGCGAGCTGCGCCAGCGGATCGCGGTGCGTCGTCGTCGGATGGCGGCGTTGGTCGAGGAGCTATGCTTGCGGACTGGGCGGATCGCGCCGTTGATGCGGAAACTCAAGTCGATCTCTGAGAAGATGGCGGCGATCGAGGGCGAGATGCTCCAGGCGGCGATGTACCCGAAGAAGTATGACGAGGACGATCTGATTGTCCTTCGCGAAGAGCTCAATGGGCTGCGTGGGCTTGCGTCCGAAGAGCCCGAGCACCTGCGCCAGAAGATCGATCAGATCTCGACGGTGTACTGGGAGTATGAGCAGGCCAAGCGGGACTTGTCTGGCGGGAACCTGCGGCTGGTGGTGTCGATCGCTAAGAAGTATCGCAATCGTGGGCTGAGTTTCCTGGATGTGATCCAGGAGGGGAACACGGGGCTGATGCGGGCGGTGGATAAGTTTGAGTACAAGCGTGGGTACAAGTTTAGTACCTATGCGACTTGGTGGATCCGCCAGGCGATCACGCGGGCGATCGCGGATCATGCGCGGACGATTCGTATCCCGGTGCACATGATCGAGACGATGACCAAGCTGCGCAATATCCAGAAGTCGCTGATGCAGGAGCATGGGGTTGAGCCGACGGCTGAGGAGATCTCGGAGAAGGCGGGGATGTCGCCGATGGAGGTGCGTCGGGTGATGGGGATTTCCAAGCACCCGGTGAGTCTTGATCGCCCGGTGGGCGAGAGCGAGGATTCGAACTTTGGGGACTTCCTTGAGGATACGAATCAGGATGCGCCGGCGGTGGCCGCGGCTCGGGATATGCTCAAGGGGCGGATCGAGATGGTGCTCAAGACGCTGACTTATCGTGAGCGTGAGATTATTAAGCTGCGCTATGGGATCGGCGACGGGTACACCTACACGCTCGAAGAGGTCGGTCGGATCTTTAAGGTGACGCGTGAGCGTGTGCGGCAGGTGGAGGCCAAGGCGATCCGCAAGCTTCAGCACCCGATCCGATCGCGGAAGCTCGAGGGCTTTGTGGATTCCTGAGCCGTAGAAACTCATATCTGAGTGAATCTGTTCCTGTGTGCATACCCGCGATGCGTCTTACGCGTCGCGTTTTTTGTTTGGTGCAGTGGGCGGAGCCTGTATACTGCGTAGACACACACTTCAAGGAGACACACGATGGCGGATCGAATACAAGAACTCCAGATCGAAATTATGAAGCTCAAGCAGGCGCTGGCCAAGGAGATTGCTGAGCGAGCGCCCGAGCCTGTTGAGGACTGGGAACTCAAGACGCTCGGCGGCGAAGGGGTGAAGCTCTCCGAGCTGTTTGGTGACAAGAGCGAGCTGCTGGTGATCCACAATATGGGGCGTGGGTGCAACTATTGTTCGCTCTGGGGGGATGCGATGATCGGGATCGCGAAGCATCTCGGGCAGCGTTGCGGGTTTGTGCTTTGCTCGAATGATCCGGCGGAGGTTGTTCGTGAGTTTCGCGAGCTGCGTGGGTGGGAGTATCCGTGTGTGTCGGGGGATGGTTCTGGCTTCGCCAAGGCGATGGGGTATATGAACGATGACGGTGGGGCGCTGCCGGGGGTGTCGGCGTTTCATCAGTCTGAGGATGGGGCGATCGTGCGGACGGGGCATGCGAGCTTTGGGCCCGGGGATGATTTTTGTGGGGTGTGGCCGATGCTTGATCTGATCAAGGACGGGGTCAATGGCTGGGAGCCGGACAAGGGCAAGGTGGATTGCGCAGGGGATCAGGGCGCTACTTGCTGCTGTTCATAGGTGATTGTAAAAATACACCCGCGATGTGCGGGTGAAGGTTTGAGATGAGTTGAGTGGTCGTTTAGAGCTCGGGGGCGAAGCCGCGGCGCATGGTGTTTTCTGCGCTGGCTCTTGGGTCGACGAACTGGTGGAGGTAGTCTGGGCCGCCGGCTTTGGAGCCGACGCCGGACATGGCGAAGCCGCCGAAGGGTTGGCGTCCTACGAGGGCGCCGGTGCATCCTCGGTTGATGTAGAGGTTGCCGACGCGGAAGTCGCGTTTGGCCATGTCGATGTGTGCGGGCTTGCGGGTGAAGACGCCGCCGGTGAGTTTGTAGCGGTGGTTGTTGGCCATGCGCATGGCTTCGTTGAAGTCCTTGGCGTGGATGACGGCGAGGACGGGTCCGAAGATCTCTTGGGTGTAGATGGTGCTTGATTCGGTGACGCCGGTAAAAATATGAGGGGCGATGAGGTCGTCGATGCCTTCGGGGATGTTGAAGTCTTTGGAGCCGACAAGTTCGGTGAGGTTTTCTGATCGGGCGGACTCGATGAATCGGTTGATGTTGTTGGCGGCTTCGGCGTCGATGACTGGGGAGACATCGGTGTTGGGGTCGTCTGAGGCGCCGAGGATGAGGGTCTTGGTGGATTCGGCGAGGCGTTCGAGGAAGAGCTTCATGCGTGGGCCGTCGGGGCCTTGGGGGTCGACGACGATGCAGCGCGAGCATGCGGAGCATTTTTGTCCTTGGAAGCCGAAGGCTGAGTAGCGGACGCCGAGGACGGCTTCGTCGAGGTCGGCGGATGCGTCGATGATGATGGCGTTCTTGCCGCCCATCTCGGAGATGACGCGTTTGACCATGAGCTGGTCTTCGCTGGTGTCGCCGGCGGCTTTGATGATGTCGAGCCCGACGGCTTTCGATCCGGTAAACGCGATGAGTGCGACGCGTGGGTCGCGGACGAGGGCCGCGCCGGTGGTCTCGCCGGGGGCTGGGCAGAAGTGGAGGACATCGCGCGGGGCGTTATACTCGTCGAGGGCATCGGAGATGAGATCGAAGAGGATCTTGGCGATGGCGGGGGTTTGCTCGGCGGGTTTGAGCACGACGGTGTTGCCTGTGACGAGGGCGGCGACGGTCATGCCGCAGCTGATGGCGAGTGGGAAGTTCCATGGCGAGATGACCACGGCCACGCCCTTGGGCTGGTACCAGAGCTCGTCGAGCTCGCCGATGAACTTGCCAAGGCGTGTGGGCTCGAAGAGTGCGGGTGCGGTGCGGGCGTAGTAGGCGCAGAAGTCGATGGCTTCGCAGACATCGGCGTCGGCTTCGCTCCATGTTTTGCGGGCTTCTTTGCAGACGACGGCGGAGAGCTCGTCTCGTCGGTCGGACATCATCTGGGCGACGCGCTCGATGATCTGGGCGCGTTTGATGGGGTCGAAGTCGCGCCAGGCCGGGAAGGCGTCGTTGGCCGAGCGGATCATGTCGAGCCCTTGATCGACGGTGTGGTCGTTGGCGATCGTGGGGACGGTGGTCGAGGACATTGTTCGCCCGAAGGCGTTGCGTTGGTCTTCTTGGGCGAAGTCGCGCATGGGGGTGGTGTAGAAGGGGCGGCCCTGTCCGATGTGTTCGTTGGTTGGTGAGAGTTGGTGGCGTTCGGGGGCGATCTCGTAGAGGTCCACGGGGAAGGTGCCGGTGTGCTTGGTTGCGGGGTCGGCCAGGAGCGTCGCGGTGTTAGCGTTATCGAGGAACCCGGACTTGAGCCAGGATTCGTTGGAGGTGTTTTCGAGGAGCCTGCGGACGAGGTAGGCCATGCCGGGGATCATCTCGCCGACGGGGACATACTCGCGGACGCGGAGGCCCATTTCTTCGGCGGCGTACTTGAGTTGGTCGGCCATGCCGTGGAGCATTTGGAGTTCGATGGCTTTGCGTGGGAGGTTGCGTTGGTCGAGGCCTGCGAGGGCCGCGGCGATCGAGCGGACATTGTGCGAACCGAGCGCGAGCTTGATGCCGCCCTCGCCGGGCTTGGTCGGGCACGCGTCGAGGAAGACCTCGACCATTTGTTCGAAGCACTGGTCTGTCTGCCATTTTTCGTTCCACACCGGGCAGGGCCAGCCCTCTTGCTCGGCGTGGATGGTCTCGAAGTCCCAGTAGGCACCCTTGACGAGGCGGACGGTGACGACCTTGCCGGTGGATTTGGCCCAGTGGGCGATGCGTTTGGCGTCATCTACGCCGCTCTTGAGGTAGGCCTGCATGGCGATGCCGGCTTCGAAGTCGATGGTCTCGCAGGCGTGCATGAAGGTGTCGAGGGTGAGGTCTTTGAGCTCGTATTGCTCCATGTCGAAGTTGATGAGCACGCCGTTGGCTTTGGCGGCTTCGAGCACGGGGGTGGCTCTTTGCATGAAGTCGGCCATCGATGCCTGGGGGGCGATGGGGTTGAAGTTGGCGCACAGGCTGGTGGCTTTGACGGAGACATTGACGCGGGGGACGGTGCCTAGATGGTCGGATTCGAGGCGCTCGGTGTGCTTCCATGAGGAGGCTTCGCCGACGAGGTTGTTGACGAGGTCGAGGTACTTGGCTTGGTACATGTCGGCTTCGGCGTTGGAGACGCAGGCTTCGCCCAGCAGGTCGACGGAGAAGGCGATGCCGTCCTTCCAGAGGCGGCCGAGCATGGGGAGTGCGTCGGTGGCGTCGGTGCCGGCGATGAAGTTCTTGGCCATGTTGTTGATCTGCGAGGAGATCGTTTTGGTCATCATGCCCTTGGCGACGCCGCCGGCTTTGAGCCCCAGGTCCATGAATGGCGGGGCCTTGACGCCGGGCTGGGTGAGGTAGTCGACGAGGTGATCGTGGACCATCTCGGGGGTGGTGAGTGAGGGGAAGGCGTCGACGAAGCGGAAGAGCTGGACCTTGAAGTTGTGGTCTTTCATGGACCAGTCCATGAGCTTGTCTTGGTAGAACTTGGCCGAGAGAATTCCGGACTTGTGGTCTTTGGCGATGTCGAGCATCTGGGAGCCGACATTCATGATGGCGGCTTCGCGCTCGGGGGTGGAGGTGGTCGCGACCGGAGGCCTCGTCGTGCGTGCGGGGGCGTGGGCGCTGGTGGACGCGTGGGCCTTGGCGGACGGGGACTTCGATTTACGACCAAATATTGCCATGGACGGGCTCCGAAAAAAGAGGGACGGGGTCCGGGGCGAGCGCCCTGGGAGGTGGGGGGATTCTAGGTGCATTGAACTGGGGTAGACTGATTCGACACAGAGGGAATCGCACTGCATAAACTGCTCTATGACTGTTCATCGAGCCAACCAGATCGCCCTGAGCGTGGGCAACTTCGACGGGGTCCATATCGGGCACCGGGCGTTGATTGAGCGCTGCCGATCCGTGGTCGGTGAAGACGGGAAAGTCATCGCTCTGGCCTTCTCGCCGCACCCGATGGCGACGCTCAACCCCCAGCGGGCACCGATGGCGATCGAGCCGTTTTCTGTTCGGCGAGAACGGTTGATGGAAGCGGGGGCCGACGAGGTGGTGGGGCTTGAGCCTACGCCCGAGTTTCTGGCGATGTCCGCGGGCGGGTTTGTGGATTATCTGGTGGATACCTATCGCCCGAGTGTGATCGTCGAGGGGCACGACTTTGGGTTTGGCAAGCGTCGATCGGGCAACGCGACGGTGCTCAAAGAGCTCGCCCAGGTCCGCGGGGTCGATGTGCAGATCGTGGGGGCGGTGGATACGGCGCTGACGGATCAGTCTGTTGTGCGGGCTTCGTCTTCGATCACGCGATGGCTGCTGGATCATGGGCGTGTGCGTGATGCGGGCTTTGTGCTCGGGCGGGCGCACGAGCTTGTTGGCAGGGTGGTTCGGGGGGATCAGCTCGGGCGGCAGATTGGATTCCGGACCGCGAATCTTGATACGGAATCGATGCTGCCTTGCGATGGGGTGTATAGCGCGATCGTTGAGTTGCCGGGTGGGCAATGGCTTGGCGGGGCGATGAACATCGGGACGCGGCCGACTGTGAATGGGACGCAACGACGGGCCGAGGTGCATGTGTTTGATGGGGATGGTTCGCCTTGGGAGCCGATGGATGGATTCCCCGAGTATGGCTGGGAAATCCGGGTGAAGATGATCGGGTGGGTGCGCGATCAGATGCGGTTTCCGTCGGTCGATGACCTGAGCGCCCAGCTGAAGCGCGATGTGGCGAAGGCGAAGACGATGGTTGAGGGGATGATGGTGGGCGCGGTATGAGCATTGAAAATACGAATAACTCAGGGCCTAAGCCGGGGGCGAAGGTGCTTGTCGCGATGTCGGGCGGGGTGGATTCTTCGGCGGCGGCGGCTTTGTTGATCGAGCAGGGGTTCGAGGTTGTTGGGTGCTTTATGCGTTTGGGCTCGCCGGGTGAGACCATTGATGAGCTCGTCGAGTACGACACCGCGGGGGTTTCGTGTGATCCCAGCAAGGTCAAGATCGGGCATCAGGGGTGTTGCTCGGTGGGCGACGCGGCCGACGCCCGCGAGGTGGCGGCGAAGCTCAATATCCCGCTGTATGTGTGCAACTTCAAAAAAGACTTTGGCAAGATCATCGATTACTTTGTCGATGAGTATGCCAATGGGCGCACGCCCAATCCGTGCGTGCGCTGTAATGACTGGCTCAAGTTCGGCAAGCTTCATGAGTACGCGCATCAGATCGGGGCGGATTATATTGCGTCGGGGCATTATGCGCGGATTGATCGCTCGGGGGATGAGCCTCGGCTTTTGCGGGGGCTCGATTCGGATAAGGACCAGAGCTATGTGCTCTATGGGGCGCCCAAGAATCGGCTTGCGGAGATGCTCTTGCCCATCGGCGAGTACAAAACGAAGGCCGAGGTGCGGGCGATCGCGGCGAAGTATGATCTGCCGGTGTTTGATAAGCCGGACTCGCAGGAGATCTGCTTCGTGCCTGATAATGACTACGCGGGGCTTGTGGAACGGCGACGACCGGAACTGCGGATCAAGGGCAAGATCGTGGACATTCATGGCGAGCAGCTCGGCGAGCATGACGGGCAGCACAAGTTCACGATCGGGCAACGCCGGGGCGTGGGTGTCGCGGTGGGGCATCCGATCTATGTGATCGACAAGAATGCCGAGGACAATACGGTGACGGTGGGCTCCAACGATGACCTCATGGCCAGCTCGTGCACGGCGCACGAAGCGAACTGGTTGATTGATGAGGACACGCTCGAGAGTTGGTACCCGGTGCTGGCGCAACATCGGTACAACGCCGAGCCCGTGCCAGCCAAGATTCGTGTGATCGATCGTATTGATGAGGACACGCCGTCGGGGCGGGTGGGGTGCTTTGAGTGTGTGTTTGATGAGCCTCAGCGGGCGGTGACGCCGGGGCAGGCGCTGGCGATTTATGATTTGGATCGCCCGGAGATTGTGCTTGGGGGCGGTTGGATCGAATCCGTCGGGATCGACGAAGACCCTGCGTAGTGTGCGGTGCTACACTGTTTGTATGGAATTTGATCAGGCCGAGACGAACTTTTTAGCCGCGTATCTCTCCGGGATGAACGCGTCCACCTTCGACCGCGAAGACGACCCAGCCGTGGATGAGGACGGGCATGTGGTCAACGGGACGATTATCCAGCGGTTCGAGGATCAAGGCTCGATGGTGCCCGTCCGCGTGCGGATTGGTCACGGAGTTTCGGCCCAAACGGCCTCGCAGCTGCTGCGGAAGATGGCCGATATGCTCGAAGATCAGCCGACATTTTTGAATGATCGTGCGGGCTCGGCGATCCGTCGATTGCCTGATGGGACCAGCCAGCGCAAGCAGCTGACGGTCGAGGGGATGCTGGCGGCGGCGGAGAATCTGTCGGTGGAGGAACGCAATAAGCTGCATGCGATGCTCGATCAGATCCGGATTCAGATCGATGATCCGAAGAAGCCGGATGGCGATGGGTCTGGTCCGAAGTATCCAGATGACGGCATGCTCTAAAGCGAATCTGTTTAGTCGATCTTCTTCATAATGAACAGGTAGTTGAATCCGCGGAGGAAGAAGTTGTCCTTCTCGGCGGATTTGTGCCAGTTGCCCTGTTTGAGTTTTTTGTTGTGGCGGACGACCGAGATGATGTCGACGGGTTGGAAGTACTCGCGCATCGTTGCGAAGAGTTCGAAGCCGATGGGCATGAAGACGCCGCCCTTGTGGCCGGGTTTTTTCTTCCATGAGTCGGAGACATAGAGCCCCATGTAGCGGTTGGGCTTCATCACGCGGTGGAGCTCGGAGAGGACTTGGTCCATGGATTCGTAGTAGGCGTGCCCGGCCATGACATCGTCGCCCTGCATGTCGGCGCTGGCGTCGAGCTTGCCGATGCAGCGATCGTCGTCGGAGTAGTCCACATGGGTGGAGTAGGGTGGATCGATAAAGGCGAAGTCTACGGATTCGTCGGGGACGGGCAGCTCTCGGGCGTCGGCGTGGGTGATCTCTTTGCGTTGTGGATTGAGATCGAACCCGATGCCCTTGCGTTTGAGGTCGGCGCAGACATCGAGGGTGGTGCCCGAGCCGCACATGGGGTCGATGACGGTGTCGTTCTCGCGGGTGTAGCGGGTGAGCAGCTGCCAGATGATCCACGATGGGGTCGCGCCGATGTAGTCCTTGGAGCCTTGGAACTTGGAGCCGTTGGATGCGTCGTAGTGCTGGGAGGGGTACTCCCAGAGCGTGGAGGTCATCACGCGCATCGGCGGGCGCTTGCCTGGGCGGACGGGGTTGCCTTGGGCGGATTTATACTCCTTGCCCGAGCGTGAGCCCGGGTCGCGGAGCTCCTGCTGGATCTTCGAGCGGATGTCGTTGTGCTTGTCGTGTGGGGGCATGGGGGAGTATAGGGGGGCGGGTAGCCCGCTCCACAGTTGTGAACTCCGGGCTGCATTAAGGTAAGGCCGCGATGACGATGGCTTTGGCCTCTTCGAGGGGTTTGCGGATCTTGGCGCCGGCGGCTCGGGCGTGGCCGCCGCCGCCGAGGGTGTTGCAGACGGCGTTGACATCCACGGCGGGCTTGCCTTCCCATTCGTCGGGCTTGGAGCGGAGCGAGATTTTGGTGAAGACGCCGTCGCTGTCTTTTTGTTCGGTGAGGATGCCGACGACTCGGGTGGAGGCGACGGACTGGGGGAGATCGACGAAGCCGCCGGTCTCGCCGGGGCCGGCTTTGGTGTCTTTGAAGTCTTGGAGGGTGACGGTCATGATGGCGGCGTTCTTTTCTTTGACGATCTCCATGGATTCGAGGGCGCGGGCCATGAGCTTGAAGCGGGAGATGCGATCGCGCTGGTAGAGCATCGCGAAGATCCCGGTGTGGTTGACGCCGGTTTCGAGGAGCTGGCCGGCGAGTTGCATGACGCGGCCGTCGACATTGGAATGCTTGAACCAGCCGGTATCGGTGACGAGCCCGACATAGAGGGGCATGGCGATTTCTTGGGGGAGATCGGCGGGGGAGTCCACGCCCATGAGCAGGCAGCAGAGCTCGGCGACGGGCTGGACGGCGGCGGCGGCGGTGGTCTCGATCCAGCGGCGCGAGGCAATCTCGGCGTCGCCCTGGAGGTGATGGTCGATAATCGTGGTGCGATCGAGGCGGGTCTTGAGGAACTCGGCGAAGGGGGCGAGCTGGTTCCATGAGCCGGTGTCGGTGATGAGGATGCCGGCGGGGTCGAAGGCGGTGGGGAGGGGCTGGTGGTCTTCGATCGTTTTGGATTTGGTGTTGGCGATGATGGTTTTGGACCATGCGGGCATGGGTCCTGCGTACCAGCACTGGGCTTTGGAGACGGCGCCGGAGGTCTCGCTGGCCATGTTGATGGCTCGGGCGAGGGCGATGGAGGAGCCGAGGGCATCGCCGTCGGGCTTGGCGTGGGTGAGCAGGAGGATGGATGGTTGCTGGTTGATCCAGTCAACGATCTGGCGGGCCGTGGTGTTGGTGGTCCATTGGTCGGTTTTGTCGTCGGTCTTGTCGTTGGTCTGGGTTTGTGGCACGGGTTTTCCTCTTGGTCGATGCGTCTATTCGTTGCTGATATTCTATCGGGCATCGACGATCGAGGGTGGTATTAAACAGCGTTTGGGGGCGTGTTCTCTGGATCATCTTCGTCTCGCGTTGAGTCGAAGAGCGGGATGTCGCCATCGTCGGGGATGTCGCTGATCTCGGGGGTGAATGCGACGCTGGTGGCTCGGGGCTTGCCTGAGGCGTCGAGTTCTTGGTTGAAGTAGATGCCTTTGTTTTCGCCCTCTTCGATGTTGATCTCGGATTCGTCGCGATCGGTGTGCATCTTGGCGGGGTCGAGGATGGGCAGTGGGGTGATGTCGGCGTAGGACTCGCCGCACTCGGGGCAGCAGCCGCCGAAGGGTGAGCCGTTGAGATCGTATTTGCAGACCCGGCACTTGAGCCCGGTGGTGATGACGCCGGAGGTGTTGATGTCTCGTTCGACGCGCTCGCGGACGCGGTCGGCGGAGCCGGCGGCGAGTTGTTGGTGGTTGGCGACCCACCTCATGACGGAGCCGAGCTGGAAGACGGTGAAGAGGAAGACCACGACTGCGATGACGAGCGCGATGATCATAAAGATGCTCACGAATGAAGCGGCCCCGGCGAGGGCTCCGCCGGTCATGCCGATGGCGGTGAGCAGGGCGGTGAGTACGCCGAAGGTGGTCATGGCCCATGCGGTGCCCCGGAGTCGCTGGGCGAGGTGGTCGTGCGATGCCCAGTAGCCTATCTCGGCGAAGTAGACGCTCGTCGGGATCAGACCGATCCAGGCGACGATGCCGGAGATAAATGCAACGATCGCGAGCGGGATCGTCAGTGCGCCCGATGGGTTGGTGGTTTGTGCGAGTGCGCTGAGCGCAAAGTATGAGTAGAGGTACAGCGGCCATGCGATGGAGACGAGGCGGACGGTGAGGCGGAACTTGTCGTTGTCGAGTGTTTTGTCGCGGACGATGCTCTCGCGGTTGGGGCGGATCTCTGTGATCATCCAGATGCCGACGATCCAGAAGAGCGGGCTCAGGAACCAGAGCAGGCGACCGGAGTAGGTGACCAGCGGGCCATCGAAGCCCATCGCGCCGAATATTCTGATGATCATCGGCAGGATGAGCGTGCAGAAGATCCCCAGCGAGGCGAGGGAAAAACCCAGGTACAGCTTGCGGACAAAGCTCGTCGGGGCTTCTTGGGACATCGTGCCCGATGTCCGGGTGGCGCGTCTGCGGATGGGGGCGCCGCACTCGGGGCAGTTGCCGTTGGTTGGCAACCCCTTGAGGTTGTACTCGCATTGATCGCAGGCGCGATCGGTTTGGATGAATGTTTGTGGCATGCTCATAGACCCATCATATATACCATGGGGATGTTTGTTTGGTTGCCATCAAGCATCATGGATGTTTGAAAAACAACCGACCATGTCGGTCGGCTGAAGAGGAGAGCGCTTGATGTGTCCGCGTTTGCGGGTTTATGGGCGACGCGAGCGGGTGCTGCTGGGGCGTGAGGTGGATTTTTTCTTGGGCTCGGTCTGGGGCTTGATCTTCATGTGCTGCTTGCCGTCGATCCGCTGGGATTGCTGGAGGTGGGCGGGCCAGAAGTTGTAGCCTGCAATCTGGCGGTGCATGTAGTCGGGTGCGGTGATGACGAAGGACTTGCCGTAGTAGGTGATCGAGGCTTCGCCGCCGAGGGTGATCCATTGGTCGGGTTCGACATTGGCCATGAGCAGATCGCTGATTTTTGTGGCGCGTTCTTCGGTGTCGGGTTCTTCGGCGTCGTCGCTGCTGCCTGAGAAGGGTGAGCCGCCCTGTGTTTGGAGGGCCTGCTGGAGATCGAACTCGGGGGCGTTGTCAAAGTCTGGGACGATGAAGAGCAGGTCGGCGACATCGTAGAGTTCGAGGCGGGTGGTGCGGTTGAGTTCGCTCTTGGGGCCGCATTCGATCGAGCCGATGTCGTCGAACTGCCAGGTGTAGTCTTCGCCAATGTTCTCGATGCGCTGGGCTTTCATGAGGAGGCGCTCGAGCACCGTGATCCCCGCGATTTCCTTCACTTTAATCGTGATGAGCGTGTCCGGGTCGATGCCGACGCCCGATGCGTTGTCGGTGCTGTAGATTGGGAGGAGGTCGACGCCGGTGACATCGACGATGAAGTCGAAGAGGTCCGAGATTGGTTGGTCGGTGACATCGAGGGTGATGGGCTTGGAGAGTGCAAGGAGCGCATCGCGCTTGGCCCGGCTCGTGGATGCGTCGTCGGAGTCGGTGTTCTGGGCGATGGCTTGTGATGGGGCGAGGGCGGTCGTTGCGAGCCCGATGAGGGGGAGCCCGGCCATGCCCGAGAGGGACAGGACCAACGCGGGGATTCGAGCAGAAATGTGTGATCTGAACTGCATGGGCGAGCGTCTCCTGAATGTGTGGATAGTGTGGTTATCCGTGTGTGGCGATGGGCGTTTTCGTCCGGCGGGGGTCGATTTGGTGTGCAGCGGTGTGCGGCATGGATCGACGGTGGACAACGCTGGGTGGCGGTCGGGGGGATCGGGCGGTTTTCCCGAGTATACCAGTCTGAGGGGGTATACGCACGAAAAAACCCTCCGGTTGCATGGGCAGGCGGAGGGTTTGGGGGTTGTGAGACTGGGTTACGGAGCTGTTATGGGCATCCGGCACCGAAGAAATCGAGGAATGCGGACACATCGAAGAAGTCGTATTCGCCGTCATCGGTGAAGTCTGCGGCTGGTTGCTGGGCGCCGAAGGCATCTAAGAAGGCGGAGACATCGAAGAAGTCGAGCTCGCCGTCGTTGGTCAGGTCCGCTGGGCAGGGCTCATTGCATGAGCCATTGCTCTCGCCTGGGGTTGGTGCTTTGAAGAATGCCCACGAATCGTCTCCGTCGCAGGATCGGCCCTCGCTGATGTCGGCTTCTTGGCCGTCGTAGATGTATGAGTCCGCGACGCCGTTGCCAAGATCAGTTGGTGCGAAGAGGCCGATTTCTTCGCCGCCGCTGCCGAGCTTGAAGTTGGTGTGGGTCGGGCCTTGCTCGGTGTCGTCGTCGGCCCAAAAGATGAGGTAGCCGTTGGCTTCGATGGAGACGCCTGCGGGGATCTCGAACTGGGTCGGGTCGGCGAGGTCGTCGGTCAGGAAATAGCCCGAGAGGTCTACGGCTGAGTCGCTGGTGTTGTGGAGTTCGATCCAGTCAGGGAAGCCGCTGCCGCCGTCGGGGTCTTGGATGGTTGTTTCGTTGTCGGCCATGAACTCGTTGATCACGATTGGGGAGTCGAAGACGCCGGCGCGGATCTCGTAGCTCATGGGGCGGTGCTCGGCGTGGAGGGGCTCGTAGCGTTTGGCCCCGGTGGAGCCGCCGGCGGTGTCGCTGCTGGATGCCTCGATGTAGTATTCGACGACGGTGCCCGCGGTCCAGGGCTGGATTGAGGCGCCGTAGATGCCGTCGCCGGCGAGGGCGTCGTTGTGGTTGCCGTCGTCGAACATGGGGGTGGGCATGTAGCGTCCTTGGTCGCGGCTGTAGAGGACGACGCTGGCGATGCCTTCGTTTGATTGCTCGGCGACCGTGGCGCTGACCCAGACGGTGTCGTCGCTGGTGGGCTTGGCTGGTGATGCTTGCACATCGCTGATCAGCGGGGCCGAGCGGTTGAGTTGGGATTGGTTGTCGAGGTACTGGCGTCGGTTCTGGATCTGCGACGCGAGGAGAGCGTGTGAGCTGTTGTACTGGTTGTGCGAGAAGATCTCGGTTTCGTGCGTGGTGGAAACGATCGCATCGGTGTATGCACGGTGACGGACGACATCCGCCTGGATGGTGCTCCAGTCGATGAGCTGGCTCAGATCGCGGAGGTGGGCGAGGTAGCGGTCTTTGACTTCGGGGACATCGAGGATCAGGCGATCGGTCAGGGGGATGCTTCTGTTGTTGAAGTCTTGGAAGATGCTGTCGCTGGTGCTGGTGCTGAAGGCCAGGTCCCAGTCCCACGGGAGGATGTGGAGGCGTTCGTTCTGTGTGTCCTCGTAGATGTAGTAGTTGTGCCCGTTGGGTGCGAAGGCGCGGAGGTCGTCCCAGTTCATCAACGCGACGCCCGCGGCGGCTTGCCATGTCAGGCGGTCGATGCTGAAGAGCTCGTCGAGGTCTGCGCGGAGTGTGTTGATCGGTGCGTTGTTGAGTGTGTTGATGGTATCGATCAGGTCGAGGTATTCGGTGGCGTCGTCGCCGCCGCTGACATCGTAATCGGAGCTGTAGTCGCTGACATTGGGGCCGCGATAGACCATCGAGCCGCTGTCTGCTTTGTAGCGGTGCCCGTTGTCGTTATTGAAATGTTTGTCCATGAACTTCTTGTTCACGCGTTCGACATTGGTGTATACGCCGATGTCTTGGACATTGCCCGCGGTGCCCGAGCGGACGAAGACGAGGTTGGCGCGTGGGGCGGGCATGAACTCGCCGATGATTTTGTATGCGATGACCTCGCGGATTTTGGTTGGGTCCCAGACGCCGTTGTTGAGCGTGATCTTTGAGTGGCCGTAGAGTTCTTGGTCTTCGACGAACGCGTCCATTGTGATTTTGTAGGGCTTCTTGAGCCCGTTGACGAACCAGTAGGACGAGTTGCCCTTGTACTGGACGCCGACATCTTCGTAGGTGGTGCCTGTTGTGTCGTCGGGGCTGTCGTAGACGATGAGGTCGGCGACGACATAGATGTCCTCGCCGGTGGCGTCGTTGGTGTCCCAGTTGTTGCGGAGTTGCTGGTTCCAGTCTGCGTCGTCGAAGACGATTTCCATCGTGCGGTAGACGGTGTCGTCGTAGAGGTCTTCGGCGTCCCCGGCGGTGGCTGTAGTAGTCATGGCCGCGGCGCACATCAATGCGCAGGGGATCATGGTCGTCAAGACGCGTGGGGTATTGATCCACGACGGTCCATGTTGATTTTTGGTCAAAGCACGACGGATAGACATATCCAACCTCCTCTTGTGCGCTCCGGTGCGAGAGCTGATTTGTGTAAAGAACACGAGCCCATGCCAGAAAGCAGGCGCAGGCCATCGGGCGAATGCCCGTTCTCGGTAGTAGACCATACGGGCGGCGCATTATTCAGGTTGCATTAATTTATAGGAGTCTGAGGCGTTGCGGGCCGGTCAGAAAGCCACCTGCGAGACTTGAACTCGCGACCTATTCTTTACGAAAGAATCGCTCTACCAGCTGAGCTAAGGCGGCGTTGAGTAAGAGTATATGCCTGTGATCAACACGCAACCAGCGGATCAAGCCAGCCGCAATCCAGTTGCAGGGCCCAAAAAAAGAAGACGGCTCCCTGGAAGTAAAGCACGGGGAGCCGTCAACGAATGGGGGCTGTTTGATTGGTCTGGCGGGCTTATGGGCAGCCGGCACTGAAGGCGTCGATGAAGTCTGAGATATCGAAGAAGTCCCAGACGCCGTCGCCGGTGATGTCCGCTGCGGGTTCTTGGTCGCGGAAGGCGTCGAGGTAGAAGGCGACATCGAAGAAGTCGAGCACGCCCATCGGCTCGGCATAGTCTGCGACCGAGCATGGCTCGTTGGAGACGATCGAGAAGAGCTGTGGGCGGTAGTTGATCATCGAGCAGCGCATCCGGTTGGCTTGGTCTGCGGTGAACTGGTTCATGCAGCGGTCGTCGGAGTAGTCCATGTAGTTGTGGATGGGGACCTGCTGGCCGCAGGAGGTGCGTGAGGATGGGCAGCCGCTGGTGGGCGAGCCGACGGGGTTGGTGTCGCAGATCCGATCGCCCGAGCGATCGCATGAGCCCGAGTCGCACCCGAAGTCGAAGGTGTGGTAGAGCCCGAGGTAGTGACCAACCTCGTGGGTGCCGGTGCGGCCCAGGTTGTAGGGGACGAAGGGGGCGCCGAGTCCGAAGGTCGAGTAGAGGATGACCACGCGGTCGCTGTTGCTGCCGGCGATCCCGCCCTGGGGGAGCTGGGTGTAGCCAAGGGCGCCGCTGGCGCTGTTAGAGTAGATGTTGAGGTAGCGGTCTGTGTCCCAGGCGAGGGTGTTGTAGTAGCGGCCGCCGTCGTTGAACCAGGTGTTGTTGACTGAGCGGGTGATGCCGGTGGTGGCGTTGCCGTCGGGGTCCTCGGTGGCGAGGTAGAACTCGATCTGTGTGTCGACGCCCTCTTCGCCGTTGGAGCCGGTCTTGGCTCCGAAGTCCTCGTTGAGGACATCGATCTGGGAGCGGACGCGTTCATCGCTCATGGCGCCGGTGCCGTTGGTCCGTTCGATGATGTGGACGACGACCGGGATGCGGTACTTGGCGACGCTTGGTTCGTATTGGGGGCTTGGGTTGGTGAAGTCGTAGGTGCAGTCGTTGCCGCCCCTTGAGATGTTGTTTGGTTGCCCGTTGGGGTTGGGGAGTGGCTGGCTGGAGGTTTTGCAGCGGGTGTCCTCGAAGTTGAAGTAGCCCGCTTGGTAGAGCTCGTCCCACGATTGGAAGGTGTGGCCGTCGGCGATGATCTCGTTGTCGGAGATGACCTCGAAGGATGGTGAGGGGTTTGTCAGATCGGTGATCTGGTGGGCGGCGTGGGTTGGTGTCGAGGCTTTGGGCTGGTCAATCGGGGCCGCGGCGAGCAATCCCGAGATCATGGCGATCGAGCTGAGCATGTACATGGTGAGTCCCTAAATCTAATCCGATGATCTCGCCTTGGGCGCCCACACGACACGGTGAACCCATGAACACAGGAGCATGACGCATGAACGAACGCACACACAGGCGATCAAGGCCAATCATTTCCGGCGATGTCGAGATCTTGATTTTCCGAAACAAAGCAGAACCGCCCGAACGGGCGTCGCGGGTCTATACGGGGGGAGGACTCGGGTGTTTCACGAATCCGGAATCTGGCTTGAAAAAGCTGATTGGAGGCGTGGGAGGGTGGTTTTAGTCACCGGCTTCTTGCTCGGCTTAGTCTCCATCGTAGGTCTCGGAGACCTCGGCGAAGGCGGTGCCCGGGTCGTTGATCGATGCTTGGTAGGCGATGGCGATCGCGCCGGCGAACTCCGCGTGCGGGGGCATGCCCATCAATGCACGGCGCTCATCGAGATGCTCGGGGTCTTCGATGGGGACGGTGGGGGTGGGGACCATTTGGCCGAGCTGATTGCGTTGCATGGCCATCTGGGTGCCGAAGACTTGTGACTGGCCCTGGAAGGCGCGGATCCGGTCGGTGAGCAACGCGACATAGGAGGCGGGGAGCTCGCCGTCCTCGACGAGGTCGATCATCAGTGCGAGGCAGCGGTTCTGGAAGTCGTTATCGTGACCGGCGTGCTGGATCACCATATAGGCGGCTTGGGTCGCTTTGAGCCCCACGCGATCGCGGGTGGGCCAGCCGATGTGATCGACAATCTCCTTGAGCCGATCGCTGTGGGCGACATCGATCGCGTGGACGGTCCGCTCGTGCTTGCGCATCTTCGGATCGTCGGCCAGCGATGAGCTGACGAGTTCTTGGTCGAGGTCGTACATCGCTTCGAGTTCGATCTGGATATCGCTCATGGAGTACTTGCTGATGGGCGTTCGGTACGCGGGGACGAGCTCGCTGGCGAAGGCGTTGCCGATGATAAACTCGTCGCCCATGCCTGGGGCGAGGTCTGCGCGGGTGACCGTGAGAGCGGTTGGTTCGGTGGACTCGGCGACGATGGGTGTCCACTCGTTGGAGGATTGGACCTGTTCTTGAGTTTGAACTTGGTTTTGATTATTCTGCGAGGCTTGCGTGCGCGATTGGCTCGACGCGCAGCCGGTGGCCATGCCTGCTCCGATCAGGATCGTGGTGATCGATACGGCAGAGAGCAAGCGGGCACGGCTGGCGGAGTGTAGGTGATTCATGCCCATAACATCGAAAAAGAAACCGATCGAGGACACCCCGATCGCCACAGTGTCTGTGTTTCGATCTCGCCTAGTCCGCACAGACGGACTCGGCGATGGGCTTGTGATGGATCGCTTTAGTAGCGCTCGCTGTCGTCCTTGGGGCTCAGTCCCCAGGGCTCGCTGGGCTGGTTGTTGATCGTGGTGCCGTTCTGGATGGCCGGGGCGATTTTGCTCAGGAAGTTGTGGGGGAAGTGCTGGCCGAAGGGGCAGGCGGCTTCGATCTTGGCCCGCTGCTCGTCGCTGAGCGTGAAGTCCAACGCGCCCAGATTGTCCTCGAGCTGCGAGAGGCGTTTGGCTCCGATAATCGTCGAGCTGATCGCTTGGTTGGACTGCACCCAGTTGAGCGCGACCTGGGCGGGGGTGGGGCTCTGCTCATCGCCTAAGGATTCATTCAACTCAGCGCAGACTTCGTTGATGACATCGAGGAGGGCGTATGTCGATTCGATTAAGAACGGCGAATCGACGGCCGCTCGTGTTTCTTCGGGCGATGGGCGCGAGTCGCGGGTGTACTTGCCGCTCAAGACCCCGCCACGCAGGGGCGACCAGGGCGTCACGCCCAGCCCCATGTGCTGGGCCATCGGCAAGAGGTCGTCTTCGACGGTGCGTTGGAGTAGGGAGTACTCGATCTGGATCGCGATCAGGGGTTCCCAGCCGTGGGCCTTGGCGATGTGCTGGGCCTGCACGCAGACCCAGGCCGGGTGGTCGGAGAACCCGATGTGGCGGACCTTGCCGGCTCGGACCAGATCATTGAGCGTGCTCATGGTCTCGGTCAGGGGCGTGTGTCGATCCCAGAAGTGCACCCAGAGCATGTCGATGTAGTCCGTCTGCAGTCGGCGGAGCGAGTCTTCGACTTGGTGGATGATGGCTTTGCGTCCGCTGCCACCGCCGTTGGGGTCGTTTGGGTGCATGTTGCCGCAGAACTTGGTGGCGATGACGGTGCGGTCTCGGCGCGCGGCGTGCTCTTTGAAATAGTCCCCGATGATCTTCTCGGAGTGTCCCTTGGTGTAGGCGTTGGCGGTGTCGAGGAAGTTGCCGCCGCGATCGAGGTAGGCGCCGAGGACATCGAGCGATTCTTCGATGTCGGTGCCCACGACGCCCCATTCGTTGCCGAAGGTCATGGTGCCCAGGCACATCGGCGAGACGCGGAGCCCGGAGTTTCCGAGGGTGAGGTAGTCGGTGAGTGCCATGCGATTGGTCCTTTCAGCATCCGTTCTTGTGTGATCGGGTAGACTCTAGACATGCGAACCAAACGCGGCATCATGGTCGATGATCGTGGGCAATCACACGATCAGCCTCCCGGTCGGCTCTCCAAAGTCGGGTCGCGCGATGTGCGTGAGCAGTATCGGCTCATTACTCAAGAGCTCGACGAGCTGGCGCTCGTCCGGGTGATGGTGTGAGATATGGTGCGGGTGGGTTTGGCATCGGCGGTGTTCGCGGCTGTCGGGTATACGCTGTTCGTGGCTGGGTTGCGGTTCCAGTCTGCCGTGTTCTTTGCGATCACCGGGGTGCTGATCCTGTTTACTGTTCTGCGGCCGGTGATGCGCCGGCGACAGATACGCAGGCTCCGGCGGGCCAAGGAGATCTGGGGCGAGCGCGTCGCGGCTCATTGCGACTGTTTTTTGTGCGCCTATAGCCTCGATGGTTTGATGCCCGAAGCCGACGGCTGCACCGTGTGCCCGGAGTGCGGAGCGGCTTGGCAGATTGGATGAAAGCGTCCTATAGGGATTTGAGTTCTACGAAGAACTAAAAAGCTGTTGATTCGTTGCAATGAACAACACGATCGTGAGGATCAGGATGAGACTCCAGCTCCCGAGGATGAAACCGGCTTGCTTGGGCGGGACATCATGCCATTGGCGGAGCATGACATAGAAAATGAGGAGCCAGAGAGCAGGGGGTGTTCCTTGGGTGATCAGTTGCGGAGCATCAAAGAATGAGAACACCCAACCGCAGGCCCGTTTGATGAGACCGCCAAAGAAAAGATATGTTGAGGCGTCCCACCAGCCCATCGTGTCGCCCGTGACGCTGTGATACACCCAGCGGAAAGTGCTCAACAGACCTACAACGAAACCAAGCATGATCAGGATTTCGGACATCGTGTTCCTTCTCCTTGTGAGTCTGCCGATTTTTAGAGTTTTTCTCTGAGTTGCCGCAACGCGTCGAAGGCGTCCATCGGCGACATCGAATCGAGCTTGATCTCGCGGAGCTGATCGAGGACGGGGTGTTCGAGGTATTCGGTGAAGAGCCCGAGCTGGTCGCCGGGCTTGGATTGTTGGGCGGGGGTGCTGGCGGGGGCTTGGACCTGCTGCGTGTTCATACGCCCTGCGTGTTCGACCGAGAGCGTGTCGAGGATGGCTCTGGCCCGGTTGGTGATCGACATCGGGACCCCGGCGAGCTGGGCGACATGGATGCCGTAGGATTGGTCGGTCTTGCCCGTGCGGATCGAGTGCAGGAAGGCGATCTCTTGTTTTCCGTCCTCGCTGGTCCACTCGCGCACGGCCACATGCATGTTCTTGACCTGCTCGACCAAGCGATCTTCGAGCTCGGTGATCTCATGATAGTGCGTGGCAAAGAGCGTGCGGGGTTTGGTGGCGGCGAGCCATTCGCAGATCGCCCACGCCAGCGAGAGCCCGTCGAGGGTCGAGGTGCCGCGTCCGATCTCGTCGAGGATGACGAGCGAGGATGCGTCGGCGTGGTTGAGGATGTTGGCGGTCTCGATCATCTCGACCATGAAGGTGGATTGCCCGCGGTGGAGCGCGTCGTCGGCCCCGACACGGGTGAAGATCCGCTTGGCGATGCCGATGGTGGCGCTGTCGGCGGGGATGAAACTTCCTGCTTGGGCGAGGACGACGAGCAGCGCGTTCTGGCGGATGTAGGTCGATTTACCCGCCATGTTGGGGCCGGTGATCAGGGCGAGGGTAGCTGGGCCAGACTCGGCGTTGGTCATGCCTGAGGAGCAGTCGTTGGGAACGAAGCGGTGGGCGAGGGTTTCGTCGAGCACCGGGTGGCGGCCTTGGATGATGTCGAGCACGGGCTCGTCTTCGATTGTTGGTCGAATCCAGCCACGCTCGCGGGCCTTGATCGCAAAGCCGAGCAGGCAATCGAGGGTGGCGACGCAATCGGAGAATATGCCCAGCTCGGGGAGGATCGAGCGGGCCCGGTCGCAGAGCTGATCGAAGAGGATTCGTTCGCGTTCGATTGCGATGTCCGAGGCGCTGAGCACTTTTTCCTCGAAGACCTTGAGCTCCGGCGTGATGTAGCGCTCGGCGTTTTTGAGGGTTTGCTTGCGGGTGAAGATGTCGGGGGCGCGGGTGGCCTGGGCGCTGGGGAGTTCGATGTAGTAGCCGAAGACTTTGTTGTAGCCGACTTTGATCGAGGGCAGATCGTGTTCTTGGCTCAGCGTGCGTTGGTACTCGGCGAGCCACTTGCCCGCGTCGCGTTCGAGCATGCGGGCTTCGTCGAGGGCTTCGTCGATGCCGTCGCGGATGAGCCCGCCTGCGCGCAGGTGGGCTGGGGGCTCATCGACGCACGATCGGGCGATGTCGATGGCGACGGGCTCGATGCGCTCGGCGATGGTGTCGAGCTGATCGCGGAGTGTGTGCAGTGCCGACGAGCCTTCGATGGTCTCGATGAGGGCGGAGACCTGCACTGTTGATTGCCCGAGGGCCGCGATGTCGCGGGGGGTGGCGCGTCCGAGGGCGACGCGCCCGGCGATGCGGGCGATGTCGCACATCGAGCCCAGGATCGTGCCCAGGGCGTTGGAGAGTGCGTGGTCTTCGATGAGCTGGGCGACGGCAGACTGCCGTTCTTCTATCCGTGCCCGCTCGATCAACGGCGAGCTGAGCCACGCACGCACCTGACGCTTGCCCATTGGTGTGCGCAGCGTGCAGCGTGTGCCCACGGGGCTGGCGAGGAACACGCCGGCGAGGGAGCCGACGAGGGATTGGTCGCGGATGGTCTGTTCGATTTCGAGGGAACGCAGGCTTGTGGCGTCGATGATGCATGAGCGTGAGCGGTCGATCAGGGATGGGGCGCGGAGGTGGGCGAGGGTGGCGATGGGGCGATCGAAGGCGGTGCGTTCCTTGCTATCGGCTTGATGCTCTTCGATCGCCTGCGTCTCTTTGAGGTAGCGGATGGTTGCGCCGGCGGCGAGGACCGCGGGCATGGAGGCGTCGAGCCCGAAGCCGTCGAGTGTGCTGACTTGGTAGACCTGCTCGATCGCTTCCACCGCTTCGCTGCTGCGGAACTGCCAGCCCGGACGACCGGTGGCCGACGCGCCCAGCGTTGCCGCGAGGTCCTCGATGCGTTTGGGTGCTTCGCCCATGGTGGGGGCGCTGTAGAGGAACTCTTTGGTGCCGGCACGGGCGAGCTCGTCGGTGCATTGTTCCAGGGAGCCGTTGAAGAGCTGGAAGGCTCCGGTCGAGAGCTCGACAATCGCGATCCCAGCGTGGTCGTCGTCGAGGATGGCGATCGAGCCGAGGAGTGCGGATTGTTCCTCGCGGAGCAGTGACTCATCGACGAGCGTGCCCTGGGTGACGACCTGGGTGACGCCGCGCTTGACGATGCCTTTGGCGTCCTTGGGGTCTTCGAGCTGATCGACGACCGCGACGCGGTAGCCATGGTCGATGGCGCGCTGGAGGTAGACTGATTTCTGGTGGTGGGGGACGCCGGCCATCGGGATGGCGTTGCCTCGGGTGGTCAGTGAGAGCCCGAGATCGCGGGAGATGTTCTCGGCGTCCTCGCCGAAGAGCTCGTAGAAGTCGCCCATGCGGAAGAAGAGCACACAATCCGGGTGGTCGGCTTTGATCGCGGTCCACTGGCGCATGCCCGGGGTGTCCCACGGGTCTTTTTTCGGTGCAGATTTCGGTGCAGGCTTCGCGGGCTTCTTGGGCGATGCGGGCTCGGCGTCTGGTGAGGATGTGGGGGCGGTCGGGGGCATTGAGCAAGGATAGGGGAGATCGGGGATCGCTTGGGTGCGCGCACGAAAAAACCCGGTCGAACGGACCCGGGCTTTGAGGGGGAGAGATTGGTTTTTTGGGGGGATCAGTCTTCGAGGGCGTGGAAGTACTCGCTGTAGGGGCGGATGCCCACGAACTTGTCGGTCGGCTCGCCGTCCTTGAAGACGATCACAGTCGGGATCGAGGACACGCCGAACTTGGCGGCCAGATCAGGGTGGTCATCGATGTTCACCTTGGCGACCTGCGCCCGCTCGCCCAGATCATCGGCCAGCTTGTCGATCGTGGGGCCCAGGGCCCGGCATGGGCCACACCACGGGGCCCAGAAGTCGACCAAGGTCGGTGTTGAGCTGGAAATGGTGTCTGTAAAGGTTGAATCATCGAGTTTGATGGTGGATGTGGTGGTCATATTGGTCTCCTAGTCGGTTTAAGGTTCTCGTGAGTGAAGCGTTGATTTGGCCTCGGCTTCATGAAGACAAACACCAAGACCGATCGTTCTATTCCATGGAACGAAAATTATGCTGATTGGGCGGCTGTTGCCAGATTCACGGGCACAAAGCCTGCTGAGCTGGCCCGTTCGAGCAAGATCTCGGCGATCTGGCGTGCGTGATCGGCTGGTTCGCGGGTCTGGACCTGGCGGGCGGTGCACATGGCGCCTGAGGCGAGCATCCCGAGCATGCGGCCGAGGGTGTCGGCGTGGGGGAGCTCGGCTTGTTGGCAGAGCCCGCCGAAGAGGGCGGCGGATCGGTTCTGGTGGGCCCGGGCGGCGATCGCGGGGGCGGATTCTGGGTCTGGGAACTCAGCAACGGCGGCCTGGAACATGCAGCCGCAGAACTCGGGGTGCGAGAACCAGGCGCCGAGCGCCTCAAAGATCCCCAAAATCTGCTCGTATGGGTCGTGGGAGGCTTCTTTGGCGGTTTGCCCGAGTCGATCGATCATCTGGTCGCTGGCTTCTTCGAGCACGGCGACGATGAGGCCGTCCTTGGATCCGAAGTTGTTATAGAGGGTCATCTTGGCGACGCCGGCTTCGGAGAGCACGCGGTCGATGCCGGTGGTGTGGAAGCCTTCGGTTTCGAAGAGTCGGCGGGCGCACGCGAGGAGTTGGTCTCGTTTGGGGGATGACATGGGGGCTCCGGTGAGAAGGACTATTGAGAAATGTGTGCGATTTTTGACAGGTTTTTGACAATGCTTGGAAATAAATAGAACGATCGGTCTATTGTATCGTATGAAGACAGCGGGTGCAACCCGTTGAGCCAAAAATCCCGGATGACTCGCCATGAGCATCCATCACACATTTGATTGGAGAACACCATGCCACGCATCGCACCCACCAGCATCGAGAACGCACCCGAAGGCGCCCGCCCGATCCTTGAGAGCATCAATGGCTCACTCGGACGCGTCCCCAACCTGCTGGCCACCTTCGGCCAGTCGTCGGCGGCTCTGCAGAGCTATGTGAACCAGAAGGAAGCGATCAAGTCGGGCACCCTCGGGGATCAGTTCGGCGAGTCGATCGCGATCGCGATGGCGAGCTTCTCATCCTGCGGCTACTGCGCCTCGGCCCATGAAGCCATCGGCAAGATGGCCGGCGTCTCTGATGAAGAGCGTGAACTCAACCGCAAGGGGGAGTCGGGCGATCCCAAGGTTCAGGGTGCGATCAACTTCGCCCGCTCGATCGTCGAGAGCCGGGGCTACTCAAGCGATGAGGGCTTTGCTGCGGCCAAGTCCGCCGGGCTCAGCGATAGCGAGATCCTTGAAGTATTTACCATCACCATGTTTAACCTCTACACCAACTACGCCAACCACTTCCTCGAGACCGTCAACGACTTCCCAGCGGTTGAAATCGACGAGGCTGTTGCGGTCTAACGGCCGCCCACATGAAGCGTGCTTGCGAATCCCTCTCCGCAAGCACCCGGGGC
>TARA_R110002072_G_scaffold302758_3_pt1 | contig 40295 bp, 38 predicted proteins | sample TARA_R110002072 | Tara Oceans TARA_R110002072 (sample SAMEA4397118) | marine metagenome | biome: Polar Biome; feature: [SRF] surface water layer (ENVO:00010504); material: water (ENVO:00002006), including particulate matter (ENVO:01000060) such as... | depth 5 m
CGAAGCCGAGCCAGCGGTTGCACGGGGTTGCGGCAAAGTCTGCGCTCATGTGTCGAGCTCCGGGTGCGGGAGGGTGTGCGTCGTGATGCAGTGTTCGGTGACGATCTCGCCCCCGATCAGATGCTTTTGGATGATCTCCTCGAGCACCACAGGATCGCAGCCGCGATACCACGTGCCTTCGGGGTAGACGACCGCAATCGGGCCGTTGGTGCAGATGCGCAGGCAGTGCGACTTGTTGCGTTGCACGCCGCCGCGCTCGGACAGTCCCAGCTCTTTCAGTCGCGCCTTCAGGAAGTTCCAGGCGAGCAAGCTGCGGTCGCGATCACAGCACTTCGGCTTGGCCTGGTCGCAACACAGGAAGATGTGGCGGCGGGTCTTGTTGATCCCGAGCTTATCGACGATCTTGGCCTCGTCTGCCGGTACCACGCGGTGCTCCATGGCCTGACAATCGCCAAATGCTGCCACCCGTGCCAGCACAATCACGAGCCTTACGGACCGCTGACGTTACGGCCGCGGACGTCGCCGATACTGAACAACATGAATCCCGTGACGACCCGCAATCGTGGCATGCTGTTGACCTGCATCTCGCTAGCAATGGGGCTACACGCCCAGGCGCCGGCGCAGCCGGCCAAAGCCCGGCTCGCTCCGGATCGGCAGGTGCTTTGGCACGTCGCCATGGGCGCCGGTTACGGCGTGTTCAGTTGACAAATCCTTCATCTCAGCGTCCGTGAGATGCTGGAGAAGGAGGATGAGATCCTGCTGGTGGTGTCCCACAGTCACACCTTCGCCCGCGTGTTGGCGCCGGCCAACTACGACTGGGCGAAGCTCAAGAAGTCCACCAGCTCGACCCCGGGCCGTGGCTTCACGGCGTACCGAGTGGATGACGTCACCATCAACTTGAAGCCCTTGTTGACGGCCGCGCCGAAAGCATCGCCTAACACCTCGCCGAACGCCGGGACCGGCCAAGCACCCGCCCCGCAGCGCGACTGGCAGGAGTATGCGCAGACCGATGGTCATGCCAAGAGCGAGTTGTTGCTGTTGCGGGCGATTCGTGAGTTGCACGAACTGCGCAAGCGCACGCCCGGCCTCTCAGAACTGCACCGCCCAGGATTCGTCGAAATCGCGCGCATCGCGTCGGTGCTGGAACAGTTGTGGCAGCAACGCCTGACGGCCAAGGTGTTCTCTGAACTGGAGAAGCGCCGCATCTTGCCGGTGCGCGTGGCCTCCGTGCATGACCAGGTTGTGCTATGGACCGCGCCGGTGCGCATCACGGCGGAGCCTGCGGTGTTGCAGTCGATCTACCAGAGAGTGGATTGGCCGCGACAGGCGATTGCACGACAGCTGGCCTGGCAGCGAGTTGCGGCCGTATTGACCGAAGCCAACGCGTCCCTCGCGCGGCGCGCCGAGTCCGGCACGCGCGAACCGGGAGACTTTGCTCAGCAGCAAGAATTCGCTCTGTCCCTGGGCGATCTGGCCGGAGCCGTGGGGGAGTTCGCGAAAGCTCCCCGGTAACGACCGGCCAAGGCTTGCGCCGACGGCGGGCAGTGCGTTCGCTTGTGCGCCGCATGCTGAAGCTACCTTGCCAGTTCGTTCCGCCCACGATCCCGACGCCGATCCGTTCGGAGGCCCTCTAATGGTCTCGCTACACGGCATGCATTTCGTCGCTGGCTCGGCCGAGGCCGCCGGTGGCGAGGTCTTCCACGGCATGGATCCGGTAGCCGGAACCAATCTTGAGCCCGGCTATGCCGAGGCAACGCCTGAGCAAGTGGCGCGCGCCTGTGAAGCGGCGGCGGCAGCGTGCCCGGTGTATTCCGCAACGGAACCGGCCACGCGAGCAGCGTTGTTGCGAGCCATCGCCGATGGGCTGATTGGGCTCGGCGACGATCTCGTCAAGCGCGTGCAAGCCGAGACGGCATTGCCGGCCGGACGCGTCGAAGGCGAACGGGCGCGCACGGTGATGCAGTTGCAGCAGTTCGCGACGCTGTTGGAGGAAGGCTCGTGGGTTGATGCACGCATCGACCACGGCGATGCCACCCGCGCCCCGATGCCAAAGCCTGACCTGCGCCGCATGTCGGTTCCGCTTGGGCCGGTCGCGGTGTTCGGCGCGAGCAACTTTCCGCTGGCCTACTCGGTTGCCGGTGGCGACACCGCGTCGGCGCTGGCTGCGGGTTGCCCGGTCATCGTCAAGGGGCACCCAGCACATCCGGGCACCAGTGAAATGGTTGGGCGCGTCGTGCACGACGCCGTCGAGAAGTTGGGCTTGCCGGCCGGCACGTTCTCACTGCTGCACGGCCGGACCCAGGATACCGGCGGCGCGTTGGTGAAGCATCCGGCGATCAAGGCCGTCGGCTTCACCGGTTCGCATCGCGGTGGCCGTGCCTTGTTCAACCAAGCTGCCGATCGCGACGAACCGATTCCAGTGTTCGCGGAGATGGGCTCGGCCAACCCGTTGGTGGTGTTGCCGAAGGCGCTCGCCGCACGCGGCAGCCAGATCGCCGAGCAGGTCGCGGCCTCGTGCCTGTTGGCGCAGGGGCAGTTCTGCACGAGTCCAGGCATCGTGTTGTGGTTGCACGGCGAAGGCGACGAGAGCTTCTACGTCGCACTCCGTGAACGGCTCTGCAGTGCGCCGTCGGGGCCGACCGTGCACTCGAGCATTCGCGATAGCTACGAGCGTGCGATGGATGATCTCAGTTCGTTGCCGGTCGAGGTCGACCGCGGGACGGCGTCGGCGGCCCCTGGGGTCGCAGAGGTTTGCCCGGCGCTGTTGCGCGCGACTCCCGAAGCGGTGCTGAACAACGAGCGGTTGCGTTCGGAGATCTACGGCCCCGCGATGCTGACCGTTGCCTGTCGCACGATGGAAGAACTGCAGCAAGTCATCGAGGCGCTCGATGGCCACCTGACGGCCACGGTGCACGGCGACGGCGACGACTTCGCAAGCCACCAACCGGTGCTCAGTTCCTTGCGTCGCAAGGTCGGTCGCATCATTGCCAATGGCGTGCCGACGGGCGTCGAGGTGTCGCCAGCGATGGTCCACGGCGGTCCCTACCCGGCATCCTCCGATGCCCGCTACTCGGCCGTTGGCACGACCTCAATCCAGCGCTGGGTGCGCCCCGCGTGCTGGCAGGACTGGCCGCAGGACTTGCTGCCCGCGGAACTGCAGGACGGCAACCCGCGCGGCATCCAGCGGTTGGTCAACGGCAAGATCGAGAGCTAGCCCGCATATCTCACCAGCAACTTGGCAAACGCTCCCGCCTTGCAGCCTGCTACTGGATGATGAACTCCCAACCCTTGCTGCTGGCGATGCCATTGGCAGCAAGCGGGTCGTCGACGAAGACTTGCCAGTAGAGCCGGAACATCGACAGCGTCGGCACGTCGGGGATCGGCAGATGTAGGGTCGCGTATCCAGGCGAGCCGGGGCTGCCTTGCAGTGGAATCGGAATCCAGCCGTGCACGTTGACGTGCCACGGCAAGCCAGCAAAGCTCAGGTTGGGTTCGAACGATTGGAACCCGTAGGTCAGCAGCGCCAAACCCGCACCATCGCCGCCGGCGATGCCGAGGCGGTAGTCCTGGTTGCCAGGGAACGGGGGCGCCGAATCGATGACGAACGGTTCGCTCGCGCCCGGTAGGCTCGGCCCGTACTGGCGGGGCGGCGCGATCGCCGTGCTGCGCAGATCGGGGTGATCGAATGGCGGCAAGCGGTTCTCGCAGCGTGGATCGGTCAACGCAGTCGCGCAGAAATCCTGGATGACGACGAGGTCGTTGGCCGTCAGCAGCGGCGTCAGCGGCAGCATGAACGGGTCGAGGTTGCTGAGGTCGACGCCGCCACCCTGTAGGTAGATGTTGAGCGTCGACGCCGGATCGGTCAGTTGCGCTGGATCATCGAGCGCCGGACTTTGGCCGTTGTGGAACAAGCGGGTGCGCAAGCCCGAGTTGCGCAAGGTGGGCGTCTTGAAGCCACCGACATCGAACGCGAGCCCGGTAGTGACGAAGGCGCCGATATCTTCGGCACTCGGGCGCAAGCCCAGGTTGTGCGGTAGGTCGTCGGCGAACAGTGGCTCCCAATGGCACGAGATGCAGCGGCCCGCATTCTGGAACAACTGCCAGCCTTGCTGTTCGTAGGGCGTCAACGCGCTCGTGTTGCCGGCCATGAACGCATCCCACGGGGTTTGGTCTGGGTTGAGCGTGCGCTGGTAGCTGCCAAGTGCGAACGCAATGCGCGCGGCGTTGATCGTGGCATCGCCGAAGGCTGCGGCAAACAGGTCCGGGTAGCTCGGGTTGACGAGCCGCGCCGCGATCATGTCGGGCGGCAGGTTGCTGGCGAGCTTCATCGGCTTGGCCGTTTGCAGCTTCTGGCGCACGTCGTTCCAGGTGCGACCGAGTCGCCCCATCTCGACGGGGTTCAGGATCGGAACGAGAGCCTGTGATTCCAGCGCGCCGTTGAACGGGATCAGCGTGTTACCGGTTTCGGGATCGATGAAGGTGCCACGCGCCCGTTGGTCCCAAAACAGATCGGCGTGATGGCCGGCGCCGAGGTTGCTCGGTGAAGTGCGGCCGGTCACCTGGCGACGCAAGCCAAACGTTGTCGACGGTACAAAGTTGCCGCCGGCCGCTTGGCGCACGACCCCTGCGGATCCGTGGATGTCGTCATCGGTGCCGTAGAGCGTGTCGAAGCCGGGCGCAATCGCCTGCGGGGTGCGCCCGTCGCCACCGCCGAACTCAGGCAAGTGGCACGTGCCGCATGCGACCGAATTGTCGCTCGACAGCTGCTCTTCCCAGAACAGGAACTTGCCCAGCATGACCTTCTCGGGGGTCTGCGGGTTCTCTACCGGTGCAAACATCGGCTGCAGCTGGGCGGCTGCGGTGGCACAGAGAACTGCGCTGACAAGGGCGAGACGGAACGGCATGGACGTTGGTGGCACGGCGGGAAGGGGGTGCCTCGTAAGTGTAGCCTGTTTGGCTGCCCCGCGCCGAGCAGCAGGTGGCGCCGATGGGGCGCGCCGAGCACGGTCGGTCGCCGTGTGTTGCGCCCTTCCATTCGGAAGCTGGTTTGGTGCTAGCCGCCAAACAGCTGCGTCCACATGGTCTGGTGCTGTCCCAGTCCGGTGCGGCGATGTCCACCGAGCATGTTGCGGTGGTGGCCAGGGCTATACCACCAGGCCCGGATGGCGCCGTGGCCGGTGCGTTGGCCCGCTGCGATGTTCTCGGCGTGGGCGCTGGTGCCAAAGTTCGACGCGCGCTGCGAGAACCGCTGCTTGCCGGCGACCGGCGACGTGTGGGAGAAGAACCCCATCGTGTGCATGTCCTTCGAATGGTCGCGCGCCGCATCGGAGAGTTTTTCGTCAATGACCACCAGCGACAGTCCGAGCAGGTAGCGGATCTCATTGAGGCGCAACGTACCGCGGTATTCTTCGTGCGGGGTGCGCTCACGAAGCTGTTCGTTCGCTTCGAGTGCTTTGCGGTCGGTGCCACTCATCGGCAGGCCGGCAAACATCGCGAATGCAATCGCCTGGTCAATTCGCTGGTCGTCGCCGGGATGTGGCGGCGGCGGGTACTTGCGGAAGTGCTTGTTGGCATCTTCATGCAGTTCGAGGCCTGCTGCCATCGATGCGTAGACGACGTGCCAGTCGCGCAGCGATCGGTGCGCGAGGCGCAACTCGGTCATCTTGGCGTCGAGTTTTGCGTCCTTGCCCAGCACGCTGGCAAGGCTCGGTTGCAATCGTTCGCGCAGTTTGGCGAGTCTCGGATCGACGTCGTCTTTGATCTGCTGCTTGGTCAGGTCGGCGCGCCGCGATACGGCGAGCGACTCCGCCCGCAGCACTTCGACTTCGGCGCGGCCTTTCCGGCCAAGCAGGTCGCGCTGTGCCTTTTTGGTGAGCTTCTCGAAGTCGCCCATGACCTTATCCTGCAGCTTGACGAACGACTTCTGGTGCCGAAGGTAGTGGTCGCGCAGGATCTTGCTGGCATGCAAACGATCGCTGGTGCGACGCTGCCGCAGCTCGGTCGCGATCTGTTCGGCTACGGCCAGCTCAATGCGGCCGAACTTCAAGCGCCCGAGCAGCGTCGAAGTTGGTTGCGGTGGTGGATCGTCGCTGCTGCCGACCTGAGCCGCCAACATGCCGCTGAGGCAGAGCGCGAAGCCGGCGCTGAGAATCTGGGTTCGGACCATGCTGCGAATGCGGGAGGGGAACCGCGCGCGAGCAGTCTACCCGAGATCGCTGGTTGGGAAGAGGCCAAGCTGCGCGGCCCGCTGGAGCCGGCGTGCTGGAGCCGGCGTGCTAGTGCCGGGTCGCTAGTGCCGGGGGCGCTACTTCGGTGGCTCCCAGTTCTTGTTCTTGTTCTGCCAGCGCTGCCAATCCATGAACTTCGATTGGGAGAGGCCGGTCAGCTTCTGGAGGGTGCCGACCCATTTGCCTTGGGTGACGCGGAGCGTGGCGCGGGCGTTTTGGGGACCGAAGTCCTGGGGTCCGTTGGGATCGTTCGAAACGGCCTGGTTGGCCTTCGACTCGAGCGAACCCCACGTCTTGATGATCTCCTTGACGATCTCGCGCTGCATCTTGACCTTGGCGTGCTTGAAGTTGCTCAAGGCCTCGCCGGAGGCGGCCCGCAGCTCATCGTGCGGTGAGCGCGTCGTCACTTCGAGCAGGTAGTCGATCTGCTTGACGTCCTTGGTCTTGCCTAGGGCCAGCAGCATGTGCGCCTGCAGCGCAATGTCGTCTTTGAAGCGCTTGTGTTCGACCGCCTTGAGGATGGGCTTGGCGCCGTCGGTCTCGAACTTGGCCAGGGCATCGCTGGTTTCGCGGTAGAGAATTGCCTTTCCTCCGGTGCGAACCTTGCCGGTCTTGAAGACCCCCTCAAGCGCCCTGACGATCTTGGTCTTGTCCTTCGGGTTCTTCTTCTCGAGGTCCTTGGTCAGGTTCTGCATCAGGCCGATCGCCTGGAAGTCCCCGGTCATGTCCTTGTCCTTGACCAGATCTTTCAGCTCCTTGAGTCTGGCTGGCAGGTTGGGGTCCACGGGCGGTGGCGTCGGCTTTTGGGCCAATGCGACGCCGGCAACCAGGAGGAAGGCGGCTGCGAACTTGAGTGTGGAGGGATGTGCCATGGTGTGCATTCTAGTCCTTTTGGTCCGCTTCGTTACGACTGATCCGCTTTGACCCGGGATAGCCCGGCATTTCGCCATCTGCGCATTGCAATGGGGGCCTGCGATCCGGTACCACCTTTCCCACCGATCAGCCTCATGAAACTCGCTTTGATTACTGGTGGCGCGGGCTTCATTGGCTCGCATCTGTCGCAGAAGCTTCTGGCGGAGGGAGGACGCGTCCGAGTCCTCGATAGCCTCGACCCGTTCTACGACCCGGCGCTCAAGCGCAGGAACCTGGAGATGTTGCAAGAACTCGGCGGCGACCGCTTTGAGTTCCTGGAGGGGGATCTGCGCGACGAGGACGCCTGCAAGCGCGCCGTTGCCGGCGTGGACGTGGTGGTGCACCTCGCGGCACTCGCCGGGGTGCGGCCCTCGCTGCAGGATCCCGTGCGCTACATGGACGTCAACGTCCGGGGCACCCAGATCCTGCTGCAGCAGATCCACGATCCCAAGGTGCGGTTCGTGTTTGGCAGCAGTTCGTCGGTCTACGGCGGCAACAAGGTCGTGCCATTCTCGGAATCGCAGGCGGTCGACCGCCCGGTGTCGCCCTATGCGGCCAGCAAGAAGGCCGGCGAAGTGCTGTGCTACACCTGGCACCACCTGCACGGCAACCCGATGACCTGCCTGCGGTTCTTTACGGTGTATGGTCCGCGGCAGCGTCCCGAGATGGCGATTCACAAGTTCGCCCGCGCGATCACCGATGGCACCAAGATCCCGTTCTTCGGCGATGGCAGTTCGCGCCGGGACTATACCTACGTCGATGACATCGCGTCCGGCATCCGGGCGGCGATGGATCGCAACGACGGCTACGCGATCTACAACCTCGGTGGCGCCGCGACTACGTCGCTGTCCGACCTGGTGCAGCAGATCGAAACGGCGCTCGATCGACCGGCCATTCTCGATCGGCAGCCGGACCAACCCGGGGACGTGCCGGTCACCTATGCGGACGTGAGCCTTGCGGAGCAAGAACTTGGCTATCGCTGCACTACGCCGCTTGCCGAAGGCGTTAAGAAGTTCTGTCGTTGGTATGTAGAAGAGAAGAGCGCCCGGAGGCTTCCTTGAAAGATCGAGTTTTGGTTACGGGCGGCGCCGGCTTTATCGGGTCGCACGTCTGCGAGCAGCTGTGTCGCGAAGGCCGCGATGTAGTGGTTCTCGACAACTTGGTCACTGGCTTCCGCGAGAACCTGGCCGGGCTCGATGTGACCTTGGTCGAAGGCTCTGTCGCAAAATACGACGATGTCGAGAAGGCGATGGCTGGCTGCAACAAGGTGGTGCACCTGGCCGCGCTACCGTCGGTTGCGCGTTCTTTGGAGCGGCCGCTCGACACCCACGAAGCGTGTGCGACCGGCACCGCCAACGTGCTGCAGGCTGCCAACCTTGGCGGTGCACGCGTGGTCTACGCAGGCAGCAGCTCGGCCTACGGCAACCAGGAAGCGAAGCAGAAGCACGAGCTGCTGCGCGAGGACCCGCTGTCGCCGTATTCGGCGTCGAAGCTGTCCGGGGAGCTCTATTGCCGGACGTTCGCACGGGTGTTTGGCATGAACGTCGTTGTGACCAGGTTCTTCAACGTGTTCGGCCCACGTCAGCCAGCGGACAGCCCCTATTCGGGCGTGATCGCCGCGTTCTGCCGGGGCTTGATCCTCGGTAAGCCAGTGCGCATCGAGGGCGACGGTGGCCAGGGCCGGGACTTCACCTATGTCGAAGATCTGGTCACTGGGGTCGTGCAATGCCTCGATGCCGACAGCACCGGCTGCGAGACGGTCAACCTCGCGTATGGCGATTCGCGAACCGTTCTCGACATCTATGAGCTGCTGTGCAAGTTTACCAAGCAACAGCTTCCGGATCTGACGATACCGGACCCCCAGCGCATGCCGGCTCGCATCGGCGATGTTCGTCACTCGCTGGCGGATGTTAGCCGCGCAAAAGAACGGTTCGGGTTCGCTCCGACCGTGGGTTTCGCGGAAGGTTTGGCCAGGACTTTTGCGTGGTATCGCACGCAGCTCGGATCGGAGTAATTGTAATGAAAGGTGTCGTTCTCGCTGGTGGCTTGGGTAGCCGTCTCTATCCCCTGACAAAGATCACGAACAAGCACCTGCTCGCGGTGTACGACAAGCCGATGATCTACTACCCGATCCAGTGTTTGGTAAACGCTGGCATCACCGAGATCATGGTGGTGACGGGCGGCAACTACGCCGGCCACTTCCTGCAGTTGCTGCGCAACGGCTCGGACTTTGGCCTGAAGCGGCTTGGCTACGCCTATCAAGAAGGTGAAGGCGGCATCGCCGACGCGCTGAAGCTCGCCGAAGAGTTTGCGGATGGCGATTCCATCTGTGTCGTGCTCGGTGACAACATCATCGAAGGCAACATCAAGAAGGCCGCCGATGACTTCGCCGCCCAAGGTGGCGGGGCCAAGATCATGCTGAAGGAAGTGCACGACCCCGAGCGCTTCGGTGTCGCAACGGTCGCTGCCGACGGCAAGGTCGAGAAGATCGTCGAGAAGCCGAAGAACCCCGATACCAACCTCGCGGTGATCGGCATCTACATGTACGACGCCGAGGTATTCAACATCTGCCGCGAGCTGAAGCCATCCGATCGCGGTGAGCTCGAGATCACCGATGTGAACAACGAATACGTGCGCCGCGGCAACCTGACGAGTGAAGTGCTCAATGGCTGGTGGACCGACGCCGGCACCTTCGAGTCGCTGTATCGCTCGGCAACTCTGGTGCGTGACGGCGGCTGCAACCGCATGGACAAGTAGGACTACGGGCGAAGCTGTGACGAGTAAATGCGATCTTCTGGTCACCGGTGCCGCAGGCCAATTGGGTCGCACCCTGATGGCGCAAGCCGGGGCACTTGGATTGCGTGCGGTCGGTGTCGACGTCGCCGAGATGCCGCTCGATAGTCGGGACGCGATCGAGGCGACCATGCAGGTGCATCGGCCAAAGTTCGTGATGCACTGTGGTGCGATCACCAACGTCGACGGCTGCGAAGCCGAGCCGCTGGTTGCCTACCGCATCAATAGCATGGCCACCGCGTGGGTTGCCGAAGCGGCAGCGCGCGTCGATGCCGGCATGATCTACGTCAGCACCGACTTCGTGTTTGATGGCACGCTTGCAGGCACGCCCTACCCAGTCGATTCGGCGATCAAGCCGCTGTCGGTTTATGGCGCCAGCAAGCGTCTCGGCGAAGAAGCCGTGTTGGCGCACGGCCGCGAAGACTTCTACGTGATTCGCACCAGTTGGGTGTTTGGTCCCGGCGGCAAGAACTTCCCCCGGGCGATCCTCAATCGCGCACGTTCCGGTGGCGCCCTCAAGGTCGTGACTGACCAGGTCGGGCGGCCGACCATGACGCACGATCTAGCGGCAGCGATGCTCGATGTGTTCAAGCTCAAGCCTGCCGGTGGCATCTACCATGCCGCGAACGAAGGCCAGTGTTCGTGGCACCAGTTCGCGGTCGACACCCTGGCTGCCGCTGGCATGACCGACATCGAGGTCGGCACGCAAACGGCCAAAGACCTCAATCTACCGGCAGCACGACCAGCCTGGTCCGTGCTCGATACCGACAAGCTCGCCGCCGTTCGCGGCAAGCACCTACCGCATTACCTGGATGCGCTCGCGCGCCATGTGCCGCTCGATGAAGCAGCACAGGCCGAAGCTGCGGCTGCTCCAACTGACGCCGCCAGCGGCCCGCTGCGCGGCAAGCAATACTGATTCGTCGCCTGATTTTCGGAGTCCTACTGTGAGCAAGATCCTCGTCACCGGCGGAGCCGGCTTCATCGGTTCGAACTTTGTGCGCATGATGCTCACGGAGAGCGATCATCAGATCGTCAATCTCGACCTGCTGACCTACGCCGGCAACCTCGAGAACCTGACGGACGTCGAAGGCCACGCGAACTACACGTTCGTCAAGGGCGACATCACCGACGTCAAGGCGATGTCCGAGCTGTTTGCCGAGCAGAAGTTTGACATTGTCGTGCACTTTGCCGCCGAGAGCCATGTCGACCGTTCGGTGCTCGATGCAACCGCGTTCGTACAGACCAACGTCATTGGCACGCAAGTGCTGCTCGACCAAGCCCGCCACACGCACGTCAAGCGCTTCGTGCACGTCAGCACCGATGAGGTCTACGGCTCGCTCGGCGCGTGGGGTTTCTTCACCGAAGACACGCCGATACAGTCGAACTCGCCGTACTCGTCGAGCAAAGCCGGCAGTGACCTGCTGGTGCGCGCCGCCGTGCATACGCACGGCATGGACTGTGTCATCACCCGCTGCTCGAACAACTACGGTCCGTACCAGTTCCCCGAGAAGCTGATCCCGTTGATGATCGCCAATGCACACGAAGACAAGTCGCTGCCGATCTACGGTGACGGCAAGAACGTGCGCGACTGGATCCACGTCATCGATCACTGCCGCGGCATCAAGCGCGCGATGGAAGACGGCGGCAAGGGCGAGGTCTACAACTTCGGCGGCGATGCCGAACGCGAGAACCTGTTCGTCGTTACCGAGATCCTCAAGCTCGTCGGCAAGGGCGAAGATCTGATCACCTACGTCACCGACCGCCCCGGTCACGACCAGCGCTACGCGATGGACTCCAGCAAGGCGCGGGCGCAACTTGGCTGGACGCCGAGCTACACGTTTGAGCAAGGCCTGAAGGAAACGGTCGATTGGTACCTTGCGAACAAGGCCTGGTGGGAGCGCGTGCGCAGCGGTGCCTATCAGGAATACTACGAGAAGCAGTACAGCGGCCGCTGAGACCTGGCGCGGTTCGCCTACGCCAGCTCAATCGTGCGACGTTCGCGCGCCGCGCGGGTCATCGCATCGACAGTTTCGAAGTCGATGATCGCCTGCTCGATCGGGCACGGGTAGTCGTCCGTGTCCTCCAGCCAGCGCGCAAACCGACCGTGCAGTTCGCTGGCGGCACGGTGCGCCGAGATCGCGTTCTGCAAATCGCGGCGCGACAGAACCTGTTCGATGCCCGGCGTTTCGTAGTCGAACACATGGCCTTGGAACGGGCGCTGTCCAGTCAGCCAGATCCGGTCGCCGGCGATGCGCACGCCGCCATCGGTGCCGTGGATGGCAAAGGCGTTGGCTCGCGTCAAGCGGCTCGTGATGTAGGTGCACGGCAAGTTGCCGCGCAGCACCACGGTCGCGGCGCCGCCGTCATCGAAGTTGGGCGCGAACGAACGCATGGTCTGGGCCGTCACCGAGGTCGCTTGCCGGCTCGTCAACCAAGACGTGATGTGCACGTGTTCACTTGCCAGCGCGACAAACGGATCCCCGCCGTGGGTGACGCTGCCGGTTCGCAACAGTTCGTCGTCGCCGGTGATCGATTGCACACAGACGACGCCGCCAAGCCAGTCCGCGGCAATCATGCGGCGCAGTTGCTCGACGACCGGGTCAGCCTGACCGCGCACGAACACTCCGAGGCGCACGTCGTGCTCGGTGCAGATCGCGTGCATCTCCTGCAGGGTCTTGAGATCGGGAGCGACGGGCGCGTGCACCAGGCACGGCACGCTTTGCTCGCTGGCCAACTTGACCTGCGCGAGTCGGTCTTCGAGTGGGCCGGTCAGCACGACAAAGTCGATGCCGTAGGCCAATAGCTTCTCGAAGCTCTCGGTGGCGTAGCCGAGCTGGCTGCCGTCGGCGAGTCGTTTGGCGGTGCCGGGCACATCGTCGTGCACTGCGACGACGTCACACGCCGTGTGCCACCCCACGTCCTGGATGACGCCGAGTCCCCTTGGCCCAGCTCCCGAAACTCCAACCCGCAGCGTGATCACTTACGTCAGGCTACCTGCGGTAACGCAATAGGTCCAACTGCCCCCAGAGCGCGGCCAGCGCGGTTTCGGTCCGCAACGGGTGGGCGCCGCATGAAATCGCGTGGAACCCCGCTTCGATCAGTTTGTCGACCTCGTAGGGCAAGAAACCACCGTCTGGCCCGATCGCCAACGTAAACGCTGGTCTCTCGGTGCTTGCAGCGTGGCCGAGAGCGCCCAATTGGTGGGTGGGAGTCGCTGCATACGGGTGCGCCACGAAACGCGGTTGCGGTAGCTCAAGCCGCGGCAGCTCGTCCTCGACCATTGGCTTGAACAGGTCAAAGCGCAAGACCTCGGGCAACTGCGTGCGGCCCGCCTGCTCGAGCCCGAGCACAAGTTGTTCTCGCTGCACATCAGGGTCAAACGCGCGGCTCTGCATCCAGGTCTTGTCGACGCGCCAAGAACGGAACAGCACGATCCGCGCAAAACCCAACGCAGCCGCATGGGACAGCATGCGCATCAGAACCTTGGGCCGCGGCACTGCCAGCAGCAAGGTGTCGCGCACGGGGGCTGGTTGCTCGTGCAGTTCGATGCTGAGGGTCGCCGTGTCGACAGCGAGGCTGGTCACCGTTGCGGAACCGAGCCGGCCGTTGATCACCCCGACGCGCAGCCGGGTGCCAACTTCGGCCTGCAGCACCGTGCGCATGTGCTCGACGCGCCTGCCGCGGATTGCGCAGTCGCCTGCGCACGCGACTTCAGACGGTTCGAGCAGGAGGAAGTTCACGAACGGTCCGCGAACTCAGAACGGCAAGCGTCGACGCACGCGCTGCCACAACGTGCTCTCGGGGCGCCGGTCCGTGTGATCGGTCCGGTGGGTGTAGTCGTCGAACTCACCGAGCGGCCGCCGAGTTGGACCGAGCAGCCGGCCGAGAGTGTCGATGCCGTTGGCGGTGTTCTGGGCGAACTCGAAGCTCGATGGCCAAGCACCCCGGAACAGCTTCGGGCGGCGCATGGCTTCGGACCCGAGGGCTTCTGCGCCGCGTTCGTAGATGCGTTTCGTGCGCTGGAGTTCGTCGCCGACGGTGGCCGTCAGCGGCCGTTCTTCGTCCAGTCCGAGTGCTGCGTGCGCGCGGCCGAACTCGCCGCTCAGGACCTTGGGCAGCCTTCTCAGTCGGTGCAAGCGCGGTCCAGTGACACGCTGGCCAAAGTCGAGGGCAAGCACTCGCTGGGTGCCGACCAGCAAGCCTTTCTGGTCGCGACCTGGCCGCGCCACGCAACCCACCATGCTGGTGGCCAGGATCGCGCAGGCGAGGATCCCGAAGGCGAAGTGCTTGCAGGTGCGGTTCACGAAGTTGGCGTTGGGAAGTGGTGCTGGCAGCAGCTTACTTGGTTTGGTTCGGCCCGTGGAGGCTTCATCGGCATCAGGCACCGCGCAGCGAGATCAAAGGATCGTGGCGCGCGGCCCGCAGCGCCGGGCCAGCCGAGACCACGACTCCGGTTGCCATCGCCGTGCCGGTCACCTGCAGCAGCCACAACAGCTCGATGCGGCACGGCACGCGGGTCAGATTGTAGACGCTCAGTGGAAACAGGTCGTGGCCGGTGGCCCATAGCCAGGCCTGCCGGATTTCCTCAAGATAGACGGCCGTCACCACGCCAGTCAGCAGCCCGATGACGACGCCGACGCCGGTGATCACCAAACCACACGACAAGAACACCATCGTCACGCCGGTCGGGGTGCCGCCCATGGCCGTCAGGATGCCGATGTCCGCGGTCTTCTCGGTGACCATCATCGACAGCGTTGCCAGCATCAAGAATGCCGCGACGACCATGATGACCGTCAGCACGATCTTCAGCAGTTCCCGTTGGTGGGCGACGTTCTTGATGAACAATGAGTTCTTCTCGCGCCAGGTTTGCACCAACCCAAAGCCGCGGCCGTCGCGTTCGACGGCGCGTTGCACTTCGCGCTGCAGGCGCTTGGCCGTTACTTCCAGCTGGGTTTCGTCTTTGACGCGGATCGCAATCTCCTGCACCGGGTTGACCGCGTCGGGGAACAACGCCTGTTGCAGCGTCGACAGCGCGACAAACACGTTGTTGCCGTCGAAGCCACCGTGGTTGGTCTGGTAGGCGCCACCGACAACCAGCTCGACGTCGATCTCGATCGGCGTCATGTTGCCGGCCTGGTCGCGCTTGAGGTTGGCCGTCATCAGCCGCAGCGAGTCTCCGGGCTTGAGCCCTTCCCGCTGCATGCGGTCGAGACCGAGCAACACGGTTGGCACGTTGTTGATCGGCGCCAGTGGGTCGTCGAGGTTGCGGGCCCGCAGCTCTTCGGGCACATCCGGATGCCGGATCCAGGAGTCGAACTTGGTCGCCTTGGCTTCCAGTTCTGCCTGCACGCCAAACACGAACAAGAACGGCTGGTCGCCGCCGTGCATCGCGCCGCGGCCGGGCAGCGGCGCCGGTGGTGGACGCTTGCCGGGTTCGACCAGCAAGCCGTAGTGCAGCAACCGCGGCGCCATGCCGGCGACGTTGGGATCGTCCTTCAAGGCCTCGCGCAACGCTGGCCATTCGGACCACTCGGGCAACTCGCTGACGACAATGTCCGAACTCGACGCCTGCACGTGTTCTTCAATGACCTGCAAGAAGCCGCTGAACAACGAAACGACGACGACCAGTGCCCAGACCCCGATCGCAATCCCGCCCATACCCAACAGGTTGATGGGGCGGGTCAGCAGGTAGCGGATGGCGAGGAACAGGCGATACATCAGTTGCTCGGTTGTGGCTGCACGAGTTCTTGGTCGACGACACAGCCATCCTTCATCCGGATGATGCGGTCGCAGCGCTGGGCGAGGCCCTCGTCGTGCGTCACCAGCAAGAACGCGAGTTGTCGTTCTTGTTGGATTGTAAACATCAGGTCGACGACTTCCTTGGCGGTCGCCGAGTCGAGGTTGCCGGTCGGTTCGTCAGCCAAGATCACCTTGGGCTCGGCGATCAGCGCGCGAGCGATCGCGACGCGTTGGCGTTCGCCACCGGAGAGTTCGGTGGGGCGGTGGTGCAGGCGCTCGCCGAGGCCGACGTGTTCGAGCATCGCGATCGCGCTGGCCTTGGCCTGCTTGCGGCGGCCCCAATACTGCAGCACCGACGAATCCATCATGCGAGCCAGCAGCACGTTCTGCAGTGCCGTCAGCTCGGGAATCAGGTGGTAGAACTGGAATACGAAGCCGACTTGCTGGTGACGTAGGCGGGCGCGCTCGCCGATTGGCAGCGTATGCACCTCTTGGCCGTCGTATTCGATCGTGCCGCTGGTCGGCGCATCGAGCAGGCCAAGCAAGTGCAGCAGCGTCGATTTGCCGGCGCCTGAAGTACCGAGTAATGCGACCTTCTCGCCGGCGTCGATGCTGAGGTCGACGCCGCGCAGCACCGGGATTTCCCGCTTGCCGATCGCGTAGTTCTTGGTGATGCCGGTGGCACGCAGGATGGTGCTCATTCGTAGGACAACGCGGTTACGGGGTTCATGCGGGCGGCCTTGCGAGCCGGAATGAAGGCGACGATGATCGACAGCAGGATCGCGCCGATGGCAACCGACAGCACCCACGATTGCTCGAGGTGGCACGGGATGCCTTGCAGGTCAAACGTCTCGCGCGGGAACAGTTCGATCCGGAATTTGTCATAGAGCCAGTCGTTGACCGGGTTGAGCCACATCGCCGACAGGATGCCGGCGCCAACGCCGAGCAACGAGCCGAGCACACCAACCACCGTGCCGGTGATCAAGAACACCGAGCCAACGCTGCGCGGTGAGCCCCCGACGGCGGCCAGGATGCCGATGTCTTTGATCTTTTGCACGACCATCATGTGCAGGGTCGCATAGATCACGAATGCCGAGACCAGCATGACGATCATCAGCACGATCTGCATCATCGAGTGTTCTTGCTCGACGGCCTTCAGGTAGACCGAGTTCTGTTCTTGCCAGGTCAGCACCGAGCACGGCTTCGATCCTTCGGGCAGTACGGCTTGCGCTTTCTGTTCGAGTCGACGTTGCAGGGCGACGAGTTCGTTGCCGGTGATGCCGTCGCGCGGACGAATGGCGACGTCGGTCACCAACGGAATGCTGGTCAGGTCGTCGAGGTCGTGACCGAGCATCGTGCGCAGCGGTTCGATTGGCACCAGCGCGGTGACCTCATCAAACATGCGGTTGCCGGAGCCAAACCAGCCAGCGCTTGCGAACGGCTTCTGGGTGGTGCGCATCGTGGCAACGCCGTTGCCATTATCGGGAAACGACGCGCACACCACTTCGAACGGATCGCCATCCCGGATGTGCGGCAGGTTGAAGACGCGCCGCCAACCCATCAGCATGCCCGGCAGGGAACTGCGGTGGTTGTTGATCTCCGGGTCGTGCGGCATGCCGGCGGCGCGGCGCATCTGCCACTCGACGCGGTCGGGCAACAGCATCTCGGAGAGGCGATCTTCGTCCGGTTCGTTGAAGACGGTCGATGCCGGTTCGCTGCGCCCGTAGCGCGCAATCTCCTCGGCGCCGCGCTTCAGCCACGCCGGGATGTTCACGACCTTGGTCTCAAGCAGCGGATCGATGCCGATCAACATCGCGAAGCCGTTCTTGGTGTGGTCGAAGTCGAGTTGGTTGCTGCCGCGCTTGACGCGGGACAAGCGATCTTGCCGGATCGGTTGCAGCATTGCGTGCTGCCGCAGCCGAGGAGCGAGTGCCACAACGTCGTCGTCGTCGGCCAACGCGTCGTGCAGGATCGTAAAGCTCGATTCGTGCGGCAAGTCCGTCAACAGCAGCGGCGCGGCGCTGCTCTCGACGTTGGCGCGGATGTCCCGGACAAACCCGGTGAACACACCGTCGACGACCAACATCGCCCAGACCGCGAACGCAACCCCGAGCACGCCGAGGATGTTGATGCGCCGGGTGACCAGGTAGCGCAGTGCCAGGAATGGGCTGAACGCGCGTATCACTGCGGTTTGCTTGCCTCAGGGGTTGCTTCGTTCCCACCCTGCTCGGCGGCACCCTGTTCGGCGGCACCTTGCTCGGCGGCACCTTGCTCCGGTGCCTGGTTCGCGTTCGGATCAATGCGGCGCAGCAACGGAAACAACACCACATCGCGAATCGACGTCGAGCCCGTCAACAGCATGCACAAGCGATCGATGCCGATGCCGAGACCACCAGCGGGTGGCATGCCGAACTCCAACGCCGTGACGTAGTCGACGTCGACCTCGCCGGGCGTTTCGTCATCCTTGTCGACGACCTGTTCTTCGAAGCGCTGCTCCTGATCGATCGGGTCGTTGAGTTCACTGAATGCGTTGCCGAGTTCCATCCCGGCAACGAACAGCTCAAACCGTTCGGCGACGCGCGGATCATCCGCCATGCGCTTGGCCAGCGGACTGATCGCGGTCGGATAGTCGTGCACGAAGACGGGGCCAATCAAGGTGTCTTCTACGGTTGCCTCGAAGACATCGTTGGCGAGTTTTGCGGGTTCGATGTCGTCGGTCTTGAGCTTGAGCTGCTTGGCGCGCGCAACTACTTGCTCGTGCTCGAACCAATCGACGCCAGGGTTCTGCTCGGCGAACAAATCGAGGTAGCGCGCCTTCTGGAACGGCGGCTTCAGGTCGTATTCCTTGTCACGGAAGGTGACCTTGCCCTCGCCGCCGAGCACCTTGTCGACGAGGTGCTGAAACAGCCCTTCGACGCGGTCCATGATGTCCTTGTAGTCCGCGAACGCCTCGTAGCTCTCGAGCATCGTGAACTCGGGGTTGTGCCGCGTGCTGATGCCTTCGTTGCGGAACACGCGACCGATCTCGTAGACGCGCTCCATGCCGCCCACGATCAGCCGCTTCAGGTAGAGTTCCGGCGCAATCCGCAAGAACAGCGGCATGTCGAGCGCGTTGTGGTGCGTCGTGAACGGCCGCGCCGCGGCACCACCGAACAGCGGCTGCAGGATTGGCGTCTCGACTTCGAGGTATTCGAGCGAGTCGAAGTAGTGACGCACTTCGCGCACAATCTTTGATCGCGTGGCGAACGTTTCGCGCACCTCGGGGTTGGCGAACAAGTCGACGTAGCGCATCCGGTAGCGCTGCTCCTGGTCCTGCAGGCCGTGCCACTTCTCCGGTGCGGGCCGCAACGCTTTCGACGCCAGCGTCACGTCCTTGGCCCACAAGGTGCGTTCGCCCTTCTTGGTGTGGCCGAGCACGCCGGTGACGCTCACCAAGTCGTTGCTCTCAACCTTCTTGCGAATGGGCCAGAACTCGGGCAGGGCGTCGCGTTCGAAGCCGATCTGCAGCGAACCGGAGCGATCGGTCAGGTGCGAGAACCTGAGCTTGCCGAAGTCGCGCACCTGGGAGAGACGCCCGGCAATGGTGACGGTAGACTCGAGTTTGTCATCGAAGCCCTCCAGCACCTCCGCAATCGGCTGGCCTTTGGCCACCCGCGCGGGAAACGGGTCCACGCCTTCGGCGCGAAGCGCCGTCAGCTTGTCGTGGCGATCACCTGCAATACCGTCCGTCATTGGGCAAGGATGTTAGCGACAGTGGTGGTGCAGCGCTAAGGCGCAGGAAAAACGGCGCGGGGTTCTGGGCGTTACCCGCTTCCTCGGCACAGACCAACACCGGGTAGGGAGATGTCGTAGACTCGGCCGCCATGCGGAGGGCCCTGGCAACTATGCGGAGAATCATCCCGATCATTTGCCTGCTTGCGATCGCCCGCGGTCAGGTCGTGAGACCCAAGCCGGCAACAGAGCAAGACAATGCGGCGACCTTGTATGCGTTGGCCGTGGCGGAACTCGAGCGCGGGATTCGCAGCGGGCTCATTGACCCACACCCGCGGCCAAGAGCTCAGGTAGCGAACGGGGCCATGATCATGGTGCTGCTGCAGGGCACAGGCGAGCCGGAGGCCCCCGAAGAAGACGATTCGGTGCGCAACTCCGTGATGGCGCGCTCCTTGTTCCAGCAAGCGTCTGCCCGGCCGGTTTGTCGATTCGGAAAAGAGTTTGCTGTCGGCAGCACCGGCGAGAAGCGTATGCAGCGACTGATCGAGTTGATCACCTTGCATGCGCGGGCGAATCTCAAGGAGAAGCCAGTTGCGACGTGTGACGATGCGTGCACCCTGCTGCGCTATGTGCGCCATCGCCGGATCGGCCTCGGGACGGCTGCAGCCGTAGCTCTGGGGCGGCTAGAATGCGAAGCGCTGCAGATGCTTCACAACGGGATTGTGGCGCTGCGTCGCGATCAGAATTGGGCCACGCATGCGGCGCGATATGCGATCGAGCTGGATGCTCATGCCAAAGCGCAGGCTGGCATCGAGGCCTACACGGCGATGTTCTGCCGTGAGATTCCTGAGTTGATCGCGCTACATCAGCCCAGGTTGCGTGACATGCACATGAACGTTGCCGGCGGCTACGATGAAGCCGCCATGCGTCGCTACCTGGATCAGTTGACGGCCAAGATCTTTGCCAAACCGGATTCCGGCCAGGTGACCTTTGGACAGTGGCTGCGCCTGGTCGATCAGCGAACGAAAAAGATGCTGGTTGCCCCCGCAGACGATGCCAGCATCAAGGACAAGGCGACCTACGGCATGGCGCAGCTCGTCTTTCTGGGGCGCAGCAGTGCCGGCAAGAACATCCGGGAAGCGGCCGAGTTGACCGAGAAATGCCGCGATGCGCTCCGTGCTCGCGGTTCGAAGCGCTGAGCCGCGAGGTGGCAGCCGGCGCATACCGACTCTACTTGGGTGCTATTCAGGCAGCTCAATCTCAAGTCGGTTGTCGACCACGCGATTGGGGTAGCTGTTCACGTTCCACTCCCCGCCGACATCACAGACTCCGGTCTTGATGTCAAACTCCCAGAGGTGCAGGTGGCAGACGACCTTGCCGTCCAGCACGGTGCCGTCGCACAGCGGCGCACTGGCGTGTGGGCACGCGTTGTCGATGACGTGGTAGGCGCCGTCGAGCTGGAACACTGCCAGCCACTTGCCGCCGATGTGCAGCGGGGCGCCCGGATCAAACTTGAGGTCCGCGATCGGACCGGCATCGAGCCAACGTGTCATTCGCAATCTCCAGCGGTAGCTGGTTCGGTTGTGGGTTCGGTGATGCGTCGCGGTAGCCGACGGAACGCGTAGCGGCGGATGACGCGACCCTGCTCGATGTACTTGCGTTCGAAGTTGGTTGGCGAAAACGCGTGGCCAGGGCCGCGGGCGATCAAGCGTTGCTCTTCGTCTTCGTCGCGTTCGAACATCGCGGCGTTGCCCATGACGCGTGCGACCTGGCCGGCGTAGCAGGCGTTGTCGGTCGCGATCAAGCAGTAGCCGTCGTCGCGGATGACGCGGGCGATTACGGCGCGCACGTCGTCGGTGAAGAAGCGGCGACCCCGGTGGCGGCGCTTGGGCCACGGGTCGGGGAAGTAGACGTGCACGGCGGCGAGCGCGCCTTCTTCGACCCGGTCTTCGAGGAAAAGTTTGCCGTTATCGACCAGGAAGATGCCGTTCTGGCGGCCGGACTCGTGCAGCTTGGTCGCGGCCAGACTGGCGTAGCCTGCAGCCGCCTCGATGCCGAGCAAAAACGTGTCCGGCTTGGCTTCGGTCGCGGCAATGACGAACGCACCCTTGCCGGGCCCGATCTCGATTTCGACGTCGTCGAAGCCTGCTGGCACGATGGTAGCCAGCGATGGCGGATCGTCGCCGCCAATCAGCAAGCGGTCCCCGGGTTGGTCTTCGAGGTCCTGAACCCGGCTGCGGAACGCGAGTTTCCCGCCTTGGTGCATGCGCGGGTTGTGCGGCTTGGGAGTGGACGATTGCTCTGGCGACGGCGGCGACATCGGGCAAGCAGCATAGCGATCATTCTGCTGGGCCATAGACTGGAGCTTCTGGAACCGACTCGCCCACAGCTCCCTACTGGCCCGACGAACGGGCCCCTGATGGCGATCGGCGCAGCACTGGTGCGACGCCGAAAGACCACATTGTTGCTCGTTCTCGGCGCCGCATGCGTGTTTGCGTGGGGGCTGAAGGACCTCCGGCTAGGCTTCAAGGTCGACGGATTCTTCAACAGCAGCGATCCCGAATTGCAGCTGGCCATGCAGCACTATAGCGATTCTGGGGAGGACGGCTACGAGCCACCGGACCGGCTGCTGTTGTTTGCCTGGGACGAGCCGGATCCGCTGGCGGCGGATGCGCTCGATCGGTTGCGCTCGTTCGAGGCGGTTTGTGACCAGCACCAGGTCGCCCGCAGCATCACCACGCTGGCCAATGCGCGGGTCCCGGGCCAGCTGCGCAGCACGCCGGCGGAAGTCGCCAAGTCGGCGACGTTCCGCCAACTGCTAGTCTCGCGCTTGGGCGACGCGGTCGGTGGCATCATCGTGCTGCAGCGAGGTTGGCATCACGCAGAACTGCAGGCGCTGTGCGCCGCGCTGCAGGCCGAGGTGGCGCAGCACGGCCGCGAACTCAATCTGTGTGGTTTGCCCTACCACACGATGATCAGCCGGCAGTTGGTGCGCGCCGACATGGCGAAGTTCTTGCCAATCGGCACGACCGTCGCGGCGGTGCTGTTGTTCTGGCTGGTGCCACACTGGATCCTGGCGCTGCTGGCGCTGGCGGTGGTGCCGTTGACGCTCGTCAGCACGCTCGGCGTGATGGGTTTGTGCGGCGTTGAAATCACGATGCTGACATCGACGCTGCCGACGTTGTTGCTGTGCATGTCGGTCGCCGATGGGCTGCACATGGTCGGCCGGTTTCTCGAAGAGCGAGAACGCGATGGCGACGCCAGGCAGGCCGCGGTGCGTTCGTTTGCGTCGCTGTTTGTGCCGTGCCTGCTGACTTCGCTGACGACGATCGTCGGGTTTGCGTCGCTGCTGCATGCCGACTTGCGCGACCTTGGCTACCTCGGTGGCTTTGCGGCCATCGGCATGGGCTTCGCGTTCCTCTACACGATGCTGTTGATGCCGCCGGCGATGTCGTTCGTCGACACGAAGATCGGCAAGCGGCCGACCGACCCGGCGGCGATGATCGTGCGCGCGGCGTGCCGGCTGCAGCGCATCCGGCCGGGTTGGTGGATTGGCACTGCCGCCGTTGTGGCGATCGTCAGCACCTGGCAAGCCACGAAGCTCGAGACCGACCATCGCATCACCGCCGATCTGTGGCCGGACTCCGAGGTGATGCAGCAGTTGACGTTCTTCGAGCAGCGCTTCGTCGGCATTGTGCCGGGCGAAATCATCGTCGAAGTCGAACGCGGCTTTGGTGAGACCGAACGGGTGGAATTGGCGACGTTCGTCAGCCGCCTGGAATCGCTGGATGGTGTTTCGCGATCGCTGTCGATCGCCGATTTGTTCGCCGATGGCTTGTCCCCGTTAATGCTGGGAGCGTTGCGCGCGGCGAAGGTGTTGCCCGCTGGCATGATTGGCGAAAGCGGCAAGCGCGCCCGTATCCTGGTGTTCCGCGGCGACCTCGGCACGCGTGCCTGGCAGCAGTTCGCGGCGGCGGTGCGGGAGCAGTCCGCGGATCTAGAACATCTGACGGTTCGACTCGCGGGGCTGCAGATGGTCGGCACGGCGCAGGTCCTGGCGATGACCGGCGACTTGCGCAACTCGTTCCTCGGTTCGATCTTTGTAATCTTCGCGCTGGTTTGGTTGCAGTGCCGGCGCTTTCAATTGGCCGCGGTGGCGATGTTTTCGTGCCTGGTGCCGATGGTCTGCGTGCTCGCCGTGATGGCGGTGTTCGAGATCACGCTGCGACCACTGACCGTGATTTCGTTCTGTGTCGCGCTCGGTTTGATGATCGATGACACCATCCATCTGGCCTCGCGTTGGCGCGAAGAACGGCGAGATGGTCGCGACCGCGATGAGTCCGTGCAGCGGACGCTTGCAACTGCTGGCCGGCCGGTGGTGATCACCACGCTGATGTTGTTCGTCGGCTTCGTAACCATTCTCGGCAGCGGCTTCCGCGGCACGCATACGTTCGGTCTGCTGGTCGACCTGTCGTTGTTGGCCGCCGTGGTGTCCGCACTGGTGTTGTTGCCGTCGCTGTTGCGCGTGCTCGGTGCAAGGCAGGCGGGCTTGCCAGATGACAAAGCCCAGGTGACGAAGCTCAGGTGCTCAGGTGACGAAGCCCAGATGACCAGGTGACGAAGCCTAGTGCGAAGGCGGTCTAGTGCGCGGGCGATTGGGACTCGCCATTGCCGTAGACCTCGTCGTAATCGAGCAGCGACGCCGCAATGACCTTGAGTGCGTGCTCTTTGCCATACGCGGTCAGCTTGTTGGTGTCGGTGCCGGGCACCAGTTTGTAGGTGGCGAAGTAGTGGCGCAGTCGTTCGACCAGCACCGGTGGCAGGTCTTGAATATCTTCGACCTCGCCCCAGACGAAGTCACCAGCTAACACGGCAACGATCTTGTCGTCCGCCTCGCCGCCGTCGATCATCGATAAGCCGCCGATGACCTTGGCCTTCAACAGGATGTCTCGGGCGTTGATCGGGCGTTCGCTCAGCACGCAGATATCGATCGGATCGTGATCCCCGCCAGACGCGGCTGGGGTCAGTTCGCCGACCCGTTGACCAGACAAGGTCCGTGGAATGAAGCCATACAGACTCGGTGGCTGTGAGCTGGTGCGCTGCGGTCGGTCGACACACAGGAAGCCACTGACCTTGTCGATCTCATACTTCACGAGGTCGAACGGCGTAATCTCGATATAGGCCTGCACGATGTTCGGCGCGTCGGAGCCAATGTCGACGCCATGCCATGGGTGGGGGCGCCAGGTGAAGAACGGAGTTGGGTTCGGCATCGGTGGCCGTTGTATCGGCTACACTTGCCAAGAACGTCCACCATGCCCGAACTTCCCGACGTCACGGTCTACAAGGAACGCATCGATGCGATGCTAGTGGGCGATGTGCTCGAAGAGTTACGGCTTCGGAGCTCGTTCTTGCTGCGCTCCGTCGAGCCGAAACCGGACGTGGTGCACGGCAAGAAGCTGGTCGCCGTGCACCGTCTGGGCAAGCGGCTGGCCTTCGAGTTTTCGGACGAAGTGTTCCTCGTGCTGCACTTGATGATCGCGGGACGGCTCAAGTGGTATCCGGGCGAAACCAAGCTCGCCGGCAAGATCGAACTGTGCTTGATGGACTTCCAACAGGGCACCTTGGTGCTGACCGAGTCGGGGTCGAAGAAGCGCGCATCGCTGCATGTGGTGCAAGGTCGGGCTGGTCTGTCGGAGTTCGACCGCGGCGGATTGGAGGTGCTCGAGGCGACTCCCGCAGCGTTTGCCGAGCGCTTGCGCCTGGAGAATCGCACCCTCAAACGGGCGTTGACCGATCCTCGATTGTTCTCGGGAATCGGCAATGCCTACAGCGACGAGATCCTGCATCGCGCCCGACTCAGCCCGGTGACGTGGACCACGCGTCTCAGCGAAGACGAGGTCGAACAGCTACGTGTTGCAATCGTCGACACCATTACCAAGTGGACCGAACATCTGCGCCAGGAAGCCGGCGTGGGTTGGCCGACGAAGGTTACCGCATTCCGCGATGGCATGGCCGTTCACGGCCGCTACCAGAAGCCGTGTCCGGTGTGTGACTCGCCTGTTCAGCGCATTCGCTACGCGGACAACGAGTGCAACTACTGCGCGACGTGCCAATGTGGTGGCAAGCTGCTGGCGGACCGAGGGCTGTCGACGTTGATGAAGAAGGACTGGCCCAAGACCCTCGCCGAACTCGAAGAACGGCGCCGCGCACCGGATTAGAGCCTGTTGCGCGGCTCGAATCGGCTACATGGCGAGCGCGGAGCTGGTCGATGACCGTTCTCGTGGAACGCCCCAACGAGAATGCGCACCAAGAACAGCCAGAAGGTGCGACGCGCCTGATCGTGCTGTGGGTGTGCTGGGTTGTGTTGGCGTTGTTCCTGGTGGCTGCCGGAGTGGTCGGGTTCTCGTGAGCCCGACTGCTCGGGGCGGCGCCGTCACCGAGCTGGCATGCTTGCTGGTGGCGCCTGATGAGCGCCCGTAGGTGTAGGCACGAAATCCAAGTCGGAACTGCAACTCGCATCGTGATCGAATCGCCCGCTTCGTTCACCATGCCACCATGGCTGGACTAGAAGCGATTGTTGGTGACCGCACGCGGGTCATGATTCGTCAGCAGAAGGAGTGGGGCGAGATCCTGATTGGGTTCGAGTCCAAGAATCGTTTCGAGCTATCCGACGAGGAAGGCAATCGCCTCGGCCTCGCCGCTGAGGAGTCGCAAGGTTTCGGCGCGATGTTCGCGCGCAATTTCCTGGGCAAGTGCCGCAAGGCGACGATCCACATCTACGACGACGCCGGCAACCGCATCGGCCGCGGCGAGAAGCCGTTCCGTTGGTTCTTCCACCGCATGGAAGTCTACGACGGCGACAAGAAGATCGGCGCCATCCAGCGCAAGTGGTCATGGATCAGCCGCAAGTTCGCCATCGAGAACGAGGCGGGCCGCGAGGTCATGCAGATCTACAGCCCGATCTTCCGCATCTGGACCTTCAAGCTCCTATTCGAAGACCAGGAAGTCGGCCGCATCAGCAAGAAGTGGGGTGGCATGCTCAAAGAGATGTTCACCGACGCCGACGTCTTCGGCATGGAAGTCGAACCGCACGTCCCCAACGAACTGCGCGCCATCCTGCTGGTAGCAACCTTCCTGATCGACTTCACCTGCTTCGAGAACAACAGCAAGAGTGGCTCTGGATTAGGGCTGTTGGGGGACTAGGCCTTCGGGACTAGCTCTTATCGGGGACTGGCTCTTATCGGGGACTGGCTCTTATCGGGGACTGGCCAGCAGCAAGCCTGTGGTGTGAACCGGGTACCGTACGCAGATTCTGCGTACGGTACCCGGTTCACACCACCGGAAATGGCTACTTGGCTCTCTTGCGCGGTTGCAGTTTGCGCAGCGCGGCGGCTTGCGATGGTGAGAGCCAGCGGTTGGGACTTTGCTGCTGGGCGAGGTCGGCGTGCATCTTGGTGCGCTGCATCGGAGACAGGTCGAGTTTGGCGTAGGGCGTGCCAGTCAAGGAGTGCTGTTGGTCACTTTGCTTGGCGACTCGGAGCTGGTCGGTGGCTAGTCGGTCGGTGGTGACCGGCTGGCAGCTCTTCGCTTGGGCAGCGGCGGTCAGCTGCTTGTTGCTGATCACGTCGGGGCGGTAGAGAACCTCGACGACTTCGGCTTTGCCGACCCAGGCGGAGGTGGTCTTGATGACGCCTTCGAGTGCGCCTAGATGCGCCTCGCCTTCCCAGTAGCAGTGCATTTCGAACACGGCCTTTTCGGTCTTCGGCGCCGTCTCGGCGGCTGCGATCTCGAGGTAGCCAGGCACCGGTTGCTGCTGGGACTTCAGCGTCGCGATCATGCGCGTGGCGATTCCGTGCGCATCCCAGACGCGATCCTTGCGCGGCAGGATGTCTTTGCCGGCAGCGTCGACGAAGCGCACGACCGGGTTGTTCCAGCTCGGCTCCTTGTAGCGCTCGCGAATCTGCTCCTCCGTTCCCTTGACGTTGTTGCGAACGACGATTGGCACGAACTGCGTTTCGATCGCGTCCTTCAGCAACGGGTGGCTGAGCACTTCCTTGCCAAACCCGGTGCACGTGTCGCAGCCCGGGATCTCTTGGAACAGCAAGAACACTGGCCGCTTCGATGTCGCCGACAGCTTCAGGGCCTTGTCGAAGTCGCGTTCCCAGACGACGGCGCCGAGTTCTGGGGTCGGCTTGCCTGCGGCTGATTTGCCGCCGTCATCTTGGGCGGTGCAAACGGTGAGGGACAACACGATGGCGGCCAACTTGTGCATAGCCGGGATGCTACGCGACTTTTCGCGGTTTGGTGTCAGCCGCGGCAGAATCCTGGATCTGAGCCGCTTCAGTTATCCGAGCGCCGAGCCGCAACCGTCGCAGAAGCGGGCGTCCGGGTCGTTGGTCTTGGCGCACTGACCGCAAGTATTGGGACCCGGCATCCCCGCACCGCACTGGTCGCAGAAGCGCGCATCGACATCGTTCGGGTGGCTGCAACTGCCGCATGCGACCTGCATCCCCCCGGCGTCCTCTTGGCTAGCAGCTGCGTCGCGAATACCAGTTGCAACGGCGCTGCTCATGTTGCGAATACTGCCGCGCGTTTGATCGGCCACATAGTTGAGCGTGTCGGTCGCGACCGGAGCCAGTTCGCCAGCGGCATAGCGTGCAACCGTGCCCATATAGCCGAGCATCAGCATGCGGCCACCAATGGCCATCAGGGGCAACCCGACGAACGCACACCAGAACTTGTCCGGGCTACCAAACGAACCCATCGATGAAAAGAACGAGCCCAAGCCGACAACCGTGAAGATGGCGCCAATCCCGAACACGATGACGCCAATGCTGCGAAGGCCTGTGCGCTGGCCGTCGGAGCGAGGGTTGATGCGGCTACTGCGATGGCTGCGACGACGACTGCGGGTGCGGACCAATGGACTCTCCTGGGTGTTGCATGGGCCATGGGACCCGTGGGAAGGTCAACCATAGCGAGGGACGGGGCACAGCTACGGGCGAGCCGGCAAGTATTGCCGTTTGGCTAGGAGCCTGGCGAACGGAGTCTACCGAGCAAACATCGCCAGCCATTCCGCTTCGCTGCTCGGCTTGAAAACCGGGTTGCTCGCCCGCGTTTCGCCGAGCGGCGCACTGCCGCGCGGATCGTATCCGTGGCCCGGAAACAGCACGGCGTCATCCGGCACGTGCATCAGCTTCTGCGTCAGCGACTGGTAGAGCTGCTTGGCATCGCCGCCGGGGAAGTCGGTGCGGCCACAGCCTTGCAAAAACAGAGTGTCGCCCGCGAGCAGCCGATTCTCGACCAAGAAGCACTGCGAACCTGGCGTGTGTCCCGGCGTGTGGATCAGCGTGATCGGGATCTCGCCAACTTTCACCACGTCGCCGCTATCGTGCAGTTCGAGGTCGGTTTCGCTGCATCCGGTCATGCGTTGGATCCACGTCGACTCCTCTTTCTGGGCGTGCACCTTGCACGGGCAACGGGTCAGCAGCTGCGCGACACCTTCGAGTTCGTGGCCCATCATGTCGCCGCCGACGTGATCTGGGTGGTAGTGCGTCGCCAGCGCGCCGGTCACCTTCATGCCATCGGCTTCGACCTTGTCGACCAACTCGTTGACTGCGTAGCAGGCGTCGACGAGCATCACTTCCTTGGTCACCTTGTCGCCTACGGCGTAGACGTAGTTTGCCATCTGGCCAGCAATTGGATTCTGGACACCAAAGTCGCGGCCTGCGAGCCACTGTTGAAAATACAAACGGTCCTCAAGTGAGGAGGGGGTGTTATGCCGATTCATCGATGGCAAGGATGGTAGACGAACATCGGCAGCGCTCCGAGTGGCTTTGGAGCAAGGCTTTGGTGACCCTTTTGGTGTGCACCTGGTTCAGTGCGTGCCAACGCAACAGCACCTTCCCGAACGTCGCATCGGTGCTACCTGAGTGGCGCGCCGCGTTTCCCGCCGAACAACGCGTTCGCGGCTTGCTGCTGGACCCAGACCGGCCACTGCCGCGCCTCGACCCCCGCAGCACGTTGGTGGTCGTCGACCAGAACTGGCGCGTACCCGATGGCGCCGCGTTCGAATCGCAACGCACGGCGCTGCGCGAGTTCGTGCAGAACGGTGGCCGCTTGCTGCTGTTCGGCCACGCCGCGCGCATGGTGTTCGATCTCGACATCGAAGCCGAACGTCCAGAATGTTCGGTCTATCGCTGGGGCTTTGACCGTCGTTCGGTGCAGGGCCAGGCCGAGTTGACGATCCACGTGATCTCTGGCCAAGAACCTGAACTATTCGATGGCCTGACCGGCACGATCACCGAGAACTCGTTCCCGATCACCGGGGGCACGCCGTGCAACCTGCCGCTGTGTTCGTGGCGCTATGGCGCGCCGCAGTCCGGCACGGTGTTGGCGCAACTTGGCGAAGTGCTCGACGGACAACCCGCCACATCCCTCGGCCCACCGGTGCTGCTGCAATGGCGCGTTGGCCACGGGCATGTATTGGCATGTGGCTTGCTGCCAGATCTTCACCATGAAGAAGAGACCGTGCGTGCCAATGCGCGCCAATTCATCAACCGTTGCGCCGACTGGGCGGAGCGTCACGGCAGCGACGAACTCGTGCTGCTGGAAGTACCCGATCGCACACCCGTCGAAGCGACGCTAGCCAAAGATGGGCCGCCGATGGTGCCGTGGCTCGCACATTGGGGCTGGCAAGTTTCGATCTACGATGGCGAAGAACAAGAGTCCGTTCGCCCACCCGACGAGCTGCTGCGCGAATCACTGTTACCGGGATGGCAGCACGGCGCCGACGTGGTTGAGCTGTCGTTGACCGACGTGCAGCACGGCGCTCCATTGTCGTGGTCCAAGGGCGATCCGATCGAGGCGCCCGAGTCGTTTCGCGGCAAAGCACTCGGTGGCGCCTGGACCAGCGGTGGCTTTCGCCGGTTTGCCGACGAAGCGCACTCGCGCGGCATGTTGGTGTTTGGCGGCATGGACCCGTTGCCGGTCGGGGATCGACCCGTAGAGCGGTTGGTGGCGCTGCGCATGCTCGCGCGCGAGTTAGCGTCGCTGCGTCGCTACGGCGCTGGCGCATTCGATGGCTTCGGTTTCCGGCAATGGTGGCAGGACCAACAAGGCCATGGGCTCGCGATGGTGCAGGACTACCAGCCGGCAGGCCAGTTGTATTGCGTTGGCGAACGCATGCCCCAGGCTGCTGGCGGCCTGCGCGCCATGGACGCCGATGACGGTGGCTTGCGTGGCCTGTCGCTGGCGGGCATCGGCGATGGTTGGCGCGAGGGCTTCCCCGGCGATCTGTATCCAGTCGGTGTGCTCGATGCACGCGCGATCAGCGATCGTTGGCCCGGCTCTGGCGTGCGCGGTGGAGGCAGCCACGGCGACTGGCTTGTCCGTCAGGTCAATGAGTTCGTTCGCGAACGGCGCTTGACCGGCGGCACCGCGTTGTGGCGGCGTCACGATCCGCGCACGTTGGGGCCAAACACCGCAAACTACGTGAACGGTCTCGGACTCGAACCGCTGCGTGCTGCCGTTGCGGTGCCGTTGGCGACCACGGGCCGCGATGGCATTCGCGCGATGGCGCGCACGTTGGTCGAAGATGCTCCGGAATCCTTCGGTGGCGAAGTGGACGCTCCGGCTTCGGTGCACGTGCTCCAGAACAACTGGTTCCGGTTGCTTGGCAGTGGCGGCGCGTTGGCCTTCGATGCGAAGGGCCTGGCACGCTTCGACGAGCACGCAACCACGATCAGCAAGGCCTTCTGCGCAACGCGTCTGTTTGGTGGCCGTCCTGATGGCACCGAACTCTACGCCGAACGCGTCGACTTTCTTGCGCACGGCTATCGCGGCGAAGGCGGCTACGGCAAGTCGGCCCGCGTCAGCTTTGGCAACGACGAAGAACGTCGCTCGCCTGCCTTGCTCGGCCTGGACCAGAACCCGCGCTGGCCGTCGTCCGTCGCCTACGAATGGCAACCGACCACCGGCTACCACGAGTTGCGCTTGCGGTTGCGCAGCGAACGTGGCGGCAGCCTGGTCGCCATCTACCTCGACGATGTGCTGCTTCGTTGCGTGGCCAATGCGGGCAGCTCGCGCTCCCCCGAAGTTCTCGTGCCAGTGCACATCGCAACTCCCGGTCGCCGCGATTTGCGGTTGCAGATCCTGGAGGGTCATTCGGTTGCGATCGACCATTTGCAACTCTCCCGCGTCGGCGAGATCGGCGTGGAAGCCGAAGTGCTCGTACCAGCCGGCAGCCTGGCACAACTGGTCGAGCGATCGAACTCGAGCTATCACGAAGAACACGTGACCTTGACGGCGATGGCCGACGTGCCCGGCTTCGTCATGCATACCCAGTGCGTCAAAGCGGCGCGCAACCTGCAGGTCGAACGACACCTGTCGCTGCCGCGCTACGCCCGCGTCACGGCGACGACTCCCGGCGACGATGCGAAGGCGCACCGAATGCCGTTTGTGTTGACGTCTACGGATGCCAGCGTGCCCGATCTGTGCATCGTGCCGCTCAAGATGTCGCGCTACGATCGCTTGGAAGTCGAAGATGGCGCCGTCGTTTGGCGCAGTTCGCCCGAGGCAGGGCTAGCCGCGCGGGTCGCCTTCATGTTTTGGCCGCACGGTCGTGGCCACGAAGTGCTTCGCTACGCCAAGCGATTGATGGACCACATCGATCATCCGGTCGAAGTCGATTTGGGACCAGATGGCAAGGCGGATCTGGTGAGTGATCTACCGATCGCCAAGAGCCGTTTGCTGCATGTGCTAACTGGTAGTCAAACGCCGTTCCTGGTGCGCGAGCGCGGCTATTGGACTTGGCGCGGCTGCCAGCCAGCAACCGATGGGGGTGTTTGGCTACGCATCCATCAAGAACCTGGCGATGTCGTGCAGATCGTTGCAGGGCCGACGGTGCTGGCCCGCACCCGACCAGGGCCTGGTTCGCTGCGCGTGGTTGCCTTGCAGGAGCCGCTGCCGCGAACCGTCACCGCGACCGTGCTGCAGCGCAGTCGCTTGCGTGCGCCATCGGTCGTGATGGCAACCGACTTTCAGCAAGTGTTGCTCGACGGCAAGCCATGGTCGTGGTTTGACGGTCGCACGATCTATCTGCCGGATGTTCCCGGTGTCTACCAAATCGAAACGACGCCGGCGCGCGGCACCCTGGTGCGCGGCATGCAACCGCATGTGCGCAGCACGGCGGCACCACTGAGCTCTTGCGAGTTCGATCCGAAGACCCACGAACTGGTGTTCGAAACCAGCCAGCAACACAGTCGCCCGGCAGGATTGCCGTGGACGGCGATCTTGATGGGGCCCGTGCCGGATGCCATCGAGAACGGTGAGATCGTCGATCCCGCCTCGTTGCACCTTCCCGATGATGCCGCGCGCGCGGCAGCTGCACGTGGTGGCGTGCTGATTCGATTCCGCTCAGGCAAGACAACCGTAAGGTATGCAGGATGGAACGCAGCAGCTGGACGTTGATCATTTTGGTGGCACTAGGTGCCGCCGCAATCGTGTTGGCCTGGGCGCCATCGGCATGGCCCAATCCGCTGTCAGACGGCGAAGGCATGATCAAGAATGAGGGCGTGCCGGTACTCGCGGATGCGGCCGCCGCCGTGGACGCCGCGTGCCGCGAGGGGGATGACAACGCCTTTGCGCAAGCGACGACGGCGTCCTACCGACAGAACCTCGAACGGCGCCTCGGGGCCGTGGAAGCCGACCTCAACGGACAGACGCTGCAGGCGATGGGTCGAGCTGGGGCTGACTACTCGAGTTGGTTCGAAAAACCCGTGCTGGCAACGCATGTTTCGGGCAACAGCGCCGGGGTCGTCGTCAAGCGCGACGGCCGGGGCACGGGCGCTCAAGTGCTGGTGTTCACGTGGAATGGCGGGCAGTTCTTGCTCGACGACAGCCGCCACGCGCCACGGGTGGAGACCAAGCCAGCTGCGAAACGATTCGTCGCCGAACTGATTCGGCTGCGCAAGGTCAACGCAATCGGCAATCGCTGAGAGCCAGCACATCCTGGCCGCTGCCCCGCATATCTCACCAGCGACGCCGGCACGTGCGTCAGAATGGCCCGCAGACGGAAGACGACGGAGGTCGGCGAGACGGATCTGTAGACCCGTCGCGCAGCGCAGAACCTTCGCGCAGCGCAGACCCGTCGCGCAGCGCAGGACCGTCGCGCAGCGCAAAACCGTCGCGCAGACCGACGCCCCTAACGCGGGCGGCAGGCGAACGCCTGCCGTCTGACGACGACTCCGAGGCATTCGGGCGTGTTTACCAAGTTGCTGGTGAGATATGTCGGCTAGGCTGCCGACATGTCGGCTCATGCCAAGCAAGACGCGCGCGCCAGCCAGCGTCCCGAGGTCCCGCAGGTTCCGAAAGCCCCGCAACCCTTCGTGACGCCTGCCCGCTGGGCGGAAGCGCAATTGCCGCAACTCAACACCTTGCTGTTGGAGCAAGCCCATCTGGAGAAGAAGGCCGCCGCGTTTGCCGTCGCGTTCTTGTTCCGGTTGCCGATGCACGCCTCGTTGCACCGCCAGTTGTCGGCGCTGGGACGCGAGGAGCTGGTGCACTTCGAACGCTCCATCAAGCTGCTCGACCAGCGCGGCATCGCCTTCGAGCCGCTGGTTGCATCCGGCTACGCCAACGAAATGAAGAAGGCCGTGCGCCGGGATCTCGCAGGCCGGCTGGCCGACGAGCTGCTGGTGGCGTCGATCATCGAGCACCGCTCTCACGAGCGCATGTCGCTGATGGCGGTGGCAACCCGAGAATCCGAGCCCGAGGTCTCGCGCTTCTACGCCGATTTGTGCCCAGCGGAAGAACGGCACGAACAGCTCTACCTCGACTTGGCCACCTTGGTGGTCGATGCCGAAACCGCGCGCAGCCGACACGCCGAGCTGGTTGAGCACGAACGCCGAGTCCTCGGCGAGTTGCCGTTCCAGAACCGCCTCCACAGTGGTGTATCCGCAGTCTGACATGGGCGACCCGGAGAGCAGCAACCGTGGCGCCGCAGCGGCCGCCACCGCCGAACCCCAGAAGAAGCCAATGGCCAGATGGTTCCGACGTTTGCTGTTCGCCGCCGCCGTGTTGTTGGTTGCATTCTCGGTCGGCGTGGTCGCACGCGGTCCGGTTTGCTGGCCGTTCGACTTCCTATGGAACCTCGGACCGGTAGTCGAGGCGCCGGAACTGCGCAGCGCCGATGACGGCAAGGTCCGCGTCGTGTTCTTGCAGCACGGCATGTGGCGCACCTCGATGGCGATGGATCGCATCGAGCGCAGCCTGCGGCACCATGGCTACGAAGTGATCAACACCGGCTATCCGAGCACCAACGACTACCTGGCTGGCCACGCCAAGCGGTTGCGCGATGTGGTCGAAGCGCGGTTCGCACGCGGCAAGGTCGACGAGGTTTCGTTCGTCGGCCATTCGATGGGCGGCGTCGTCATCCACGAATACCTGCGCCGACCCGATGCCAGGCAACCGCAGGCCTGCATCTATATCGCCACGCCTCAACGCGGTGCGATCCTCGCCGACAAGCGTCGCCATTGGTTCCCATACAAGATCGCCATGGGCACAAAGGCCTCGCAGCAACTGGCGACCGTCGACCCCATCCACCGGCTCCCGATCCCGCACGGCGAGCGCTCGGGCGCCATTGTCGGCGATATTGGGGAGGGCAACGCCGACATTCCGGGGCCCGACGACGGCACGGTCGGGGTCTCAGAAGCCACTTTTGAGGGCATTGCGGCCGCCGTCCGGGTGCCTTACGGGCACACCAGAATCTGCGTCATGGATCGGGTGATCCGCCAGATCCTGCACTTCCTTGCCAGGGGGGCCTTCGCGGAGCCAGGCAAACCTGGCTAGAATGCTGCCCCTCTCCCAGATGAAGAACTCCTTCCAAACCCTCTTGCTCGGTGCCGGCTTCGGCGCTGCGTTCTTGATCGGCCAGTGCTTCCCGCGCGCAGCTGATGCCAACCAGACTGTCGGCCCCAACCTGGACCTGGTCTACCAAGGACAGGCACTGGATGCTCAGGCTCTCGACGCTCAGGCAGCGGCGGCTCAGGCAATGGGCGCTCAGGCAATGGGCGCTCAAACACTCGGTGCTCAGGGCCGCGGACCAGTGAACCCGGCCCCTCGCCCGGCCACGCCACCGGAAGTAGCCAACGCCGGCAATCCGGGCGTCAACTACATGGAGAGCTCAAGCACGAGCAGCGCCAACGGCTTCCTGGCCGTGACCGGCAGCTACGGCATGGGCACCCAGGTGCTCTACGTCATCGATACCGAGAACCGTCAATTGGCGGTCTACGAGGCTCGGGGTGGTTCGACCGAGCAACGCCGCATTGTCATGGTGGGCGCCCGCCGGATCGACCTCGACCTGCAGCTACCTGGCTACAACGACCGCTCGGAATACGAATACGGCGACCTCGAGAAGCTGTTCAACAAGCGCGATAAGAAGGACCGTTCGGTCAAATCGGGCCTCGAGCGCGACAAGCGTTAACCTAACTAGTGGCTTCCCAACTGCGAAAGATGCGGTAAGCTCCTGAGGCCGCTCCTCCTGGGAGTGGTCTCCGTTTGCCCATTCGGAGCATTCGGTTTGCCTGCGGGCAGCCCGGATGAAACCGACTAAGATCCCTGAAAGACCCCACTCTCCCCTGACTCGTCCCCGCGACGACAAATCGAGGTAAGTCCGTGTCCCAGTCCGAAGATTTTCTCTCATTCGAGAAGGCCCTGCGTGAGCTTCAACTTCGCAGCGAAGAACTGAAGAAGCTCGTTTCCGAGGGTGAGATTCGCGCCTATCGCGATGGCGACTCGATGAAGTTCCGCGCCGAAGACATCGAATCGCTAAGCTCTGAGAGCGAAGGCGAGACCAAGTTGTCCTTCGCCGACTCCCTTGAAGACGACACCGGCATGGTGACCGAGCAGATCTCCGATGAGGACACGCTGCTGGCCGAAGACGACATCGTCGAAGAGCCAACGCCACGCCGCGCCAGCCGCTCCCCGGCTCGCGTCGCGACGCAAGCCGCCGGCAGCGAAAGCGCGACTCCCGCTTGGGTCAGCGTTGTAGCCATCCTTGGCTGCATCGTGCTGATCTGGGGCGCCGCGGTTGGCAACGCCATCGTTGGCGAAAAGGACCCGGCAGACAGCTTCTTCACTTCGGCGTTCGCCAAGAAAGCCAAGTAGCAGCAATCCAGTAGTAGGGACTTGCTCGCGAGGCTGCGGCATTCGGCCAAAGCCTTTCCTGAGCCGAGCCAGGCTACTGACCCCTAAGCCTGCGGGGTCCTTCACAGCACTGGATCCTTTGCAGCACAGGTCGCCTTGCGACCGTGCCGCATCCGGGCAAACCCCTGAAAGCCACGGGTGGAGCTATACGCTCTGACCGTGGCTTTTGCGTGTCCATACCGCTACCGTGTGCGCCGGTCGTCGATGGTCAAGGTCGACGGCATTCTTAGAAGCCAAAGCGAACACGCGAGGGGGCCCCGAATGAAGTACACCATGATGATTGTGGCGCTGCTATGCGCCGGCGCCTGCGTCAGCCCAGAGGCACACCGCCAACTGCAGGGCGAGAACGATGCGCTCAAGGCGCACATTGCCAACCTGGCCGAGCAACATCGAGCCCTGGCGGCTCGCACGGGTCAGCTCGAGTCCGAAAACCAAGAACTCGGTGCGCGGGCGGCAGATGCGACGTGGATTGCCGAGCAAAAGAAGAAGCTCGCCAAGTTGCTGGAGCAGTATGGGGGCGCTGGCCGTCCAACCACAGTTCCAGGCGTTGAGCTGATCCAGACCAGCGAAGGCTATGCCTTCCGCGTCGCCGGCGAAGTGCTGTTCGCGCCCGGCAAGAACGTGCTGTCCGAAGGCGGCAAGCGAACCCTGACCGAGTTGGCCACGTCGATCCAGAGCCAAGGACGTTCGATTCGGGTCGAAGGTCACACCGATGACACGCCGATCAAGCGCAGCGGTTGGGGAACCAACATGCGGTTGTCGGCCGAGCGGGCGCTAAGCGTGCTCGACTACCTGATCTCCGCCGGCGTCCCGGCCGAGAAGTTGAGCATGGCGGGCTATGGCGAATACCGCCCCGCCATCGATGAGGAAACCGAAGCGGCTCGCAAGACGAACCGCCGCGTTGAGATCCTGATGCTCAACCAATGAGTCACGCGTGACACGTTGCTGGCCGCTGTCATTCCTCGCTGTGTCATGCCTGACGGTGGCGGCGCTGCTGTTCACGGCGTGCACTCAGGATGGAGCTGCTGGCAGCGAAAGGAAGTTGGCGCGCCTCTACCGGCGTGGCCAGTTCGGTTCCCTGCGTGACTTCGCGCTGTATTCGCACCCGCAGGATCCGGCCGGCGCGGCGCTGCTGGTCGATCGCTTCGAGGTCACGCAAGATGACTGGGCGGAGTTCGCCAAGACCGAGGCGGGCGTGGCAGTTGCCGCACGGCAGGTAGGTTCTCGCGGCAGCGGGGCTTTGCCGGCATCGGGGATGGACTTGCGCCAGGCCCGCGCTTTTGCGCGATGGCGGCTGGGACGCTTGCCGACCGCGGATGAGTGGCAACGGGCTACCGTCGGTGGCGGCAGCAGTCCGTTCCCATGGGGTGTCAAGGAGTTCGCGACCCACGCCAACTCCGGCAACCTGAGCCTCGGCGAGCCGACTCCGGTTGGAACGTTCGAATCCGGCCGGCGCGCCGGCAGCAACGCGCCATACGATTTGATCGGCAACGTCCGCGAATGGACCGAGACGGTGCCGAGCAGTTGGTGTAGCGACACCAGCATTGGCTCGCCCTTTGTCGCGGCTCGACGCCGCGTGCTGACCACGCCGGCACTGTCGGCTTGGTCGGTGTTGCGAGTGGTGCCACCTGCGATGGTCGCGACAGTCGCCGGTGGCGATGCGCCGCGACGGGTGGTCGGCGTCGATTTCGAGACTCCGCTGACGGATGTCATCGAACCAGTGGACGACACCCAATTTGCGTGGGAACGTCGTCTGCGCACTGGCATGCGCGTCTACACAACGGTCGACGAACTGCTTGGCCGCTTGCTCGGGATGATGACCCCCGCGACGGCCGAACAGCGCCTGCAGCTGGTGCGCTTCGTTGCGCGCAAGGGCCACCGCAAGGTGTTGACCGAGGCATTCCTGATGTCGCCGCTTGCGGAACAGACGTTTCCTGCGGGATCGGTAGCCGAGGTTCTAAGCACTGCGCTGCGCACGGACCCGGCAGGGCCCAAGTGAACGGTTTGCATCAGCCATCAAGAGCAAAACGAGTCGGGTCCAAGCGCGCCAGTTCGAAGCGCGTCGTGTTTATGCACGACAGATCAAGGCGTGCTTGGGCACCATCCAGGATGGGTGACGCAGCATGAGCGACAATGCCCCGGGCGGTCGTGATCCGTTCTCAAAGTACCGCGACGAACTAGCTGCGGCCGGCTTCAAACCCAGCACCAGTCGCGGCCAGAACTTTCTGCTCGACCCGAGCCTGCATCGGTGGATTGCCGAGCAGGCGGGGCCGACGGCAGCCGACACGGTCGTCGAAATCGGCGTCGGACTCGGCTTCTTGACGCGCGAGTTGGCGGCCCGGGCCGGCAAACTGCTCGCGGTCGAGATCGAGCCACGGTTGCTCGCGATTGCGAAGCGCGAACTCGCCGGCGCGGACAACATCGAATGGTTGCTAGAGGATGCGCTCGGTGGGCCAGGCCGAACCCTGGCGACGCGCATTGCCGAAGTCGCCGAGGCCTGCACCGGGCGCCTGTTGGTGATCGCCAATCTGCCGTATTCCGTCTCTGGACCGATGCTGGCGGAGCTGGCACAGCTATCGCGACTGCCCGACCGCATCGTCGTGTTGGTGCAAAAGGAACTCGGTCAGCGACTAGCGGCTAGTCATGGCTCGGGCACATATGGGGGGCTGAGCGGGCTGATGCAGAGCATGTTCGTGGTCCACTCCCTGCGCGATGTGTCGCCGTCCGTATTCCGGCCCAGGCCCAAGGTCTGGTCGTCGATCATTGGCTTGGATCGCCGCACCGAGGTGCCCGCCGAATTGCTGCCCGCGCCCGCGCGCCGTCGCTTTTCGCTGTTCCTGCGCAAACTGTTTGGCCAGCGACGGAAGGCCCTGCGGCGCACGTTCGCACTGGCGAAGGAAGCGCTCGAGCGGCCGGATGCGGTGCTGCGGGAAGAATGGAGCGGCAAGAGGGCCGAGGCGCTTTCGCCCGATGAGTTGGTCCAGCTGTGGGGAGACTGCGAAGGCCGTTCGGATTCCTGAGGGCGTTCGGATTCCTGAGTACACGAACGGCTGCTTGCCACGAACCACAGATCGCCGTTGGGTCGCTGCTTGCCACTTGGGCGGCTGCTCTGCCTGACGATCCATCGAGATTGCTGGAAGCTTCAGGGTTGACGGGTAGCCAGAGCGTGCTACACTTCTGGGTTCCACAACTCGCAACGCCCCCGGTATCGCGATACTATCCGGGTCTTGGAAGGGGCCGACTGGCTGTCGGCGCTCCTCCGCTAGGCGGGCAAGTTTGGCACTGGTTTGGATTGCCGTTTGGCGTGGCAGTCGCTGTGGCTGATCTCTTGAGCGCGTTAGGGCGCAACTACCCAATGGGGCGAATACGCCTTGCGAAGGGTGCATCAAGCAAGATCGACAGCGTCGTCACCGGACATGGCACTCAGCCATTCGTTTCGTCACTCGGAGCCGTGCGCGGTGTCCGTCCGACGTCGGAATGCTGGGGTAGTCTTGTCTGCCTTGGAAGCCTTGAGTTGCATGGCTGGTCGAGTCCGCTTGCGGACATCTACTAGTGGTGGAGCAGGGGGCTATCGGGGCCGAAATTGCGTCGTTCCCACGGCGTAGCTTTTACGGCGATGCGTGAGGTCAGTCATTCGTCAGTCCGTTTCATCCCCTGATAGCAGTTCCCCCAGTCAGTCGTGTTCCCAGCCGTGCCGCCGCGCACAACCGG
>TARA_R110002072_G_scaffold55162_1_pt1 | contig 40250 bp, 40 predicted proteins | sample TARA_R110002072 | Tara Oceans TARA_R110002072 (sample SAMEA4397118) | marine metagenome | biome: Polar Biome; feature: [SRF] surface water layer (ENVO:00010504); material: water (ENVO:00002006), including particulate matter (ENVO:01000060) such as... | depth 5 m
TTAACAAGCTATATTATACAGAAAATAGTATGTATAAGTATTATGATCATGATAGGCAATTTGCTGTGCTTGCTACAAACGATGTGTGTTTGAATTTTTAAAATTAAGTTTTAATATTTTGTTACAAGATAAATTTATTAAAGTGTATAATTATTTACTGTTAAAAATTAAATTAATAAAGAAGATCATACATGCATGTTGAATCCATGATGCTTCCTTTAATGGGGGCTGTTTTAATTATATTAGTTGTTGGGGGATTAATCCGTTATTTTCAACAACCATATGTAGTTGCATATATTGTATCTGGAATCATTATGGGGCCTTTTGTTTTTGAAATTGTATCAAATCCCGATGCAATAAGTAAATTTAGTGATTTTGGTGTAATAATTTTACTGTTTTTTTTAGGTATGGAAATTTCTATTGATGATCTTCTAAAATATTGGAAATCTTCATTTTTAGTTATTACTTTGCAGCTTATTATTAGCTTTGTTTTGATTTATATAATTGCATATTACTTAAACTGGCCTATATCTAGAGTCGTGTTAATGTCTTATGTTATTTGCTTGAGTAGTACTGCAGTAGTTATTAAAATACTTCAGGAATGGGGGGAAATATATACTGAAGCAGGGAAAAATATTGTAGCAATATTAATTATACAAGATATTTTACTTGCCCCAATGTTGTTGACTATTAATTTTTTTGACAGCGCAGAATTTGATTATGTTAGTCTTTTAACGCAATTATTTGGTATAGGTCTTATATCAGTTGTCATGTATTTTTTGTTAAGCAAGAAGAATATTAAATTACCTCTTGCTAAAATATTAAGAAAAGATCATGAGTTACAAACATTTACAGCTTTTTTTATATGTTTTGGTGCAGCTTTCATTACTAATTTAATTCATTTATCTTCAGGACTTGGAGCATTTATAGGGGGAATGATAGTTTCATCGGCAAAAGAAACAGATTGGATTGAAAAAAGTTTAGAATCCCTGAAAGTCTTATTTATAGCTTTCTTTTTTGTTTCTGTTGGTATGATGATTGATTTAAATTTTGTCAGAGATAATATTTTTGTACTATCTTTATTAATGTTAACAGTTTTTTTTGTTAAAAGTTTTACTCTTACTGTTCTTTTAAGATTAACTGGATATGGATGGCTAGAAAGTCTTTATGTTGGAGCTATTTTGTCACAAATAGGAGAATTTAGCTTTGTGTTAGTGGCAACCGGAAAATTAACAGGAATAGTATCAAATTATGCATATCAAATGAGTTTATCATTAATCACCATCAGTTTGTTAATTAGCCCGTTATGGGTGTTTTTTATTAAAAAAATAACAACTAGAGATATAATCATAAATGATGATATTGTTAATTTAAACGTTGATTAGTTATTAATTTATTATAAAAGGAAATCAAAAGGTAGTTATGAAAATAGCAATATTATCTAGAAATGAAAAATTATACTCTACTAAAAGACTTGTTGAAGCAAGTATTCAAAGAGGCCATGATGTTAAAGTCATAGATTATTTGAGATGTTATATGAATATAACATCGAAAAAGCCAACTGTTCAGTATGGTGGTGAAGTTTTAGAAACTTTTGATGCAATTATCCCAAGAATTGGAGCTAATCGAACTTTTTATGGAACTGCTATTTTAAGACAGTTTGAAACAATGAACGTAACTTGTTTAAACTCATCAATTGGTATAAGTCGCTCTAGAGATAAATTAAGATCCTTACAATTACTTGCGATGAAAGGCGTAAATATGCCTAGAACTGGTTTTGCGCATCATGTTGATGATACTGATTATTTAATTAAAACCGTTGGAGGAGCCCCATTGGTAATTAAATTAATAGAAGGTACTCAAGGTTTAGGCGTTGTTTTAGCTGAAACGAAGAAAGCTGCTGAAAGTGTAATTCAAGCTTTTAGAGGAATAAATAGTAATATTATTGTCCAAGAATTTATCGCAGAATCTAAAGGCGCAGATATTAGATGTTTTGTTGTTGGAGGTAAGGTTGTTGCTGCAATTAAAAGACAATCTGCTGGAGATGATTTTAGATCTAATATTCATAGAGGCGGTAGCGCAACATTAGTTAAAATTTCTAAAGAAGAAAGAGCTGCTGCTTTGACAGCTGCTAAAGTATTAGGTTTAAATTGTGCTGGTGTTGATTTATTGCAATCAAAAAGCGGCCCTATGATTCTTGAAGTAAATTCATCTCCAGGTTTAGAGGGAATTGAAACCGCAACAAAAATGGATGTAGCATCAAAAATCATTAAAAATCTTGAGATGGAAGTTGCGGCTAATAAAAAAAGGCGTTATGAAGGGTAGACTTTGTCTACAATAATATATATTAAAATGTATAAGTTTTAAAATTATAATAAGCTTTATTATAAAAATTATGAATAATAATATTATTAATATCTTTGGGAATACAATTAATCCAGGCGAAAGAAAAGAAATTTTGCTTCCAATGCCATCATTATATGATGGTTCCCCTTTATACAGCCATATTCATGTAATCAATGGTAAAAAACCAGGGCCTGTATTATGTTTAACTGCTGCAATTCATGGAGATGAGTTAAATGGGGTTGAAATTATTAATAAAGTTCTTTCATCAAAAAAATTAAAAGATATTAATGGTACTCTTATAGCTGTACCTGTAGTAAATGTATATGGATTTTTATATCAACAAAGATATCTAATGGATAGAAGAGATTTAAATAGATTTTTTCCTGGAGATAGTAGAGGTTCTTTGGCTTCAAAGATAGCAAACTTATTTTATGAAAATGTTTTTAAGCAAAGTACCCATATTGTAGATTTTCATACTGGATCATTGCATCGAGTTAATTTCCCACAAATAAGGGCGGTGCTAGATGATGATTATATGAAAAGCTTTGCCAAATCATTCGGAGCTCCAATAATATTAAATTCAAGTATACGAGCAGGATCATTAAGAGCAATAGCTCATAAGCATAATAAACCTTTATTAGTTTATGAAGCAGGAGAATCTTTAAGGTTTGATTCATTATCTATTAAATATGGTATACATGGAGTTTTTAATGTCATGCATTTTCTTGGTATGTTAGATAAGAAATACAAAGATACTTCAAGTCCTGTTTTTTGTGAATCTTCAGTATGGATAAGAGCTAAATATAGTGGATTTTTTATAAGTAAGAAAAAACTAGGTTCTTTTATTAAAGAAAATGATATTCTTGGTCATGTGACGAATCCAATGAGTTTAAAAAACAATACTATTATTTCTCCTATATCAGGATTCATTATCGGTATTAATAATAATGCATTGGTTCATGATGGAGGAGCTATATTTAATATTGCGCTACTTAATAAAATTAATAAAAAACAAATAAGAACATTAGAGCTTTTAGATAGTGATGAGATGGATAATTTAAATAATTAAGGTTTGTATGATAAAAAGTGAACTTAAAACATTAATCGGTTGGCAAGAATGGTGTTCATTACCAGAGTTAAAGACAAAATATATTAAAGCTAAAATTGATACTGGTGCAAAAACTTCTGCTTTACATGCTTTTAATATAAAAGAAAAAATTATAAATAAAAAAAAGTTTGTTGTTTTTGATATTCATCCAGTGCAAGACAATGATAAAATTATTGTTTCCACTAAAGCTGAGGTTGTTGATAGAAGATATGTAATAAGCTCCAACGGTACAAAAGAAAAAAGATATGTTATTAAAACAAAATTGCATATTGCAGATGTTGATTATGACATAGAATTAACTTTGACTAATAGAGATTCTTTAAGGTTTAGAATGTTATTAGGTCGAGAAGCATTGAAACCATATTTTATTATAGATCCTGAAAAAATGAGCTGTTTAACAAAATATTCAAGTAGTTTTGTTAAAAAATTTTACAGTTAATTTTTTTTGTTTTTAAAAAACTCTATAGCTTAGTTTAAATATAAATTATTACTAAAAACTTTTGTTTGTTATTGTTTTAAAAGAGTTTAATGTTAGTTGTTAATATGAGCACTAGTTCTATTATTTGCGTCTTAAGTTATTTCTTATGAACATACAGAATATTCATCTGTCTTTATAATATAGCTCAACTTTATGTTTGGTATTATTATTATGAAGAATGAAAAACAAGAAATATTAGATAAGATTAATAAAATTAAAAAAGAAATTAAAGAAAGAGAAGCAGTTCATAATCAAGAATTAAAAGAAGAGCATGTAAATTACGCTGAAGCAGATTATGACAATGATTTAAATGACCTTAATATTGAATTAGAAAAGCTGATAGCAAGTCAAAGACAAAGAAAAGTTAAAAATAAAAAATAAATATATTTATTATTTTTAGTGTAATAGGATGAAATTTATATGACTCAAGATTTAGACTTCATATTCTTATCAGGAGGATGTTTTTGGGGGATGGAAGATTTATTATCTAAACTCAAAGGTGTGGTTGATACTGAAGTTGGTTATACAGGAGGTTATTTAGACAACCCAAAATATGACGATGTTAAAACTGGAAAAACAGGTCATGTAGAAACAGTTAAAGTTAATTATGATAAAAACTTAATTTCTCTTGCTGAAATTTTACATTTTTATTTTAAAATACATAATCCTACAACAGTAAATCAACAAGGTAATGATATAGGATCACAGTATAGATCAGTTATTTTTATAAAAGATTCTTATCAAAAAAAAATAGCAGAACAAATAATAATAGAAGTTAATAATTTAAATAGATTCGATCAGCCTATAGTTACAACAATAGAACCATTTGAGAAATTTTATTCAGCAGAAAATTACCATCAAGATTATTTAAAAAAATATCCCGATGGTTACACCTGCCATTTTATAAGGAAATAAAAAATATTATTAAGAATTACTGATTTTTTTTGCGTATATTATAGCAAATATTGCCGCTAACATTGAACCTGTCATAGTAGCAAATTTGGTAATTGCTATTATATTTTCATCAGTATAGGTTAAATTAGCCATAAAAGAAGATATTGTATAACCAATTCCTGTTAACATTCCGACCAATAAGACTTCTTTTTTTGTATTTTTAAATGGTATTTCGCCTAACTTTAGTTTTAATACTATCCATGTAAATATCATTAAGCCTAATGGTTTGCCAGCTACAAGAGCTAATAAAATTCCCCAAAATATTGTTGAATGCAATGCATTATTTATAGAGTATAAATTAATCTCAAGAGTTCCATTAATAATAATAAATAAAGGGAGTATTATTAATAATACCGGTTTCATTAAAGAGTTATACCATCTTTGTAAAGGAGTCGTTGCTTTAATTGATTCATCTTTTAATTTTAAAAAATTTTTTTGTAATTTTTCTTGCTTAAGCATATGTTCAGAAGGCTCGTAGTCAGATTCTAATTTAAATAAAAGTCTTCTGATTTTTTTTATAAATATATTAGGATTATCTTTTGGTCTAGCAGGTATTGCCATTGCCGTTATAAGTCCTGCTGTTGTACCATGTATACCTGCTTTCTCAAAACATAACCATAATAAAAAGCCTAATAAAAAATATGAGAAGACATTTCTAATTCCAGAAAAATTGGCTAGCAACATAATGCTAAATATGATTAAACCTAATCCTATAAACTCAAAATTAACAGAAGTATTTAAATAGATAGTAATGATGGCTATAGAAATTAAGTCATCAATAACAGAGACGCATGAAATATAATGAAAGAGTCTACTTGGAAAATATTTTTTAAAAAGACTCATTATTCCAATTGCTATAGCTGTATCTGTTGATATAGGGATAACAAAACCTTTCATTGATAATTCATCATGATAATTAAACGCTAAATAAATTAACATTGGGATTATGACTCCACCAATAGAAGACACAATTAGAGTCACTGATGTTTTAATATTTGCAAGATCTCCAATGACAAATTCTTTTTTTATTTCTAAGCCTAAAATGAAAAAGAAAAAAAGCACTAATACTTTACTGATGAAATCTTTAATTGTTAATGAGTAAGTGTTACCGCTCGTGTATAATCCGATTTGGTATTCTGTTATAGAGTCATAAAGACTATGTAATGAAGAAAAATTAAAGATACTGATAGAAAAAATCACACTTAAGATAAGTATTATGCCGCTTATCTTTTGAAAATTAAATTTAATGTTTTTTCCATAGTTTATCTCATTAAAGTTTCTTTCTATTGAAGTTTTATATTCCATAATCTATTTATCCTTCAAATAAGTGAAACTAATTTTTTATTCTAACAAATATATACTTAAAATTCAATGCAGCTTGATGTGCCATCAGTAACCCATATTGATTATTATTGATAATTTATAACTTTAGCTTTATATGTTAAATCTTAATATGTTTAATAATTTTTTATTATTTAATAATAATTAACTATAATTAATATTTATAATAATTAATTATTTACTAATAATATAGGAATAAAAATGATTAAAGCTAAAGGAGTTATGGCAGAATCTTCCAGCTCGGACTTAAAGTCATTTTCTTTTGATAGAAGAGAACCAAGAGTTAATGATGTTGTGATTGATATTTTATACTGTGGCATTTGTCACTCTGATATTCATTCAGCTCGTAATGAATGGAGTGGCACGAACTATCCATTTGTACCAGGACATGAAATTATAGGACGTATTACAACTGTTGGTAGTGAAATAAGTAAATTTAAAATAGGTGATTTAGTTGGAGTTGGTTGTTTAGTTGATAGTTGTCGTCATTGCAATTCTTGTAGTGATGGTCTTGAGCAGTATTGCGATAATGGTTTTACTGGTACATATAACTCTGAGGATAAAATTGGTGGTACGTCTCATGCTTATACTTTAGGTGGGTATTCGGACAAAATTACTGTGGATGAACGTTTTGTTTTACAAATTCCTGATAATTTAGATTCAGCTGCTGCAGCACCGTTACTTTGTGCAGGAATTACAACATATTCTCCATTAAAACACTGGAATATTGGGGTAGGCCATAAAGTTGGTATTATAGGACTTGGTGGATTAGGTCATATGGGTGTAAAGTTTGCTCATGCAATGGGTGCAAAAGTAGTTATGATTACCACTTCACCAGAAAAAGGTAAAGATGCTAAAAAGCTTGGCGCCGATGAGGTTCTTTTATCAACAGATAAATCAGCAATGAAAGCTGCACAAAATAGCTTTGATTTTCTCTTAAATACTATTCCTGTTGGTCATGATACCGATCCTTATATGGAGCTTCTTAAAAGAGAGGCAACTATGGTAATTGTTGGAGCAATTGAAGCATTAACAAAAGTAAGCGGGATTCCTCTTATTTTTCGTCGCCGTAATATGGCAGGATCTTTTATTGGTGGATTGCCTGAAACTCAGGAAATGTTAGATTTTTGTGGTAAGCATAATATTACTTGTGATATTGAAATGATTGATATGCAAGATGTTAATATAGCATATGATCGCACTATTAAAGGAGATGTTAAATATCGATTTGTAATTGATATGGCCACATTAAAAACAGTTGATGACAAATTATAAGTATTTTTATTTAGAAGTTTTATAGTCATATTATAATACCTATTTATAGTTAAATTTTTGTAAATTAATTAAATTAAAAATATATGAAAAAATATAAAGTAGCCATAATTGGCGCAGGGACTGCAGGACTTTCTGCAAGACAAGAAGTTGCTAAAATAACCGATGATTATGTTGTTATTGATTCAGGTCCTCTTGGAACAACTTGCGCTCGTGTTGGGTGTATGCCATCCAAAGCTTTAATTCAAATTGCTAATGATTATACTTTAAAAAAAGTATATCCGTTAGAAGGTATAATTGGGGCTGATAATCTTAGCCCCAATTACATTGATATATTAAAAAGTGTTAGAAAAAAAAGAGATAGATTTGTTAATAGCTTATTAGATGACATGAGCAAATGGCAAAATAAATTAATTAATAAACAAGCAAGTTTTGTTGATGCTCATATTTTAAATTTAGGCGATGAGAAAATTTATGCAGAAAAAATTATTATAGCAACTGGTTCCAAACCATTAATTCCTAAAGATTGGGAGAAATATCAAAAGTTCTTTATAGATACTAATGATTTTTTTGATTTAGAAAATTTTCCTAATAATCTTTTAGTTATTGGAATTGGGGTTATTGGTTTAGAGCTTGGTCAAGCGCTACATAATTTAGATTTAGATTTAACTTTAGCTGGACCTGATACTAATATTGGTGGTATTAGTGATCCTCAAATAAAAAATTATATTAAGAATGATTTAAAAAATAAACTAAATGTCTTTTATGATAGAGTTAATATTTCTGGAATATCTAAAGATGGAAAGTTAGAGGTTAATTTAAATAATAAAATTTTAAATTTTGATAAAGCTCTTTTAGCTGTAGGTAGAATACCTAATGTTGATAATCTTAATTTAGATAAATTAGAAGTAGACTTAAATGCTAAAGGCATACCAAGTTTTAATGATTCTTCTTTTAATTTAGTTCATCATGAACATATTTTTATAACAGGAGATGTTAATGCTAAAAGACAGCTATTACATGAAGCGGCTGATCAAGGGCGTATAGCAGGTTATAATGCTGTGCGAGAGGAACTACAATGTTTTAAAACAAGAACATTACTTAGCATTACTTTTACGGATCCAAATATAGCTTTATTAGGTCAAACTTATAAAGAATTAACAGATAAAAATATCGAGTTTGTTATAGGAGAAGTATCTTATGAGGGGCAAGGCCGTAGTATTATAAAAAATAAAGAAAAAGGTCTTTTGCATATATATATAAGTAAAGATACAGGTGTTATTTTAGGTGCAGAACTTTATGCTCCAGAAGGAGAGCATTTAGCTCATTTATTATCATGGGCTGTAGCTTCTAAAATGACAATTAAAGAAGCGTTAGCTATGCCTTTTTATCATCCGGTATTAGAAGAAGGTATAAGAACTGCTTTGCAAGATGCTTATAAAAAATTAAATCTTAAAAAAAATAGTCTTGAGTTATTTAGATGTAATGATATGCCTATAAGATAAATTTATTATAAAAGATGATTTTTAAATATAGTTTACTATACTTGTGTACTTAATAAATAAATATTCAAGGAGAGATCTATAAAATGATAATATTTAGCTTTCTTGTCTCTTTAGCTTTATTTACTGTAATTGGAGTGTTATCGTATTTCAAAAATAAACATAACACTTCTGATTATTTATTAGCTGACCAAAGTGTCAAACCATGGTTGGTTGCATTATCTGGAGTTGCAACTAATAATAGCGGATACATGTTTATTGGTATGATAGGCTATACTTACGCTGTAGGATTATCATCAATTTGGTTAATGATTGGCTGGGTTGCTGGTGACTTTCTCTCCTCACTATATATTCACAAAAAATTAAGAATTAAAACAGAAAAACATAAAGCTTTAAGTTACCCTGAAATAATCAGTAGTTGGAATGGCAATAATTTTAAATTACTGCAAAAAATTGGAGCAATTATTTCAATTATTTTTTTAGGGATTTATGCTGCAGCACAATTAAAAGCTGGTAGTAAAGGCTTATTTGTTTTGTTTGGTTGGCATGAAAGTGTTGGAGCAGTTATTGGTGCCATAATCGTTCTTTTATATTGTTTTGCTGGGGGAATTAGGGCATCAATATGGACAGATGCTGCTCAATCAATGGTAATGATAGTAGGTATGTTTTTATTAATTTATTTTGCAATAAATAATACTGGAGGATTTGAAAGTTTTTATACGCAATTAAATGAAGTATCTCCTAGTTATATGAGCATTATTCCTGATAAAAATTATTTTTCATCTATTTTATTTATAATGGGTTGGGTATTTGCTGGAGTTGGAGTTATTGGTCAACCACATATAATGATAAGATTTATGGCTATGAATAAACCAAATGATTTAAAAAAAGTTAGATTCTTTTATTATGGCTGGTATATATTGTTTTATGGTTTAACAATTAGTGTTGGTTTAGCAGCAAAGCTTATTCTTAGTCAACAGGAGATTACCGATGTTGAGCTTGCATTACCAATATTAGCGCAAAAAATACTTCCAGATATTCTTATTGGTGTCGTAATAGCTGGTTTATTTGCTGCAACAATGTCAACTGCTGACTCACAAATTCTAAGTTGCACGGCATCTTTATCAAGAGATATGGGGTTCAAAAAAAGAATGACATATTTTAAAACCAAATTAATAACTGTAGGAATAACTTTATTTGCTTTATTTGTTGCATTATTTGGGAACGAAAATGTTTTTGAACTTGTACTAATATCATGGTCAGCATTAGCTAGTTCATTTGCGCCATTACTAATTTTACTTACTTTAAATAAAAGGCCTTCTGAGACTCAATCAATCATTATAATGATTGTTGGGTTATTAACAATGTTAATCTGGCGTTACTTAGGTCTAAGTAGTTTTATTTATGAAGCTATGCCTGGTATTTTATCAGGACTTATAATGTATTTTGTTTTAATAAAACTTAATGCTCCAATGAAAGAAGCAAGGTTATCAATATTAAATAATTTTAAGTAATAATATTTAAAGTTACTATAAAATAATAGATCTATTATCTTTAAATAGAGCATAATAGATTTATTATATTACAAGACAAGATAATACAAGCATGAATCAAAAGAATACCAGGTATTTAATCAAAGCAATTTTAAATAATGATATAAGTCGTGATTTAAAAAAAGAAATAAATAAACTTCATCCAGCTGAAATAAGTGAATTAATAGAGCAATTACCAAAAGAAAAACGTGAACCGTTGTGGAAAATTATACCTCCACAACTTAAAGGTGAAATATTTTTAGAAGTGCATGGAGAGGTAAAAAAGTATTTAATTAAAATTACTCCTGAATCAGAATTAATAAAAACTATTTCTAATTTACAACTGGATGAAATTGCTGATCTAGATGAAGATTTGCCAATTAAAGTAGTAAATGCAGTTATAAAACAAATGGATTCTAGAAAAAAAGAAGGGTATGAATCCATAAAAACTTATCCTCATAACACCGCAGGTGGATTAATGGATCTTGATACTATATCAATAAGACCAGATATAACCATTAGTGTAGCATTGAGATTTATAAGGTATTTGAGAAATAAATATAAATTATTACCAGAGCATTTTGATAGTATTTATATTGTTGATAACTCAAATAAATTTATAGGAACAGTAAGTTTAGTAGAATTAGTTTCATTATCCCCTGATATATATATAAATAAGATAGTAAATAAAAAAACTCAAGCCTTAATAGACACATTACCTAGTAACAAAGTAGCTAAAATATTTGAAGATCAGGATTTAATTTCTGCACCAGTTGTTGATTCAGTAAATAGACTATTAGGACGTATAACAGTTGATGATATAGTTGATATTATTAGACATGAGGGTGAAAAACTAACAATGCGTCCTGTTGGATTGAGTGAAAAAACTGATATTTTTGACTCGATAAATAGAACTATAAAACTTCGTAGTCTGTGGTACAGTATAAATTTAATCAATGCATTTATTGCTGCTTTAACGATAAGTTTTTTTTCAGATTCAATAGATCAGATAGTATCTCTTGCAATACTAATGCCGATAATTGCTAGCATGAGTGGAGTTGCTGGCAATCAAACTTTAACTTTAGTAATAAGAGGACTAGCTCTTGAGCAAATTACACCAGAAAATCAAAAAATATTATTTAAAAAAGAATTACTAGTAGGTTTTTTAAATGGTCTTATTTGGGCATTTATAGTAATAATCATAACATATAGCTGGATGAGAAACTTCCCACTTAGTTTAGTTTTCGGAGTTTCTTTATTATTAAGTTTATTTTTAAGTACTACAGCAGGGACAGTAATCCCCTTTTTCTTAAAAAAACTTAAAATTGATCCAGCACTTGCAGGGAGTGTAATTATGGTTGCAATAAGTGATGTAGCAGGTTTTTTTATCTTTTTAAGCATAGCAACATTTTTTTTGATAAATTAATATTTGAATATAACAATATTTAAACACATACTTAATATATGCATAATAAATTTTTTCAAGCTATATCATTAAAGATGATATACAAAGTTTTCTTATTGGTTATTATTGTTTTTAATGCTAAATTTGCTCAAAATTTAGTAAACAATGATGAGAATAGTATTAACTTTAAAAATATTAAAGTAGAGTTAGAAAATATTGAGGGATTTTTTAATCGTGATTTAAGTATTAAAAAATCCAAGCAATATATTAACCAGTTAAATCTTTATAGAGCTACTACAAATGAGTGTGTTGAAGCCAATGAAAAAAAAATTAATTATATAAATAATCAAATAAAGCAATATTTTGGGGCATCATCAAAACTTGAAAGTAATGTATCAGACAAAATTGATAGGCAATATTTAGAGAAACAAAAAGCTGAATTAAATAAGAAGCTATCGTTGTGCAGATTTTATAAAATCAGAATAGATGAAACACTAGATTCATATCATAAAAAACTTCTAGGAAAAGAAAAAGAGAGAGCCTTAGCATGGGAAAAAGATATTATTTCTCTTTTTATTTCTTCACCAAATGATTTAAGTGATTTAAATATTCCTAAGATAAAAAAGCTAGATTTTAATTTTTACTTTTTCCAATTTATATATTTTTTTATGAGCTGTATATTGTCTATATATATATTTTGGCAGTTAGTTTTAAATAAAAAATTTTTTTCATATAGTAATAAAAAAAGCTTTATTATTTTTTGTGTGTTAGTTATTGCTTTTTATTTGGGTTTAAATTGTCTTTTTCCAAAAAATATATTTGTCTCTAATGATGTAAATGAAATATTTTATTTAATGTTATTTAATATTTTTCTTTTAAGTTTTAGTGGTTTATTTACTCTTTGGCTCTTTACAACTTCTAAAGTTATAATATTACTTAAATGGCAGGGTATTGATGTCAGGCTTATAAAGAATTCTTGTTTAATTTTTATATTTTTATATTTTTTTAGTCAAATAAATATACAGTTATTAGAAATAATGGGAGCTCAAGAAACTTTAGCTCAATTAATAGGTAGTTGTTATTTTATAATAGAATTAATTGTTGTTTTAATTTTATTAGTGAAATTTAGGAAAAATAACTTACCATTATTTCTTAAATATAAATTTTTAAATTTTTTATTTCATCCAATAGTCATATTAACTTTTTTATTAATTATCATTGAATTGGTAGGGTATTCAAATCTGTCACGTTATGGAGCAGATATAATTTACTCATTTGTAGGGGTGTTTTTAATTGGACTTTTAATTCTATCGGGAATTAATATATTTTATAAAATTATTAATAATCAAACTTTGTATAAAAAGAAGTTAAAATATCTTTTTGGTTATAATAGCGAGCCGCCTTTTTATGAATTATTAATATTAAAAATGTTGCTTCAAACTTTTATTGTGATTTTTTTAATATATTCTTATTTTTACTTTATTGATCAATTAAGTGTTTTTAATTTTTATTTTTATGATTATATAAAAGATGGTTTTTCTGTTTATGGGTTTTTATTTACACCCATGCAGTTTTTTATAGCAATATTGTTTTTTTGTTTTTTATCTTTATTATCTAGATTTATTTCAAAAAAAATCAGTTTAAATGAGGATTATGATGAAGAAAATGATAATCAAGTTGCTCTTGCATCGATATTTTTATATATAGGATTGTCTGTATCATTTATAATGAGCTTATTAGTTGCAGGGTTTAATTTCACGTCATTAGCTATTATAGCTGGAGCTTTATCTGTAGGTATTGGCTTGGGATTACAGTCTATAGTAAATAATTTTGTTTCTGGAATAATATTGTTAATTGAAAAACCAATAAAAGTTGGAGATAGAATTATTGTTAATGGTTTTGAGGGTTATGTAAAAAAAGTTCGAATTAGATCTACTCAAATAGAAACTGTTAGCTTAGAAGATGTTATCATTCCTAATTCAGAATTAATAACTCAATATGTTACAAATTATATGTTTAGTAATAATAAATGGAAAGTTAAGGTCGAAGTAGGCGTTGCTTATGGCAGTGATATAGATAAAGTAAAACAGGTATTATATGATACAGTAATAGAAAATGCAGAAGTTATAAAAAACAATAAAGATAAACCAACAGTATATTTCTCTGCTTTTCAAGAAAGCTCTTTATTGTTTGAAGTATGGTGTTCTATAAAAAATGTTAATAAAAAGTATATGGTTTTATCAGATCTTAATTGCGCGGTAGATAAAGCATTTAAAGAGCATAATGTTGTAATAGCATTTCCACAAAGAGATATTAATATCAATACCAAAAGTGAAGATTAAAATAAAAAATGACCGAGTTAAAAGACTATGTTATTTATGGTTCTGAAAAAATATATTTTGAATTAAAATCAAAAAATAATAATAGTAAAAGCATTACAATAAAAATAAAACCAGATGGTCTTGTTATTATTAGCTCCCCTAAAAAAGTAACTAAAGTTCAACTTTTAAATATAATTAATAAGCGTGTAGAGTGGATATATAAGAAAAGAAAAGAATTTAAAGCAAGATATGGAAATATACATTCACTTAAATATATTAGTGGAGAAAGTCATTACTATTTAGGCACTAAATATTTATTAAAAATTATTGATGAATCATCAGATGCTAAAGTAAATTTATCTTATAATCAAATAGAAATTATAACTAATAATAAAAAAAATATTAAACAAGAATTAGCAAACTGGTATAAAAATCAAGCTCTAGAAATATTTGATTTAAGATTTAATGAGCTTTTATCAAAAACATATTGGGTTAAAAATCGTCCTAATTTAGTTTTAAAATTTATGAAGTCTCAATGGGGTAGCTACTCATCAAATGGTAATATAGCTTTAAATATACATTTAATAAAAACACCTATAGAGTGCATCGATTATGTTATTTTTCATGAGTTGTGCCATGTTTTAATAAAAAATCATAGTAAAAAATTCTATGAGCTTTTAGAACAAGTATGTCCAAATTGGAAAACAATGAAAAAATATCTTGATCAAAATGTGTATTTACTTATAAATTAATAAATAAAAAACTGATAAAAATTAATTAATAAGCATTTAAATATTTAATATATTATTACTTAGATAATCTTTGATTTATGTTTGTGTTATAATTATAAAGTATATTTTAAATAAGCTAATATTATATAAATTTTATTTATAAGAGGATTAATTACATGAATAATGAAGAAACAATTGAAGATCAGATTAATAAAATTAAACAAGAAATAAAAGAGCGAGAAAGAGTGCATAAGCAAGAGTTAGAAGAAAATAGCAGGAATTATGCTGAAGCAGATTATGATGATGATTTGAATAAACTTAATGTTAAATTAGAAGAGTTGCTTGCAAAAAAAAGAAAAAATAAATAATAATATTTTATGCAGCTATAAAATCATAATATAAACCTATATGGTTTATATCTAATAAAACAGAATTATTTATGCCATTAATAAATAATCGAAGCTTTCGAGTTGAGTGTAGTTTTAATAATATTAATTTAGTTTTGTCTTAATAGTAACCAATTTGTTAATATTATATTTATTTATTTGTTTCATTAAATAAATATGTGAGGTAAATGTCAAAACATATACTAGAATAAGGTATATGTTAAATAAAACATAAAATAAAATTTAATACTAAACAAACAAAAATAGGAAAATATTATGTCACACCATAAAAACTCTAATCATGAAAACAACTCTAATCATAAAAACAACTCTAATCATGAAATCAAATCTAATCATGAAAACAACTCTAATTATGAAAAAAATTCTAATCATGAAAAAAATTATAATAATGAAAACAACTCTAAGCACGCAGCGCAGAATTTAAAAAATTCTAATCAAAAGCAAGCTGAAGGACGTGATAATAACAATAATGAAAAAAAATCTCCTCGCAAAAGCAGATAAGATAAATTTAATAAATAAATTGTTTTAGAATTCATGAATTAATTTGAATTATTAAATCATGAGAAAAGAAGAGCAAATTAGATGTTATAGTTATATCAAAATGGTAAACATCCTATTTTAAAGGATGTTTACCAGATTAATTTGTACCATATATTATTACGGAGTAATTGGGGTGCTCTTAGTTTTACACACTGCAAAAGATGAAATATCTGATACGGAGTTAAAACCTGATGCATCCATACTTAGAGCATAAATATTTTTTGTTGCAGCTCCAACAGGGATAGTGAACTCTACTGTATTTGTGCCATCTCTACGATTTCCTCCTATACTTGTGCATTGACTTACTACGGATGCACTTATGTCAATAGCATCACAAAGCCAAATACCACCGTCTTTATCGGGTGCATCAGCAGTTGTTTTAGTTGCAGTAAAAGTATAACCTAATAAATTTGTAGGTGGGGCAGCAGAATTAAAATCAGCTGTACCATAACAGAAATTTGCTGGCGTACAAGCGTTTGTTGGCTGAGTCGATAAAGCGGTACAATCTCCTGTTGTTAAATAGGCATCAATATTTGATGTAGGAATACCTGGTCCTAGTTTTTTATCAACTTTAGTCTCTAGTTTTGCCATTTTGGCTTTTAGTTCAGCAAGTTCTTGCCCGATTGTAATGCCGGCAAATATATTTTGAGTAAATATTAATGGCGCGCTGCTAAGAATTAAAAATTTTAATATTTTCATTTGTATAAATTTCCTTTATATTAATACACATGTTCAATTATAACTTATACAAATATAGCATAAAGATGATAAAATTATCTAGATATATACTGATTGTTACTTTTTTTTTCTTCAATAAAGCACACGCAAGTGTTTTAATTAACTCAGAAATTGGTGTTAAGTATTATTTTAATTCTATAGATCACAGTGATCGAGAAGATGCTGCAATAAATTTAAATATAGGTATCATTGATGAAAATTATTTTTCTTATGTAGTTGGATTTATTTCAGGGTCAATGAAAAGAGAAGATAATGTTGTTGTTTGTGAGTCATTTTGTGGAGAATATCCTGTTAGTGTGACGCTTTCAAATTCTTTAGATTTTTTAATAGGAAAAAATTTGCATAAAAAAGACATTTATTTACACGTGCAAGCTGGAGTTAATGTTTCTGTATTAAAAATTGATGCAATTAATGAGAAAATTCAAGGAAGGTACAAAGTTTTACCTAAAGTTAAAATAAGCTTAGGTAAAGAGTTTTCTAAAAATACAATATTAAATATAAATTATCATCAAATTATACCTGATCAAAAATTAAAAGTATTTTCTAATCCACCTTTCAATTCTAATCCACCTTTTAACTTTTCTGGTTACCCTTCACAAGGAATTTTAAGTTTGGGAATAACTCACATATTTTAGATATTAATTATTTTTTACAATATTTAATTAATATATTAAGAACCAATGACAATCCTACAATAATTTGTGCAATGCTAATACTTAGAAATTTTTCTTCTGAAATATAATTAATGCTATAACCGAAGCTAAGAATAGTAAGCAAAATAAGAAAAAATAAATGAGGTTCAATATGAACATATAAACCAAGTAATATCACTTTAAACTTTTGTATAGGAGATACTGTCTTTTTTGCAATAAAAGCTTTGAGTTTTTTATTTAAAATTAAACTTAAAAAGAAAGCAATTATAATAAAAATTAGTTGAAAATAAAAAGTTGTTTTTGACTGTAAGTCCATGTATAAATTTCCTTTAATTTGATATAATTATTATCCAGCAACTTTATATAATGTCAATAATATTTATACCTGATTTTATGAGAAAGCTTTATTAATATTAATAATAGGTGTTTTTATCAGCACACAGTTTAGTTCTGGATATGAATCAATTAGTAAATTTAGTAATGTTTTTTTTAAAATAACTGAATTTGTTCTTACAAAATTTGATCATCATATAATATTAAAAGCATCTTGGCTTGATACATATCTTGGTCCAATGCTTGCCATAAGTGATGATGAAGGGATTTATCTTTTAGAGTTTGTTGATAGACTAGGGTTAGAGAGAAAAATTGAAAAGTTATGTATTAAAAAAAAAGCAATAATTGTTCCTGGATTGTCTGGTCCGATTGATTCTATTAAGATTGAACTGGATTTGTATTTTAGTGGTAAACTAAAAAAGTTTAAATCTCCTGTTCATGTAATTGGTAGTTTTTTTCAAAAAAGTGTATGGCATGAGTTAACTAATATCCCTTATGGAGAAATCAAAAGTTATCTTCAACAAGCATTAGCTGTAGGTAACCCAAAAGCTGTTCGTGCAGTTGCAAATGCAAATGGTGCAAATCAACTGGCTATTGTTATTCCATGTCATAGAATTATTAAAAGTAGCGGTGAGCTTGGTGGATATGGTGGGGGCTTAAAAAAGAAAAAGTGGCTTATAGAGCATGAGAAAACCATAAAGGAATGTAATTAATATATAGATATGAGTAGTAAAAAGCTTATGAGCAGATTGAATGTACTAACTGAAATTAAAGCTACTTTAAATAAATTATCTACAGTCCCTATCAGTCGAGTATCTTCATTTTATAAAACTGGTGCAGGTGAATATGCAGAGCATGATAAATTTATAGGTGTTAGAGTTCCAGATTTGCGTAAAATTGCAAAAAAATATAATGATTTAACCTTAAATGAAATACAAGTATTTATTGAATCGCCTATTAATGAGGAAAGGTTATTAGCTTTACTTATTTTAATTAATCAATATGTAAAATCTGGTGTTGATGTTAAAGAAGAATTATATCAATACTATATGAAAAATATAAAACATATAAATAATTGGAATCTAGTTGATACATCAGCACATTTAATCATCGGCGCAACTTTGTTAGAAAAAAATAAAGATATTTTAATTTCATTAGCTAAATCTAAAAATATGTGGGAAAGACGTATCTCAATTGTTTCTACATGGTATTTTATAAAAAATAATAAAGTAATATGGACTTTTAAAATTGCAGAAGTTTTACTTAGAGATAAAGAAGATTTAATTCACAAAGCTGTTGGTTGGATGTTAAGAGAAGCAGGTAAACATGATAAAGACATGCTTATTAAATTTCTTGATAAGCATTTATTTGAAATGCCAAGAACTATGTTAAGATATTCAATTGAAAGATTTCCTGAAAATTTAAGGAAAGAGTATTTAAAAAAATAAATAAAATTTCATATAAAAGTGTGTTTTTAATAGGTTTTGTTACAGTTACATCTCTTTCTTTGTTGCCTTTGCCAACAGTGTTGAATCGTCACTTGTTATTATTATCATATTTGAAGTCATTCATTAAAGGTTTACAGCGCTAATTGTCACAAGTCTCAGATATATAAAGATACATAGAATAAAGAGCTGGTATTATGAAAAAAATTCTTTCATGGTTTTCGAGATTTTTATTAGCTGTTAAAAATAATGTCTACTGTTTGTCATTTAAGCTATAAATTAAATTAAGGACGGTTTTGTTTTTGTAGATAATATATTGATTAAAAATCATGTTACTGTGATTAATTTTTTTAACAAAAAGGGGGTTAAATTTTTTTAATAAATATTGTGAAGGTAAATTTTTCTCATGAATTAATACTAGTATTTTATTAAGATTTAAATCATAAAATGTATAATTAATTAACCCGTTAACTATTTCTGTTCCATATCCTTTGCCCCAAAATTGAGGAAGCAAAAGATATACAAGAGTAAGATGCATTTCATTTTCAAATTTATTATAAAAAAGCCCAGCACGTCCTATAAACTCTAAAGAATGATTTAATCTTATTATTCCAACAGAAAATTTATGTTTCTTATAATGCTCTAAAACCTTGTCTAAGTCATTTTGAACTTGTGCGTCATCATTATACTTGTAAGTGTACTTAGTTACTTTTTCGTTTTTTAAAAGGGACAGATAGTCTTCGTAATCAGAGATGGATGGGTGAAAAATTTTTAATCGTTTTGTTTCAAACCAAATGTTCTTTTTATTCATATGTTCTGACGTATAGATTTGAATTTAAGTGATTTTGAAAAAAAATTTTGATATAATGCATCGATACTGTTTTAAGTATAACCTAATAGCATTAACACTGATATATTATAATATATTTTTCAGTGAGCGTTAGTATGAGTTCATGTAATCAAAATAGCGAGGAGAATAACTATGTTAAATAAAATTAGAAATTACTTAGCCACTAGAGCTAAAGTTTATAGCAATGATATGACTGTATGCATAGGTCAACATTAATATAAATTATAAACCTTTTATTATAGATTTAATAAAAGGTTCCTTCGCTTTTATTCCTTCCTAAATACTTATACTCCAAACCATATATTGCTATAACATAAATTCCAAGATTAAAAAATTATCATATATATTTTTTACAAAATTCTTTTCTTAAGTTTAATCTAAGAAAGTTAGTGTTAAATATAACAACAATAACGCAGGATGATTTGGAATCAGTAAAGGATTTAATTTTTAATTTACGAGGAGTAAAATTTATGTTAAAACAATTTAGAAACTATTTAGCAACTAAAGCAAAAGTTTATAGTAATGATATGACTGTATGTATAGGAGATATGCCTTAGTCGTAATCAAGTTTTGATGAGCTATTATTGCCTAAATCTATCATTTAGGTAATAATAGTTTTTTTTATGTCTATAGTAGTTAGGTAAGTGATATGTCTTTAGTTACTTCAGTTGATGATAAAAAGAAAGTTATTTTTAACTTTGATTTGCAACCAATTATAAATAAATTAGTCAGGGTTCATAAGTGGACAAAAGAAGATGTTTTGGCATGTGAGACATTATACAGGAATTTTTTATATTTAAATTTTGCTTATGGCGATAAATACAAGATAGCTCCAACTCATGAGGTTGATCTTTTTTGGCACGAACATATTTTAGATACAAAAAAATATATTGAAGATTGTAATATTATATTTGGTGATGTATTGCATCATTATCCATATGCTGGTATGGATGGATCTGAAATCAATGAAAGTAGACTCAAGGAAATTTTCCAAAAGACACAAGAGTTACACAACGTTGAATTCGGATATTATATGTATAAAATAAGGCTTAGTTGTATTGATATGATCAAAGCTTGTTTTAAACTATTTAAAAAAAGTGTTTAGTAGATAAAACACAAATACAAGTGTATATAGCCCTGCAAAAATTTTAGCTAATAGCATTGATGCAAAAAAACCAGGATGATGATGAGTATTAGAATTGTGCTGCATCAATTTAATGGTAGCTTCTCCAAATGCTTTCATAGGTAAGTATTCTTGGCACTGTCTAATAACTGCAAAGCTCCCTGCATTCTGCATGAAGCAACTTTTTATTGTGTGATGCCACAAATAGCATATTGCATAACTCAAGAATAATAGCACTAGGTAGAATATAAACCCATCTATAAAAACTGTAGATGTTGCATAACTATATATTGTTAAAAACAAAATATTAAGTTTAATGTTTTGCTGGTCTGCTTCTGATCTTGCTACGGAATGATGTTTAATTAATTCTAGTTCTTGATCAATTAGGTATAATGCATATTCTGTAAAATCATTTTTTTGAAATTCATCATTAACTTTTATATTTTTATTCCATATATACATGCCCATAGGTTCATCTATATTTTTATGGATGTTTTTCCAGTACTTTTTTATCTCTTCTTCTTTTTGAGAATCAGATAGCTTGTTTTTTTTATTTAAAATTTTACTTAAATGTTTTGCAAAAAGTTTAGTTAATATAGACATATTTTTTAGACCTCTATAATAAAGTTAACTTGCTTCAAGGTTTAATGCCTTAACGAATCTAAGCAAATTTAATGGTAATGTATTTTATAATATTTTATGATGATTAATGTTATTATTTTAATTATAGATTATTTTTAAGGCTAAATTGTAATTTATAGAATATTTTGAATGCTATTTACTTTTTAATTTTAAGTAGCCTGATAATATTAAAGAAATAAACGATACTATTACATTAATTAACATGATGAGATAAATAGCATCAAAAAAATAATTACTTTCTGATACTTGATAATAAGATTCTATATTACTGAATATAGCTAAACTGATACATCCAAATATTTGCCTAAGGTTTCCAAGTAATCCTAAAGATACACCTAGTTCATTTTGTGACGTCATATTTATTACAATGACTCTAATAGAGTTAAGAATGATAGAGAAACCAATCCCTGTTCCTATAATTGCTGGAATTAGTGTCCAGTAGTCTTTATATGATAATACTAAAGTTGTTATGGTGCAGCCAGTGAAGGTTGCAAATACACCAAAGAAAAGAGGGAGGGACGGACCTTTGCTATCTATCCACTTTCCTGAAATAAAGCTAAATAATGATATTAAAGAGTAGAGTGGTAACATTAACATAGCGGTTTCTGCTGGAGTATATAATAAACCTGTTTGCATATATGTAATCCAAAAAATAACTGATATTGAAATAGTTTGTCCTGAGAAACTAATTATATTAGCCGCAATAAACCTTTTCCTTTTCAATATTTTAAAGTTAATCAATGGTGTCTTTTTGCCTTTTTCACTATAAACAAAAAGGATTAAAGCTAAAATAGAAATAATAAATGTAAATGTTAAAACTAGTTTATTCCATTGTTCTGAGTTACTTTCCATAATGCTGAAAACCATTAAAAAAAGAAATAATGATATATAAGCAAATCCTGCGTAATCAGTTGGGGATTTTTTAATATTTTCTTTCGATATATTCTCTTCTTTTATTTTTAAAAGAGATAAAATTGCAATCACACACAGAGGTAAGCTTATTAAAAATATCCATCTCCAATCTAAAAGCTCTATAATCCATCCCCCAAAAGGAGGGGCAACAATTAATCCAATAGATGCTACTCCAGTAGCTGTTCCTATTGCTCTTCCTAATTCGTTATGATTAAACATTTTTGATAATAAATTTAAGGCAGGGGTAGAGAATAATACACTAGCTGCTCCTTGAATAGCTCTAAAAAATATTAATACGACATAATTTGATGAATAAAAACAGCCAAACGAGCTAATGATAAATAAGAAAAGTCCTATAATCATTATATTTTTAGATTTAAAAAGATCACTTAATTTTCCAGAAATTAATCCAAAAGAAGTCATGGATAAAATATAGGCATTAATTATCCATTGAGGAGATAATTTTGTAAATTGCAATGAGTTACTTATTTTTGGAAGGGCTATGGCAATAATAGAAATATTGATCATAGTAATGGCTAAACTTAATGTTACTGCAATAATAGAATATAATTTATTTTTTTCATTTATTTGAAACAAGTTTTTTACGCCTTGACAGTATAGCCAGTTTTCTCATAGTTTTTAATATCTTATTCTTTAACTTTAACATTTTTTAAACAACTAGTACCAAAATAATTTGTTTTGCCTATTAGTTTTGGGTTAAATTTTTTAAGTAATTTTTGAGAGGCAAGATTGTTCTCATGAATTAAAACTAGAATTCTTTCATTATCTAGAGCGTTAAATCGGTAGCCATCCCCTAAAATAGGATAGTATTATTTAAAATTTTTATAGGAATAAATTATCGGCCACTTTAGAATGAATTTTTAATTTATTCTAAAGTGGTCTGAAAATATGCAGTAAAACTGCCAATCATAAACCCTATAAGGTACTAGTTAAAATTTATAAAGACACAAAGTTATTTATAGCCTCTATAATTTTTCTAACATTGTTAACTGGATCAATTCCATTTAAAATAAAATATTGTCTTTGTTTATCATGTAAACAATATTCATTTATATAAAGATCTTGCCTACATAATTTTTTAATATTTACTTGATTAGATACCAAATTAGCTAGTTCTTTGTTAGAAGATATGATACCACCTCCAATTATTTTATAATCTGTAATATTACCTAATAAACCAAATTCCACAGTAAATAAGAATAATCTCGATATAGCTTTTTTCTTGCTTATTTTTTGATCAGCCAGAATTTCATGTATTATATTTTTATCATTTTCATTTTTAGCGTTAATAGATATTATTTTATTTATTTTTTTATCAATATTATTATATTCATGTAGTAAAAATTGATTAGCTAGAATTAAAATGAGGTCAGAAATTAGTTTATTACTCAAAAGAGGAATATGCCCCCATAAGTCATGTATAAAATCAGGGTATATAGATCTATCTAATTGGTTAATGTCTCTACAATGTGAAGTTATAGCAAAAATTTTATTAGCAGCCAAATAGAAAAAATCTTCCTCTGATAGTTTATAACTCCAGCAACAAGCCCAACCATAATCATTTAAAAATTTGTTTAGTGCTGATAACGTTGGAATTTTATTATAATTATAGTTTAGTATTGATATATCCTTAATATAGCTATAAGGTAGCAATTTCATATATTTCTCAATACTATCCATTCTAATGGTATAAAGCTTTTGCCATATCTTATTTGCAGTATTATTATCAAGATCTTTATGTATATCACTAAATGATATTTTTTTTTCTTTGATTAAGGATAATAATTTTTCTTCTTTGGTAATTTCTCTAGTCTCCACTACATAACCCCAAATTTTCTAATTGGGATCTACTTTTTTTAGAGAATTTGCTCTTATACATTTAAATAATTTAATGAATATACACCAAGCTTGTTCACATGTTTCTTTTGCTAGGTTAAAATTTTGGTTACAATAGGTCAATAGATATTCAGCGCCTAATAGCGAATGTTTTTCATCAGCATCGTTATGAATATCTACATATTCTTTTGTTTTTTTATCATAAGCATCATATTTTTTAAAATAACTTGAAAAAACATCACCTGCTCTTTCTAAAACCATATTAACTAATATTAACTTCCTATAATCACATAGCGACATCATTTGATTGCTAAACCAGCTACAATATGCTTCTAGTTCCGGGCACCATTGATAATTATAACTTTCTAATAATTTATTATGACCAAATTCTTCTATTAAATGATCCATAAATATTGACTCAAGTTCGGGAACAGACACTAGCGATTGTCTAATATACAAAATGTTCTGAAAAACTGTTGACCATCTGCTGATTTGTCCAAATAAATGGTTTATATACGGTTGTCCTAATTTTATAGTATCTTGATGAATTTCATTGCATAAATTAGCAAATAATTTAGTTTTAGAATCACAAATTTTTAATAGTTTATAATATGAACTTTGCTGCCCAAACTCAACAAGCTCTTTATTTTTATGTGAATAAAGTCCAAATTTTTCAAATTGAATCGACAGGCACTTTAAATCATTAGAACCAGCTCTAAAACCGTGTAGAGCATTTGACTTTACATATACCACATCACCAGGTTTTAAATCATGGTCAAATTCACCAAAATAATTGCCATCACCACTACAAATTATAATCATACTATCAATAGGGTGTTTATGCGCAGGTAACTCTTGATAAGGGGCTAACATCGTCCATGCAAAAGAAACATGGTGTTTTTCATTTGGCATCAAGTTAGCTAATTTTGGATGCTTCCTAAACTCAGCAAGTTTTCCTATATCTATTATTCCATTTTCAGTGTTAACAGTACTAATAAATGGTATATCATTAAAGTTTATTATTGTGATTCTATCAATCTGACACATACTATCACCTAATTTAATTTATCTAGATTTTACATTCAGTTAAATATTTTTCTTCAGCTTCATTAATTAACTTATTAATTTTTAATATATTTTTATTAAACTCATTGATGTCTTTAGACCCTATTACTAAAAATCCAAATCTATCCCATGAGTTTGAAATATTATAATTATTACGCTGTGTATTATTGCAATTAAACCTCACAATGTCACATAAGCTAGATATGTCATATTTAAGATCTTTAAGAGCAATAGGGGCAAATAATCCAATTGATGACATGACTTTATATTTAATTTTATTTGATATGTTAGTGTTATCGTAATTATTATTGTAAGCATAGTTAAGCGTTTCGCGTATAACATCTACTCCAGATACTAATAAAACCATCTGCCAAATAAAATCACCACCGCCACGGTTATTTATTTCTACTAATGAAATTGAATCATCATTTGTTATTACTTCAATATGACATGGACCATGTTTATGATTAATATAATCTAACAGTTCTAATGAAAATTTTTTTAATTTATTTTCTAATTGTTTTGACATATTTTGAGCAGGATATATATGCTGTCTTTCAATAACTGTATTTTTATAAAGAATTTTTTGAGTGATTCCTAGGCATTCATGATGACCATTTATAGTCATGGTTTCAATGCTAAATTCTGTTCCATTTAAAAATTTTTCTGCTAATGCTCTATTACAGCCACTGCCTCTTAATTTATGCAAAGCTAGTATAGCCTCTTTGTAATCAGGACATATATAAACGTCCTTGCTACCTGATCCTAGAGAGTCTTTTAATACTAGAGGTCCATTAATTACTTTATAGAAACTCTTTATATCCAGCTCATTAGAACAGACTTTAGCTGGAACCTCAAAAATACTATTTTTAAGATATTCTCTTAACTTTTCTTTATCTCTACATAATAGACATGATTCAAAATCTATCCCTGGAATATTAAGATTTTTTGCCGCATTCGCGGCTGGTAACAACCCATTTTCAGTAAAGGAAAAAATATAATCTATCTTATATTTAACATGCAGTTTTTTTGTTTCTTTAAGAACACTTTCTAGATCTAGACATTCTACAATTTTAATGCATTTGGCTATACTTTTTTGTTGTTCTCCAAGCATTTGTGGGATTTGTATTATAACAAATTCAACGTCCATATTTTTTATATATGAAAATGACTCATCATGTCCGCCGACTATTAAATATGTTTTCATTGCAAAATCTTAACTGTAGTTTATAGTATTCTAATAATTTTATTTCTTAATACCTATTATGAACATTGTAATCCCAATAAACATGCAACGCAGTTCAATAATTTACAAAGCATACCTAGGGGTTATTGAACAAGATTATGATAATTTACTAAAAGAGTCAAAGTATTTTTTACATACAAAAGAGCTTAAAACTATAGAAAGCTTGCCTGCATTGTCCAGAAGACATAGTTATTTATTAGGTAGAGCTGCAAGTAAAAATGCAATAAAAGAATATTTAAAAAACAATGTGCGAAAGAACTCATTTGTATATAACCATAATATTTTACAGAAGATTAATATTACTAATGGTATATTTGAGCAACCAATTTTAGAAAATAATTTTATAAATAATTTAGAGCTTAGTATATCTCATTGTGAAAATATCGGCGTATCTACGTTATTCCCATCTGTTCATCCTATTGGTATCGATCTAGAAGTTATAGATAATAAAAAGTTAGAAATAATTAATAATTTTATTAGTAAAGCTGAATCTGATTTCATAAAGCTCAGTAGTAATAGAGATACATTGGCTGCAGGCATTTGGTCAGCCAGGGAGGCGTTGTCAAAAGTGTTTAAAACAGGCCTTATGGTCTCTAACGATATATTTGCTGTAACTAATATAAAAAAAATAAATAATATGATTATAACATACATGTATAAAAATTTTTTTCAGTATAAAGCTGCATCCATTAGATTAAATAATGGTTTTATACTGACTATTGCGTATCCTAAGAATACTGTAATTAATTTAATTTTTTTATATAATGAACTAAATAGGGGAATTAAAAAAGGTAAAGTATGTTAACAGCATGCAATGCAAATATAAACGATGTATTAGATGTATCGCTTTTCACAAAAATTCATTGCAAAAGACATGTTTTAAAATTATAGAGAGGAGTTACTTGGATAATTTAGCAGTTAAATATATCATAAATTAGTGTTAAAATTTAAGCATAATACATTATAGTTTACCGTCTAGAGTGTATGCCTAAAGCTTAGATTATTTATTATAATAGGATATGAGGAAAAATCATTTATACTTTGATCCCACACGCTACAAGACATTAATGTTTCTGAATTTTTTGTCAATAATGCTGTAACAAGATTTAATATTGATTCACTTGGCCCAAATATTGGCGGTTTCTTATTATGATATAAAATATTACCACCTTCTTTCTGCGCCATAGTACTCCAGTCACTATGTTCTATTATATTATGCGAACTTGAACCATCATTAGCTAGGATATACTTACCTGTTTCGTTATGTTTACCTAAGTAACAAAAACTCTCAATATTATAAGTGTTTTTACAATTTCGTAATAGATATTTGTAGCCTCTTGTAGAATCTAGCTCAGCAGAACAACCAATGACTTTGTTATTATTATAACCATAATCCACAACAAGATATTTGCATATTTCCTCTATTGGATTAACTATATTAATTAATAAAGGAGAAGGTTGTAAATTAAACATAAGTTGGTCAGTAAGGCTATCTAGTATTTTTTTATGCTCTAAAAACAAAGTATGTCTTTGACTAGTATGCAGGACTTTATCGTAATCTATATGCTCGCTAATTTTTACACCGAATGATAAAATAACTATACTTAACGATAAATTTTCTGATAAATCTGCACATTGTAACATCTCTTCCACTGCCAAATAATTTTCCACGTCGATCTTTTCTCTTTTAGCAATCAATAAGGTACTTGACAATATGTCTTCACGAATAGCATTCAATTTATATTTATCTTTGTTTAAGATGTAAATTTTATTTAAACTAATCTTATTGCGTAAACGCATAGCACATAGTTCTTTAGTTGTTTGCTGGCCTATGTTACCCAGACCAATTATTAATATATTAATTTTATCTGTCATCATTTACTAAGAAATCATTGGTAAGGAATGTTATGCTGTATATGAAAAATATTAAAGTAACACTAACGGTAAACATAAGTGCAATTATATTTGTGTTACTAAAAGGTAATAAACTTATTATTAAGCAGAATATGCTTGAAAGTCCAAATCTAATCGTTCCTGAAGCCGAAGAGGCGGTGCCAGCTATCTCTGGCAGTTTGGTTAAAAGCCCAGCCATGCAATTACTATTGATTAATGGAACACATCCATTAAATAAAACAATAGCAAAAATAATATTAACAATGGAGAGACTAAAATATAAAGTGACTAATAAATACAATACAGATAAAAGCTGTATCATTATGCCTACTTGCAACATCTGATGATAACTTAACTTATTTACCAATTTACTATTAATAATGCTAAAAACTGTTAATGAAATAATATTTAATGAATAAACAAATCCAAAATATATAACAGGAATCTTAAATTCATTAATATATAAATTTGATGAAACTGATATAAATCCGAACATAGCAGCAAATGATAAACTATTGATTAAAATATAAGCTACAATGGTTTTATCAGATAAAATAATTTTGAAATTATGGTATATGATTTTAGGTTTTAAGTCTTGTTTAGGTTTTGAAGATTTAGGGATTGGTAAATATAGTGTCATTAATAATAAACAAGAAATAGAAAAGCATATGTTAACACTGAGTATTGATTTCCAACCATAATTAAGTAATAAAATACTGCCTAAAGAAGGACCAACTAAAGGGCCTATTGTTACGATTTGTGTGATTAATGAAATTATTTTGGATAATTCATTTTTCACAAAATATTCTCTCAAGTAAGAATTTATTGCGACACTAATTGCTGATGCTGCAACTCCTTGGCATAATCTCATTAGTAGCAAAAAGCCATAGTATTCGGATAATATTGATAATACATTTATAATCAGATAACAAAAAACCCCTTTAAATAAAATAGTTTTACTGCCAACATGATCAACAATAGGACCAAATATTAACTGCCCAATAGTAAATCCTATTAAAAAACTAGTTATAATGTACTCAGTATATTTTATGTTTATATTGAAATAGTGGCTGATTTCTGAGAATGCTGGTAATAAGATATCAACTGATAAGCTTGTTGTCATAGCTAGCATTCCTAGTACAACTGGCAATGGTACTGATAATCTAATTTTATTCATAATAGATGTAAAGTATTAATGTTATTTTTGATTTCTTATATTATACAGTAATCAATTTTACTTGCATATAAAGAAATAATGCGGTATTTTTTGCTGATAATAATAATAATAAAAAAAGAAATAATTATGTTATCTGTTAAAGAATTCAGCTCTATTATAAACAAATACCCTATATATAATCATTGCTTTTCTCTAATTGGTGGTTTAACTATTCTTGAAACTGATTATTTAGAAAAATTATTAAAATTTAATAATCATCATCCTGTATTTAAGTTATGCTCGTTATTATTTAATAAGAGTCAGTTTTGTGATCTTTCCACAAATAGTCTATTTAACACCAGTGAATTAACAGAAATTATATTCTATATTCATCAGTATTATTCATCCAAAGATAAAACAGCTTACCAAGATAAAATTAACAACATGTTAAGGCATGGATTATTTTCTAAGTATAATAAAAATAATATAGAAACATTACAAAATCTAATTTTAACCAAACAGAAAGATCATTTTTTAATTTATTATATATTTCAAGCGTATATATCTAAAACTATAACCTGTATTGAAGATTATCTTGAATATTATAGACTATGTAATAATTTTATTATTAATCATGAATATTTTTTTAGTAAAGTAAATCAAAGACAGGTTATAAGTATATTAACAAACAGGCATTATTCATCTGGGATTATGCAGTTATGCTATACCAGGTTAGTATTAATTAATTCACAAAATATAATATTTCCTGATTGTTGTATTACTAGTCTTAGAAACTTTGTTAATAATTTAATTTATGATCCTGTTAATAATATTTTTAATGTAGACTTATTTCATAAAGTAAAATTAGATATTAATTCTAACATAATAGAATTTTATGAAAATAATCAAAATATTGAATGCATACAGAATCAATCTGTACATAATATATGGGCAGATTTAACAAAAGGATTAAATAAATATGATAAGATGATTGCTTATAATAGCCCTCAAGATAATCCAATTTGTGAATTATTACCTGGGGTTGTAAATATGTTAAGTGTCTGTAAAGTTGTACTTGGATCAAATGATTTAAATAATATTGTTAATAAATTTAATGAGTTTAGAGCTATAAAGTTATCAATCGATACTAGCAGTTTAAATATCAATACTAATAATATTGTTGATTATAAAAACAAAGTAGTTTTATCTGTTAATAATGAAAATTTAAATTGGTATTTTTTAAAGCAACACTTTAGAACGGATAAAACAAGTAAAAATGAATCTATAGTCAATGAGAGACTACTTCTAGAAAACAACAATACATGTTTACTTACCATATTATTAAGAAATTCTAATAAGCCGCCTGATGATTCAGCATGGGCAAATAACTACGATATATCCGATTTGTTTTATTTATTAAGTTTTTGCATGCGAACCCCTGAAGATAGCATAGAATTAATATATCAATATACTAAACAAAAACAATTAATCATATGTGAATTCATGCAGCAAATGCTCAGTAAAATATTCATAGAAATACCAAATGATGCTTATCACCTCTATAATAAATACGCACTACTTGATGCATTAAATAAGAGTTCACATAATTTAATTGAATATTTGAATATTGATGAAGAGCAGTCTTATTATGAACAATATTATTAGTAATATACTAAATAAATGTGAGTTTCAACCTAATAAAGTAGCCATAAAATTTAATGAGGTAGAAATATCATATTCACAATTAGAATATAAAAGCAGGCTTTTATCCTTGTATTTAAAAAGTATAGGGTTAAAGGCTAAAGATTACATTGGCTTATTTGTAGATAAAGATGAAAGTCTAGTTATCATGATACTTGCAGTTTTACGTATAGGCGCAATATATGTCCCCATTGATATTAACAGTCCTAAGGATCGTATAAAATATATAATTTCAAATGCTAATCTAAGCGCTATATTAACTAATAAAAAATTATTGTTAGATTTTGATATATTAAATAACACTTCTATAATTGAAATGACGGCTAATAGAATTGATAATATTGTACTAGATTCTTGCTCTAAATTAACTGTAGAATATAACATTAAAATTTCAGACACTGCTTATATAATATATACCTCAGGTACAACAGGAAATCCTAAAGGGGTTATCATTAGTCATTTTAATTTAGCATCGCTATTTAATGTGGTGATAAATGATAAAATATTTAATTTTACAAGTGATGATAACTGGTCTCAGTTATCATCATATGCATTTGATTTTTCTATTTGGGAAATATTTGGCTCCTTGGTTACTGGTGGAACCTTACACATTATTCCAGATTATATTAAACTTAATCCTAAAAAATTTTATGAGTATTTACTTTATAAAAACATCACCATCTTAAATAATACGCCTTCTTATTTTTATAACCTTAGTTCCGTAGCTATTGATCATACTGATATGCATAATAACTTACGGCTGGTGATTTTTGGCGGTGAAGCCCTCAATTTTAGTGCGTTAAAGCCATGGTATGACAAATTCACTCATAATCTAACTAAATTCATAAACATGTATGGTATTACAGAAACTACTATTCATGCTACTATATATAAGATATCTAAAAGTGATATTACACAAAATCAAAGCATTATCGGTAAACCGTTGCCTAGTCATAAAATTTATATATTAGATAATAATAAAAATCCTGTAAAAAAAGGTCAAATTGGAGAATTATATGTTGCCGGTCTATCGGTCTCACAAGGGTATCTTAATAATATACTAGCTAACAAAAAAAACTTTATTGATAAATTAATTATCAATGATGAGCATCTTGAGCATATATATGCTTCAGGTGACCTTGTTAAAATAAATACTAATAATGATATTGAATACCATGGTCGCAAAGATAGTCAAATAAAAATAAGAGGTTATAGAATTGAGATTGGTGAAGTAGAATCTATATTAAATAGTTATGAATATATTGAGCATGCTCATGTATTTAAACAAAACTTGACTAACAATAATTGTACATTATCTGCAATAGTTATACCCTCCAAGAAAATTTGTAATAACATTAAACAATTAAAAGTTATAAAAAACCAAGCTGATCAAAAACAAATACCACTTATGTGTCTACCAAATGGTCTGCCTATTTTTTACTTAAATATTGATGAAGTAAACTATATGTATGATGAGCTATTTATTCAAAACAACTATTTAAAAAATGGCATAACTATAAATGATAATGATGTTATTTTTGATGTTGGTGCTAATATAGGTATGTTTTCAATTTTTGCTTCTAATGTCGCAAAAAATTTAAATATATATGCTTTTGAGCCCGCTCAAAATGTTTATGATATACTAAAACTGAATTTACAATATTATAATAAAAATGCATTAATCTTTTCATATGGTATTAGTAATAAAATAGGTATTTCTAAATTTACTTATTTGCCTGAAGTATCCGTTATGTCTTCAATTTATTCAAGTAAAGAAGAGTCAAGATCGTTAATAAAGAATACATTATCTAAAAAATTTAAGGCTATTAATAGTGATGAAATTGAACAATATGTAGAATCAAAATTAAATGAAATTAAAACGACCATATCATTAACGACAATCTCAAATATAATTGAAGAATATAATATTACTACAATTAATTTATTAAAAGTTGATGTTGAAAAAAGTGAGCTGGATGTAATTAATGGTATTAAATCTAAACATTGGGCCATAATAAATCAAGTTGTTCTTGAAGTTCATGGTAAGAAAAAGTCTCGCCAAATTGCTAAAATTTTGCAACATAATGATTTTGATGTGGCTATTGATAGTGCGCAATACTTAGATACTACAAATTTACAAGTTATATATGCGAAAAAATCTAATCTTATTAGGAAAGACTACAATCGTAAGCAAGTCTTTGTTAATCATTCATTTAAACTTGCTTATGAAAACAATTTAATAAAAATGATTAAAAAGTTCTGTAATGTTAACTTATTGCCTTACATGATACCTTCAAAAATAACTATTTTATCTCGTCTGCCTACAAATATTAATGGTAAAATAGATACCAGTAGATTAATTAATATTAATAATAAAAAATTACCGTTGACTGAGACTCAAAAACAATTGCATATTATTTTTAAAAGGTTGCTTAATTTAAATGATATTTCAATAGATGCAAAATTTAACGATTGTGGGGGGTATTCTTTATTATCATTTCAACTATTAATTGAGATTAAAAAGACCTTTAATCTTTTATTAAAACCATCTGACGTGCAAAATGTTACTATTTTTGATTTATCAAAATATATAAATAATATTTGTGACCATCAAAAATGATTAATGGACAAGATATTATATGTCAGCATTATCCAGCAACAGGAGCTGAATTAAAAATTTTCAAAAATTAGATGAGGAAGTAAATATTATGTATGCTAAATATGAATTTGGTTTAGAGCTAAGGAAAAAAGTTTGGCAAAAAGAAAGTATTATTAAAATAGCTCAATGGGCTTATAAAGTTTACTCCAATAATCTTGGTCAAGATTTCGAGGGAAATTTAGATCAGGTGCTGTTAGATCTTAATACAATGGAACTTGGAGATGAATATTCTGGATTATATAAATCATTAAATAAAATAGCTGAAGATTTAATTTTAGGCAAAGATGTAGATTTAAATTTAAAGGAATATGGTGGTTCTTTATAAAAATATATTTTTAGAAGCAATGTGTTGCTATTATAGATAGTTAGACACATTAAATTATTAATTGAAGGCTTTAATACTGCTTGGGAAGAGCTTGTTATTTCAACTGAAGTTTTAAATAAAATCGCAAGTAAACTGACTTTAGATAGAGATATAATCGTAGGAAAATGTGAAAAAAATGATATGGCAGGACTCATTAAGATCCAGTTTGGCATTCATCTTAAAAGAAGAGTCGCCTAAAAAACCAAAGTCTTGCTGAAATTGGAGACTGAGCATATTTAGCGCATTGTTTCCACATAAAAGAAATTGAAAATTCTAGTTTTGCTGAAATATTATTGCTTTTAAGTGGTATGGAGTTTGAGCCAGAAGTCTTTCCTTATGAAATTTTAAATAATCTTGCTGATGATTTGATTGCTGGAAATGAGACTAATTTAGATTGTTTTATTGATAAGTGCACGCCATCTATTTAACATAATAACTATACCACTAACAATGGTTGTTAAGGCAATATGATAATGTCGTATATTAGCAAAATAGAAATGTCGTCTTATGGTGACTAACTACTGTATTATATTGAGACTAAAAATCTTAATTAATAACCATGCAGTAATTTAGTTACTAAGGACGACTCCAACTATGGAGATAATATACAACATGAGCCAATCTGAAATTAAAAAATTAGAGATTGTTAAAAAATAATTGATAAGCGTTTATATCAACGCGAAGGTGCTGAAATTTTAAAGATTGGATTAAGGCATGTGCAGCGCTTAATTCAACAATATCGTAAAGATGGTGTTGATGGCTTAATATCTAAGCAACGTGGCAATAAAAGCAATCGAGAGCTTCCTCAAGAGCTAAAAGATTTGAATGAAGACCATTATAAATGATTATTTTTTATGTTTTTTGTTAAAAGATATCTAAAAAAACTCATATTAAGATGCTCTATTTTGTCGATTAATTTTGGGTTAAACTTCTGTAATAGTTTTTGAGAAGCCAGGTTTGATACATTAATGTATACCAGAATTTCATCTTGATTTAAGTGATTAAAGCCAAAATTTATAATCTCTTTAACAGCTTCCGAGGCATAACCTTTATTCCAGAATTTCGGTAAAAGTAAGTAAGATAGACAAATATATTCTTTGTTATTATATGTTTTGTTTACAAAGCCTGCTCGACCTATAAACTCCAAAGAGTCGCTCTTGAAAATAGGGCTTACAGAGTACCCATGTTTAGTATATTGGGACATTACAATATCAAAGTCGCTTTTAATATCGTATTCATTCTTGGGATCAAAAATATATTTAGTGACTTCAGCATTTCTTAATAATTCTTGATATAAATCAAAATGATCCTTATTAGGATGATATATTATAAGTCTCTTGGTTTTTAACCATATGTTATTTATTGGCATATACTCTAAATAGTAATATTGAATTTAATTGAGAAAAAACAAAAAGTAATATAGTATTCTAGTTTACTTTTTTAAATAATGCTTATTATTAATAATAGGCTAATAAAGTAGATGTTATAATGTTATAATGTTTTAATTTACGAAGAGGGTATCCATTATGTTAAGAAACTTAAAAAGTTATATTTTGTTTAAATTATGTAATAAAAGCTTGAACTCTGCTAACTGTGTAAACAGTCCATAGTAAGGGATTAAAATTAAATTGTGCTAGATAGAGATTTTCTTGATTCTCTGGATTTAAGTGATATTAAGAATAAGTTTGTTTATAAATACAAGTGGACAAAAGTAGAAGCTCAAGAGTGCGAGAAGCTTTATAAAAATTACCTTTATTTGTCATATAAGTATTTTAAAAAAAATAAACTAGTTCCAACTAATGAAGTAGATCTTTTCTGGCATGAGCATATATTAGATACTAATAAATATATTAATGACTGCAATTCACTATTTGGTGAATATCTTCACCATTACCCATCTTATAGTTTTGGGAAAAAAAATAAAAATAACCCAAACCACCAAAGTCTTTTTAATAATACTCAAGAGCTGCATAAAAAGAATTTTGGATATTATATGTATGATATAAAAACTAGCTGGACAAGGTTAATTTGGACTCTTGTTAAAAAGGTCTTTAAACGTTCAAGTTAAAATATTTTTTTCATTACAATTCTTACTATTTTTATTGATAAAATAACACAGCTAAATGATATAAGCCCAGATATAGCCATGACCCAAAAAAAGCCTTCACTGAAATTATTACTGTAGTTTTCAATTGACTTATTAAAATGGTTATCGACAGAGAAAAATGAAATTATCCCCGAAAAAAAAGAAAACATTATTACACTGACAATATGACGAAAATTGTTCATTAAACCAATAGCCACTCCTCTTTGCTCAGGCGGTATAGAATGCATGACTATCACTCTGATAGGGTTTAATATAAAGCAAAATCCCAGTCCAGCTAATGTCATTACAGGCAGTATTGATATATAGCTTTGTAGTGGCAATAATAAAACAGTTAAAAAATACCCTGCAAAAGTAATTAAAACGCCGAAAAGCAACGGTATTTTAGGCTTTTCAGGATTTAAAAGTTTACCAGATAAAAAGCCTGATATAGCAAAACATATATAAAAAGGCGAGAATAAAAGTCCAGATTGAAAAGAGTTATAAAAAAGAACTTTTTGCATATAAATAATCCAAAACACTGAAGTTAGCGAATGGGCATGAGTTAATGATGAGATTAGTAAAGAGAGAGAAAATATTTTATTTTGAAATATATCCAGGCTAACTATAGGATGTTTATTATATTTTTCAATTAGGAAGAAAATCAGAATAAAAACTAATGATAGAGCGAAAAGCGTAACTATAGAAATGGCTGCTATATGACTCCATTCCATAATACTAAAAATAAAGGTTACAAGAAAAGCTGTTAAAAAAATGAATCCTATAAAATCAAAACTAAGACTTTTATTGGTAAGTTTATTTTGTTTTATTGTCATAAGTATGAGTATTGAAAAAATACAAAGAGGGATATTCATAAAAAAGAACCCTTTCCAACTAAATAACTGAATTACCATTCCAGCCGCTATTGGGATTATTGCTGCTATAATTGCCGCACTTCCAGTTACTATACCTAGCGCCTTACCTAATGATTCTTTGGTAAATAGTTCTGTAAGTAGCTTAAATGCGGGTATGTTTATCATTAAACATGATAACCCTTGAGTAAATCTAAATAACAAAAAGTAATAATAAGTTTCCGAGTAAATACAGCCAATCGAGCTTATGGCAAATACTATGAACCCAATAATAATAATATTTCTGGATAAAATAATATCTGAAATTTTTCCTACTACAGTACCAGCAACTGCCATGGCTAATGCATAAATGTTAATGATCCAGTGAGATGATATGGATGTAAATGGTATACTGCTTGTAATTTGAGGTATAGCAATAGCAACGACGATTACATTCATCATCATTAGAGATAAACCAATTATAGAAGCTAATATAATAAGCTTTTGCTCTTTATTCATTATTATTTAACCATCCTTGTTAATATCAAGCTAAGTAAAAAATTTATATTAATAAGTATCAAGCAGCATATAATTATTGCGTTGAATCCATTGTAAAAAGAAATACTTTCAGGAAGTAAGTACAATGTTGACATATACCCAATTAAAATAAATAAAGAAGAAAATACAAGAGGGTATTTTGTCCCATATATCTACCAATAAGCTGTTAAGCGGAGATGTAACTAGTTCAATTGAGTCATAACCAGTTGTTACCCCAATTACCTTCCCGAATTTTTTAGAATTGAATATATCATTTAATAATATTGTAGGCGGAATTATTAAGCATGAGCTAGCAATGCATTGTAATACTCGAAAAATAATAAAATCAGTAAAATTTTCAGAAAAGTAACAATCTAAGATAGACACAGGTATTATATAAAAATTTTTTGTATTGCTCATGACTAATTAAACTAATTTAAACCTAATAATAACTATAGGATATTATTAACAAAAAGTAACTTAAGGTCTTCTTTTGCTAAGATTTTTCTTTGTTGAAAATATAGAGCATTAGTGATAACGATAAAATAAAAAAACAAATTAAAGTAGATAATGAAATAATTGAATAAAATCCATAATAGAAACCTTCTGATTTGCCATCGATAGTATACGTAATATTTTTCGATGTTGAGTAAGATGATAAAATACTTCCCCAGATTGCTAAGCTTATAGCTCCTGATATTTGCCTAACATTGCCCAGTACTCCTATTGCTAGTCCAACATTGTCTTTATTAGTTGATTCAATTGCAATAAACCTTAATGCATTAAGAAATATTGGTAAAGATATTCCTGTTCCTATAATCATTGGCAATAATGACAAATAATTTTTTAAAGGAAGTAAAATTAATGATATAAAGTATCCCAAAAAGATTATGACAGAGGCACTCAATAAAGGTATAAATGCTTTTTTTCTATGGATAATGAAACCTGAAAGGAATCCACAGCTTGCTATAAGAATATATAAAGGCATAATCAAATAACCAGTTGTATCGGGATTAAAATGTAAAAATATCTGCATGTACATAATCCAGAAAATTGCCGACATTGATTGCGCTTGCACAAGTACTGATATTATATTTGCTATAACGAATTTACTGTTTTTAAATATTTTAAACTCCAATATAGGATATTCAGCATTTTTTTCACGTGCTATAAAAAATATTAAAGAAGCAAACAAAGCAAATATAACGCTATAAAAAACCACAGGCATCCAGCTATATAGATGAGGCTCCATTATTATAAGCACAAAACTGAATAGAAATATTGAAAGATATACAAAGCCAAGGGCATCTATTGTAACTTTTTTAGGCGTATATTTATTTTGTGTTTTTAGTAAACAAATTAAAGCAATAATTGATAAAGGTATATTTACTAAAAAAATATAACGCCATCCAAGATAATCAATTATTTTTCCACTAAGGAAGGGGGCTATTATTAAGCCAAGAGCTCCTAATCCTGATGTAATCCCCATTACTTTACTTAACTCTTTTCTATTAAATATTTCGGAAAGAAGTTTAATAGAAGGAGCTACTAGTAATACACTAGCAAATCCTTGAATAGCTCTAAATATTATTAATTCAAAATAGTTTAAGGAGGAGAAACATCCCAAAGATGCAAGCATTAAAATTATTAATCCAAATATTATAATATTTTTTGGATTATAAATATCACTTAACTTGCCAGATATTAATCCAAAAGCTGCAATTGTTAGGATATATGAATTTATAAGCCATTCTATGGATAGACTATGGAAGTTAATTTCTTTTCCAATCGTCGGTAATGCTATAGCTATCATTGCTGTATCCATTGTAGTTATAGCAAAGCATATCGAGACAGATAAAATAATTAGTAATTTTATGTTATTCATGAAGTTTTATAAATATAAATATATTTTAAGTATAGGTAATAAGGCTTATTTTAGTTTTTTTAAATCATTATATTGTTTTAACGCTAGTTATTTATTAACAGTAATGATTATAACATTATAATGTTTATAGATATCAAAACCCTTTATTAATTTAATTTTGTATTAATATGTTTTTAATACATAGGGTATATGCTGTATGATACTTTTCCTTAAGACACCGCCGCTAGAGTCAGATACTCAATGGCTATAGCAAATAGGTTTTTTTGCAAATAATTTTAAAATTGAATTGAATTGAATTGAATTGAATTGAATTGAATTGA
>TARA_R110002072_G_scaffold1559_3_pt1 | contig 40012 bp, 40 predicted proteins | sample TARA_R110002072 | Tara Oceans TARA_R110002072 (sample SAMEA4397118) | marine metagenome | biome: Polar Biome; feature: [SRF] surface water layer (ENVO:00010504); material: water (ENVO:00002006), including particulate matter (ENVO:01000060) such as... | depth 5 m
CCCCTTAGTGGTACACTGCCTGCTTTGATCACGCACGCAGGACACCCTGATGATCGCCAACGCCCTGGGCCCGGTATTTCTGCTGATACTGTTCGGCGCGCTGCTGCGCCGCATCAACTTCCCCGGCGCCGAGTTCTGGCCGGGCATTGAGCGGCTGACCTACTACGTCGCCTTTCCGGCGCTACTGTTGCATCGGCTGGCCCTGGCCGATTTCAACGATGCGGATTTTGGCCGATTTGCGCTGGTCATCTGCACGGCTGTTTTTCTGACCAGCGCGCTGGTGTGGATGCTCAAACCCTGGGCAAGCCGCAACGCCGCCGACTTTACCTCACTGTTCCAGGGCGCGATCCGCTTCAACACCTACATCGGCCTGGCAGTGGCAAGCGCGCTGTTCGGTGACCCGGGGCTGGTCATCGCCGCCATTGCCGTGGCCATCATGATCCCACTGGTCAACGTGCTGAGTGTCGTTACCTTCTCTCTCGCCATCGACAGCAATGGCAAGCAGCCCGGTGATGTGCTCAAAGGCCTGCTAAGCAACCCACTGATCGTTGCCTGCCTGCTGGGCGTTGCACTCAACATCAGCGGCGTGGGGCTGGGCGGTGCCTGGTTTGGCGTGTGGATTGAGGAGTTTCTGGCGCGTCTGGGCGCTGCCGCCTTGCCGCTGGGCCTGCTTTCCGTGGGCGTCGCGCTTAGCCTGGGCACCGTCAAACGCGACTGGCCCACCATCGTGCTGGCCAGTGTACTCAAATTTGGCGTCTTCCCGGCGCTCATGCTGGGCCTGGCCATCTGGCTGCAACTGGATGTACTCAGTCAGCAGGTTCTGCTCCTGCTGGCCTGCCTGCCAACAGCTTCTTCCGCTTATATACTGGCCCGACAACTGGGCGGCAATGCCGTGATGATGGCCAATATCATCAGCGCCCAGACCCTGCTCGCCTTCGCTGCCATCCCGCTGTGGTTGCTGGGCGCCGGGCGGTAGTTGGAGTTGCCGCGCCAGTGGCCTGGAAATTAAACTCCTCAAATTAAACTCCTCCGTCCCCTTTTTCACACGCCCCATTTTTCGCGACATAAGTTACAATTGACGCAAATACACAACCGCACAGAAGGGACTCCATGAACATCGCTATCGCCGGAACCGGGTACGTAGGACTCTCCAACGCCATTTTGCTGGCCCAGCACAACTACGTCACCGCGGTCGACATCGTTGCCGACAAAGTGGACATGATCAACAACCGGCAGAGCCCGATTGTTGACGCCGAGATTCAGGATTACCTGGCCACCAAACCACTTACCCTGACCGCGACACTGGACAAAGACCAGGCTTACCGCAACGCCGACTTTGTCATCATCGCCACCCCTACCGACTACGATCCGGCCACCAACTACTTCAACACCAAAAGCGTCGAATCGGTGATTCAGGATGTCATGGCCGCCAACCCCGATGCCGTGATGGTCATCAAATCCACCGTGCCGGTCGGTTTTACTGCGGAGGCCCGCGAGCGCTTCAATACGCCCAACCTGATCTTCTCCCCGGAATTTCTGCGCGAAGGCAAAGCCCTGTACGACAATCTCTACCCCAGCCGCATTATTGTCGGCGAGCGCTCCGAACGCGCCAAAACCTTCGCTGGCCTCCTGCAACAGGGCGCCATCAAGCCGGACGTCGACACCCTGTTTGTCGACTCCACCGAGGCCGAAGCCATCAAGCTCTTCTCCAACACCTACCTGGCCATGCGCGTCGCCTACTTCAACGAGCTGGACAGCTACGCTGCCGTGCACGGCCTGGATACCCGGCAGATTATCAACGGCGTGTGCCTGGACCCGCGCATCGGCGGCCACTACAACAACCCCTCCTTCGGCTACGGCGGCTACTGCCTGCCCAAGGACACCAAACAGCTGCTGGCCAACTACGCGGAAGTCCCGCAGAACCTGATCCGCGCCATTGTCGACTCCAACCGCTCGCGCAAAGACTTTATCGCCGACAGCATCGTGCAGAAACAGCCCAAAGTGGTCGGTGTCTACCGGCTGATCATGAAAGCCGGCTCAGACAATTTCAGAACCTCCAGCATTCAGGGAGTGATGAAACGCATCAAGGCCAAAGGTATCGAGGTGGTGGTGTACGAGCCGGAACTGGCTGAAGCGGATTTCTACCGCTCACGCGTGGTGCGGGATCTGGCAGAGTTCAAGCAGATCAGCGATGTGATTATCGCTAACCGCATGGTGGATCAGCTGGAAGATGTGGCGGAGAAGGTGTACACAAGGGATCTGTTTGGGGGGGATTGATGACTGATGCGAGCAACCTAAATCATCTCAATCACAAACACACCAAGGCTCAATACAAATATAAGCTGTAAGATCTCAGTGCCGTAAAGCGTTGCCGTCGCCTGTCCGGGTTCGCAACGCAGCCCTGCTCTTGCATTTCTCTCCAGCAGGTATTCCAGCACTATTCCTGGCAAGACCGCGCAAAGCAGCAGGCTTATCCGGATAACAACCTCCGTCTTGAATGGCAATGCATAAAACCAAAGCAAAGTGAGCGCCAGAGCGATGCCTGCGAAACAGGCCATGGCCAGACGTTGCACCAACCGCATTTGCGGGGCCATCAGGCAATCGGGGCGCCTTGCGCCGAATAAGAGCAGCGGACGTTTTATTTTCATCATGTGCAAGGTTACGGATCCAATACCTGAACCATAATAAAACCCTCATCCTGAGAAAATTTAAGCAACGCCGCCGCCATACAGGAGGCTCACTAGTGTTATAGACCATGGACGGGAGTTTAGTGACATAAATTAATATCCTCCGTCCCCATTATTTTTTTCGCATTAAAGCCTTTATTTTTTCGTATTAACGTGTCATATTTTGCGTACTAAAAAGGCAACCAAATCATGTTTCAGCGATATCTTCTCGCTCGTGCAGAAGAGCTTTTATGTGAGTTCCGCATTCTCTACCTGACCGGTCCGCGCCAGTCGGGCAAAACCACTATTGCCAGAGCTATCGCAGAAAAACAGGGAATGACCTATGTCACGCTGGACGATCAGGCCACGCTGACCTCCGTCAGGAGCGATCCTCATGGATTTATCCGCTCAATGGAAAGTCAGCGCCTGGTTATAGACGAATTCCAATACGCCCCTGAGCTCATTCCAGCCATCAAAGCAGCGTCGGATCGTCTGGGGGCATCGGTGAAAGGTAAGTTTCTATTGACCGGTTCTACTGACATTTTCCGCTCAGCCAATGTTCAGGAATCCTTGCCAGGTCATATGGCGCGCCTGGAACTGATGCCGCTATCGTGCAGCGAAATAAACGAAAATACACTAAACATCGTCGATTACCTTTGCTACGCCGACTTCAGCTCACAAACAACACCATTCATAAACCGCGAGCAGTTGGCACAACGGATCCTGCTGGGCGGGTATCCCGAGGTCCAGGATAAAAGTGAACGCAGCCGTCAGACCTGGTTCCGCTCTTACATTGAAGGGCGACTGTTCAAAGATTTTGAAACCTTGCACGCCGCCCGCGGTGACTACTACAGTCGGTTGCAGGCTCTCGTCCCCGCATTAGCAGGCCTCAGCGGCAACCTGCTTAAATACGCCAACCTGGCCAATGACCTTGAACTCAATGACAAGGTCGTTAAAAGCTACTGCGAAATCCTGGAACTCATGTTTATCCTGCGCCGCGTGCCTGCCTATGTAAAAAATCGGGCCAAACGGCAAGCAACACGCATGCCCAAAGTGCACTTTATTGACACCGGACTGGCCGCTCACCTGCTTGGTATTCGCAAGCCCGACGTACTCCTGAAAAGCCAGTTCCATGGAGGCCTGCTGGAGAATTTGATCTACATGGAATGTTATAAACAGGCCGGATGGGCCGATGAAGAAGTCTCTCTGATGCACTTTCGCGATACACAGCGCAACGAGGTTGATCTAGTGATGGAGCGTGCAGACGGCGGCATCATCGGTGTTGAGATAAAAGCATCCGCCAGTTTTCGCATGCAGGATTTCCGTGGTCTGGCTGCACTGGCAGAACACGCCGGCTCGCATTTTCAACACGGGGTGTTGATTTACACCGGCGACAAAGTGCTGCCGGTCAAAATGGGGAAGCAGCTTTTTCACGCCGTGCCAGCCGGTTTGTTCGTGGGTTAGCTGTCAGGTTTAGTGGCAAAAATTAATATCCTCCGTCCCCTTTAGCTCAGGGCATTTACGATAGTCGGCCACCTTGCCAGGCCGGGGAATCTGCACGCCAGCCTTGGCGAGCTCCGCCAACTGCAAGTGCACTGCCTCCAAGGCCTGGGCGTACGCAGTCTGCGGCGTCAGACCCTGCAATAGCTCTTCTTCACTATAGGGAAGTTTCAGCAGCGGCTCTGTCAAGGTGTAAACCCCTTTACTCCCCGTGCGCGACCCAGAACGCAGCGGGGGTGATGATGGAGAACCTCCCGGCCACTGACAGCAGATCCTTGTCCCCGGTCACCAGGTAGTCAGCAGCAAATGTTTCCTGTGCCGCCATAAAAGTACCCAGAACAGGCAGATCATCAGCATCGCGAATGGTGTCAGCCGGAACCGCTTGCGGCACGACCAATTCAGCCTGGAATGACAGGATGTCTACAAGATCATCAATCTCCTGATTATCAAGCCCATGGCGATGACGCAAACGTGGCAGAACCCGGCGCAGTTCCTCCAGAATAAAATCTGACAGGAACACCTCTATTGCTCCAGCACGCCAGGCCTGCATGATTTTCCCCGGCGCACTGCCAGGGTATGCCAAACCAGACAGAATCACGTTGGTATCCAATACCACCCTCAGCGTTGCCATCCCTGATACTCCGCTGCTACCTAACGTTGGCGTCTCTCATCATGGATAGCCTGCTCGATTTCGGTGAGACCTTCAGCTTCGGGTACTTTTGCATACCCCTTCTCGAGCCGACCGGCAAGCGTATCAAACCGCGCCTGCATCCGCCGTATCCGCGCAAACAGGCGCGCGTCGATCAGGGCCGCCACAGGTTTGCCATCCTTGTTGATAACAACACTATCGTGGCGATATTGCACCTGATTGAGCATCTCACCCAGATTCTGTCGAAATTTCACTGCGCTTGTCTCAGTTACCATAATTGCCTCTTGTAGCCGCCCTCACACACCAGCATGACCATGCTGGTCATTATGATCCATGAAATTCGATTTATCAATTGATTGCCCCCCCCTAAACCCAATCCTCCCAACTCAAGCCATCGACCCGGGCGAACTCACGCGCATTGTTGGTGACCAGAATACAGTCAGCAGCGATAGCATGTCCGGCGATGGCGATATCGTTTGGACCAATCGGCTGCCCCGCCCGACTGAGTTCAGACTTAACACCCACAGCAGCATCCACCGCCGCCTGATCCCACGGTAATACAGCGTTCAGGCGCCCCACAAACTCATCAACCCGCTCCTTGTGCCTGGCAGAAGCCTTCCTGCCAATCTGACCGTAGCGCATTTCGGCATAGGTTATGGCAGAAACCACAATACGGTTATGCCGATTCACCTCACTTGCCAGTCGTTCAAGCACGGCAACCGGACGTTCGCGCATGATGTAAGAACAAATGCAGGTGTCCAGCATGTATGTCGTCACAGCGTGAATCGTCCTTCGTCGTCCACCACCACAGGTCGCTGCTCAAGAAAGTCCGTATCGGCTGCCGGCAAATCTGCCAATGACAACCATCCCGGCCGGGCAGGCCGCAAAATGACGGCATCGCCTTCACGGATAATCTCCAGCTCCGTGATGCCTTCAAATTCCATATCCTTGGGCAGACGCACGGCCTGATTCTTGCCATTTCGAAAAATTGAAACAGTACGCATAAACATACCTTGGTTATAGCAGATGGGAGTCTGTAGTGTAGGCTTAATTTGCAAACCTATGCAAGGCATATGTTCGAACGCCTGCACGGGTTGTACAACAATTTCTACATGCTGGTCCAGCGACACCAGCGCTTGCATTAACCGTTCTAGCGAAATGTTCTGCAGCTTGTAGCGGCGTACCTGGGACACTTTCGGCTGAGTCATACCCGTAATCGCGGCAGCTTCCATCTGGTTCAGTCCTCGGCGCTCGAGCAACTGATTGAGTTTCAAGGTAAGCGCAGCTTTCGCAGTCAACTCTTTAGCATCTTCGAAACCAAGATCCATCAATACATAATCAAAACGCACGCATGGCCTCAGAGCCACCAGATGATGGATCAGATTCTTGCGCTGGCGCGCGGGCATGCGGAGAAATTGCGGCAGTGGCTGGGGTGAGGCGCGCCACTACCCCGCCCTGGGAACGTAGACCGCCTCCGTGTCAGCTACATCACGAATTCCGGGCTCTCTCCCTCCCCCGGGGCTGACAGGTGACGCAACACCTGGTCATACAGACGGGTTACTTCCTTGGTCAGGAAAGGATAGAACTCAGCTTTGGCAAGCGTGCTCTCCTGTACGGTAATCGGAATAAAGCGCTTCATTTCATTCCTGAAAGCATCGCCGTGGATTATTTCCGGCAGCATTGCCTGCATGCGGGCGACTTTGCCAGCGTAATCATCAATTTTGTAATCGCTTATCTTGAGGGTGACCAGCCTGCCATTCACTGCCGCGCCTTTTTGCTTCAGCCAGCGCAAATCCCAGATGTCACGGTGGCGGATGTATTTTTCCGTGTTCGCAAGCGAGATCAGTTTGTCGGCCATGATCTCATCCAGGGTTTCCACTCTCAGCAGGGTGTCCGCATAGCCATCAGGCAGGAATTCATAGTTGGCCTGCAGGGCCATGGTTTCAGAGGTATAGGCCTCGATGTTGGCAATCTCGATCTTGATACGCTGCCGGGGAATGGATTTTTGTTCCGGGGCCGTGGTGACCGATACCTGCCACTTGTCAACGTTGACGCCCCTGTATTCCGGTTGCTCGCGAAGCTGCTTTGGTTCCTTGACGCTGACCTCCAGGCCGTAACGTTTGCCCAGGTAGTCCTCGATGCAGTCCTTGATCGGGGCCAGTTCATTGGCGCCAAACGCCTTGCCACCGACAAAATCCAGGTCTTCGCTGAACCGGTTCGAGCCATAACATAAACGCAACGACGTGCCACCCTGGAACACCAGATTCTTTAACAATCCGGCCTTGTCCAGGGCAAACAGAATGTCGTAGTGCAGCAGCTCCTTGACAACGACGGGACGCATGGCAGCGGCATTGTTTTGCGCCACGGCCAGTTCAACCAGTTCGTCCAGGTTAACCCTGCTCATTCAACACCTCCCAGTCCAGCAAGTGAGTATTGCGACCCACGCGCTTCAGGTCGCGCAGTGCGGTTTTCAGTGTCGCCACTTTCAGTGGGCGCGCGGCTGAATAAACATCGTCGAGAATCTCCATTTCAGGGCGCTTGGTGTGGGTGAATTCAATGACCCCGTAGGGCGTCCGGTACTCCCCTTTGCGGCCCGTGGTCATCACCGTCAGCCTGTCCAGGGGAATCTGGGAAATCGCCCCGGCTTCGGAAAGCGCCGATTCGAGGCTGATATAGTTGTAGAACCCCCTGCGCAGTGCCTTGGCAATATGTTCCAGCACAAAGCTGTCCCTGCTCTGAGCGTAAGCATACAGGTACACCCCCCTGCAGGCACGCTCAAAGACCCCGGCTTTGGTCAGCCGCTGCAGCCCCTCCTTGAAGGTCTTGGGACTGTCTTCATGAAAAATCTTGGCCAGGTCCTGCACCAGGAACACGTAGCGCCCTTTTCGGCTCCAGGCATTCATTCTTTCGATAGCAGTGGCTTTGTTCATATCGTCATCAAGTATACAAAAAGACTATATGATAATAGTCTAAATGTACACTTAATGGCAAATCAACTTAGTAGGTCTCAGTATCACACGCTCATTCGTCTATGCATGGCGCGCGTACTAGCAAAAGTGGTGCACAGCCACTGCAATGGTTTGCCACTGCAGGCGGAAATGGATGACAAGGTCTACAAATTGCTGTTTTTGGACATCGGTCTCATGAATGCGATTTGTGGCCTAAACTGGCGCATCCGGCAGCCTGAAATCCCTGCATCAATTCATGGGGGAAAAGAAGGCGCCACTGGCCGTGCGCTTTGGCCTGGTTGCTGCCTGAATCATTATTCGGCCCTCCTTGACCTCTATCTACAAGTCAAGGCAGGCCTAGACAAACGGATTCACCACACGCAAACCAGCACCTGGCCGCAACCCATGCTGCATATCCTCTGAATACAGCACCTGACAATCCGCCTGCAGAGCGGAGGCCACTACCATGGCATCGTAAACACTCAGACTATAACGGGTTGCCAGCGCACGCCCCTGCCGGTGAACCTCCAGCGTCAAGGGTTCCACCTGCAGCAACCGCTCGGTGACGTCCAGCACGTGATTAATCTCAGCCCAGGAGTACAAAAACTTGCGACGCAACACATGCGTCAGTTCATTCAGAACCTGCACACTCACCAATCCTCCCTCACCAACGAGTGCCAGCGCGCGCTCAGCCTTCACCGCATCGGCAGAATGCAGATACAGCAAGATATTGGTATCAAGAAATCTCCGTTCCGCGCTCATTGGCATCTTCCCTGTCAAAAATAAAATCAGCAGGCAAACGTCCACGGTATGCCTTAAGTTGCGCCAGCAGCTCATCACGCGAAGGCTGACGGCGAATCTCGAACAGTCGCGAGCCGGTCACAACAACTTCTATGTCATCGCCCTCTTTAAGTTGCAGAGCCTCAGACACAGAGGCAGGAATGCGAATCGCCAGGCTGTTCCCCCATTTAGACACTTGCATTTTCAGACTCCGGCAGTGATGGATATACATGGTTAATTTTGTATATCAAAGCATAACAGAGTGGTCACATAGAGTGTATAGTCCACTTAAGAACATCTCGCCACTGACCCAATCAGGTTATAGACCATCCCCCCGCCCCTTGCTACACTCTGCGCCAACTGGAAACACCAAGGACGCTGCATGCAAAACGTAATCCCCGTCATCCTCTCCGGTGGCTCCGGCACACGGTTGTGGCCGCTGTCGCGCAAGCACTACCCCAAGCAGTTTCACCGGCTGACCGGTGGCGAGCACACCCTGCTGCAGGCAACCGCCCTGCGCGTGCAGCACCTGGCTGCGCCCATTGTGGTGTGCAATGAGGATCACCGCTTTATGCTGGCCGAGCAGCTGCACAGCATCGGCATCAAACCCGCCGCCATTCTGCTGGAGCCGACCGCCAAAAACACCGCGCCGGCCATCGCACTGGCCGCGCTCAAGGCGCTGGAGATTGACCCCCAGGCCATCATTGCCGTGTTTCCGGCAGATCATGTAATTGGTGACCAGGCAGCGTTCAATCAGGCCCTGGACAGCGCCGTGCAGGCCGCAGCGGCCGGAGACGAACTGATCACCTTTGGTATCGTGCCCACGCACCCGGAAACCGGGTATGGGTATATTGAGACCACTGAGGTCAGCTTTGATCAAGATCAAGGGGAGCGGGACCGCACCAAAGGCGACGCAGCAAACCTACGTCCCCGGGCGGTGGTGCGCTTTGTGGAGAAGCCTTCGCTGGCCACAGCAGAACAGTATCTGGCCAGCGGCAACTACCTGTGGAACAGCGGCATGTTTGTGTTCAAGGCTGCCGTATACCTGAACGCCCTGCAGCAGACACAGCCAGACATGGTGGACAGTTGTCGCCAGGCCTTTGACAACGCCAAACAGGATCTGGATTTTATCCGCATAGACGCCGATGCATTCGAGCGCTGCCCGTCAGACTCCATTGACTATGCAGTGATGGAAAAAAGTCAGCACGTGCAGGTAGTGCCGCTGGATGCCGGCTGGAATGACATTGGCAGCTGGAGCGCCATCTGGGAAATTCTGGAAAAGGATGAGCAGCACACCGCGGCCCTTGGGGATGTGATCAGGATTGGCACCAACAACTCGCTGCTGCTCAATTATCACAAGAACGGGAACAACAATAACAAACTGATGGTGACCATTGGCGTAGACGATCTGGTGATCATCGACACGCCCAACGCCCTGCTGGTGGCCCACAAGGATCAGGTACAGAACGTCAAACAGGCCGTGGACCAGATTGCCAACAGTGACAGAGACGAGCACCTGTTCCACCGCGAAGTACACCGCCCCTGGGGCAGTTACGACAGCGTTGACTGTGGTGAGCGGTACCAGGTCAAGCGCATTACAGTGAAACCCGGCGCCTCGCTGTCATTGCAAATGCATCACCACCGCGCCGAACACTGGGTCGTGGTGTCAGGCACCGCGCGGGTACAGGTGGGAGAGAAGGAATCGATTCTGACAGAAAACCAGTCAGTGTACATTCCGCTGGGGGATGTGCATCGGCTGACCAATCCGGGGAAGTTACCGCTGGAACTGATTGAAGTGCAGAGCGGCAGTTATCTGGGGGAGGATGATATTGTGCGGTTTGAAGATACGTTTGGGCGGACTTGATTTCCAAACTGAAGTAATGGTTTGTACCCCAAGTTTCAGCCTGCACCCCAAACCACAAAATGCGGATTCTCAAAGATCGGTTTACCGTACCCCATCTCCACACCGTCCAACGTAGTCAACCTGCCCCCTGCCGCACTTGCAACAGCATGACCCGCAGCAATATCCCACTCCATGGTACGGCCCAGACGCGGATAAAGATCGGCTTCACCGGCTGCCACCAGACAGATTTTTAGTGACGAGCCGGCGTTGCGCAATTCAGCCACAGGCTTGCCTCCCATAAACGCCTTAAGTGCCTCAGGGTCGCCATGTGAACGGCTGGCCACTACAGTAAACCCTGCCTCTGGCACTTGCCTGACGCTGATGTTTCTGCGCTCTGCGCCCTCCTCTACAAACGCTCCCTGGCCAACCACACCCGCAAACAAACGTTCAATCGCCGGCGCGTAGACAACTCCCAGCGCAGGTGCTGCATTGCGAATCAAGGCAATATTGACAGTGAACTCACCATTTTTGTTGATGAACTCCTTTGTGCCATCCAGAGGATCAACCAACCAGAATACGTCACCCGGTTCAACAATCTCACCGGCGGCGGCAGCTTCTTCAGCAACAATTGGTATATCCGGTGTCAGTTGACGCAGAGCCGCCAGAATCACAGCCTCGGCTTTCTCGTCAGCCTCTGTCACAGGTGAGCTGTCATCCTTGCCGCGCACGGTAAAATCTGTGGCGTAGATGTTCATGATTACATCGCCCGCCTGGCGGGCAATGTGAATGACTTCGTCCAATAACGTTTGTTGATCTATCAAAATATCCTCCGTCCCCTTTTCTAGAAGCTAAAGAAGGTGGGTATGAGATAAGCGGCAAGGCCCAGGTAGACCAGCGAGACGGGGAAGCCGGCGCGCAGGTAGTCAAGCGGACGGTAGCCGCCGGGCGACATCACCATCAGATTGGTCTGGTAACCATGGGGGGTCAAAAAAGAGGCGCTGGCGCCGTAGATGACGGCCATGACAAACGGCATGTGGCCAACGTCCAGCGATATTGATGCACTGAGTGCAATCGGGAACATCAATGCGGCTGCGGCATTGTTGGTCATCATCTCGGTCAGTAGCGCCGTCATCAGCAGGACAACCACAACAGCCACACGGGGGTTATCGCCAAGGGCTGTTAATGCGCTGTTTGCCATCAACATAGCCAACCCGCTACTGGTCAGTACGTGACTGACAACCAAAGCGGAACCAATTGTGAATATCAATTGCCATGGCACACTGCGGCGAAGTTCGCCGGCTCGGACCAAACCGGTCGCCAGATACAGTACCAGCAGACAGATCAGACCATTGACAAAGGGATACCAATCCAGCGCCGCACCAACGATGGTTCCCAGAAAAGTCGTCAATGCCAATATGCCTTTCCAGGGCTTCGTGTACTTGGACACAATGGGCCGTGATACAGGTATGAAATTACGCGCCAGGTTATTGCGCGACTGGAAGTCACGGCCAACGGCCAACACCAGCATGTCCCCTGCCTGCAAGCGCTCCGGTTGGTGTCCGCGCATGACTCCAGGCCGGGTGTCAAAACGCACGCGCGCGGGTCGTACTGCGACCAGGGCAGCATCAAACTGCGTGCGAAAATCGATGGTGCGCAGACGTTTATTGACCAGCATTGACTCACCACTGACCATCACTTCCAATAGGTTACTGGTTGGCACACCATCGACATGCCCATCAATTTCCAGCCCCTGAAACTGCGCCAGTAAATCCAGACGACTGACGTCCCCTGCAAAGACGAATACATCGCCTGCACGGATCATCTGCTGCGGCCTGACCGGTGCAATCAATTGTTCCGGTCGAACTATTTCCACCAACTGCAACGCATCCAGTTTGTTCAGTCCGTTGTTCTCTACCGTGCGCCCGACCAGCGGTGAGTCAGCGGTAACAACAGCCTCAATCAGGTAATCCTCACGCAAAGGTTCCTGCACCTCGGCGTCTTTCAACAACAACGGATACAGCAACACCATGACCAGCGCGCAAGCCAAAAACAGGAGTATACCCAAGGACAGCGGCGCAAACAGCGACAACGCCGGCAATCCGGCGCCAACCACAAAACCACCCACCAACAGGTTGGTGGACGTGCCAATCAGCGTCATCATGCCACCCAGGGTCGCCGCGTATGACAACGGCAACAACAACCGTGGTGCCCGACCCTTGCAGGCTGCGCGCAGTGGCCCGATGAGCGAAGCCACCACTGCTGTGTTATTCAGAAATGCTGAATGCAGTCCCACCAGGCCTATCAGTTTGACCAATGCCCAACGGTAAGGCCCCTGCACAATCCTGTGTGTCCAGGTCTCCAGCAAACGCACCTTGTCCAGTACCGAGGCTACCAGCATCAGCAGCACCACAGTCACCAATCCAGGATTGATCAGTTGCTGGGACAGATTGGCAAAGTCAATCAGGCCAGTGATGAAAAACAGAAACGCTGCGGCAGAGAAAACCGAGGCCACGGGATAGCGGCCCCAGATCAGCAGAGCGATCAGGGCTATCAGTACAAAGGCAATGAATAATTGTGAAGCATCCATAGGGCACCGGAAACGTGAATCAAACGATTCCCTTCTCCTGCAAAAACGCAACCACTTTCGCTGCGCTCTGCTCCGCAGTTTCGTTCTCGGTAAACACTGTCAACGATGGTGCCGCGGGCACCTCGTATGGGGAGTCTATGCCGGTAAAGTTCTTCAACTGGCCACTTCGGGCCTTTTTATACAGCCCTTTGACATCACGCTCCTCTGCAACAGACAGTGGCGTATCAATGTAGATCTCATAGAAGTTTTCAGCGCCAATGGTCTGTTTGGCCTGAATACGTTCAGCCCGAAACGGTGAGATAAACGCCGTTAACACAATCAAACCTGAATCAATCATCAGGCGGGCGACTTCTGACACGCGGCGGATATTCTCCACCCGGTCAGCATCGGTAAAGCCCAGATCCCGGTTCAGGCCATGGCGCACATTGTCACCATCAAGCAGGTAGGAGTGCCGCCCCATCGCAAACAGCTGTCGTTCAACATGGTTGGCAATCGTCGATTTGCCTGCACCCGACAGACCTGTAAACCATAGCACGACTGGCGCCTGGCCTTTCTGCGCAGCGCGTGCCGCCATGTCAATATCAAAATGCTGATGATGGATATTCTGCGAACGACGCAGGGCAAAATGGATCATGCCCGCCCCGACCGTCTGCTCGGTCTGGCGGTCTATCATAATAAAGCCGCCCATCTCCCGGTTGTTATCATACGGTTCAAAGGCTACCGGCCGGTCCAGGCTGATGTTGCACACGGCAATCTCGTTCAGCGCCAGTTCCGTCGCCGCAACATGCTCCATGGTATTGACGTTCACCTTGTGCTTGAGCGCGGTGATATTCATGTTCACCAGTTGCGCGCCTATCTTCAAACGATAGGGCCGACCCACATACATCGGCTGATCGGCCATCCAGACAATATGGCATTCAAACTGGTCAGCCACTTCTGCTGGGCTATCTGCCGCGGAAATGACATTTCCGCGAGACACATCTACCTCATCGGCCAGTGTTACTGTCACACTTTGCCCGGCCACCGCCACGTCCAGGTCACCGTTCATGGCCACCAGACGTTTAACCGTACTTTCCTTGCCTGAAGGCTGGATGCGCACCCGGTCCCCCGGTCGTATTTGCCCACTGGTCAACATGCCGCTGAAACCACGGAAATCCAGATTGGGCCGGTTAACCCACTGAACGGGCAAGCGCATCGGATGCGCCTGCAAATGTGTGGCATCCACCTCACAAGTTTCAAGATACGCCATCAGGGTCGGCCCTTTGTACCAGGGCGTCCGCTCGCTGCGCGAAATCATGTTGTCGCCATCCAGCGCTGACAGCGGTATCGCGGTGATGTCCTGCAGACCTATTTGTACAGCAAAGCCCCGATACTCTTCCACAATGGCATCAAAAGTGGCCTGGTCAAAACCGACCAGATCCATCTTGTTCACTGCCAGCACAATCTGCTTGATGCCGATCAGGCTCACCAGAAAGCTGTGCCGTCGCGTTTGCGTCAGAATGCCTCTGCGCGCATCAATCAGAATGACCGCCACATCCGCAGTGGACGCGCCAGTGATCATGTTGCGGGTGTATTGCTCGTGCCCGGGGGTGTCAGCAACAATAAACTTGCGCTGATCGGTGGAGAAAAAACGGTAGGCAACATCAATGGTGATGCCCTGCTCACGCTCCGCTGCAAGCCCATCCACCAGCAAGGCAAAATCGACTCCACCGCCCTGGGTACCCCAGCGTTTGGAGTCAGACTCCATGGCCGCAAGCTGGTCATCAAACAGCATCTTGGAGTCGTACAACAGACGGCCGATTAGAGTGGATTTACCGTCATCAACCGAGCCGCAGGTAATAAAACGCAGCAGAGTCTTGTTCTCGTGTTGCTGGAGGTATTCAGCGATATCGCCAGCAATCAGATCCGATACATGGGCCATCAGAAGTAACCCTCCTGCTTTTTCTTTTCCATGGATGCGCTCTGGTCATGATCAATCATGCGCCCCTGCCGTTCAGAGGTGCGAGTCAGCAGCATCTCCTGGATGATATCAGTGAGGGTTTCCGCCGTGGACTCCACGGCGCCGGACAATGGGTAGCAGCCCAGCGTACGGAAGCGGACTTTTTTCATCACGGGCTGTTCGCCCTTATGCAAAGGCATGCGCTCATCATCCACCATGATCAGCGTACCGCCCCGCTCAACGACCGGCCGCTCTTTGGCAAAATACAGCGGCACGATGGGAATGTCTTCCAGCAGAATGTACTGCCAGATATCCAGCTCAGTCCAGTTTGACAATGGGAAGGCCCGGATCGATTCACCCGGGCCTTTTAAGCCGTTATACAGGTGCCACAGCTCGGGACGTTGCACCTTCGGGTCCCAGCGGTGCCCGGCACTGCGGAAACTGAGCATGCGCTCCTTGGCCCGGCTTTTTTCCTCGTCCCGACGTGCGCCGCCAAAGGCAACATCAAAGCCGTAATGATCCAGCGCCTGCTTCAGGCCCTGGGTCTTCCACATATCGGTATGCAATGCTGAGCCATGATCGAAGGGGTTGATACCCTGTGCTTTGGCATCCGGGTTCTGCCACACTAGCAGTTCCATGCCGGCCTTTTTGGCAGAGCTCTCACGCATGGCATACATATCCCGGAACTTCCAGGTTGTGTCTACATGCAGCAGTGGAAATGACGGTGGCGCTGGATAGAAGGCCTTCCGAGCCAAGTGCAACATCACCGCGCTGTCCTTGCCGATTGAATACATCATCACTGGCCGTTCGGCTTCAGCGACGACCTCTTGTATGAGGTGGATGGACTCAGCTTCGAGGCGCTGGAGGTGCGTTAGAGCGAATGCTGGCATTGTTCCTCCTTAATACTTGAAACAGATTTGTAGCACCCCCTAGTAGCCAGTTGTCAACGGCGAATAGTTTTGACGCACTCTCAAGTGGGTCATTCTAATTAGCCATTAACTCCAGTGGAGGTCAATTAAATAATGCAGCCTCTCTCGCGTGGCGGTTCTATTCCAGCCTTGCGACCCAAAACACTCTATAGAAAAATGAATCATCTGCAAGACTTAATCTCATTCAGATCGACAACTGCCCACTCGTCAACATTACTCGCCTGAATAAATGTTCTGGAATCGACAAACTTAAACTGACCAAACAATTTTGACAGTTTCCTGCTAGCGCCCTTTAAACCTACGTAGCTTTTGAACCGACGAAATAAAGAAAGTCCCGGTATTACTGGCTGCTCTGGATCAAAGTCTCGGGGATGGAAGTATGTCATGACATAGTCTTTACTCCCAAACAAAAATTTCAAGACAGGGTAAGGCAATATTCTAAAGTAACCTCCACCTGAAAACACAAACTCTCTACCTAAGATACTCGTGGTGTTAATCGGCAACTCGATTATCTTGTTACCTAACAGCGTACTAATATGGCAAGGCTTCTTAACCCCAAAAGACAAGATACCACCATGTGCCCTATCACTTGGGAATATGGAAGAATCGTATCTAATCCCCACCTCACACAATATATCGAACACCCAGAGATTATTTTCAGTAACAGAAAAACCAGGTGCTCTGTATGATTCGACGGGCTTACCTGTTGCCTCAGATATACTAGCCATCGACTTTATCAAGTCAGCCCTAAACTCATCAGGAGATTGTTGATACGCAAGAGTGTGCGAATAAGAATGACACCCGATCTCGTGTCCTTTCTCAGACAGCTCTCTAATTAGGGTAGGATATTGATCCGCAATCCAACCTAAACAATAGAACGTCGCTTTCAGATCATGGCGCTCGAGCATCTCAATTATTCTACGCGTATTATCTACAAAACGAGGCGCATAACAACGCCATGTATCAGGACCTTTGATACTAGGCACATCAAGCAAATGAAACCACTCTTCAAGGTCGAATGTAAGGATCTTCAATTCATATCTCCAGAATAGATATGCGAAGTGAACTATTTTTGGGGGCGATTAGAAAATTTTTTTCTCAAAAATTTAATATCCAACATCTTAGAAATTTGTACCAAAATAGCAACACATATTGACGATGGGAAATTAGAATAATAGTCAACTTTCTCAGTGTTAGCGTTCAAAGAGATCAAAAAATTTTTAAGCCCATCAAAACTACCCTTTGACAACAGATAGATCGCGCGAGCAAAATCCAGAGTAATGAAATGTACTGAGTCGCTCTTTTTTCCAATAATACCTGCCTCTCTAACTCCAACGAACTCAGCAAAAATATCTTGAACCAAATCTACTCCCACACACTTGGTATATTTCGAACACGCAGGTAACCTAGGGTTAATCTCAATAGGATAAAGACTATCATCAGAATCTGAAATTAGATCAAAATCAATAACGCCACTCCAATTAACGTTTTCAATAACTTTAGCGCACATATCACTAATCTCGCGATTATCAATCATGTCACCGTATGTACAGCTTCCTCCCGACACAGGAAAGTATCTTATTTTATGTAGTACAACAGAGTTAATAACTTTGCCATTATGACAGCTCGCTGAATATTTATACTGTTCGGACTTGGACACATACTTCTGAACATGATAGTCACGGTAACTGCCGATATCCTCTTGAGAGAATTCATTCTCGCTTTTCACAATTTTAAATCCTCTCGCACCACTTCCCCGATTTGGCTTTAGAATCACAGGAAAGCTAATCCCATTCCTCTGCAAACATTCTATAGTCGTATGAGCAGTCAATCTGCAAGACGGCAAAGTTGGAACATTGAGCTCTCTACAAAGTTCTATAAAGTTAGCTTTATCTGAAACCAGCGACACACTGACTGGGTCGGGCATGATAACAGCTGCATTTTCGGGAAAAGCAGAATGATCAGCAATCAACATCTCCAAATAATGCTCGTTGAGTGGGTAAATCAATGCTGTTTTGTATTCCGACAAGCAAGTTAAAAATTTTTCTGTGTGCAGAGTAGCACTACCAATGCCTAGCTTGATGTTTCGCCTAACGTACTTGTTAAATGAGCTATAGAAAACTGAACCCTGGCCCACACACACAAGATCAAAACCTGAACACCTCAATGAATCAATACAGTAGAGAACTTGAGGGGTCTCTGCTCCTAGCAAAAAAATGGCTCTGTCATTCATACTTCTCTCTCTGACCTATAAGCTTTACCGGAACGCCAGCGTAAACCGAATTTGAACTGAGCTTGCCTTTGACGACTGAACCTGCGGCAATAACAACTCCGTTTTCAATCTCCGTTCCTGCAAGAATTATTGAGCCAGCTCCAATCCAAACGTCATCTCCAATTACGATATCGGCCTCATCATAATTTTGCACTTTTGAGGGCGTACCGGTCTCAAATCTGTGATTGTAAGCAAACATCATTACGTTTGGTCCAGTGTGAACAAAGTTGCCGATTAATATCCGAGCATTGACCTTCCCTGCTTGTATTACATTACCATGATTTATAAGTGTATTATCTCCAATAACAATTCGTTCAGCGTGCCGCAACAAGGTAGTGGGATGCACGTTGGTATTCTTACCCTTTTCAATCTGGGCCCTAGGAAGTACAAAATTAACCAACCAGTATGCAAGACATGAAACAAAGTAGCCCCATACTCTCCAGCGCAATAAAGATCCTACTACTTTTCTAAAGTAAGATAGTTTAGAGGGTCGCTCGTACACAACATTTTTATACATGTTAACGTAGTTCTCTAGTTGTGACTTTTTTACGATCACTTTCGATTGCATCATAATCCGTCGACGACTCCCTCCGATCTCTGCCTATCCATGAAAAATATCGCAGCACCTCATCCTTTCGCCGTGAAAGGACAGCCAAAGTCCCTTTAATCCCACGTGAGCGGAGAATAAAAGCCAGCGTAGATGTGACATGGGAAATGATACTTATCCGGTATATAAAATTAAAAAGTGCTGAATATACGCTAAGTGGAAGTTTCAGAAGGACACGGCAAGACCAAAAACTTAGCTGACATCTCAATTTAGTAATTCCAGAAGCTTCACTCACATGAAAATCACGATTCTCTAAGAATCTAATATTATAAGTAAGAGGCTCTCTATCAACATTTGGCGGGAAAAACTCAAGTGCCATAGATCTGCGACGGCGCATCGACTGTCCGTCCATAAGAAAATCACCAAGGTTATAGCAAATAACAGACTGGCCGTACTCTTCGACTGCCCCAAAACAATGGCTGTGAGTTGTAACGACGAGACCAGCTCCAGAATCGATTAACTGGTAGATTCGCTCCCTGATTTTGGGACTTGGCAAACGACAAAAAAGTAACCCTGTATGTAAATATAAAACAACAAACCTGCCCTTATTCGCCTCATCGGCGACTATAGAGTCAACTTGTTCAGAGAACATATACAAATATTTGAACGCCGAATCCGACTCAAATGGAACGTTCATCATATCAGAGGCAAATATAAACGATACATTCCCAAACGTCCCCGGACTGTACTGACTTGTAAATATGCCATTGTGGGAAAATCCTCTGGTATTTAGAGAATCGAATGTATGCTCAATACCATTATCCCCTAAATCATTGATATGGTTGTTAGAAAGACAAAACATGTCAACAAATTTCAATTGATCAAGAAATTCAGCTTTACCTTGAAATACAAGATGATCTAGCTCTTCATTCAATTTGTCGGCGATTGGAGCTTCCAAGTTAGCTACCACATAGCTCTTGGAGAGGGTAGACAAAAGATCCTTGCACACCACCCCCTTATCGGAAATCTCAACTAGCCTTGCGGGACATATGTCGCCAAGAATCGTGATACTCATCGCTCCCCCTTCTTGCCGACTAAATTTTTGACGCCCGCTTGGATCAACTCACCAAGTATGAAAAAGAATGGTTTAATAAAAAAAACCGTTCTTTTTGTTTGGGTAAAAATCCTAAACAGCCATTCGAACCCCATTCTTGAGACGAATTCTGGCGGCTTTCTTACATTTCCCGCCACATAGTCAAAGACTAAGCCTACGCCAGCAACTGTTGCAAACCCAATTTGCTGATGGAGATATCGACCAATGACGTCCTGTTTAGGGGCACCTAAACTGACCCAAACAACATCAGGGGCAAAATTCTGTATTTTCGTCAAATCCAGCTCACTCAATACTGTTTCAGTATCCCCATACGGTAACGGTTCAAACATAGCTTGCTCCGGCAAAAGTCCCCCCGCCTTGAGGGCCTCTCTAACTTTTCTCAATGTCTCTATATTAGTACCCAGAAACAAGTGCTTTTTTTCCGCAATATCCCTATCTGACAAAAAATCGAAAAACAGATCAATTCCTCGTTTGCGCATCAAGTCACGATAGCCTCTCCATTTTAAGATCTTGTATATTGGCACGCCGTCTGAAACAACTATGCTTGCTGAGTTCAAGAGTTCTTTGTAAGACTTGTCATGCTGTGCGCTATACAGCGCCCTAGCATTCACGACGCAAACCCTAAATCCTATTTGACCAACGTGAGTCATGAACTCTCTGTAGCTAAATTTGTCAAGAATCGTGAATTTCACACCAGATACTTCGGCTTCATTGAATTTAATAGCGCCTTGGGTTTTGTACATAGTGAAACAAGCCTTTTGACAATTCCTGTATGCAAGTAACGCCGATTACGTTATGTGATTGACGCCATCACGAAATGAATCTATCGCTTTAGAATAGATATGCATCAACGTTTTATAGTTAATCTCTTCGTTATAATACATATCAAATGATTTTCTCGCGTTTAGTGACATCTTATCTAGTTTATCTAAGTTACTTACTAAAGGAATCAGACTACTTAGCAAAGACGCAGCATTTCCAGCCTCAAACACCACTCCATTAATATCGTCGCTAACTATTGATGGCAAGGGCCCCAGGTTCGAAACAACTGCAGGCGTCCCAAACGCGAACGCTTCTCTAAGTACCATAGGAAAGCCTTCAAAACACTCAGATGGAAGTATCAATAGTCTTGCAAGAGAAATTTCTTGCTGTGCCGCATCTCCAGAAAGCTGTCCAAGAAATTCAATATTTGCCCCTTTTGAGAGCAGCTCTAACTCAGCTTTCATAGGACCGTCACCGACGATCTTGATTCTAGGCGCGGCTTCGCCCCATTTTTTCCAGGCCCGAACTAAAGTATTGAGTCCTTTCTCACTGCTCAAACGACCAACATACACAATATCATTTGATCTGTTGATCATAGGGACCACTTTAGGTGAACCCGAATAGAAATTTGGTTTGACATACAATTTCCCAATCGGAAGCCCACCTTTTACCATCGCTTCTTTCTGAAATTCTGTAAGCGCTACGAATGCATCGACCTTGTCCTGCCAAGTTCCTAACGACCTATGCAAGCCAACATTTATGGCCAAGGGTAGTGTAGCCAAACGACTACCTCGGTAACACCCATATCGTAATGAGGGAACTACAGATCGCTCATCCATACATCTTGTGCAGACTTTTCCATCCCTAACCGGAATAGCAGCAGGGCAAAGTAGCCTAAAGTTATGTAGAGTCAGCACCTTTGGTACTTTCTTATCCAAAGCGTGGAATACTGAAGGGGAAATTAGGGGAAATGAATTATGAACATGTACGATGTCTGGCTCAATTCTCTCTACGTCTTTTTGAATATCTCTTGCGGATTTGTAGTTCCAGGGCACGCACATTGAGGCCTGTAAGTAGCCCAGAATTCTTGATTTTTTAAGCTCATCACTGTGCCTTGTAAATGTGAATACAGTGTCTCCATTCTTCTCTAACAGATCCTTCTCAGCTTCAAATACAACGTTCTCTCCAGAGGGAGATCCGGAACCATAGTAATTGTGAACAAGCAAAACTCTCATAAGAACTATAAACCTATCTACTATGCCCTGCAATTGCATAAGGCTCTATTTAAAGAGCTTCTTATCCGATTCATTAGTCGATTACAGTAAGAGAAATTACTCCTAAATTCCGCAGCCAACACCGGGTCCACATATACGGCTTCCTCGAAAACGAATTCGCGCTGATCACCCACATCCAACTCAGTTTGAAATCTCTTCTCTGAAAATGTATGAGTTGCACGACCACCGAATCCGATAGATTCGATCTTGGATGAGCACGGAAAAACGGTCAGCTGATCATGATACGCTTGATGAAAACAGAAGCGAATTGCCCAAGAGTCTATTCTTCCAGATAGCTGATTATTCAACATCTTAGGCATATCTGACCCTCCTCTTTTGAATCTTCTGCTGAGACTTCTATCTTTCTTCAGTAAATCTCTAGACGACAAGTCCCAATCAACCTCAAACCACCGATCACGCCATGTCCCCCATCCCCAGGATGAGGCGCGATACCCGAAATATATGTCTCTACCCAAACCCCTAAGTCGAGGTAGGCTATTCAGATCGAGTGAATACCCTGATATAGAAAGTATCTTACGTTGCCCCCTATAATGGTCGAGAGCCTGATTCATAAAGTCGAGAAAATTTGGGGAACTTACTAGATCATCCTCTACTACTATGACCTTTCCATGTCTGGATATGATCGCACTTACACCCTCTATAACCGAAGAAGCAAGCCCTTTGTTTGTCTTAGCTTCGTATATTTCAATACTTTTGAAACCAGAAATAGTACGTATATATGATCTCACGGCGTCAACATAAGGCTTCTCCTCTGCATTCCTTGCTGCATCGGAAAATATGTATAACCTTGTATCTTTAGCAAGATAATTGTTAGTTAAACTTTCAATTGACTTTATTGTCTCATCTATTCTACAGAAACAAAAAAATACTACCGGCGCGCGATCAATGTCCCCAATATCTTGCATATTAGTCGATTTCATTATTCTAAGTTAGCCTTATATCAGGCTTCCAATTGTTTTTGCATATCACATGTACTGAGAATACAAAGTAGTAAACTTATTTTAGTAACCATCAGGATTAAGATTTTGCCAACGCCAATGGTCTTTGCAAATATCTCTAAGAGTCAGACTTGCACGCCAGTTCAGTAACTTTTGAGCACTGCCTGGATCGGTGTAGCTTTCTGCAACATCGCCTGGACGCTTAGGTCTAATCTCATACGGGATAGCTATTCCAGTGACTTGCTGAAAAATATTGATAACCTCTAATACCGAATGCCCTACTCCAGTACCGAGGTTGCATGTGATTATCCGATGATTATCCAGCGCTTTTAAGGCTTTCAAATGTCCATTCGCAAGGTCCATAACATGAATGTAATCTCTAATGCCGGTCCCATCGGGAGTATCGTAGTCGTTGCCAAATATAGACAACTTATCTAGCCTACCCACAGCCACTTTAGTAATGAATGGCAGTAGGTTGCTCGGCAAACCTAAAGGATCCTCACCAATGTAGCCGCTATAATGTGCTCCAGCAGGATTAAAATATCTTAGAATGGCCGCTCTCCACGATTTATCAGAACTAATCAAGCATCTTAGCGTATCTTCAATATGTGACTTTGTTACTCCATATGGACTCATGGGAGCCAATGGAAACAATTCTCGAATAGGCATGGTTTCGGGGTTTCCATATACTGTCGCCGATGAGCTAAACACAAACTTATAAACGTTAGCTTCATTCATTGACTCCAGCAATCTAAGAGTCCCTATCACGTTAACGTCAAAATAGTCTAGTGGTTTCTCTGTTGACTCTTTTACTGACTTGAGGCCTGCAAAATGCATCACCGCGTCTATATTATGTGTTCGAAATATATCCGTTAATGTCCCTCTATCTCGTATATCTCCTACTACAAGTTCAGGGCACTTCCCGGTCAGCTTTTCTACTCGAACCAAAGGCTCCACTTTACTGTTAGATAAATCGTCCAATATGACTACTTCATACCCGGCCTCGAGGAGCACTAGCGTTGTGTGTGAGCCAATATAACCGCAACCACCTGTTACTAGTATTTTTGACACCATTAAATCTTCCTAAAACTGTATTTTATATAGTCAAAACTTACAACGAATACCAACATCTATATCAAGGCAAAAACGAGGCCCACTTGCTCATTGCTATTGAAAAAGATCAACTCGAATCTGCAAACCGAATCGAACTAATCGTCCCTCATAGACATGGCGTAAGCTAGTGCGTTTAGCACAGCCAAAAAATAAATAACATAGCTATAACTAAGCGGATTATCTGTAATCATAACTATTGCAATCCCCGAGGTAGCATATATGCTCGAGTCCAGAAATACTCTTCTTTGCGAGGACATGTCCCTATAAACCCTCTTGGCAATCCTGTGATGCGCACGAATAAAGAAGATAAGGAATGCCATCAAACCAATAGCACCACACTGATGCAACAATCTAAGGTAGTCATTGTGGGGGTGAGACCACCGCGCCACACCAACGAGCTCAGGCGCTAAGTCTGTTCCATGCCCCAAGAAAGGTGACTCTCTAATCGACTCAATCATTAACTGCCAAGCATACCATCTCCCTGAAGTATTTACCGTGTAGCCCCCCACTAAAAGAGCATTGTCTCCGCCGTTAAGCCCTAGGTAGGCTGGGGCGAATCTGACAACAGCAGCAAACACCAAAAATGATAGCAGAACGCAAATCAAAAATGACTTAATATGCCCATTTCGAAGTAGAAATATAATCAGTATTGAGAAAAGCGCCAGTAGTACGATTCGTGAGTTTACTGACAATGCAAGAAAAAATATAAAAAGAATAATCACCCGGTCCCCTGGGCGTCCGTATAGATGTTGATAACGCGACAAGAAAAAAGAAAAAAATATCACTAGTAAGATGGAAGTAGCAGGATCAGTAACATTAAAGGCAACCTGATATGCAACTATGCCAAAATACAAGATCGATAAAAAGCTCAGCGTACTGCTAATATTCGATAACGCTTGATCAAGATTATCAACCCTCACTGCCCATGAAGTGACGTTAATCGAAACAAATAGCATCCCCACCCAAATAGCTATACGCTGAAAACTCCTTAAATCGAAGTCCCCTGCCACAAACCACACAACATTCATAATTAGAAAAAAAATGAGAGGAGAATGGAAATAGAATACTTTCTTAGAGCCTGGCGAGATGAAGAACGCAAATAGAAAGTAAAAGGCTATACCAGCTGTCAATGCGGCAGACAAGCTTATAGGCCCTAAACTAATCTTAGTAGGAAGCGCTCCAAAAGCAGATATAGCAAGAATCACCAAAACGCCAAATACTTTTATATTGTAAAACAGTTGCACCTAAGCCCTACCTGTAATTTCCTAAATCAAGTTTATTGCAAACATCAAGTATCATTCGCGACGTTATGGTCGACAATTGATAATTTAGTACACTTTCGTCGTAACAAACATCTTTAGACTCGATTTTCTCTAAATTTTTTAACAGATCATCAACATCCAAATAGCTGAATCCAAATTGCGAAATTACGCTCCCTCTTCTAACTATGGGCATAACACCAGTTTGAATGGAGCGCCCAAAAACACCAGAAGCCTGATCATATTTCGGAGAGTAACAACACCACGAATAGTCAGCTACTTTGTACAAGCTAAGTACCTCTTCATCTGTAACATAGCGACTCTCAACGATCATCCCTACTTCTCGCATCCGATCTGCATGATCACGAAACTTAACATCTACTTTGCCAGCAACCACTATCAGCAATTTCCGATAGCATTCCGTAGCTAGATCAGCAAGTAATGAAAACTGCTTTGAATCGTTTCCCTTACCTATAAAAACAAGAACTTTTCGGTCAATTTTTTCTCTTATTACTCGGTCAGACAACCCGCTATCTGGCAGACAAGGGGTGCCATTAACCCACAAATCCCACATTTGAGGATCATATATCCAGTCATTAGTAACTCTCTTCAGCTGCGGATTCAACGTGTGCGGTACTATGCTGAGCACTTTAGATCTGGGCAATCTGCGCAACAATATGAAGATCAATCTTAGGGCGAAGGACTTGAATAACGGTGCTTTTAGGAAACAAGCCCATGGTCGTAGAAACAACACATATGTGGGGCGAAGGAGAAACGATCGAACGAAAACGACCAATGCCCCCCGAAAATACTCATCGTCTATCGTCGCGAGGATTACTTTCTCGGCGCTAATGAGTTCCGTAAAACGTCCCCAATCAATACGGCCGATTGACGAACTTCCCCCGGACATAGCTTCAAAGAGTTCGCAATAGCTAGCCCGGTGCCCGCTTCTACTGCTTGCTTGGATTATGGTTTTAGACATACATTAAATTTCTTAGAATTTCTAAATGTCTAGCCATATTATCATTTAGAGGGAGCCGCGAGCATTTTCTGCAAGCAATTGTGCTTCCTTCGTCATCAAACACTAATGACTGCGAATCTCACCATCGGCAATATTCTTTAAGAACCAGTCATACATGTCATTCAAGCCATCAGTTAGACTAGTTTGTGATCGCCACCCCAGACTTTCCAACTTCGAAACGTTTAGCAGTTTTCTTGGTGTTCCATCGGGCTTACTTCGATCAAAAACAATAGCTCCTCTATAACCGACCACATCGGCCATGGCTTCTGCGAGCTCTCGAATCGTACAGTCAACTCCAGTACCAACGTTTATATGTGAAAGCATAGGGGAGGTCATTGAGGAAAATTCCACTCGATCAAGATTCATTACATGAATACAGGCCCGCGCCATGTCATCAACATACAAAAACTCCCTCATTGGAGATCCACTACCCCAGACCACGACCTCTTGAGCTTGCGCAACTTTAGCCTCATGGAAACGTCTCATCATTGCTGGAATAACGTGACCATTCTCTGGATGGAAGTTGTCGTTAGGACCGTACAAATTAGTAGGCATGACGCTTCGGTAGTCTCTACCGTACTGCCTGTTGTAACTCTCACAAAGCTTAATACCAGCAATCTTGGCAATTGCGTAAGGCTCATTTGTCGACTCAAGCTTTCCTGTGAGCAATTCCTCTTCAACGATAGGCTGAACTGCAAATTTTGGATAAATGCAAGATGACCCAAGAAAAAGTAATTTCTGCACGCCATTCTTGTGCGAAGCGTTGACTATATTGGATTGAATCATTAAATTCATGTATATAAATTCGGCTGGATAGGTATTATTTGAGAATATCCCTCCAACTTTTGCCGCAGCGAGATAAACCTGATCTATCTTGTTCTGAGCAAAAAAATTATTTACTTGATCCTGGTCAGCTAGATCTAACTCATCACGCGATGCCGTAATAAGAATTACATCAGCGTTATCTGCAAGACCTCTAACAATCGCAGAACCAACCATACCTCTATGGCCAGCGACGAATACTCTACATTTATGACCCATGAAAACTAGCTCTCGATTGAAAGTGGAACATTATACCCGTGACTCTTCAATAATGCGTGTCGCTTGGCCATTATCAAATCCTCTTTCACCATTTCCCGACACATCTCTTGAGCGGTAATTTGAGGCACCCATCCGAGTTTTTCTTTAGCTTTTCCGGGATCGCCCAACAAAGTTTCAACCTCGGCAGGCCTAAAATACCGAGGATCGACTTTCACGACAACATCTCCAACATTTACTCCAGGTGCCACACATCGTTCAGTCGCCGCCACAACTCCAATCTCGTCAACTCCTTCGCCTTCAAAATGTAAAATAATTCCTAGTTCTCTAGCGCTCCATGAAACGAACTCCCGTACCGAGTACTGCAATCCAGTCGCTATCACGAAATCTTCCGGCGCTTCTTGCTGAAGCATCATCCACTGCATTCGAACATAATCTTTCGCATGCCCCCAGTCCCTGAGCGCATTAAGATTCCCTAAGTACAAACAATGCTCCAACCCTTGCGAAATATTTGCTAGCCCTCTCGTAATTTTTCTGGTTACGAAGGTTTCCCCCCGACGGGGAGACTCATGATTGAAGAGAATCCCATTACAAGCATACATACCGTACGCTTCACGATAGTTAACCGCTATCCAATAGGCATACAGCTTGGCTACTGCGTAAGGGGACCTAGGATAAAAAGGAGTGCTTTCTTTCTGCGGGGACTCCTGAACCAGACCGTACAACTCAGAGGTCGACGCCTGATAAAACCTTGTTTTTTGTTCCAATCCCAGTAATCGTATAGCCTCCAATATTCTAAGCGTACCTATGGCATCAACATCCGCAGTATATTCAGGAGACTCGAAAGAAACTGCCACGTGGGATTGGGCGCCTAGATTATAAACTTCATCCGGCTGTACTTCTTTAAGAATTCGAACAATATTCGAAGTATCAGTTAGATCGCCATAATGAAGCACTAAGTTCTGATGCGCCACATGTGGATCCTGATAGATATGATCTATTCTTTGAGTGTTGAAAAGGGAAGCACGTCTCTTAATACCATGCACCTGATAGCCTTTTCCTAAGAGAAGCTCAGCTAGATATGAGCCATCCTGACCGGTTATCCCGGTTATCAACGCCTTCTTCATCCTTATTGCCTTTTTAACAATTAGAAACTTTCCTTAATGTTTTCAAGCTACATAATCTAAATTTTATATAGCGAGAAAGTACGCTAGCAACTAGCTCAGAGTTGCATCGCTCTTCTGATTTCAGGAAGGTAGCGAAACAATTTAACAATATCTCCCGGTTTCCTGCCGAGTTGCTTACACAATTGAACCAGCCCAAACCCTTGGCTTTTAATTAGCTTAGATCCAGAAGAATTCAAACTACATAAAGCGTCTATGTCCTCTGGAGAGAGATTATCAGTCAAAACCGAACCTAATGAACTAATAACGTGCTTCTTCCATTCAATATGTACTGAGCTATCCGCCCGTGACAGCGAAAAAGGCATTTGCATGTATAAAGTTCCTAGTTGCTGACTACAACTCCAAACAGCTCCTTTGGATGCAAGCAGTATTTTAAACTGCCAATCCTCATATAATGGAATATTATGGCGAAAACCTCCAACCAATTCATACAATGCCTTCGACAACATCATATCTCTTGGTATAGGACCGTTCCTGAAGAGCAGGTTTCGAACTATGCTACTCGTATCACCGGTCACCGTAGCACTAGGATCCAAAATAGTAGATTTCATAAGCGAGCCGGGCTGCACAACACCAATGAAAGAATACGCTACCGCATTCTTTCTTCCGCTTAATGCTAACCACTCACCATATACCTTTTTCGAACAGAACAAATCATCCCCATCCAGATGGGTGATAAAGGGCTGGCTAGCAGATCTTATTGCGAGATCTCTGTTTGCTGAAACACCTAGATTTTTAGGCCTGATTAGTGGCAGGACAATTGAATGCGCACTTGAGATTCGCTGAATCACCTCCGCGCTACCGTCAGTCGATCCATCGTCGGCAATTATTATCTCCGAAACGGGTAATGTTTGACTCAATACTGAATCAACTGCTCGACGGATTGTCGAGCGATTGTTGTAAGTCGTTATAACACATGTAATCGGAGCAGATTTCAATTTTTGGTGCATGTAGCCACTTCCAAAATCTTGTTAAACCAATTCTCTACAATAGACTTATGAAAAATAGCAATTCTCATTTTTTCTGGAATATAGCGTCGCTGATGCGCCAATCTTCCCCAAACAAAATTTGGAGAAACAAAGTCAGAAACCAGTCGTCCAAAGCAAAAGTTACTCAGACCAAAATCTCTCATCACAAGCCATGTCTTGCTTTTCCTGCGACTAAAAGGGTATTTATGGTACATGTCTAATGAAACCACTGGTACACCGGCACAAAGGCTAACAACGACGGGATGAAACCGTGCACCGACATAACCCGACGATCTAGCATGAATGTCTAGCCAATCTATCGGATCCAACGGTACATCAATCTTTCGCGACGTACCTTGGTCCAGCACTCCTTCGGGCGTTGGGACTGCAACTGTTTCATATCCGAATTTCTCTGCAATTTTTGTAAAAGACTCAATCCAATTTTTAGTTTTTGCACCCTGAGTGGTAAGCACAATATATGGTTTAGAAACGACCGAATTTTTCGCTTGAGATTGGATGTAATCAGCCAACGAAAAGACAGGATCCGGGACTAGATCAATTTGCCCTTTAAACCCTGTGCCAAGTAGTTGTGATTTAGTCCACGGATCTCTCACAGACAACAACTGAAAGTCATTCAGAGCATGTCCTATACCGCATCGTATCGCTCTATTTAGTTTTGCATAGTTCGTACCCATCGCGCTGGGCGATAGGGCAACCTTTATATATTTACGGCTTACCTCTCGAGAAACTACGCTCAACCAATAAGGGTTTGGAAAGTTAAGATCTTCCCTCTTACTAGATTCATCGATTCTAAATACTGCATCTGAACCTGTGATATAGATATCAGCAGGACAAGCCTGACACAGATCCGAAAACTCCGAAAGAGTAGAAACACCAGTAGATAGTGTCAAATTCTTAGCGATAAAGTATTTGTGAGCATCTAATTGTTCCTTGCTTACACTTGCTCTGTACTTTTGCCGAAGTTCATCAGGCATATAGTCGATAAAAACCGCATTAATACCTCTCGCTCTCAATGCAGTTGATGTTGCATAGGCTTGGAGATTAGCGCCGAAATTCGGTACAGAGTGATGGGTCAAAACGTACGCTAGCAAGGGCTCTTCTCTCATTGAATTTCCTTTACCGCAACAGTTTACAACTTGGAATTCTTGCTATCTTACTATCTAAGTCTTCGTAGCACATTCTAAGACGCTCGATATCGGCCTGGCTTACATGGTCTAAACTACTACGCTCTCGCCTAATTGGAAAGTCTACGTCAATACCCAAGAATCCCGAGACTATGTCTTGATGGTCCCATATCGAATCGTAATTGAGCACCAATCTTTCAACGCCGGATAAGCCAATCCAGCTATCCAGTTGATCTCCAAATCGAAGAACATCTCGATTATATATTTCATCAAAATCGCCGCTCGCTCGGAGATGCTCAAAATGCAATTTAACCCAATGATCACCATATTTCTTTTTACATGACATTACGGATATCGCTGCGTCACTTGCTTTGCCAAAAAGAAAGATAACTTTTGGCTTATCAAAAGCTTTCAATTCGTTTCCCAATGCGTGAGTCTTATACACAACCCCAAACTCAAAAACCCTATTATGAATATCCCACGCATTATCTGATACCAGGCCTAAGCGAAACCTTCTGGGCAGAACTGGAGGTACAAGCTCTGCGTACGCCTCGCGAACAGCATTATACATCAGCGTAGATCCGGACCTACCCATACTAGCGATTAATACAGGAGGAACCTTTGGAGCTAAAAACCGCTGAAAAACTTGCCGTGCAGCCCTTCTATATTTCATTTCGAAAATCCATGAATATCCATATTGGTAAAAACTTTAGGTCAAGTTTTCTTTAGAATACGTCTGATACTCTTTACACCTACTTCACCGACTAGCCTCTTTGCCATGTTTCTCGCAACCTTCCCCGACTCGTTCTTGATTGATCGAATAAGCTCTAACGCATTGCTTTCATCATCGCTATCTGTAAATACTTCAAACACTATAGGTCGGCATTGCTCATCACGATTAACAAAGATCGTGTAAACATCATAGAATTCATCCTTATTATTTGCAGACATGTATTTAAATCCGAGGTCTTCGACGTAGTTTTTTACCAAACTGCGAGACTGCTTGCCGAAATGACCTGCTGCAGATATAAATCTGTCTGCCTCTTCAGCGAAATGTGCAGCAGAATGATTATACTGTCTAAACTCTGTTCCCTTCCCATTATTGATCAGAAGAATGCGAATATTCGATGGTACATGTCTGTTGCCCAAGACATTCATGTCATAAAAAAATGCTAAGTCACCAATAGCGATAAAGTAAAGTTTACTTGAATCATGCAGTGATGCGCCAACTAAACTAGACAAGCCACCATCTATACCGAAACCCCCAACATTAGCGGTTGATTCAACTGAGTCTGGCAATTCAAAAAAATTCCAAGATCTTAGACTATTTAGAATACCAAAATGAATCACCGAGTTTGCCGGCAGAACCTGAGACAGCTTAGACGCGACCCATATGTTCGAAAAAGGCAATTCAGGAATTTTTGATTTAATGGAATTTAGCTTAAATCGTAGTGAATCAAGATAATCAGTCCTTTTTTGCGTTTCCATCCCTTGCGTGTACTGACTAAAAAAATAGCTTTCATCGACTTCAAAAACATTTTTTAGCCTTCGATATGGGTCTCTAATTTCACCATCCTCACTTACTCTCCAGATCTCCGGCCCTACTATTGAAATAGATGAATAGTCGCCAGAGATTTCACCCAGATGTATCAGAATATCTGGCTTATCATTTGCGCTACTCAGCATATCTTGGCTGCCTACGAGTGAATACAGGACCTTATATTTACCACTGTATCCACTTGTATGATCGCAAAATACTACGGCATCATAGATGGCGCAAAACTCATCTATGATAGCTGTCTCCGACTCCGAAAATGGCTTATGAGAGCCTACAAAAATCGCAACCCTCTCGTTTAAATCTGGGAACTTATGTTTGTAGGTATAGCGATTTATGACTCTACTAATCGGTAGTCGCTCTGTTTCGAACTTTTGGCTAAAAACCGTAGGCAAGTTAATGTGTACTGGCCCCCCTCCAGATCTTGTCAGTTCCAGCAAAGCACTATTCACCTTAATCATGCAATCCCATTCATCGTCTTTGTCCTTAACGACAGGAAGAGTCGTACTAAATTTAGCCACATCTCTTGGTATCTGACTTCGATCAATAACCTGTGGAACGTTATGCCCTACTCTTGAAACAATTTGAGAAGAAGTTATCGCCAATATCGGTAGTTTGCGATAGTACGCCTCCGTCAAACCCGGCAGATAGTTCCTAGACGCAGTCGCACCAGTGCAACTAATTATAACTGGCTCTTGCGACTCATAAGCAAGTCCACAAGCAATATAAGCCGCAGATCGTTCATCTACTGAAGAATATACCTGAAAAAAATTATCATTCTGGATACTACCTACAAACGAGACGTTAGTTGCTCCGGGAGAAGCAACTACTTTCCTAATTCCATGCGCTTTCAACAATGAAATTAGGATGAGAGCATTTTTTTCATCTGTATAAAATTTGGCCATTATAGTGCAACTTTTAGTATTTCGGTGGACAACTTAGAACCAAGATCAAAGGATTTAGGACTAAAGATTATATCAGCGCAACGAGAATCCACCATCACAGACAATTGTTTGACCTACAATAAAATTTGAGGCATCGCTCAAAAGAAATACTGCAAGTTCTGCAATCTCAGATGGTAAGGCTAGCCGCCTCAGAGGGTTGTGGGGACAAAATAAATTGCCTTCTCGATCCGAAAAACGTGGCTGCATATCGGTTCGTACAATCCCCGGAGCGATACCATTAACTATTATATTATCTTGGGCAAGTTTAAGTCCTAAGCCTTGTGTCAAACCAGCTATATCCCATTTACTTAACCGGTAGGGATATGTCGCTCCTACAAACGCTGCTTGCGAAGAGATATTTAATACCTTTTTAAGTTTTCTAGTTCTATCACGTAGCCACCTATTGCAAATAGTCTGCGTGACAAAGAACGTGCCCTTCGAGTTAACCTGATAGACACTATCCCAGGCCTCTTGAGTTACGTCAGGAAACATCTTTGAATCGATTACACCAGCATTATTTACTAGGATATCGATATCCCCTCCCAAGAGGTCTATCGCTTTGTTCAAGGAGTCTTCATTAGATACTACCTCTGAAATATCCCAAACCAATGTCTTTAGTTTGTTGCTTCCTATTGTTCGCTCTGCAGACTTCAGCTTCTTTTCATCTCTTCCTGTAATTACAACGTCTGCTTTTTCTTCTATGCACTTCTTTGCGATTTCAAATCCAATGCCGCTACTCCCACCAGTGACCAGAATTTTCTTATTTAATAGAGTGCCGCCGTAATTGATACAAGCGATCTGATGACGAGTGACCCCTCCCACCCTTACTAGTTGCCTCAAGAAATCAATTATCATCGAGCACTTGTGGCCTAGATACTTAATACGTACAACAATGCGCCTCATTAGTTCTCCGCAAGTTTAGGAATTTTTCTTAGAATTATGCTTGTCAACGATTTTTTTTCGGCCTGTGTAAGCGCAAGAAAATACATAGAAAGACTAGAAAAAGTAACTGATAGCAGAACTGAAAAGAATGACGTCAAAACACTCTTGCTTAACAGGATATAAGCAGAAGTGGAAGCTATCGAGGATACACACGTCACCATTACAATAGGAATAACAACACCTTGCACAAATCGCCATACATCAAATCCTATCATAACTCTTACGAGTATCAATCGAACGAAGAACATTAACACATTGGCTACAATGGCTACTACGAATACGGAAAAGGGTGGGGCGCCCATGTTTAGCACAACCCATGAAGCTATGAAAATACCAATCTGTATACTACCTAGAGAAAGCTCATATATCATCATTCTTCCAGGCGCTCGTGCTGCGGTGGTTATGGGTAAACTAACCGATAAAATCAAAGACTCCACTAAAGCCAGTCGAGCAAACAGAACCGCGTATTCTGGCACCTCCTTCAACCATAAACTCAAAACTGTTTCCATCTCTAAAATCAATGGTAATGCAAAAACCCAAAGCAGGAAGAAAGTTGCTTTAGAACCGCTATTTACTAATGACATCATCGCGGGCCGATCGCCTTCAGCATATGTCTTAATGATCGCTGGATATAGTCCAGTATTAAAATTAATCGCAAACATGTTTACCTTATTTGCAACAGTTACAGCTAACGCGCGGGACGCCACAACTGTGGGGTTGAACGACTGATTCAAAAGAATTGTAACTGCATGAGTCCGAAGCAGGTTTGTCGAGTGACCAAAAATACTCCAACCAGTGAATGAAACCACCTCCTTGAGCAAAGCAGTGTCCCAGTGTAAGGATTTTATTGAGCACTCTTGGTATCGTGAAAAACAAATAAAGATATAAACCAGAGAAGTTATGCTGGTAGCAACCAGAACCAATCCTCCGTAAGTCACCAGATCATCCCAAGGCAGTACTGAAAGAAAAACCACAACTGTCAAAGCAAGCAGTGCCTCAAATATCGAAATATACGCGTATGTTCCCATATCCTCGTGGGCAATGAGAATCGCAACGAACGGCGACTTAAGAATCCCAATCAAAAAAGAAGCTACTGACAACTGATAAAGTACTAAAACAGCACCTAATCGTTCCTCCGGTACGACAAGTTGTTCCTTAACATACCAAAGGCCTAAAGATTCAAGCAAAAACAATGTCAATATTATTACGGCTGCGTACAATCCTAAGTTAACTGTAAATATTCTACGTAATTTTTCTCCGTCGCCTTCGCCAAGAGCGAATGAGAAAAATCTTTGAGTAGCAGACGCCAATGTAGCTGACAACAGAGATCCTAACGCTACCAAGCCAGCAATGACGTTGTATATCCCGTAATCCTCAACACCTAGAACTGTCAGTACTACTCGAACAGTATAAAGGGCAATAAAGAGAACTAGAATCTGCCTAAAATAGAGCATTAAGGTGTTTTTTACTATGCGTCTATTTCTTTCGTCTGACATGACAACTTTGAACCTTGTGAATCAGCACATACTGGTGCTGGCTGAGTTTTTAATACTAATTTAAAGTAGGAAAAGCATAGAAAATAATATTCCATGTAGGAAAAGACTTGTTTTCCTCTCTGTAGTAACTTACTAAAACCCGACAGAAACTAAGTTGGAGTGGACAAAATCAGTCGGCTTTTGCCACCAAATGTACGCAAGAAATTTGAGGATACTCTGAAAAACTTACTATTTTTACATATTACAGCTACCAACCAGAAGGAGCCAATTATGAGCCAATTGACCTTTACCGAAGCTGAGTTTGCCATCTAGAAATAGAAAACCCACCAAGAGATCTTTTTGGACAAAATGGATAAGCTTATTCCTTGGGCAAAACTGGAGCGACCTAAAGCAGGCGTGCATGGGGAAGTCGAGCACAGCTTTTTCTACATCAAAAGAGTCTTCAGTTACAACAAAGTGCGCTACCGAGGACTTACCAAGAGCAGCGCGCAACTTTATACACTCGCTGGGTTCAGTAATATAATGATGGCGAGAAAATACTTGGTGACATAGGGACAGGTGCGCCTGACTGACGCCCGTGGGGCGCCAGAGGGCGCAAAAAAGATAGTAAAAAGTGCCTATCATGCCTGTTTTGGCCATTTTTTCAGAGGTTCCCTATCTGACGTGCTTCGGTCCGAACACGCTACCGCCCTGCCCGTGCACTTCTGCAGCATCTCTGCGGGTGTTGCTTTTGATCTGCTAGCGGACTTAAAGGGGAACGAGGCTTCTTTGCGTAGCAAAATGACTCCGTCCACTTTACCCCCGTTACCCCGCTTTCGCCAACTGCGTCACTGGAAACGTCATCGCCTGCTGGCTGTGTAGTATATTCATCAGCACAATAATCCGATCGTCAGATGTCACCGCTTTGACAATGGCCTCTATGTCTTTAAAGCAGCCTTCGGTGATGCTGACTGTGTCGCCGGGTTTAAACAGGATGTTGGGTATCTGTTGCGGGCTGTATTGTTGTTTCAGCGCGGCAATAAGCCCATCTTCTATTCTGTGTGGCAAATCGTTAAAACTGACCAGGCGGCTGACCCCTCGCGTGGCTTGCAGTGCGCGCCAGTCGCTGTGCGGGGTCAGTTGAATAAACAGGTAACCGGGGAACACGGCTTCGTCGCGAATGATACGTTTGCGGCGGAAAACCCGCTCGGCTTTTAGCCGCGGCGCGTAGGAGATGAAGCCCTGATTGTCCAAATGTGCCTGCGCGCGGCTTTGCTGGTTGGGTTTGCACTGTAAGAGGTACCAGTCGCTCATTTGATAGCCTCCAGTTCCTTCTGGATCTCTTCAATTTCGGCTTTGAGTGTCTCGTACTCGGCAAGCTTGCGCTTCAGAAAGCGCTTGGTCATGCGCGCCTTACTTTCTATGCCTGCTGGTGTCAGCACGTACAGGTAACGCGATTTCTGGTCGCTTTTGCTGAAGTTGCTGGCCTTGACCAGACCTTTTTCTATCAGGGCCTGCAGGCAGTAATTCACCTTGCCCAGACTCACGCCCATCTGCCGGGCCAGCTCACGCTGGCTGATATCGGGATTGGATTCCAGCTTTTTAAGTATGTGGTAGCGGGCGTCTTCGCTTGGCATGGGGCTCTGCATGTTCTTGTTATCAGCGACTGTTCAACGGATGAACATGCTAAAGCCTGTTACATTTATTTACAATAGCCCGAATGGGTTATTTATCGTCGGATTTGTAGGCGTAGTGGTAATACCCATAACCATAACCATACCCGTAGTACGATGACGCACTGCGCTCAATGGCATTGAGAATGCTGCCTTTCACTACCACCCCGGCCGCTTCCAGTTGCTGCAGAGCGCGCTCAATTTCCTTGGGATTGTTTTCGCGGAAACGGGTGATCATCAGGGTGGCACCCACCTGTTTGCCCACGACCGCGGCATCGGTCACGGCCAGCGCTGGCGGTGTATCGATAATCACCAGATCGTATTCTTCACCCACGTCCTGCAGAAACTGGTTAAAACGCTGACTCATCAGCAACTCGGACGGATTGGGCGGCGCGGTACCCCGGGCCACATAATCCAGACCCTTTTGTTCGGTCTCGCGTATCAGTTGTTCCAGTGTGATATCTCCCACCAGGTAATCACTCAGGCCGTCTTCGCTGTAACCGCCAAAGGAGCGGTGGATATGCCCTTTACGCAGATCGCTGTCTATCAGCAGCACGCGTTGTCCGCCCTGGGCACAAATGGCGGCCAGGTTGGTGGAGATAAAACTTTTACCCACTGCCGGGCTGGGACCGGTCAGCATCAGGCGGTTATTGGCTGCCTCCAGCATGGCAAAGTGCAGGCTGGTGCGCAGGCTGCGCAGTGCCTCAATGGCCAGGTCGCTGGGGTCGATCAATGCGAGTACGCCGTTGTCGTCGTCGTTTTTGCGCTTGTGACGCGGTTTGCCCATTGCTTTGCTGATTCGGTCACCCAGCGTTTTACCCAGCGTATTGCGTAAGCGCTGTTTGGTTTTTTTGTCGCTGAAACGGTCAAATATCTTCAGCTGTCGCTCGGACAGCGGTATGGTGGCATACACCTGCAACCCAAGCGCCTGCAGCTCTTCCACCGAGGTAATACCACGGTGCAGCATATGGCGGATCAGCACCACCATCAGGCCCAGCATCACACCCGCCATCAAGCTGATTACCAGAATCAGGTTGGTGCGCGGGGCAATGGGGTTATTGCCGACCAGTGCACGGTCCAGAATCCGCACGTTGCCCACGGTGCCGGCGCGCGCAATGCGCAGCTCCTGGGTGGCGTTGAGCATCTGCATGTAGATCTGCTGACTGACCTCCACATCGCGGTTCAGACGCAGCACCTGTCGCTGAGTCTCCGGCAGATTATTCACCTGGGCTTCCAGCCGCTGCTGCTCGCCTTGCAATTGACTGCGTTTCTCCAGCAGGGAGCGGTAGCTGGGGTGGCTGGGGGTGAAGCGCTGAGCCAGATCACTTTCCTGTATCTGTAAGCTGTTCAGCTCGGTTTCCAGCTCGACCATTCGCTCCAGCATGGTACGTGTTTCAAAACTCAGATCCACACTGTCCTGATTGGCGCGGTATTCGTTCAGGCGGTTCTCGGCGCTGTTCAGATCGTTCTGAATCATTGGCGTCTGCTGTTCCAGAAACTCCAGCCGGCTTTCAGCTTCGGCTGCCTGCCGGTTGATATTCTGGACCAGATACACATCAGAGATGGCATTGAGTGAGCGCTGCAGTTCTGCGCGGTCCGGGCCAGTCAGGCTGAGTTCCAGTATGCCAGTGTCGCGACCGCGTGAGGCAACACTAAAGCGCCCCTGCAGGTTACGGGTCATCTGGATATCGCTGCGCTTGATCAGCATAAACTCGACATTGGCCGGTGCGTTGATGCGGCTGACCCGCACTTCGACAAAGGGGTTTTCATTGCTGAACAGCTCGCCAACCTGGCCATTGCCAATGAGCTGACCGTTTTGTTGTGTCAGGCGGTAACTGTCTGGCCCGGTGACGGTGAGCGTGAGAGCCTGACCTAGCAGCAGATCTTCCACCCGCAGTTCATCCACGGTGATGTCATCACCGGCCCAGGCGTATTCGCTGCCCTGCGACCAGTCCGGCCGTTCGCTGCCACGACGGACCAGTGCCTCACCTATAAACGGAAAATAGTGCGGCCTGACTACCAGGTCAAGTCGCGCCTGCTGGGCGGCCTGACCCATGATCATGCGTGAACGCAGAATTTCAGTCTGGGTGCTGGAGGCGGTCTGTTCCTGGCCCAGCAGTGCCATGTCCAGTGAGCCAAGATTGTTCTGGCGTTGTTCTACCTGCAGCAGGGCGTCACCGCGGTATTCGGGCGTGGCCAGCCAGGCGTAGGCAGCACCCAGCAGGGTAACCAGGGAGGTAATGATGATGATTAGCCATTTGTTGTCAAGGCAGACGGCCAGCAGGTATCCCAGATCGATTTCATCATCGGCCGTTTGCTGCTGGCTGCTCTGGCTGCGCGAGGGCTGGGCGTTACGTGAAGATGCAGGACTGCTTGTTGTATCTGTCATAGGCTATACATCTTACCCGAATTATATTTTGTTGGCCCACAGGGCAATGCTCTGCGCCATCAGCTTGTGTACGTGTTCAAACACATCCCGGCTTTTTTTGTAGGGGTCGGGAATGTCTTTTTGTTGTCCTTGAGTCTGCTGTTCCAGCCAGTGCCCCAGCAGCAGGGTTTTGCCCATGGCTTCTGGCGTCAATTGGCCCACCTGGCTGCGCTGGCCGTGGCTCATCACCAGCACCAGATCTGCCCACTGTATCATGTCCGTAGTCACCTGCCGTGCCACATGCGCTGACAGGTCCAGCCCGTCTGCTGTGGCAATCTCGATGGCCGTTGGCTCGGCGCCCTGCCCGACCATGGCGGTCAGCCCGGCCGACTGTATCTGCTTGCCGGGCATTTGTTGCCGGAGCATGGCCTCAGCGACCGGACTGCGGCAGATGTTGCCCTGGCACAGGACCAGTATTTTGTTGTATGGGCTCATGTCAGCTTTGTCCCGGGCATGAGAAAAAGGGGACGGAGGATAAAAAGGGGACGGAGGATATTT
>TARA_R110002072_G_scaffold232359_1_pt1 | contig 39919 bp, 43 predicted proteins | sample TARA_R110002072 | Tara Oceans TARA_R110002072 (sample SAMEA4397118) | marine metagenome | biome: Polar Biome; feature: [SRF] surface water layer (ENVO:00010504); material: water (ENVO:00002006), including particulate matter (ENVO:01000060) such as... | depth 5 m
AACTGATGTTGAACCAATTACAATGAAAATGATTTTTACTATTTTTACCTAAAATTATTACCCTTTGAAACATTTATTAATACTCGGATTTTTAGCAATTTCTTCCCTAAGTTTTTCACAAGAAAAATATCCTCAAGACTATTTTAGAGATCCTTTAGATGTGCCTATATTTTTGTCAGGATCTTTTGGTGAACTTAGAAGCAACCACTTTCATGCTGGTTTAGATATTAAAACACAAGGCAAAGAAGGTTTAAAAGTGTATGCAGCTGCAGAGGGTTATGTGTCAAGAATAAAAGTGCAACAATTTGGTTATGGCAAAGCTATTTACATTACACATCCCAATGGTTTTACCACTGTTTACGGACATTTGAGCAAGTTTAACGATGAAATTGATGCAGCTGTGAGAAACATCCAATATGAAAAAGAGAGTTATGAAACTGGTAATCTTTTTTTTAAGGAAAATGAATTCCCCGTAAAAAAAGGTGATGTTATTGCTTTTTCTGGAGATACAGGAGGTTCAGGTGGCCCTCATTTACATTTTGAAATTAGAAATACAATCACAGAAAATATTATAAATCCCTTACTATTTGGCATCAAAGTAAAAGATACAAAAAAACCTACCTTTCAAGGACTAAAAGTATATGCTTTAAATTCGGATACTCGAATAAATCAACAAAACAAAAATTTTCAAATTCCTATAAAGAAGATAAGCGAAGGCAATTATATTGCAGATAAAACTTCAGCAAGTGGACTTATTGGCTTTAGCGTAAGTGCTTTTGATCAATTTAATGGTGTGCCCAATAAAAACGGAATTTATAGTTTAGAAATGCTGGTAAATGGCAAACGTGTTTATTATCATGATGTAGAAATATTTTCTTTTGCTCAAAGTAAATTTTTGAATTTACATATTGATTATGAGCATTATAAAACATATAAAAAGCGATATCAGAAAACACACAAAGAAATTGCCAACAAATTATCCATCTATAAAGATTTGATAAATAATGGTAAAATTGACATTCAAAAAAACATGAATTATGCTATAGAAATTATCGCAAAAGATTTTGAAGGCAATTCTAGTTCTTTAAAATTTTCTGTTGTAGGCAAAGAAAGTAATGCTCTTTTTTCTGAAATTAAGGACACTACTAATTATAAAATAGTTGCCAAGAAATTTCATAAATTTAGTCAAGAGAATGTAACGATTGCTTTTCCTAAAAACACGTTTTATGAAGATGTGTATTTAGATTTTAAGATTGATAAAAAAATAGCTAAAATACATACACCAACAATTCCACTCGATAAAAGCTTTACACTTACTTTTAATGTTTCTGAGTATTCTGAGGATGAAAAAGAACAACTTTATATTGCAAATTTAGAGAACCCAAAATACCCAAGATATCAATATACAAGAAAAAAAGATAGTACTTTTTACACCACATCTAAAACTTTAGGTAACTACACTCTACTAAATGATAATCAAAGACCTAAAATAAATATTTTGCACTTTAAAAACGATCAGTGGATATCGAATTTTGAAACGATACAAGTAAAAATAAGCGATGTTGGTTCTGGTATTAAAGATTGGAAAGCAACCATAAATGATGAATGGATTTTAATGCAATACAATCATAAAAAAGGAATATTAACCTATAATTTTAGCGATAAAAAATTGGTTGGTAGCAAACATATCTTTAATCTTGTAGTATCAGACAATGTTGGGAATACGAATACAATTTCTACAACGTTCTTTAAGAAACAAATAAACTAATTTTTGTGAAAAAAATATTCTTATTCTTACTATTACTTCCTAGCTTTTTATTGGCTCAGAAAACAACCATCTTAAAAGGTACTGTAAAAAACAGCCAAAAAGAAGGTATAGAAGAAGTTTCTATAAAGTTTGGAAATACAGGAACGTCAACCGATATTGATGGAAATTACTCTATTAGAATTCCTTTAGACCAAGAAATAACCATTGTTTTTAGCCATGTTTCTTATAAAACTTTTACAGAAAAAATAACAGCAACCAATAGAACTGTAATTCGCTTCTCACCTACTTTACTTTTAAAAACAGAAAAATTAGAGGAAGTTATTGTAAAAGATAGCAGAAAAGAAGCTGCAGGTCTTGTAAGTATTGATGTTAAAAAAGCACAAAATATTGTGGGACCCAATGCTGGTGTTGAGAATGTTTTAATGACGTTACCAGGTGTAAATAATAACAACGGATTAAGTACACAATACAATGTTAGAGGTGGTAATTTTGATGAAAACTTGGTATATGTAAACGGAATTGAAGTTTATAGACCTTTTTTAATACGATCTGGTCAGCAAGAAGGTTTGAGTTTTATCAATACAAATATGGTAAGAAATATCGATTTTTCTGCTGGAGGTTTTCAAGCAAAATATGGTGATAAATTATCATCAGTTTTAGATATCACTTATAGAAAACCAACAGAAACTGCTACATCTGTAGATGCAAGTTTATTAGGCGCAAGTGTAACTTTTGAAGGAAATTTTTTAAATGATAAATTAAGTACAATCACTGGAGTTCGTTATAGAGACAACAGTCTGTTTGTAAATAGTAAACAAATTGAAACAAATTTTAGACCGAGATTTACAGATGTACAAACCTATTTATCTTATGAATTTTCAGAAAAATTCGAATTAAATTTTCTAGGAAATTTTTCTCTTAACAATTATAATTATCAACCTATATCTAGAAGAACACGTTTTGGAACAGTTGCAAATCCTTTAGAATTGGTGGTTTTTTATACTGGTGAAGAACAAAATAATTACTTAACACTTTTTGGTGCTTTATCTGCAGATTATAAAGTAAATGAAAATTTCACTTTAACTGGAACAACTTCAAGATACAACACTCAAGAAGAAGAACATTTTGACATTGCTGCACAATATAATTTAGGGGAAGTTGATGCCAATATTGGTTCAGAAAATTTTGGAGAAGTTGAGTTTTCACAAGGAATTGGCTCTCAATTAAATCATGCACGTAATGATTTGGATGCTTTAATTACCAACGTACAAATTAGAGGAACCATTCAACAAGAAGATATTCAGTGGAATTTTGGTGTAAAATATCAAAAGGAAGATATAAAAGATAGAATAAGAGAATGGGAAGTAATTGACTCTTTAGGTTTTGCGATTAGACCTCCATTTAGCCCATCTAATAACCAACCTTATGAAGCTTTTGAAGGTGAATTAACACCTTTTCAATCCATTAGAAAAGATAATAATGTTGCTATCAATAGAGTTTCTGGTTTTGTTCAGTTTAATAAACGTGCAGTTTGGAACGATCATGATATTTGGTATAATGTAGGTGTTAGAGCTCATAATTGGTCAGTTACAGGAAATGAAATTGCCTCAAAAAATCAAATTATAGTAAGTCCAAGAGGTCAATTTGCTATCAAACCAAATTGGGAAAAAGACATGTTGTTTCGTGTTTCTGGTGGGTTTTATTCACAACCTCCTTCTTATAGAGAATTACGAGATTTTGATGGAAACGTAAATGTGGATGTAAAAGCTCAAAAATCGATTCATTTTGTATCTGGAATGGATTATAGTTTTATAATGTGGGAAAGACCATTTAAACTGACTACAGAAGTATATTACAAAGATTTATCGGATGTAAATTCTTATACGATTGATAATGTTAGAATCAGGTACAGAGCAGATAATGTTACAGAAGCATATGCTTATGGATTAGATTTGCGTTTGAATGGCGAGTTTGTTCCTGGTAGTGAAAGCTGGGTAAGTATTGGTTATTTAAAAACGGAAGAAAACATTAATGACAGAGGTTATATTGCAAGACCTTCTGACCAACGTATAAAATTCGGAATTCTATTTCAAGATTATGTCCCAAATTTACCAGATTTAAAAGCCTATTTAAATTTAGTGTATAATTCTGGAGTTCCTGGAGGTGCACCTGCATATTCAGATCCTTATAATTTTCAAAATCGTTTGCGAGATTATAGACGTGCAGATTTAGGTGTTTCTTATATTTTTGCTGATGCTAACAAACAATTTTCCTCTGGTTGGTTATCTCAATTTAAAGAGCTTTCTGCAGGTTTAGAATTGTTTAATATGTTTGATATTCAAAATGCAATAACCAATACTTGGGTTAGAGATGTATATTCTAAAACACAATTTGGAATTCCCAATTTTATGACAGGTAGAGTTTTAAACTTTAAAGTAGCTATGAAGTTTTAGCTTTAAATGAACTATTTTTTTTGATTCAAATGAAAAATAGCTAGAGTATTTAAAGTAAAATTTAGTTCTGTATAATAAATCAGCATAACTTAAAGCTTTATTTCTCTCAAAGAACTTTATGATCATCAAGCATTACACCAAATTCTTTTTTGTAAATTCGAATTACAACCAAGAATAAACTGATTAGAAGTGGTCCAAAAATCAACCCAATAAAACCAAATAAAGGCACACCAACAATAACACCTATTAACGTAATTAAAGGATGCACATTGTCTAATTTCTTTAAAACATACAGCCTAATTATATTATCTGTAGATCCTACAACTACAATTCCGTAAATTAAAATTCCCCAAGCAGAAAAAGCATCACCATTAGATAATGTTAGTATAAACACTGGTAAAATTCCTATAAAAGTCCCAATAAATGGAATCATAGAACCTACTGTAACAATAATGAACCAGAAAAACGGATCTTCTACATTAAAAATTAAAAATCCAATCAATGCAATTATTCCTTGTGCAATAGCAACTAAAGGAATACCAATTGCGTTAGAGCGAACTATGGCTTGTGATTCTTGACCAATTGTTTTTAAGTTTTTTTCGCTAATAGGAATGTAATCATACAAAGACTCTTTTAGTTGTTTTCTGTTGGTTAACATATAATACAGCATAAAATACATTAATCCAATACCAATAAATATATTAAAAGTGCTTCCAGCAAAGTTTTCTAAATTATCTGCAATCCAAGTAGAAATTTCTTCGACGTTTATTCGTGAACTTAAATCGTACCCAAATTTGTTTTCAAAATCGCTCATGTGTCCTTTTAAGGCTTTTGCAACTTCTTTTGAATTGTCTACAGCTTCGCCAATTTTGTTACCCAACATTATAATAACTCCTGTAACTGGTAATAAAATACATACAAAAGAAATGAACATTAAAAATAACGCAGCTAAATCTGAATTCCATTTTCTCTTTACTAAAAAAACCATTGGCTTTCTTAATAAAACATAAATTGTAATGGCACCTAAAACTCCAGATAAATAAGGGATTAATTCTGTAAAAATTAATAAAGCAAAAATTACAATTAGTAGCAAAACAAATACTTGTCTTATTGTTTTTGGTGGAATTACATTTTTCATCATGTCAATTATTTTGATGCAAGATATTATTAAATCATTTTAAAAAATAATACAATCAAATTTATTATTAATGCAATTACCAAACTAAAGTGATGATAATCTTACTCTCTATTCACTAAATCCATAGAAAAAGCAGGCGTACAAACAGCAATATATTCACACTCTTCATCAAAAGGATTTGAATATTGAACACGTGTATTTTTTTCGATTTTGATAGATTGACCAGCTTCTAAAACAATCAATTCATCTTCAATAATAAATTGCTTTTTACCTCTAATAATATAAGTATATTCTTCGAATTGAGGAGTTTGAAAAGGCTCTTTCCATTTTGGAGGAGCAATCATGTGAGCAATACTAATACCTGATTGTTGGTTTGTAGCATTTCCAAAATGCTCTTCAATTAATTTACCATCAGTAGTTGGTACTACAAATGGCGCTTTTTGAATAGTATATTTTTTCATAATTATAATTAACAAAAAGTTAGATAAACATTAGTAACATCTACCTCAACTATAGAAAGGCTTTCATATTCTCTTTCCACAAAATAATAAATATCTGCTGAATTTACATCTAAATTCAACAACAGTTCTTTAGATAAATTCGCTAATTTTTTATTAGATTTATTTACAGAAGCAATCGCTAAACGTAATGTATTTAAATGTGAGTTATCATTTAAAAGGCAACCAATAATTCCAATATTTTCTGGTTCTACAGCAACACATTGTAAAAGAATTTCTCTCTCCTCTTCAGTTATTTTAATGTCATTATCTAAATAATATTGAAAAATAACTCTTCTTTCAAATTCAGAATTTGGCCTTAAAATAGTTTCTTTATGAGTTGAAATAGCTCTTTTCACAAAATCTTTTAATTAAACCAAACCACAAAAGATTTTATTTTTGCTAAATCTGGTATTTGAGCCAAAGATACTTTCTGAGTTCTAAAATCTCTTAAACCTAATTCCTCTTTATCAATAGTCATAGTTGCATTTAACTCATCTACAAACAAGGTTACAGATTGTAAGGTAGATTCTGGTCTTAAACTGTTTGTTGCATTTATTTCAGAAAAGTTAGATTTTAAGTTGATGCCCGCTTTTGTTTTAAAACGCTCATCATGAATTTCTATACTTTTAATTGTTGATGTAGAATCTAATTGTTCTTTTGGTACAATTGTTAACAAATGCTTCCCTCCTTTTTCATAGATTAAATACTTGTCATCATCTTGAAAATAATTATCTCCTAAAGCACCTTCACTTAATTGAGTTACAATGGAATCGTTTTCAAAAATATTACCTAATTCTTTCACTGTAGTTTCTGTAGTAATTAGACCAACTTTACCTTTTTCAACTATAAATTGATCATTATTTGTACAACTCATTATTAAAAGTGATGCTACAATTAGCGATAGGAAATTTCTTTTTATCATTTTAGTTTAGTTTTTATAAAATATAAAACGTTCGTTTTTTGAATTTGTTATTTTAATACTTTTTTTAAAATACCAAAAGCGGCTCTTATAAAAGTTGCGCTTGTTAATACTTTAACTATTGGGTTCATTCTAGTACTTGTTCTTCTTGAACTTCTAGAAGAAGTTCTTCTTTCTTTTACTCTTTCTTTTGCTAATTTTTCTCGTTCTTTCTCTTCTTCTGCATCTTTAATTGCTTTTTGCTCTGCTAAATTTACTTTTTCAATTTTACTATTTAGCATTTCATATGCACTTTCTCTATCAATATTTTTATTGTATTTTGATGCTAATTTAGAGTTGTTAACAACAGCATTTAATTCTTGTTCAGATAAAATATCCATTCTACTCATTGGAGCCCTTAGCATAGTTCTTGCTAAAGGAGTTGGAATTCCTTTTTCATTTAAAACTGATACAAATGCCTCTCCAATTCCTAATTGTGTTAACACTTCTTTAGTGTCATAATATTCTGAGTCTGGGTAGTTTTCTGCTGCTAATTTAATTGCTTTTCTATCTTTTGCTGTAAAAGCTCTTAAAGCATGTTGTACTTTTAAACCCAATTGTGCTAAAATATCTTCTGGCACATCTTTTGGATTTTGAGTAACGAAATACAAACCAATTCCTTTTGAACGAATTAATTTTACAATACTTTCTATCTGATTTAATAATGCTTTGGATGCTTCTTCAAAAACCAAATGTGCTTCATCTATAAAAATGATTAATTCAGGTCTTCCAGAATCTCCTTGTTCAGGAAACGTTTCATAAACCTCTGCCAATAATTGCAACATAAATGTAGAAAACAATTTTGGTTTGTCTTGAATATCAGTTAAACGTAAAACAGAAATTATACCTCTTCCATTTTCATCGATTCTAGTTAAATCTTCTACTTCAAAAGATTTTTCACCAAAAAACAAATCTCCTCCTTGTTGTTCTATTTCAACAATTTTACGCAAAATAGCACCTGTAGATGAAGATGAAATTCGCCCATATTCTGCTTGAATTTCTTCTTTACCTTCATTAGTAACAAACTGTAAAACTTTTTTGAAATCTTTAATATCTAAAAGTGGATATTGATTATCATCACAATATTTAAAAATGATGGCTAAAATACCAGATTGTGTTTCTGTTAAATCTAAAATTCTTGATAATAAAACTGGGCCAAATTCGGAAACTGTGGCACGCATTTTTACCCCTTTTTGTTCAGAGATTGATAAAACTTCAATTGGAAAACTTTTTGCTTCGAATGGAAAACCAATTTTTGCATGACGTTCATCAATTTTTGCGTGTCCAGGACTTGCTTTAGCCAAACCAGACAAATCTCCTTTAATGTCCATTAACAAAACAGGAATTCCTTTTTCTGATAAATTTTCCGCTAAAACCTGTAGTGTTTTTGTTTTTCCTGTTCCTGTTGCTCCAGCAATTAAACCATGTCTGTTTAAAGTTTTCAATGGAACTTTTACAATAGCATTTGTAATGGTTTCTTCACCCAACATGGCTGCACCTAACTCTATAAAATCGCCTTTGGTTTTGTAACCATCATTTATATATTCAAAAAACTCCTCTTTTTGGCTCATCAATTAAAATTTTGATAAAAATAATCAAAGTTTAATGGTTAGGAAATTTTTTGCGGGTTTTGTTAGAAAATGTTTTTATAAAACACTTATTTAACTCTATCTGGCCAAATATTAGGTAATTCTCCACTAAAGCCTATTTCTGGCAAATCATTAATTTGTTTCATTTCTGATGTAGATAACTCAAAGTCGAATAAGCTAATATTTTCTTCTATCCTTTTAGGAGATGTTGATTTTGGAATAACAATTACGTTGTGTTGAATAATCCACCTTAAACAAATTTGAGAAACAGATTTTTGATGTTTTTTTGCAATTGCTTTTAAAATTTTATTTGAAAACACTTTTCCTCTTGCTAATGGAGACCAAGACTCAACAACAATGTTTTTACTTTTACAAAATTGCACTAATTCTTGTTGCCAATAACCTGGGTGAAACTCTATTTGATTAATTGACGGAATTACTTTTGCTGTTTTTAATAATGCTTCTAAATGTTCTTGAAAAAAATTACTTACACCAATGGATTTAATTTTACCTTCTGCTTGTAATTCTTCCATTGCTCTCCAAGTATCTGCATTGGTCTTTTGCCAGTTTTTATAATTTTTGGCATTTGCAGGCCAATGGATTAAATATAAATCTATATAATCTAGTTGTAGTTTTTTTAAAGATGCTTCAAATTCCTTTTTTGTAGATTCATAACCTAAATTCTCTCGCCATTTTTTTGTGGTTACAAAAACATCTTCTCTTGCAACACCACTTGCTTTTATTCCTTTACCCACAGCTTCTTCATTACCATAAATAGATGCTGTGTCTATTAAAGAGTATCCTTTAGACAATGCAATTTTTACAGCATCAATACCTTCTTGCTCTAAAGATTTATAGGTTCCAAAACCAATAATTGGAATTTTAGTAGCATCATTTAAAATTAATTCCTCCATTATGTATTGTATAAAATATAATCTAAATTAAAGACAATTAGCTGAAATAAAAAGAGATTTCTCCATAAAATCGAAATAACATCCGTTTACATTTTAAAACTTTAAACTGCAACTGCTTACATAATTTTAATCAATCCAATTTTTAAAATCTTTTACACGTTCTCTACTCACAATAATTTCTTGTTCGTTATAAGAGTGTAAAATCAACTTTAAGCGAGAATTAGAATACGTAATAATATCTTTTATGGCATTTTTATGAATGATAAAAGTTCGGTTTACTCTAAAAAAATGCGCTGGATTTACATCATTTTCTAAACTTGTTAAAGAATGATTGATACTATAATTTACGGAATCAGTGTTTAAATATGTAGCATTTTCAAAACTATAAAAACAACAAATGTCATCGACTTTAATAATTTTTATTTTCTTCCCTACTTTTACTGTAAAAGATTCTTTGTAATTCTCTGTTTTATAATTACTGATTAGTTTTTTGAATTGTTCAAAATCAGTTTCTTTTTGTTGCAACTTTTGAGCTTTAAAAATGGCTTCTTCCAATTTTTCTTTGTTGATGGGTTTTAACAAATAAGAAACACTATTATAATCAAACGCTTTAATACTATAATTGCTAAAAGCTGTTGTAAAAATTATTTTTGATGAAATTCTCACCTCTTTAAATATCTCGAAACACAAACCATCTGAAAGCTGCACATCCAAAAATATAAGGTTGGGATGGGTGTTTTTTTGAAACCATAAAATTGAAGATTTTACAGAGTTTAAAGTTGCCACAATTTCAATATTAAAATCTTGCAACAAACGCTCTAATCTTCTTGCTGATGGCAATTCGTCTTCTATAATTATAGCTTTCATTATATAGTTTCTAAAATTGGCAACTGAATTTTATACATTTCTGTTGTACTTTCTATAACAACTATTTCATCTGTGAAAAAAGCAATTCTTTTTCGGATATTTTCAATTCCTTTTTTAGAACTTTCCTCAGTTATAAACTTCGGAATTTTATTATTCTCTACAACTAAATAACTTTCTTTGGATGTTATATTTATACTCACAATATTATCTTCATTAATTGTATTATGTTTTACAACGTTTTCTAAAACTTGTTGCAAAATAGTTGAAACTATATATTTTTCTGCGGTTTTTTCATCAATATTAATTGTATAATTTAAACCGATTTCAAACCGATCCTTTAAAAGTGCTAAATAACATTTAGCAAAATTAATTTCATCGTTTACTAAAACTACATCTTGTTTTTCTTGCTTTAAAAAATAGCGATAAATATTCGATAAATTCTCTGAAAACTGAACCGCTTTTTTAGGATTTTCTTCTATCAAGCTTGTTAAAACATTAATATTATTAAACAAAAAATGTGGACTTATTTGGTTTTTTAATTGTTGATAATTTAATTGAGATTCTAAAGATTGTTGTGTTAGAAAGGTTTTTTCTTGTTTGTTGATTTCTAATAAATAACTTATTTGTACACATAAAATAATCATAAAGGCAAAAGGAACTCTCACAATTAGATGTGTCAAAAAATTCTGAATGTTCATTGCACCATTTAATCCACTATACATAATAAAACAACTAATTAAAAAAATAACAAAAACACAAACATAATAAGCAACTATGATGAATTTTCTATTTTCAAAACTCTTATAAACATAGTTAAACAAAAAGATTGATATAAAATATAATACTATTGCAGGCAAAAGTAAAATACTAAAAAAGAAACGAACATTATCTATAAAACTACTCGAGAAACTAAAACCAAAGATTATACTATAAGCTATAATTATAGATAAAGTAAAAATAAATGCTTTTAGAAATGGATATTTTAACCTATCAGTTGGTTTAATTTGATTTGACTTTTCAAAAAAACCATACAAATATGTTAATATGCTAACAAAAACTGCAAATATAGAAAGGTTGTTTATACTGTGATTTAAAATTTTTCCTTTAAAAAAAAGATAATCAAATAGTATAAAATCAAAAAAATGAATTAATATAAAAGTGATAATTGCAGATATTGGTATACCTAATGGAACTATAATTTTTATTTTAGAAATATATAAACCACAAAAGGAAGCAATAAAAAAAGAAATGAAAATAACTGAAATACCATCAAAAATATCTTCATTTAAGAATTCATTTGTTATGCACAAAATGATAACAATTGAAATTAAAAATAAACTAATCCAAAAAGATTTTTTTAAAACTTTTACAAACATATTTTCAGTAATTAGTTCTTTGAAAATAATTGAGAAAGCTTGTTGTTTAGCTCCTCTCCTCTTAGGTTTCGACCAATAACTATTCCTTTTTTATCAATTAAATAATTATCTGGTATTCCACTGATTCCATAAATCATAAAAGCTTTATTGTTTTTACTTAAATCTGAAACATGTATCCAAGGAAGTTTATCTTCTTTTATTGCTTTTAACCAACTTTCCTTTTTTATATCTTCAGAAACTGCAAATATTTCAAACCCTTTATCTTTAAATCTATTGTAGGTTTTGACTAAATTAGGATTTTCTTGCCTACAAGGACCACAATTAGATGCCCAAAATTCTAAAAGGATATAATTTGCTTTTACATCAGATAGTTTTCTTTTTTCAATATTATCATCTAACATTTCAAAATCAATAAATTTATCTCCTAACTTTAACTCACCTTTATTTAAATTTAAAAACTTAGCAATAGATTTACCGTAAACTGAATTTTTATTTTCCTTCGAAAATGCAAAATATAGTCTTTCTATATCTTTTTTATTGAAAGTAGTTTTATAAATTGACAATGTATTTGCACTTATAATACTATTAGGATTATCTTCAATAAATTGTTTTTCTCGCGTTAAACGTTCATCTCTATTTGTTGATTTTAAACTCTGTCTTAATTGATTATTTAATTTATTAATATTACCAGTCACTATGGCCTCTTTGAAGTTGGAATTTGATGCATCAAAAACTAACTTTTCATCTTCTAGCCAAAAGAAAGAATAATTTTTATAATCTTTAGATTGTAAAATTACACGAATAGGAAAGCTATCAATTTTACTTTCCAATTTAAAAAAATTACTTTCTACTTTAACTGAATCAATTAAAAAATCTCTGTTTAATTCTTTTAAATAAAACCAAGTTCCATCTTTAATATTATTGGTTTTACCTGCAATTAAAAAAGATTTTTCTTGAGAATAACAAGAAAAAATTGTCAGCAAGCTTAATGTGATAAGTTTAATAAAATATTTCATAATTTCTAATTTTCATCAAAAATGAACCTTATCATTATCAATAAAAAAAGAAATATAGTGAATTGTTATTTTATAATAGTGAATTGTGATTTTTTATCTAATGAAATAGAAAATAGACTTCGACAAGCTCAGCCTGGCATTGTTAATTTTAATTGAATTATAAGATTTATTACAAAAGTCTTCGATTTCAATTTTAAAAAAATCAATAAAAGTCTTTTTGAAAAAGTTTTGAAGAGAAGAGTTTTCCCCTTTAGGGAATTAAAGGGACTTTTAACCAATCCAATTCTTAAAATCTTTTACACGTTCTCTACTTACAATAATTTCTTGTTCGTTATAAGAATGTAAAATCAATTTTAAGCGAGAATTAGAGTAAGCAATTATGTCTTTTATAGCATTTATTTGCACAATAAAAGTTCGGTTTACTCTAAAAAAATGTTCTGGATCTAGTTGTTCTTGCCAATATTCTAAAGAGTTGTCTAATAAGTAATTTCGGTTTTCTTGGTTGTGAATATATGTTGATTTATTTTCACTATAAAAACATTCTACTTCATCTATATTGATGATTTTTATATGCTGACCGACTTTAATCGTTAAGCGTTTTTTAAACTTTCTATCAACAGGATTTATCAATAATTTTCGAATTTCATCTAAATTCACCTGAACATCAGATTGTTTTGGATAATTTACTTTGAATTTATTTACGGCAACTTCTAACTCATCATCATCTAAAGGTTTTAACAAATAATCAATACTATTTAGTTTGAAGGCTTTTAGAGCATATTCATCATAAGCAGTAGTAAAAATTATGGCAGATTTTACCTCAATCTCTTCAAAAATCTCAAAAGACAAACCATCAGAAAGCTGAATATCTAAAAATATCAAATCTGGATGTTCGTTATTTTGTAACCAATTTAAAGACTCTTCTACTGAGTGTAACATTTGTTCCACATCAATATTTAAAGCTGCCAACATTCTATGTAATCTTCTTGCTGCTGGTTTTTCGTCTTCTATAATTAGTACTTTCATATTTATTTAATATTTAGTTTTTTAGCATTTTTATTTATAATTTTTGATCCTAAAAAAGCGGTTAAAAAAGTAGCAATCATAACAGCCCACCAAAATTCTTCCATATTATTTACAAATCGAGTACCAACTTCAGACCAAAAGGCACAATACAAGCCAACTACAGACCAACTCATAAAATAATAATGGCTAGCTAACCAATTTTTGTGTTTCTTTAAAACAGCATACATTCCTCCTAAAATTGTTATGAAACTAACAATTGCAAAAAAATGGAAAATACTAAATCCATTAAAATTAGATATAAAAAAAGATGTGATATTCATTAATAACATATTCGATACATACATATATCCTATTATTTTATGAAACTTAGTTCCTTTGGTATTAAAAACTACTACCAAACCAGTAATCATAGAAATTACAGCACAAGCTAAGTGAATATAACCAATTGTAGAAAACATCTTTTTATTTTTATCATTTTAACGAACTTCTTTACTCTTTCATAAATTCTTTAATCTTTTTTTCTTCCCAATCCTTGGTAAATCTATTGGTTAGTCCAAATGTTTTTACAGCATCTGCTAACAAGAAAATTCCCCAAATAAACCAAATTGGAATATGAGTAAAACCATCATCATTAAATTGATTGCTAATTACAAAATCACCAAAAATTTTAAAGGAGAATTTCCAAACAAAAGCTAAAAATAAATTTACAAGAACATAAGCCACTACATGTTTATAGAACTCTTTTAGATCCTTAACTCTTTGCTTCGCTTTTAATAAATTTTCATCTAGTGAGTTTTTCATCTTTTTAAAATTTACTTTTTTGTTGATCTTCTTTATCTAACAATTCTTTAATTTTCTTTTCTTCCCAGTCTTTGCTTAAACCTAAAGAATTAAACCCAAAAACGCCCATAAAGTGAAAAAACATTCCTATTCCCCAAAAAAGCCAAGTAGAATAGACTCCAAAATTAGTAATTGCATCATAAAAACCATAGCCACTTTGCATTAAACCAAATACAATAATGCCACTTAAAAAAATATTTACTAAAACATACACAATTAAATGAACATAAAAACCCTTTATGGCTTTCACCCTCTTTTTAGCTTTCATATAATTGTGTTCTTGTATATAATTCTGTTCCATCTTTTTATTTTTCTTTGTTCATAAATTCTTTAATCTTATGCTCTTCCCATTTTTTTCCAAAACCTAATAAATTGAATCCGAAAACTCTAAGCCAATGAATAAAAAGCCCTGTTCCCCAACCAATAAGAGAAAACCAAAACCAATGAAAATGAGGTTCGTATTTTAAGTTGATAAAAACAAGGATAGAAATTACCACACAATAAATGGTTAAATGTGTGTAAAACCCTTTTATGTCTTTTACTCTTTTTTGAGCTTTTAAGTATTGTTGTTCCTTTTTAAATGCTGACTTCATGTTATCTTCTATTACTTTACTCATTCATGTATTCTTTAATCTTTTTGTCTTCCCAGTTTTTTCCAAGTCCTAATAAACCAAAGCCGAAAATACCTAACCAATGAAAAAACAAACCCATTCCCCAGCCAAAAACAGAAAACCAAAACCAATGAAAATGAGGAACAAATTCTAGGTTAATAAAAATAATTATAGGGATTATGAAACAATAAATTGTTAAATGAATATAAAACCCTTTTATGTCTTTTACTCTTTTTTGAGCTTTATAATAACGTTGCTGATTTGTAAATTCTATGTCCATATTATCCTCTATTATCTTGCTGATTCATGTATTCCTTAATCTTTCTTTCTTCCCAATTATTGCTAAAAAACATGCCTAATCCAAAAACATTTAAAGCTTTAAAGACAATTCCTATTCCCCAAAAAAACCAAATTTGATAATTCCAAATATTTAAAAAAGCTTCATTAAACGTATCTCCATCATTCATATCACCCACAATAAAAACAGCTGTTAAAAACGTGTTTACAATAATATATACTGCTAAATGTTTATAAAATTTAGTTATTTTCTCCACTCTTTTTCGAGCTAAAATATATTTCTGTTCTTGTGTAAATTGCTTTTCCATTATCGTACTCTTTTTTGTTGATTCTCTTTTTCCATCAATTCATTTATTTTTCTTTCCTCCCAATTTTTGCCAAGAAAAATATTGTAATTATTTACTTCTAAAAAGTGAAAAGTTAATCCTAATCCCCAACCAAATAAAGGAAACCAAAACCAGTAAAATCCCGGTGAAAATCTTATATTGATAAATATTAAAAAAGGAATTACTAAGCAATAAGAAGCCAAATTCTGATAAAATTCTTTAAGTTTTTCAACTTTTTCTACTGCTTTTACATACTTGTTATTTTCTAAATTATCTGAATACATAATGTCGTTCATTTTATATAAGAGAGGTAAACTCACCTTAAAAGTTTTGTTATTATTTTCTATTTTCACTCCTTTTTGAGTGATGAGCCCATATCTATCAGCAATATTCTGCAAACCTACTTTGGTGCTTTTGCCAATAGCTTCTTTTGGGTTGATGTTATTTTCAATAATTAAATAATTATCTTCTTGATAAATAGTAATTGATAATGGTTTAGAGGGCGAAACCACATTGTGTTTTACTGCATTCTCTAATAATAATTGTAAAGAAAGTGGTACAATTTTTAAATCGCTATCACTAATTTCATCTGGAATATGAAACTGCACAGCATCTTCAAAACGCATTCCTAATAGTTGCATATAGGTTTTGGCGAATTTCAATTCCTCTGAAACTGGCACTAAATCTTTATTTCTTTGTTCTAAAACATATCTATAAACTTTAGATAATTTTGTGGTAAATTTTTCTGCTTGCGCAGGATTTTCTCCAATTAAACTTGTTAAAACATTTAAGCTGTTAAACAAAAAATGCGGATCTAGTTGATTTTTTAAAGACTCAAATTTGGCAGTTTCTGTTTTTGCAACAATTTCTTGTTTTGTGCTTTCTTGTTTTACTGATTTTTTCCACTCAATCATAAAACTTCTTGCATGTAAAAATGCAGAGATTCCAAAAGAAAGAATGATATAAAAAATGTGCTGCCAAACATAAGAGCCTCTAAAAAAATGATCAGGATTATTACCAGAAATAACAATAAAATTCACATAATTTATCAATAAAACAACAGGAACAGTATATATAATTGTAGCAATGATTCCTGCCCAAATTCTACTATTGGTATTCTCAACCCAATCCCATTTTGTAGTTAAAAAATCATTTAGAATACCTTGAGCAAAACCCAAACCGAAAGAATACATAGCAGAAATCAAAACACAATAACTTATTGCTTTTATAGAAAAGTCTTGATTCACTAAAGTAAAGACCAATGCAAATATTAGAGTTATTTTAAGGCTAACAATAAAACTTTCTTTATAATTACTTTTTGATATTCTGCTATTAGAACTCATATTCTATATATTTTTTTTCTAAAATTTAATATCTAAAGATACATTTTTATCAGCAACTACAAACTTTGCTTTTTCAAAATTTGGTGGTCCTAAAGTCATGTCGTTGTTAGAAGATCCATAATCTTCTAGAGGCATTCCATTTGCTGTAAAATCCATTTTATCATTATTATTTTTATCATGGAAACATACAATTGCATATTCTCCTGCTGGAACATTTTTAAAAGTTACTGTACTTTTTCCGTTGATAATTTTAGCATTTTTAGATTGTATGCCCATTTTTAAAAATGACGTTTTATTATGCAAAGCAAAACCTATTTTACCAGAATCTGAAGTTGCATTAACAACAGTTACTGTAATTGTATTGTTTTGAGCTGTTATTAATGCCGAAACAAATAAAGCTACTGTTACTAAAAGTGTTACAAGAAATTTCATAATGTTAAGTTTTAATGATTAATTATGATACAAAGATGTAACTGAAACTTAGTATTTAAAAGTAAAGAATACCCAACTGTATTTTTTTTAGGATGAATTGTAGATTTTAAATTTTTAGTTTAAAAACAAGATTTAAAAATTGAATAATTCTTAGTAAATACGGTCTTAAAAAAAGGAATATTTTTGAAACTATACAAATTACTTAAATAATCATAAAAATTTCAAAAAAGACATAGATAATTGCTAATCTTTAAAAAAAATAAATACATTTGTTTCACAAAAAAGATATAAAATTGTTTAAAACAACTTTCATAAATGCATTAACTGTTTCTACTTTAACAAGTAAAACTTTTATTTTGCGTCGCTTTTTTTCTCCTCGCCCTTTGGGTGTATAGTCTCTATGGAATTAGGTGAGTCCAATTCTTCTGTTAAAAAAACATCAACAAAACATTTTTCAACTAAAAATTCAATACAATGGAAATTGTAATTGCTAATACAACTCATATAAAATACGCAGAAATTATTTGCGAAACCATTGCTGAAGCTGCACTTGTTAGAGGTACAGGAATTGCAAAAAGACAACCAGAATACATAGCCACCAAAATGGAAAATGGCAATGCTGTTATTGCTTTAGATGGCGATAAATTTGCTGGCTTTTGCTACATAGAAAAATGGGGACATGGAAAATTTGTGGCCAACTCAGGTTTAATTGTTCATCCAGATTACAGAAATATTGGATTGGCAAAAAACATCAAAGAAGTAATTTTTAAACACTCTAGAACTAAGTTTCCAGATGCAAAAGTTTTTAGTATAACAACTGGTTTAGCTGTTATGAAACTAAATAGCGATCTGGGGTACAAACCTGTAACTTTTTCTGAACTTACAGACGACCCAACTTTTTGGGATGGTTGCCAAACTTGTAGAAACTATGATATTTTAACAAGAACAAATAGAAAAATGTGTTTATGTACAGGCATGTTATACGATCCTAACAATAATAATAAGTTGGCTTCTAAAGAAGTAAAAGAAAGTGTTTTTAAAAAATTAAAAAATATGAAACAGAATTTGTTTCTAAAAAATGAAAAAAAATGAAAAAATTAGTAATTGCTTATAGTGGTGGTTTAGATACATCTTATTGTGCTGTAAGTTTATCAAAAGAATATGATGTACATGCAGTAAGCGTAAATACTGGTGGTTTTACATCCGAAGAAATAAAAAACATTGAAAGTAACGCTTATAAAATGGGCGTTTCAACCTATAAAAATATTGATGCTGTTGCTACTTTTTACACTAAAGTTGTAAAATATTTAATTTTTGGAAATGTTTTAAAAAACAATTCCTATCCACTTTCTGTAAGCGCAGAAAGAATTATTCAAGCCATCGAAATTATTGAATATGCAAAAAGTATTGATGCAGAATATATTGCTCATGGAAGTACTGGAGCAGGAAATGATCAAGTTCGTTTTGATATGATTTTCCAAACATTGGCGCCAAATATTAAAATTATCACGCCAATTAGAGATGGTAAATTAACAAGACAAGAAGAAATAGATTATTTAAAAGCTGAAGGTATTGATATGCCTTGGGAAAAATCTAAATACTCTGTAAATAAAGGTTTATGGGGAACAAGTGTTGGTGGTGTTGAAACCTTAACATCAGCAAATGCTTTACCAGAAACTGCCTATCCTTCTCAACTAGAAAAACAATATCCTGTTAAAGTAAAATTGACTTTCAAAAAAGGTGAATTGGTAAAATTTAATGGGAAGAAAAATCAACCAGAAGTAAATATTGAAAAGCTAAATGAAATTGCTTCTAAATATGCAATTGGTAGAGATATTCATGTTGGTGATACCATTGTTGGTACAAAAGGTAGAGTTGGTTTTGAAGCTGCAGCTGCTTTAATTACTATAAAAGCACATCATCTTTTAGAAAAGCACACACTTACCAAATGGCAATTGCAACACAAAGAGTATTTGTCTAGTTTTTATGGAATGCATTTGCATGAAGGGCAATATTTAGATCCTGTGATGAGAGATATTGAAGCTTTCTTGCAAAATTCTCAAGAAATGGTTTCTGGAGATGTAGTTGTAACGTTAAAACCGTATCATTTTTCTTTAGATGGAATTGTGTCTAAACACGATTTAATGTCAAGCGCATTTAGTACATATGGAGAAGAAAATAAAGCTTGGACAGCAGATGATGCTAAAGGTTTTATCAAGATTTTAGGAAATCAGAATAAAATATATCAACAAGTAAATAAGAAATAAGTTTAACTGTTTAATTGTGTAACTGAACAATTAAACAATTAAACGATTACACAATAAAACAATGAATTTAGAAGTAGGAATTATTGGTGGAGCAGGTTATACAGCAGGAGAATTAATACGTTTGTTATTAAATCACCCTAAAACAAATATCAACTTTGTATATAGTACTTCTAATGCTGGCAATAAAGTATATAAAGTTCACCAAGATTTAATTGGATCTACAGAAATTAGTTTTGTTGATACAATAAAAACCAATATTGATGTTCTCTTTTTATGTTTAGGACATGGAAATTCAACAAAGTTCCTAAAAGAAAATAGTTTTTCTTCGGACACAAAAATCATCGATTTAAGTAACGATTTTAGATTAAATGCTGATAAAGTTTTAGACGAAAAAGAGTTTATTTATGGTTTACCAGAATTGCAAAAAGAGCAAATAAAAACAGCTAAATATATTGCAAATCCTGGTTGTTTTGCAACAGCTTTGCAATTAGCTATTTTACCTTTGGCTGCACATAATTTATTACAGAATGATGTTCACATTAATGCTGTTACTGGAGCAACTGGAGCAGGAACTTCTTTATCTGAAACTACACATTTTACATATAGAGATAATAATTTTTCTCATTATAAAGCTTTTACGCATCAACATTTAGGAGAAATAAACCAAACTGTAAAACAATTGCAAGCTGGTTTTAAATCTGAAATTAACTTTATGCCAAATAGAGGAAATTTCTCAAGAGGAATTTTTGCAACGACTTACACAAAGTTTGATGGCTCTTTAAATGATGCAAAAAAAATGTATCAAGAATATTATAAAGATGCTGCTTTTACATTTGTTTCTGATGATGAAATTCACATGAAACAAGTTGTAAACACCAACAAATGCATTATTCAATTAGCAAAACACGATAACAAATTATTAATTACAAGTGTCATCGATAATTTATTAAAAGGTGCTTCAGGACAAGCAATTCAAAATATGAATTTAATGTACAATTTTGAAGAAACTTTAGGTTTGAATTTAAAAGCAAATTATTTTTAAAATCTTGCATTTTCCTGCAAGGTTTCAAAAACCTTGTAGGTATATAAAAATAAAATAAAACCTACAAGGTCAAAAAAAAAGATCTTGCAGGATAAAATAAAAGAAATGAAAGTAGCAATTATAGGCGCAGGAAGTTTAGGACAATCAATCGCAAAAGGTTTATTGAAAAATAAAGTTGTGAGTTCTTTGTATTTAACAAAAAGGAACACAAGCTCTATTGTTGGTTTCGAAAATTATGATGAAGTAATTTTAACTTCAAATAATAAAGAAGCAATTAAAAATGCTGATATTTTAATTTTTGCTGTTCAACCAAGACATTTAGAAAAAATATTACTAGATTCTAAAGATTTATTACGAAAAGAACAACTTATTATTTCTGTAATTACTGGTTTTTCTATTCAAAAAATTGAAGATATAATTGGTTCAAATCATTTTATAATTAGAGCCATGCCTAACACAGCAGCTTCTGTTGGGCAGTCTATGACGTGTCTTTCTCCAAACGAAAAAGGAAGAGAAAAAGTAGAAATTGCAAAAACTATTTTTAATAGTTTAGGAACTTCCATGCAAATTCCTGAAGAACAATTACAAGCTGCAACTGTTATTTGTGCAAGTGGAATCGCTTTTTGGATGCGTTTAATTAGAGCTACAACACAAGGTGCCATTCAATTAGGTTTTGAAGCACATGAAGCGCATGAATTAGCAATGCAAACATGTTTTGGAGCAGCTAGTTTATTAAAAGAATCTGGCAATCATCCTGAAGCAGAAATAGATCGAGTTACAACTCCTGGAGGTTGCACTATAGAAGGTTTAAACGAAATGGAACATCAAGGTTTGAGTTCGTCTTTAATTAAAGGAATAAACGCTTCTTTTGAGAAAATAAATCAAATTAAAAATTAAATAGTTGCTAACCAAAAACTAACAACCAACCATTAAAAACTACAATTATGCCATTATTTAACGTGTATCCTTTGTATAATGTTACTCCAGTTTCAGCAAAAGGAGCTTATGTGTATGATGAAAACAACACAGAATATTTAGATTTATATGGAGGTCATGCAGTAATTTCTATTGGTCATGCACATCCTAAATATGTGGAGGCAATTACCAATCAAGTTGCAAAATTAGGTTTTTATTCTAATGCAATTCAAAATCCTTTACAGGTTGAATTAGCCAATAAATTAGAAGCACTCTCTGGTTGTAAAGATTATGAATTATTTTTATGTAATTCTGGTGCAGAAGCTAATGAAAACGCATTAAAATTAGCTTCATTTCAAACTAATAAATCTAGAGTTATTGCATTCAAAAATGGTTTTCATGGAAGAACTTCTGCTGCAGTTGCTGCAACAGATAATAAAGCCATCATTGCACCAATTAATGCACAACAAAAAGTAACGATTCTAGATTTAAATGATTTGGAAGCTGTAAAAACTGAACTTGAAAAAGGAGATGTTTGTGCTGTAATTGTAGAATTTATTCAAGGTGTTGGAGGTTTAGATCAAGCAACTGCTAACTTTTTTGAACAAGTAGACCTTCTTTGTAAAGCAAATAATACATTATTTATTGCTGATGAAGTTCAGTCTGGTTATGGACGTTCAGGAAAATTTTTCGCTTTTCAGCATTATAAAGTAACTCCAGATATTATTTCGATTGCCAAAGGAATGGGAAATGGTTTTCCTATTGGTGGTATTTTAATACATCCAAATATCAAAGCAAAATTTGGAATGTTAGGAACCACATTTGGCGGAAATCATTTGGCTTGTGCAGCTGGTTTAGCTGTTTTAAATGTGATTGAAGATGAATTTTTAATAGATAATGTAAAAGTTATTTCTGAATATTTTATCAAAATTGCAGAAACAATTCCACAAATAAAACAGATTAAAGGAAGAGGCCTAATGATTGGTTTAGAGTTTGACTTTGAAGTGAGTGAGTTGCGTAAAAAATTAATTTACGACCATCAAATTTTTACTGGTGGAGCATCCAATAAAAAATTATTACGAATTTTACCTCCTTTAAATATCAATAAAGGACATATCAACCAGTTTTTTGAAGCTTTGGTTGAGGCTCTTGACGAATAAAATATTGTAAACTAAAAACATGAATACCTTACTATCCATAGAAACTAGAAACGCTGTTTTGTTAACAATGGCTCAATTTTTAGGTGAAGAGAGAAAAGAAATTATCAACATCAATAAAAAAGATCTAGAAGCTTACAAAGGTGATGATATTTCTATGTTAGATCGTTTAAAAGTAAACAATGCAAAAGTTGATGAAATGATTGCTGCTGCTAAACATTTAGCTTCACAAAATGATCCTGTTGGTGTTGAGCGTTTCAGTTTTAAACATGATAATGGAATGCAAGTTTATAACAAAACCGCTTCTTTTGGAACCGTTTTAATTATATACGAATCTAGACCAGATGTTACTGTAGAAGCTGCAGGAATTGCTTTTAAATCTGGAAATAAAATACTTTTAAAAGGTGGAAAAGAGTCGCTAAATTCCAATTTGAAAATTGTAGAATTATGGCACAAAGCTTTAAAACAGCATAATGCTTCTACAAATTGGGTAGAATATTTACAATTCAACAGAACAGAAACGCAAACGTTTTTAGAAAAACCAACGCAAAAAGTAGATTTAATCGTTCCTAGAGGTGGAGAAAAATTAATTGCTTTTGTAAAAAAACATGCTACTTGTCCAGTGATAATTAGCGGACGTGGAAATAATTTTGTGTACGTTCATAAAGATGCTGATACAAAGATGGCTCTCGATATCATTATCAATGGGAAATCTAAAATATCTGCTTGTAATGCTGTTGATAAAGTTTTAATTGATGAAAATTTACCAAATAGAATTGAATTTGTAAATCAGTTAATCGAAAAATTAACGAGCCTTAATATTGAAGTTTTAAAAGCTAAAGACTTTTCATCGGATGAAATTTGGTATGAAGAATTTTTAGATTATAAAATCTTGATTGGTAATATTTCTTCTAATGAAGATGCAATTGCTAAAATCAACAAATATTCAGGAGGACATTCATCAGTAATTATTACTAAAAACAATGATGTTGCAAAAACGTTTATGGAAAACGTAGATACAGCAGCTGTTTATCATAATGCTTCTACACGTTTTACAGATGGAGGTCAATTAGGTTTAGGTGGGGAATTGGCTATTAGTACAGATAAATTACATCAACGTGGACCTATTGGTCTGCAACATTTAGTAACCAATAAATGGTATGTTCATGGAAATGGACAGGTCAGAAGTTAACAGTTTTTCAGTCGCAGTTGGCAGTTAAAAAACTTTGCGACTTGGCGACTTTGCGAGATTTATAAATTTTAAAATTGTAATTAAATACAATGCAAAAAAAGAAAAGAATTTTACTAAAAGTAGGTTCTAATACACTTACCAAAGAAACCAATAATATCTCCAGAGGAAAAATTGAAGATATTGCAAATCAGATTGCAAAATTGAAGGATTCTTGCGAATTTATTATTGTAAGTTCTGGTGCAATTGCTGTTGCAAAACAGTTTGTAAAATTAGAAAGTAAATCTGAAGACGTTTTTGTTAAACAAGCTCTAGCATCAATTGGACAACCACATTTAATTAGAATTTATCAAGAAATTTTTAGAGAATATGGCTTATTGAGTTCACAATGTCTCCTCTCCTATTCAGATTTTGAAAAACAACAAAGTAAAACCAATATTGTAAACACCATAAATGTTTTAGTGCAAAATAATTACATTCCTATTATCAACGAAAATGATACTGTTGCAACCGATGAAATTCAGTTTGGAGATAATGATAAATTGGCAGCTTTAACAGCAGTTTTATTAGAAGTAGATTTGCTAATTATTGCCACAAATACCTTTGGAATTTACACAAAAGAATCGATCAAAAATAAAAAACCAGCAACCATTTTAGAAGTTACAAATTTAGAAGAGTTAATCGAAGAAGTTGTCAACTCAAAATCTACTCATGGAACTGGAGGTATGCAATCTAAAATAGAAGCTGCCACTTTAACAAAAAAAGAAAGTATAGAAACTTGGATTGTAAATGGTTTAGAAGACAATTTTATTACCAATGCTTTTGATCATAAAGTTCCTTTCACAAAAATAAAATAACCTGTTAGGTTATGCTGAATTATTTTAGCATAAAAAAAATATAAGAGATGAAGAATTACACCTCCATAAACGACATAGATAATATCAATACTTGGATTAAAGAAGCCAGAGAAATTAAAGCAAATCCATTCGCAAATATTGATTTAGGAAAAAACAAAACGTTAGGGTTATTATTTTTTAATTCCAGCTTACGTACGCGTTTAAGTACACAAAAAGCAGCTTTAAATTTAGGCATGAATCCTATTGTAATGAATGTTTCTGGTGATGCTTGGGGAATTGAGTTTGGAGATGGAACCATCATGAATGGAAACACAGCAGAACATATAAAAGAAGCTGCAGCTGTAATTTCTCAATATTGTGATGTAATTGCTGTAAGAGCTTTCCCGAGTTTAACAGACAAGGAAAAAGACGAATCTGAACAAGTTTTAAAATCGTTTGTAAAATTTGCTTCTGTGCCAATTGTAAGTATGGAAAGTGCAACTGGACATCCTTTACAAGGTTTTACTGATGCTATTACAATTGCCGAAAATTCGACTAAAAAAAGACCAAAAGTAGTGCTAAGTTGGGCTCCACATATTAAAGCTTTACCACATGCAGTTGCCAATAGTTTTACGCAAGCCATGCAAAAAATGGATGTTGAATTTGTAATTACAAATCCAGAAGGATATAATTTAAGTAAGGAAATCACTAAAAACACTCCTATTATTCACAATCAAGAAGAAGCTTTAAAAAACGCTGATTTTGTGTACACAAAAAACTGGAGTTCTTATGATGATTATGGAAAAGTGCTAAACACAGATCCTAATTGGATGATTACAAAACAGAAACTAGGAACTGCTAAATTTATGCATTGTTTGCCTGTTAGAAGAAATTTAATTGTAGAAGATGCTGTGTTAGATTCTGAGGCTTCTTTGGTAATTGAACAATCAAATAATAGAACTTTTGCTGCGCAATTGGTTTTGTCTAAAATATTAAAAGAATTATAAATTTGTCAGGTCGAGCGCAGTCGAGACCTAATTAACCTCTCGACTGCGCTCGAGGAGACAATAAAAATAAATAAGAAACTGAAACAAGTTCAGCTCAAATGGAGAAACTATCAATCATAAAAATTGGCGGAAATATTATTGAAGACGAAACTTCTTTAAATTCATTTCTAAAACTATTTTCTAAGCTGGAAGGAAAGAAAATTTTGGTTCATGGAGGAGGAAAACGTGCAACGCATATTTCATCAAAATTAGGAATTGAATCGAAGTTAATAAATGGTAGACGAATTACTGACAAAGAAACTTTAGAGGTAATTACGATGGTTTATGGAGGTTTAGTAAACAAAAATATAGTCGCTAAATTACAAGCTTTACAAATTGATGCTATTGGTTTAACTGGAGCAGATATTAACAGTATTCAATCAGAAAAAAGACCAGTAAAAGAGATTGATTTTGGTTTTGTAGGTGATGTAAAAAAAGTAGCTTCAAATTCTATTGATAAATTAATAAAAGCCGATTTTACGCCTGTTTTCTGTGCAATTACACATGATGGAAATGGACAATTATTAAACACAAATGCAGATACAATTGCAAGTACAATTGCAGTTGGGATGAGTAAAATTTATGAAACCTCCATTTATTATTGTTTTGAATTGAATGGTGTTTTAAGTGATTTTAATGATAAAAATTCTGTAATTAAACAGATTGATTCTGAGACATATCAAAAATTACTAAAAGACAATATTATTACTGATGGAATGATTCCTAAGATAGATAATTGCTTTGATGCCTTAAATAATGGTGTATCAAAAGTACATATAGGAAACACTGCTATGCTAACTAAAGAAAACGAAAATTTCACAACAATTACCTTATAAAATGAGTATTGAAAAATTAACAAAAAACGCAATTTCACTTTTAAAGAATTTAATTGAAACACAATCATTTTCATCTGAAGAAGAACGCACAGCTTTATTAATTGAAGGTTGGTTTACAGAAAATGAAATTCCTTTTCAAAGAACAAAAAATAATGTTTGGGCAACCAACAAATATTTTGATGAAAGCAAACCAACAATGTTGTTAAATTCACATCATGATACTGTGCATCCAAATTCAGCATATACAAACGATCCTTTTAAAGCGATTGTAAAAGATGGCAAATTATATGGGTTGGGTTCTAATGATGCTGGTGGTTGTTTGGTATCTTTACTTGCAACTTTCACTCACTTTTATCAACAAGAAAATTTAAAATACAATTTAGTCATTGTGGCTTCTGCAGAAGAAGAAAGCAGTGGCCCAAATGGCTTAAATTCTATGTTGGCAATCATTCCACATATTGATGTTGCCATTGTTGGCGAACCAACTTTAATGAATTTAGCAGTCGCAGAAAAAGGTTTGGTGGTTTTTGATGCAATTGTAGAAGGAACTCCAAGTCATGCAGCTCATCCAAATAACAACAATTCTATTTATAACACTATTAATGTTTTACAATGGTTTAAAGATTTTAAGTTCGATAAAACTTCTAAAGCTTTGGGTGATGTTAAAATGACAGTTACACAAATAAATGCTGGTTCTCAACACAATGTAGTTCCTGCTCATGTAGATTTAGTTGTAGATGTTCGTGTAAATGATGCCTATTCAAATCAAGAAATTGCCACTATTTTACAAGAAAAATCGCCTTGTACAAAAATAACTCCAAGAAGTTTACGATTAAATTCCTCTGCTATTTCTACTGAACACGATTTGGTAAAAGCAGGAATTGCAATGGGAAGAGAAACTTATGGTTCTCCTACTCTATCAGATCAAGCTTGTTTATCTTGCCAATCTTTAAAATTAGGTCCTGGAGATAGTACACGTTCTCACTCTGCTAATGAATTTATATATTTGGCAGAAATTGAGGAAGGAATAGAAATATATGTGGAATTGTTGAATCGTGTAATTGTTTAACAGAACATACTCGATATAACCACTCAACAAGTACACGATTAAACAAATAAACGCTTAAACAATTTTCACATGAAACTTTGGGATAAAGGATTTTCAATAGATAAACAAATAGAAAACTTTACAGTGGGTAATGATAGAGAGATTGATATCCATATTGCAAAATATGATGTTCAAGCTTCTTTAGCTCACGCAATAATGCTGGAATCTATAGGTATTATTTCTGCTGATGAATTAAAAGATCTAAAAAGAGGTTTGCAAGAATTAGCTGCTGATATTGAAAACGGAACGTTTGTAATTGAAGCTTCTTTTGAAGATGTACATTCTAAAATTGAGTGGGAATTAACCAATAAATTAGGTGAAGTTGGTAAGAAAATTCACACAGCTCGTTCTAGAAATGACCAAGTTTTAGTGGCGCTTCAATTGTATTACAAAGAGAATTTAGCCATTATCAATGCAAAAACTAAAACGTTATTTGATACCTTATTAAACCTTGCTGAAACGCATAAAAAAAGCCTTTTACCTGGTTATACACATTTACAGGTTGCAATGCCATCGTCTTTTGGATTGTGGTTTTCTGCCTATGCAGAATTGCTAATTGATGATGTTTATATGCTAAATGCAGTTGCAAAAGTGGTAGATCAAAATCCTTTGGGTTCTGCTGCTGGGTATGGTTCTTCTTTTCCTATTGATAGAGAATTAACTACCAAAGAATTAGAATTTGCAACCTTAAAATACAATGTGGTTGCTGCACAATTAAGTCGTGGAAAAAGCGAACGTTCTATTGCATCTGCTTTGGGTGGTTTGTGTAACACCATGTCTCGTTTTGCAATGGATGTCTGTTTGTATATGAGTCAGAATTTTGGTTTTATTTCTTTTCCTGATGAATTAACTACAGGAAGTAGCATAATGCCTCACAAGAAAAATCCTGATGTTTTTGAATTGATTCGTGGAAAATGTAATAAAATTCAGGCTTTGCATACAGAAATGGTGATGATTACCAATAATTTACCAACAGGTTATCACAGAGATTTTCAATTATTGAAAGAAAATATCATTGCTGCTTTTGAAGATGTAAAGGATATTTTAGACATTTTTAATTACTCAATTCAACAAGTTATTGTAAAAGATATCGATTTGAATGATGAAAAATATCAGTATTTATTTACTGTAGATTCTATCAACAATTTGGTTGTTGAAGGGATGAGTTTTAGAGAAGCCTATCAAAAAATTGGTGGTCAAGTTCAAAGTGGAACTTACAAACCAGATTTAGGCAAACAACATACACATGTGGGTAGTATTCATAATTTGTCTTTGGATAAAATTGCTGAGAAATATCCTAAATAATATATAAAAAAAGACCTTTCAGGTTTTGAAACTTTGAAAGGTCTTAATATATTAATAAAAAACTATTTATTTTCGAAAACTAAAATAGCTTATAAATAAATTGCGTTAGGGATTGAAATGGCATCCTTTTTTCTTTTTCGGAAAAAAGATATAATTGAAAGCCCGTTAAAACGCCCAAAAAAATATTAAAAGTAAAAATTTACGCCAACTGAAGTACTGAAAACGTTTTTAAATGTTACAGATTCATTTACAACAGCATACCATAAATAAGATTCTACAGTACCAACTTCTAGATAATAATCTGCTCCTTTAAATAAACTTTTATTTTTAAATTCGTGATGAACCATAGCTCCAGCATACAAAGTCGCATGAAAAGCTGTTGGAAAATAATAACCTTCAGGAAATTTATCTGGAAGTGTTGTAAAGGTTGTTGAACCAACATCATACGTTACAGCAATACCTGCTATAGGTATTAAAGTTAACTCTTTTCCTATTTTTTTTCTAAATAGAGGAAATGTGTTTTTTATAGTGATTAAATGAATATTTTCTGACCTTGAAATAGATTTTGGTACAAAACCATAGAGTAATTCTGTATATAATACGTCATTAAATAATTGATAACCTGCTCCCACAGATAAAAAACCAATATTTCCTGCAAATTGCATTTTTACATAATCTGGAGTATACCAAGATTTATTTTGAATTGAATCTTTTTCTTGCGCAAAAGATTTTACAAAAACCAGTAATATGATAGGTACTATTAAAATATTTTTAAACTTCATCTTTATTTATAACTCTATAAGTTCTACATTAAAAGTATCTTTTTGAACACTTATAATACCATAAGCAGTGTCTTTAACTGTTGGTATGATTAAATAACTTACAACTCCAGGTTCATAAGAATAACTGTGTGTATGCCCATGAACAGAAAGTGCAACATTATTATCGAGCATGATAGAGTTATAATTTTCCTGCATTTCTGGTGTAATATCATCACTGATTGTTGGAATGTGTGCAAATGAAAATACTTGATTATAATTGGCATTGTCACTTAATTCTGATGATAACCAATCAAAATCTACTTCATTATCACTTTCCAAATAAATATTGTCGAACACCACAAATTTATTGTTGTTAAATTCGAAGGAATAGTTATAATCTCCAAACATTTGCTTGTAAATAAAAGCGCCATTCGAATTATAGTCATGATTACCAATTACAGTTAAATATGGTTTTTTAAGAGTTGTCATTATTTCATAAAAAATCTCATATTCTTTTAACAATGCTTGGTCTGCAATATCGCCACCAAAAACCACAAATTTTATATCATCTCTCTTATTAATATCGTCGACGATCGCTTTAAGATCATCATAATAATAATGGACATCTGTTATAAAAGCGAATTTAAAATCATCAGAAGCTGTAGTAACATTCTTTAATAATTCTAAATTTTTAGCTGTTGTATTTTTATGTTCTCGAATTACGTTTGCTTCGTACACGCTAAATTCGAAAAAATGATCGCAATTATTGAACGTAAATGCAATTACAATTAAAAGTATAATTTTTGAAAACTTCATTTATTGTTTGATAATTTAAATAAATAATAATACTATTTTAGATCGAAGGAAACATAAAAGTTAGACTTTTATATTCATAGGAATAAAAAAGTGCAAATATAGATATACTACTATATTTTTAAGGTATAAATGTTATTAAAAGTAACTATTTTACAATTCAATTTATATAAAATGAATATTTGTAAATTTGTAAGAAACAACTGTATAAATGGATAAAAACCTTAGAAAATTCGCATAATAAGGGCCTTTGAAAATAATCTTTTCTGCATTTTAGAAAAAATTTGAATCTCTTCAATAATTGTAGTTTCTTCGTCCAAGAATTTGAAGATTTTTTGAGGAGCAATATTTTTAAACATTTTAGAAAATATAGAAGCTCCTAAGTAATTTTTTTGGGCTAAAATATCTAACAATAATAAATCATAAAGCCAGAATTTTGTTTTTTGATGAAACGTTTCTAAAGAATTTTCTTGTTTTAAATGATGAATTAATTCAACAGTTTTTTTATCAATATTTTTAAAAGTAAAACCTGTACTTGCTTTGCTCCAACCACCTGAAGTGCCAATATTTATAATGTTTTCTGAATTCATTTTCCAAAATTCATAACTTGTCATTGGTATTGAGCCCTGCTCCTTTTCAATAATTTCATAATCTGTAATTCCTTTTTCTAGTAGATATTTTTCGATTCCTACTTTATATTCATCATAAGGTAATAAATCTGCAGAAAAAAGGGTGTATTCAAAAAGTGCTTCGTTTTTTTTGTAAGGTAACACATACATAAAACGTGTATTTTCTTTTTGTTCCACAGAAAAATCCATAAAAGTGGCAATGGAATTATCAAAGTAATTTTCTTTTGTTTTGATAAAAAAACCTACAAAATGTTGTTGTAAAACTGGATACTTTAATTGTTTTTTATAAGCGTCAGAAAACAAAATACTGTTGATGATGTTTTTTGAAAAGTAGGTGTTTTTAGAAGTAATTACTTTTGCAAATTTTTCTTCTTGAAGAATTTCACAAACAGGTTCTTTACGAAAAGTGATGTTTGGTTTATTTTCTAAAGATTTCCATATTTTTTGATAGAAATCTTCACCTCTAATCATTTTGTATTTGTAAGGAGTAATATTTTCTTTTGATGAATAAGAATCTGATGCAAAATGTATTTTACTCCAAGAATGGTTTAAGATATCATCCCATTCTCCTTTGTTTTGTTCCCAAAAACACCAAGTTCTATCGTTTTGTGTTTTCTTTTCTTTGTCTAAAATTAAGATGGTTTTATCAGCAAAAAAAGAATCTTTTGCCATTCTGTAAGCCATCATTAAACCAGCAGCTCCTGCACCAACAATTATATAATCGTATTTTACCATTGTTGATTAAAGACTTTAAATTAGAACTTAAATTTAAAAATAATTTAATAGAATTAGTTATTTTTTATACTCTTTAAAATATTTAAAAGGTACAAACAACATTCCAAAACATTCGCTATCTTCTTTACCCATATTTTTATGATGTATTTTATGAGCTTTTCTTAACCCTTTTAAATACCAATTATTAGTTCTTTTAAACCAGTTAAATCTTTGATGAATTAAAACATCGTGAACCATAAAATAAGCGATTCCATAACATAAAATACCTAAACCTATAAAGAACAAATAGGTGTGTTCTGTATACGTTCCAAAATAAAATAATGCGATACTAGGAATCGCAAAAACAATAAAAAAAGCATCGTTTTTCTCAAATACATGAGGATAACCAGGTTCATGATGATCTTCATGTAAAAACCAACCAAAACCGTGCATTATGTATTTGTGTGTTAGCCAAGTAACACCTTCCATTAATAAAAAAACAACTAAAGTTACTAATATTAACATGCTTAAATAATATTCAATTTATATTTAACATAACTTCTAGCCAACAAATTTATTTTCATTGGATCAGAAATTCTTATTCTTGTATCCATAATTTTTTCAGAGGGAACAGATTTTAGCTTTTTTAATAACCTTCTATAATAACGATAAGCCATATAAACTCCAAATTTTGCTTCAACTGGTAATTTTAAAATCCCATTAGAATAAGCATAATCAAAATCGGCTTCAATTTCATCAATAATAAGTTGTTTAGAAGCTTGGTCTAGTTTACCTAAGTCTATATTTGGGAAATAAGAACGATTTAACAACTCAAAATCGTCTTTTAAATCTCTTAAAAAGTTTACTTTTTGAAATGCAGAACCCAAACGCATTGCTGCATCTTTTAGCTTATTAAACATTTCATCATCACCATTTACAAAAACTTTTAAACACATTAAACCTACAACATCTGCAGAGCCATAAATGTATTCATCATATTCTTCTTTGGTATTATATTCGGTTTTATTTAAATCTGCTTTCATGCTTTTTAAGAAAGCCTGAACCATATGATCTGGAATATTATATTTTTTTACAGTTTGTTGAAAAGAGTTTAAAATAGGATTTAAACTAATGCCTTCATCTATTGCAAAATAATAATCGCGCTCAAAATGCGCCATTAATTTCTCTTTGTTGTAATCATGAAAAGTATCTACGATTTCATCTGCGAAACGAACAAAACCATAAATATTATAAATGTCTGCTCTAATTTTCGGAGACAACATATTTACAGCCATAGAAAAGGAGGTACTATATTTTTTAGTAACCAACTCACTACATCTATTAGAAACGCTATCAAACAATTCTTTCATATTACAGTTGATTTTTTTTAATTAAATCTGATGCTATTTTTCCTGATATTAATGCTGGAGGAACTCCTGGACCTGGCACAGTTAATTGTCCTGTAAAATACAAATTATTTACTTTACTACTCTTAATTCTTGGTCTTAAAAAAGCTGTTTGTAAAAGTGTATTTGCCATTCCATACGCATTGCCTTTGTAAGAATTGTATTCTTGTTCAAAATCTTTTACACAAAAAGATCTTTTAAATAAAACATTTTCTTTTACTTTTTGATTTGTTAAAGACTCAAATCTGTCTACTATTTTATGAAAATATTCTTCTCTTAATGCTTCTGTATCTTCAATACCTGGAGCTAAAGGAATTAAGAAAAAACCAGCTTCCTTACCTTCTGGAGCAGAAGTTTTATCAGTTATCGATGTAAAGTTAGCATAAAATAATGGCGCTGTTGGCCATTTTGGTTTGTCATAAATTTCTACAGCATGCAAATCGAAATCTGTATCAAAAAATAAAGTATGATGACTTACATTTTTAACTTTTTTATCAAAACCAACATAAAATAATAATGATGATGGAGCAAAAGTTTTTTTAGCCCAATAACTTTCTGAATATTGTCTTAAATTTTTATTTAATAAGGTTTCTGTATGATGATAATCTGCACCACTTAACACTAAGTTAGTCTCAATTTCATCACCATTTACAACCAAACCTTTTACATTTTTTTGCTCATCAACAACAATCTTTTCTACATTTGCATCTACTTGAAATTTAACACCTAAAGTTGTTGCTAAAGTAACTATACCTTCAATAACTTTGTACATACCTCCTCTTGGATGCCAAGTTCCTAAACCAAAATCTGCATAGTTCATAAAATTATAGAAAGCTGGAGTATTGCTAGGTTTTGCTCCTAAAAACAATACTGGAAATTCTAAAATTTGAATTAACTTTTGACTTTTAATATTTTTACGAACTTGTGTTCTTATCGTCGAAAAAAACTGAGTTACTCTTGCTATCGTTGTAGAATTCACTAATTCTAAAGGAGATATTCCTGGTTTGTAAACCAAGTCTAAAATTGCAGTTTCATAGTTTGATTTTGCTGAATCTAGAAAACTTTTTAGATGTTTTGAGCTCCCTTTTTCTTCTTCCTCAAAAAGTTGGTAAATTTCTTCTAAACGATCTGATATTTTAAAAGAATCGTTTTTACCAAAATATACTTCGTAACCAGGACTTAATTTATCTAAAATATAATAGTCTGAAGGTTTTTTGCCAAAATCTGCAAAAAAACGCTCAAAAACATCAGGCATCCAATACCAAGAAGGTCCTAAATCAAAAGTAAAACCATCTTTTTTATATTGTCTTGCTCTACCTCCTAAAGTATCGTTTTTTTCTAAAACAGTTACTTTATAGCCTTCTTTTGCTAAATAGCAAGAAGCTGATAAAGAGGAAAAACCTGAACCTATTATATATATGTTTTTATTCATTCTATTTATTTGTTTAACAAATATAAATATTAATTAAACAATAAAAATTATTACTGTAAAACTTTATAAGACTTTTAACAAATCTGATATAGAATCGTACATTGTAATATTAGAGCTTAAATCTAAGTGTTTAACTTTTTGTACTTTTCTACCAACTGCAATAAATTTATGATTAGTATTAGTCATTAATTCATCAATACCAAAAAAATATTTCTCTATTTTATCATCATAAGGCTGTATGGTTAAGGATGTTATAAAACAAATCTCACGATCGCCTTGTAAAAAATAATTAAGGTTTGCTAAAGGCAAACTTTGCCCTAAATAGATAGTATGAAAACCTCTTAAGACTAACTCGTAATTTAAGTATAGCAAACCTAATTCATGAATTTCATTATCTGGTAAAAACAAGACATAAGTTTTATTTGTACTGATAATATTAAATTGTAATTTTTCAGTATTTATTTGAATTTTCTGTGCAATTAAATTTGATATAAAATGCTCATGTGCAGGCAATAAAGTTTCTGTATGCCATAATAAACCAATATGCTCTAAAAAGGGAATAAAGACATTTTTGAAAATATCCCTAAAGGTTTTTTTATGAAGTAACGTATTATAAGTATTGTTAAATAACACTTTATCGAACTGAAACATCGAAACTTTAAAAGAGTTTATAGCTTCATCATTAATAGCAGTTTTAAAGGCCAACTCTCTAGATTGAAGCGTAATTTCTTCATCTGACATAGCTGCTATTTTAGAAATTTTATACTCATTATTGTTTAACAGCACAATGTTTAAGAGTTTTGTCAAATCTTCTGAAGTATAATACCTAATATTAGTTTCTGATCTTTTTGGTGATAATAAATTGTAACGCTTTTCCCAAATTCTAATTGTGTGCGCTTTTATTCCAGAGATATTTTCAAGGTCTTTAATTGTAAAATCTTGCTTAATATTGTTCAATTTATTTAATTTTATATTTAACAAATCTAATAATTTAAATTGGAAATAAAATTAATTTGAGAAAAATGTAACATTTCTTAAATTTAAACTACTAATACAATAACTAACTATAACTAAAGTGCAGAAAGATTTAGAGACTAGATTTTTATCGGACTTTGAAACAAACCAAAATATTGCGCATAAAATTTGTAGAATTTACACTACAAATAAAGATGCTCATAATGATTTGTTTCAAGAGATTACTATTCAACTTTGGAAAAATTACCCCAAATTTAGAGGGGATTCCAAATTTAGTACCTGGATGTATAGAGTAGCTTTAAATACAGCAATTTCTTTATATAGAAAATCGACAAGAAGAATTAAAACACAAGATATAAGTGATTTTGCTTATAAAATTAAAGGGCATGAATATGATGATACAGAAGAAAAACAATTAGCTTCTTTATACAAAGCAATACATCATTTAAATGATATTGACAAGGCTTTAATTTTCTTGTATTTAGAAGATAAACCTTATAAAGAAATCTCTGAAACCTTAGGTATAACCTCTGTAAATGCTAGAGTAAAGATGAACAGAGCAAAAGAAAAATTAAAAAACATTTTAAACCCATAAACATGGATTTATTAGAAAATTATAAAAAAGCCTGGGTAAACCAGCCAGAAGGTACTGACAAATTATCTTCTTTAGAAATATATAAATTAGCACATTCTAAATCGTCATCTATTGTAAAATGGATATTTATAATAGGTATTTTAGAGTTTGTAATTCTTAACTCTCTATATTTTATTATAGATATGGATGAAGCTTATGCAGAATACAAAAAAATGGGTTTAGAAAACTTTATTTTTTATACTCAAATTGCTGCTTATGGAATTTTATTATACTTTCTTGTCATGTTTTATCTAAATTATAAAAGAATTTCTACTACAGATGCTACAAGAACTTTAATGAGAAAAATTCTTAAAACTAGGAAAACTGTAAGAAATTATGTCCTCTTTAATTTAAGTTATATGGCTTTAATAATGATTGTTGTTACAATAGCTTCCATAAATAATAATTTTGATGATTTAAATAATAAACAAATATTTTTAATAATAATTGCTACACTTATAGCAACGCTTCTAATTTTAGGTGTTTTATGGCTTTTCTATCAATTATTATATGGTTTTTTATTACGAAAATTAAATAGAAATTATAAAGAATTAGCTAAATTAGGAGAATCAAACTAAAGAAATTTCTATGAAAAAAATAGTTCTTTTTATATTTATAACCATTTCAATTAACACTTTTTCTCAAAAAACCGACTTTTGGGACAATGTTCAATTTGGAGGAGGATTTACATTAGGTTTTGGCAACAACCAAACAACTATTGGTATTTCACCAAGTGCTATTTATAATTTTGAGAATGGTTTTGCTTTAGGTGCAGGTCTTGGGTATTTATATAGCGAAATAAACGATTTTTCTACAACTGCATACAGCACAAGTATACTCTCTTTATATCAAACTAATTTTAACGTTCAGTTTTCTGGTGAGTTAGAGTATTATTTTGCAAAACAACAAATACAAGGTTCAAACTCTTTCAATTCGAATTTTCCTGCACTACATTTAGGAGTTGCCTATAACCAAGGTAGGTTTGCTGTTGGTATTCGTTATGACGTTTTATATGATGAAAATAAAAGCGTTTTTGCTTCACCAATTTCGCCTGTTGTTCGTTTTTATTTTTAGAAATTTTTCAATTCTTTTAATAAAATTTCGTGCATTTTATCAGTATAATCTAAATGAGTAACAATTCGTAATTTTCCATCTCCCATTGGTGTTAACAAAATATTTTTTTCTTTCATTTTGTTGATAAAAAACTCAGCACCAATTTTTTCATCAACATAAAAAATAATGATGTTTGTTTCTATAGGTTCTACTTTTATAATATAAGAAAGTGATCCTAAAAGTGCGCCTATTTCTTTTGCTTTTTGATGATCTTCTGCCAATCTTTCCACATGATTATCTAAAGCATAGATTCCTGCAGCTGCTAAAAAACCAACTTGACGCATTCCACCTCCTAATAATTTTCTTAATCTTAAAGCATACGTCATATCTTTTTTTGATCCTAATAAAAGAGATCCAATTGGTGCTCCTAATCCTTTTGATAAACAAATAGAAATCGTATCAAATAATTCTCCATATTGTTTTGGAGTTTCATTTTTTGCAATCAAAGCATTAAATAAACGTGCTCCATCTAAATGAAACTTTAAATTATTTTTTTTAGCTACTTGCTGTATTTTTTTTATTTCTTCAAAATCCCAACAAGCTCCACCTCCTTTATTGGTAGTATTTTCTAAACAAATTAGTTTTGTATAAGGTAAATAGATTTCTGGTTTTGCAGCAGCTATTTCTTCAATTTGCTTTGCTGTAAACATGCCTCTTTCACCATCTATTAACTTACACGTAACTCCAGAATTAAAAGCAACTCCACCACTTTCATAATTATAAATATGGGCGTATTTATCACAAATAACCAAATCTCCAGGCTGTGTATGCAGTTTTATAGCTGTTTGATTTGCCATAGTTCCTGATGGAAAAAACAAAGCATCTTCCATTCCAAACATTTTAGCTACTTTTTCTTGTAACTCGTTTACAGTTGGATCCATTTTAAAAACATCATCGCCAACTTTTGCGCTCATCATTGCTTCCAACATTTTTGGTGTTGGTTTTGTAACTGTATCTGAAATTAAATCTATGATCATTTTTATTTTTTAGAAAACACAAATTTCACTAATCAAACTCATTTTTCTTGAATTAATTTGGAGAAATTTGTGAAATTTTTAAACTTTGTTTCTGTTTTTAATTCCCAATTGGAGAACCATCTGGAATTTGTGGAGCTGACGATTTTTTAAAAGTCGTTGGATTTTTCAAAAACCCATCAATCATTTTTACCATAGCTGCATCATATATTTTTTGAACGCCATTTGCATTTTTACCTTCAAGGATTTTTTTAACTTCCTCTAGCTTAAACATGGCAATTGCGTTTACTTGTTGATACTGATTTTTATAGGTTGATAAATACATTAATGTTTCCAAAAACTGACTATTTACAACATTTTGTAACTCTTGGTAATACGTATCTTTATGATTAACTTTAATTGTATTCTGTATTAAAATATCAAGTAATTCATTAAAACCTAATTGCGAATCGTCCAAACTTTTATGCGCAATAAGTCTAGACATTCTTTGTGGATGTAATAAAAGTTCCAAGGTCATTTCTGAAGTTGTTTCTACAGCAGAAAAAGCATCAAAAGCAACCCCTAATTTACTTTTAAAAGATTCGCGAGTTCTGTTATAACCATAAGCTCTTGGAGGAAAAAGCGCCAATTTTTCTTTTGGAATTGCAATTTCATCAACAGAAATGGTTTTTATAACTGCAGCTAAAGCTTTTAGTTCTGTATCTCCAGAAACTCTTTCAACCACTTTCTGATTTCCTCCTTTTAGAGCATAAGAATATTCTAAACCACCAATCAATTTTACAGTTGCTTCTGTTTGAAATCTATGTAGAAAATAAAGAGGTACAAATACATCTTCCAACACAGAATAAGGTTCGCCAGATTTTATATTATCCAAAGAAAAATTAGCAATGGCAGTTTTTCTAATCTTTAAAAGATTGATCAATTCATCGTAAATAGTATCTCCATTATCCCATAAATGTGCTGTTGCACTTGCACTTCCTTTAGGTCTTGCATCTGCATCAGACAAATATTTTAACCCACTTTCATACGCATTTTCTAAAATGTCTTTTAAGGCTGTTTCTTCATCTTTATCATCAGCAAAATCTTGATAAGAGTAGTTTACAATTACTTTATCCCAAGCACCAATTTTAGTATCATAAGCATCAGAAAAATCAATTTCACCTTTTTTTAAGGTGAATTTTGGATGTGGATAATCCATCACAGAAGTTCGTCCATTTGTACTTGCTGCAAAATTATGACTGAATCCTAAAGTGTGTCCGATTTCATGAGCTGCTAATTGTCTGATTCTTGCAATTGCCATTTGCATAGCAAAA
>TARA_R110002072_G_scaffold301400_1_pt1 | contig 39897 bp, 37 predicted proteins | sample TARA_R110002072 | Tara Oceans TARA_R110002072 (sample SAMEA4397118) | marine metagenome | biome: Polar Biome; feature: [SRF] surface water layer (ENVO:00010504); material: water (ENVO:00002006), including particulate matter (ENVO:01000060) such as... | depth 5 m
GACACAAAGTTACTGTCAACAAAAAGAGCATAATTCTCTCCATTAGAAACAGCATAGGAATTCTCAGTTAAATAATCGATTGATTTGTACGAATTATCCAAAAGAACATTGCCGTTCACATCTATTAAACCAATAGAATCTTCTAATTTAGTTATGGCCCTGTTGTCATTCACAATATCTAACGCATCGTATTTTGGAGAAACGAGAATCTTATTAGAAAGACTCATTAGACCCCAATACTCTTCTTTTTCATAGGGAATGAATTTTGTCCCACTTCCGATGTTTTCGTACTCTATTTCTGTTACAACATCTCCTGAAGTGTTGATTCTTCCATACTTACCATCTTTTGCGATAATAGCAGCTCCGTATGTGAAATCGCCTTTCAATTTATAATTTGGGTAGGTTTCATAGAAATTCGATAGTATAACTTCACCCCTTTCATCAATGTATTTTACTGTATCAGAAATGGAAACCAGCGCAATATTGTCGCTAAAGTCACCAATGTAATTGTATGAAACATTTAGAATTGTATCACCGGTGATTGAAACTATCCCAAATTGTTCATTTTCGGAAAATGACAGCAAAGAATCACTGATCCAGTTGAGTTGATTGTATAAAGGCGGAAGCAAAAAAGCTCCCATTCTGTCAATCACACCAACGCCTGTTTCAGTTTCGACAATGGCATGGTTATTTTCAAAATCAGAAGCACTTATCAACGATTCCGTAAACAACTGTAAGCCATTGTAATTCGCATAAAAATACTCTTCATCAATCGAGGCGTAAATAAAACCTTCCGATAATTCTCCAATATCATTGTATTTACAGGGCATTATCACTTTACCCTTTCTGTCTATCAATCCAAATAAGTCATCATTTTCAACAATAAAAAGTCCTTGAACAATAGCTGAAACGCCATCATACTTTGGTGCAATCCTGATATTTCCCTTTTTATCAATAAATCCAACCTTATCGTTCTCAGCAAATGAGGACAAGCCTTCATTAAATCCTTCAACAAACTGAAATTTTGCGTCAATGATAATTTGACCATCTTCATTCATGAATCCATACTTTCCATTCTTCATGAATGGCAGAAATACTGAGTTGTATAAGGCTATATCGAAATCAACTTCATCCATATTCAACGCTTGCGGGTAGGTCTTTTTAAATTCAACCATTCTTCCTTTAGAATAATCGAATAAATACACTTGATAAAACTGTTTCCAACCTTCTTCTATAAAAGTATTTTGAGAATAATTAAGGACAAAATCTTTGAAAGCATCTTCTGTATTACTTTCGGTGACCATCTTAAAAATAACCGCATCAGCTTCCTTGCGTTGAGGGCTTTCTGGATGCGAAGCAACAAAATTTGTGAATGATTCTAACGTTCCATCACCAGTTAATTCTAAAAATTGAGAATTGTGGTAATTTTCCAATGCTAATTCTCCAAATTCACTTTCAGGATATGCTTCAACAAATTTTCGATAGGAATTTGCGTCATTGTTCGCTACAGCTTGAAAAAAAGCCAATGAATCTCGTGAGTAAATAGCTCGTTCATATTCTCTCGACCATGGATGTCTTTGAATGAACTTTGAATATGATAAAACTGAGTTATTTTCCCTTGCAATCTTAAAAAAAGAAGTGCTAACAATTAATTTAAGTGAGTCTATACTCTTGCTTGACCAACCATAAATTTGCCATTTCTGCTTTTTTCTATCTGCAGAATCGTTATAGGTGGAATCTGCAAAAAGTATATATCGATAAGCCGAATCAAGATCAAAAAACGGATTATCGTCACGAGAGTATATGATTGCTAATCCATAAGCAGAGGGAGAGTTGTTATACTTAAGTCCTTTTGTAAAGTGTTTTTTTGCACTAAAATAATCTTTTACCTCAAGTGCCACATACCCTTTTTTCACTCTTGATGCGGAGGCATTGCTAACATTGAATATTGCAACCAAGATGAATAACAAGAAGATGCGTAAACAATTCATGGTATAAAGATAATTCTTGAATAGTATAGGGCAAATATTGCGCCGATATTTTTTAGCAAAAAAAAACCGTCCCAAATTGGAACGGTTTCAAATATGCTAAATACTGATTATTTCTTACTACGTTTAGAGTAACGTGTGTTAAATTTATCAATACGACCTGCAGTATCCACAAACTGAGTTACACCAGTAAAAAATGGGTGCGACTTGTGCGAGATATCAAGCTTAATTAAAGGGTAATCGTTTCCATCTTCCCATTTAATTGTTTCTGTTGAATCTGCGCATGATGGGCAAACAAATGCGTAATCGTTAGTCATGTCTTTAAAAACAACTAATCTATAATCTTCTGGGTGTATATCTTTTCTCATTACTGTTCAATAATATTTCTAATTCTCCTAAATAAGGAGTGCAAAGATAACTATTTATTTTAAAACCTTCTAAAAAAAGTAACTAATCTTCTAAATTATCTCTCAATTTTACTCGTTTTCTCTTATCAAGCAAAATTTAGGTATTAATTACGCCATTTTTGCGTTGACTTCCATCCAGCCACCGCCGTTTTCACAATCTAGACCTTTTGACTTAAAAAATTGGGTTGCTTGACCACTTCTTGCTCCACTTAAACAGCAAAACAATACAGGTTGTTTCATCTGCATTATTTCTGCTTCTCTTTCTACTACTTCTTGCAAAGGAATATTAATTGAACCAGCAACATTTCCTCCCATGAATTCTTCCTGGGTTCTTACATCGACAATTGTATAATCTTTCATCTGGTATTTTATTTGGTTATTGTTGTACAAAGGTATGAAGAAGTTTTGGGTTGGTTTGTAGCATAGGTTACAGAAATCATTTGCACTCCCTTTCAAAAAACTTCCACAGCGGTTCCTCTGGCACAGGAGCCGTTACTTTTATCTCCTCTTTTGTAGTTGGGTGAATAAACGACAACTTTCTTGCATGCAAATGTATCGACGCATCTTTGTTGGAACGTCTAGCTCCATACTTCACATCGCCTTTAATGATGCAACCTATTGTTCCTAATTGGCATCGTATCTGATGATGCCTTCCGGTTTCTAATTCTATTTCTAATAAGTGATATTTGTCAGAGGATGCTATTAACTTATACGAAAGAATCGCTTTTTTTGATCCTGGCTTTTCCGTTTCAGAAGCATATGATTTATTTTGTTTTTCATTTTTCTTTAAAAAGTGAATCAACTTTCCTTCTTTCTTTGGAGGTTTTGACTCAACTACTGCCCAATAGACTTTTTTGGTCGTATTCTCTCTAAATTGTTCATTTAAACGTGACAAAGCTTTGCTTGTTCTACCAAAAACAATTGCTCCGCTTGTTGGTCTGTCTAACCGATGCACCACTCCACAAAAAACATTACCTGGCTTGTTAAATTCTCTCTTTAGAAAAGTTTTTACTTTATCAACTAATGGTTCATCACCGGTCTTATCGCCTTGCACGATGTCGGAAGAACGTTTGTTGATTACGATGGTGTGGTTATCGAGGTGGAGGATTTGAAGTTTATGATTCATTTATCTGGTATTCGTCCTCCCCCTTAATCCCCCTCCAAAGGGGGAAAGAAATAGATACTTGTTTATTCATTTATCTTTTATCATTCAATCTTATTTCAAAAGAAACGATGTAGATGTTTCTCGATGCGTTTGCCTAAAACATTGGTAAATAGAACTCCCCCTTTGGAGGGGGATTAAGGGGGAGGATATTTATCCATCTAGAATTCAAAACCTAATACTGTTCACTTTCATTTGGAAAATCTCCCGACTTAACATCTTCTATATATCGCTCAAATGAATTGTGCATTTCTTCATACAAATTATGGTATTTTCTCAAAAAACGAGGATTAAATTCGTTATTGATACCTAGCATATCATGCACAACTAATACTTGACCATCTACTCCACCACCTGCTCCAATACCGATAATTGGTATTCTCACTTCTTTCGCAACCTTCTCAGCTAATGCTGCTGGAATTTTCTCTAACACAATGGCAAAGCATCCTGCCTCTTCTAGGAGTTTAGCATCTGAAATCAAACGTTCTGCCTCATCATCTTCTTTCGCTCGAACAACGTAAGTCCCGAACTTATATATGGATTGAGGAGTTAAGCCTAGATGTCCCATCACTGGAATACCTGCTGTAAGAATACGCGTAATTGATTCGATAATCTCTTCACCACCCTCCATTTTTATCGCATGACCTCCAGATTCTTTCATTATTCGAATAGCACTTGATAAAGCTTCGATAGAATTTCCTTGGTACGAACCAAAAGGCATATCCACGACTACTAGAGATCTTTCAACTGCTCTCACCACTGAAGAAGCATGATAAATCATTTCATCCAATGTAATAGGAAGTGTAGTTTCATGACCCGCCATAACGTTTGAGGCAGAATCTCCCACTAAGATTATATCAATTCCGGCAGAATCAATAATCTTCGCCATCGAGAAGTCGTAACCAGTGAGCATACTGATTTTCTCTCCCTCGTCCTTCATTTTCTGAAGAACATGAGTTGTAACCTTCTTAACCTCTTTGTGAATTGACATTTCTTCTTAATTTTTGGTCAAATTTAAGGAATTCTTGTGCAAAATGGACAAGAACATTTTTTAATTCTCTTTTGATCGAATAAAATAGTGTAATTTTGTCAAAAAAAGTTTCGAATAGATGACTATATCAGAAAATATTCGTAATATTGCACCCCGATTTAAGCGGAAAATTAGAAATTATACGACATGGATTATATTAAAGAGATTGAAAACGAGTTAATTGAGAAAAATGATCTTCCATCTTTTAAGGCTGGAGATACAATTAACGTTTCGTACAAAATTAAGGAAGGAAGTAAAGAACGTATTCAGCAATTCCAAGGTGTTGTTTTACAACGTAGAGGTGAAAACACTGGAACTTTTACCGTTCGTAAAATGTCAGGAAATATTGGTGTAGAGCGTATCTTCCCTATTTCTTCTCCATTTATTGAAAGCATTAAGATAACGAAAAGTGGTCAAGTTCGTAGAGCTCGTATCTTTTACTTTAGAGAGAGAACTGGTAAATCAGCTCGTATCAAAGAAAAAAGAAGATCTGTTACTAAATAATAACAAACTCTTTTTATCAAAATATGTAAAGCCTTTTCAAGTTCGAAAAGGCTTTTTTTGTACCTTCATTCTATTAAACTAAACCAGTGTCAAAAAAAAAGAAGCGCTCAGCTTGGAAATTATTATTCACTCTAATTATTACTTTTGGAATAGCAACTGGAGGACTTTATATCTGGCGAAAAGTTAATAAAAAACCTTCACCCACACATTTTGTAAAGTTACCTGCTGGATTTAACAGTTATGGTATTGACGTTTCACATCACCAACAGAAAATTGATTGGGACACGGTTTTTGAAAGTTCAGATTCTCTTATTTCTTTCGTTTATTGCAAGGCAACGGAAGGAGTAAATCACATCGATTCTCAATGGGAAAGAAATCGACGTATTCTAGTAGAGAAAAATATTGCAAACGGCGCTTATCATTTCTTTCTACCTAAAAAATCGGCAAAACAACAAGCTATTCATTTTCTGAGTCAATATGAAATTAAAAAAAATGACCTTCCTCCAGTTTTGGATGCAGAATTAGAAGGCAATAGTAATCAACAATTGATTTCTCAAATGAAAATTTGGTTGAATTATGTTGAAACAAATACGGGAAGAAGACCAATCATTTATACTTCTTATAATTTGTATTCTGATCTTTTAAAAGATGCTTTTAGCGGACACAAGTTTTGGGTGGCTAATTACAACACCATAGAATCTCGCTTTCAAGATGACGAAATTATTCATTGGCAATACAGTGATAATGGAAAAGTGAATGGTATAAAAAATCGAGTTGATTTAAACTTCTCAAAAATTGAATTTTAATTAGCGATTTTTTCAAAATTAATGATGTATGTATTTGCTAAATTGTAGTTCACATCACCATTTAATTGCTCTGTTAGCATATGTATCAATTCAACTCCCAGAGAATCACTTTCTAAATGATTGATTTCAGCAGGTACTCCTGGGCCACTATCGCTGTACTCTAATACAAATTTATCACTGTTTTCCCTAATTCCAATTGATAACCATTCAGACTTAGTTTTGTTAAAGGCATGTTTGTAAGAATTTGTTACCAATTCATTGACAACCAATCCTAATGGAATCATCGTGTTGGTATTCAATACAAGTTCCGAATCTATATCAATCCTTTTTTCTGGCTGAGCCTTATCAGAATCAAAAGCAACCTCTATAAAAGAAACCAATTGTTCTATGTATGATTTCACTTTAATGGAAGCCAAACTTTCATTGCCGTACAATTTCTCATGAACTAAAGCCATTGATTGAATTCTACCTTTACAGACATCCAAAACTTCCGTGATTTTCTTGTCAGAAGAATCGCTGCTTTGCAGATTCATCAAACTAGTCATTATCTGCATATTGTTCTTTACACGATGATGAACCTCTTTAATAAGCACTTGTGTGTTTTCCAAATTTGATTCTAGTTGAGTGTTTTTTTCTGAAATTTCGGTATAAGCAACGTTGACTTCTTTACTTAACTTGTTATTTCTATAATACTGATAAACAACAAGGTAAACAAATAGACACAAAAAGAAATACCATAAATAAGTCATTAAAGCAAAGCGCTTATCTGGACTTACATCGACCTTATAGGCGGTGCCAACAATCAAATTTAAACCATAAAAATCAATATTGCTATAAACGAATTTGTCTTCTGAAACATCAAAATTTTTGTAATAAAAATCGTCTCTTTTCTTATTGTATATTTCTGTTCCATCATAGACTACTTCCCTGGAAAAATCAACTCCTCTATTGTCTGAAAAACGATGAACAAATAAGCGGTCATTTTTCGTCTTATAGGGATAACTTAGGAGAGATTTTACACTCAAAACAGGCGCAACATATCCTAAAACTTCACCTTTAGAATTTTTAGCCGCAAAGTCGAATGGAAAGGCTGCCCAACCCTCTTGAATATTAATGGGTGGATACAACAATATATCATCACTTTTCATCAATTCATTCAACGCTCTAATTTCTTCATTTGAACGAAAACTTTTCACATTACTTCCTTTTAAGTTTGCAGGATCAAACTGGTAGGGAGTAATCACATATTTGAAATAATGCGCGGTATCAACATACGAAACAATAATTGAATCATTGAAATCGATTTTATCTACTAAATCTCTCAAGTATGATTGAAGTTCAAGTTCAGTAGGGAAATCTACCGAATTTTTCATGTAAGAGCGGATAGACGAAACTAAGGTTGCATATACGTTAATTCCCGTTTCAATTCTTAAAACAACTTCTTCATGTGATTTTATTAGTTCTACTTTTAGTCGCTCGTTTTCAGAGTCTTGTTGATTATTTAAAAGCAGCTGGATAAAAACAACACCAATCAGTAGTAGAATAAACAACAGAATTTGATATTTGATTTTTTTCAGCATAGAATTTCCAAGAACAGAATCAAATATAGGTTTAATAATTGATATTCAGTTTTCTACATTCCTTCTATCACAAAATCAGTACGTCTATTCTTCGCTCTGTTTGCAGCTGAATCATTTTGCAATTTAGGTTGCGTTTCTCCGTAACCTTTTGCAGAAAGTCGATCTTCATCTATTCCTTGTGTAGAAAGGTATTTTCTCACTTCCTGCGCTCTTCTCTCTGACAGCTCCATGTTCTTTGCATCATCTCCCACGTCATCAGTATGACCTTGAATAGCAACTGTAATTGTTTCATTCTCTAATAAGAATCGAGAAAAACCTCTCAATATAAACTTAGACTTGCTATTCAATTCGGATGAACTAGTTGCAAAGAGAATATCGTTAATTGTATAGGCCTCACCTACTTTCAATTCTTTAACGGCAAGGTTTTTAGGAATTAACTCAACTGATTTCGGTTCTTCTTTTACTTCTGGCTTATCCATCACTTTTGCAATTTCTTCTTTGCTAATTACTTTAGAATCGAAAGCATGACCTTCTTTTTTAACCGTCACCATTACATCCTGCTTGATAGAAGTTTTAATGATTGCGGCGTATTTCCCATCATCCCCATTTACTTTTACTTGTGTAACATCGTCAGAACCCTCATAGGTAATTTCGATTGTTGCATCCTCTACCACTTCACCGTCCTCATCCTTTAATTCTCCCTTTAAAATAGCCACTGATTGCGGTCTAGCCTCTTCGTACAAATCAAATGAATAAATATTCCACTTACCTCCTACTCTTGAAGAGAAATAGGCTACTTGCCCATCTATAGAAACATACAATCCCAATTCGTCATCAGGGGAATTAATCGGATATCCTATATTTTTAGGTTCCGTCCATTTACCGTTTTCTCTTCTAATATAAAAAATATCCAGTCCGCCAACACCTGGTCTTTCTTTCGTTGACCCTGAAACGAAGTATAAGGTTTCACTATCTTGGTGTAAGAATGGGCTTTTGTCCTTACCCGCCGTATTAACTTCATCAAAAGGGCGCGACATCCATGAACCATCTTCTTGTCGCTCTGCAACATAAATATCATTGTTCCGAGAGGTTGGACGATTTACAGTATAGTACAATGTTTGACCATCTGCCGAAAGAGAAGGTTGTGCCTCCCAACCATTTGACGTATTTATCTTGTCTCCCATGTTCTCCAATGGAGTCCAAGAGAAATCATTCCCTCCAGCCCCACTTCGTTGATAGGTGGTAATGTATAAATCACAATTCATATAAGGCTGTCCATACACTTCTTCTTTCTTGCATGCGCAAACAATCATTTCTTTATTATCAACAGAAAGCGTTGCAGCACCATAGCTCTGAAAAGTACCATCGTTAAAAGGATTATCTAATGGCGCACCACCGTCAAAACTTTGCATAACGGTTTCTCTTTTAGAAAAAGTAATCTCTTCAACAACATTTGATTTTAAGTCTCCTATATTTTTCCTGTCCAGCTTTCTTGTATAAAATATAAGTTCATTATCTGGAGACAGCATAGGAAAATACTCATTTTTATCTGTGCTCACATTCTTCACCAGTTTTGGTTTAAAGGGTACCACATTTTCTTTTACCTTTCTATCTCTTTCCAGATCTTCTAAAACTTCATTTACATCTGCTAGTTTTTTGGTGAAGTCTTCAGGATACCTATCTGTATCAGAATGGCTGAATTTTTTAAACTCTTTGAACCACTTAATGGCTTCCGGTTTGTCTTGTTGTGTAAAATTGATAACTCCTAAGTAATACGAACAGTCTGCATGATAATCTGGGCAATTGTCCAAAGCAATGCGAAACATTTCTTCTGCTTTCAAGAAACTTTTATCACCTCTTGCTGGGTTTGGATATTTTTCGTAGTTTTTAAGCCCACCATTATATGCATATACTCCGTATTCAAAATAGGCAGTAGCGTTCTCTTCATCCAACTTAATGGCCGCGTTAAAACTCTCTACAGCTGTACGAATATCTTTTGCATTGATCCCAGCATTGATTAATTTCATCACCTTTTTGGAAGGCTTCAAACAATTTTCAGACTCTGCTTGAGAGAATGCAACAATAGAGATTATTAAAAAAAATAAAGAAATGTAAATTTTATTCATTCAAGTTATATCGTTATTAAGTAAACATAACAAATTCCGTACCTAATAGAGTATATCGAAAAAGCAGAGATAAAGTTACAAGTTATCTAAATTATCAACTAGGTATATTAATCAATACATCCAACTAATTATAAGGTTCAATTCATATCCAATTTCACCCAACACTAACTGCATCCTCTACCATCTCCTTGGTCAAAGCAATTTTCAAGACTTCATCCATTTTCTTTACATAGTGAAACTTCAATCCTTTTAAATAAGCTGGTTTGATTTCATCGATGTCTTTTTTATTCTTATCGCAAAGAATGATTTCGGTTATTTTTGAACGTTTTGCGGCTAGAATTTTCTCTTTTATACCACCAACGGGAAGAACATCACCTCTTAAGGTAATTTCACCAGTCATGGCTAAATTTTTCTTTACTTTTCTTTGAGAATAAACAGATGCCAAGGAAGTCAACATTGTGATACCTGCGCTTGGCCCATCTTTAGGTGTTGCTCCTTCCGGCACGTGAACGTGTATGTTATTTTTATCGAATACTTCTTGTTCTAAACCTATTAAACCACTATGCGCTTTCAAATATTCAAGCGCTATCACCGCTGATTCCTTCATTACATCACCAAGATTACCTGTCAATGTGAGTTTTCCTTTGCCTTGAGTAATGGAAGATTCGATGAAAAGAATGTCACCCCCCACACTCGTCCAAGCAAGTCCAGTTACTACTCCTGCAACTTCATTATTGTCGTATTTAGTTCTGCCTCTCCCGGCTCCTAGAATGGTGAATAAATCTTCTTTTGAAATTTCTACGTCAAATTTCTGCTCCATCGCAATTTGTCGTGCTCTATTTCTAACAATTTTTGCTACAAATTTATCTAAGCCGCGAACACCAGATTCACTGGTATATTCTTCTACTAATTTTTCTAAAACATCCATACCAATAGCAATGTCCTTCTTTTTTATTCCGTGCTCCTTAACTTGCTTTGGCAACAAATGTCGTTTCGCTATTTCCACTTTTTCTTCAACTGTATAACCATTCACCTCAATTAATTCCATCCTATCTCTTAACGGACCTTGAATAGTTGACAAATTGTTAGCCGTTGCGACAAACATCACACGCGATAAATCGTAATCTGCTTCTATGTAGTTGTCATGGAACTCACTATTTTGTTCTGGATCCAGAACTTCCAATAGCGCTGAAGAAGGATCTCCATGGTTACTGCGGCCCAATTTATCTACTTCGTCAAGCACAAAAACCGGATTGCTCTTTCCCGCCTTTTTTATATTTTGGATAATACGACCTGGCATTGCACCAATATATGTCTTTCTGTGGCCTCTAATTTCTGATTCGTCATGCAAACCACCAAGTGACATTCTAATGTATTTTCTTCCTAAAGCTTCTGCTATAGATTTCCCCAATGATGTCTTACCGACTCCTGGAGGTCCATAGAAACAAAGAATCGGTGATTTCATATTCCCTTTTAGCTTCAAAACAGCCAAGTACTCTAATATTCTTTCTTTAACCTTCTCTAGACCGTAATGATCTCGTTCTAGTATCTTTTTTGCGCGATTTAAGTCCAAGTTATCCTTGGAAAATTCACCCCAAGGTAATTCTAACATCATTTCTAGATAATTCATTTGAACAGAATACTCAGCTCCTTGAGGATTCATTCTTCCTAACTTATCCAGCTCTTTATTGAACAATTCTTTTACCGTTGCATTCCATTTCTTTTTCTCTCCGCGAGCCTTCATATCAGTCACGTCTTGTTCCTGCGGATTACCTCCTAATTCATCTTGTATTGTTCGCATTTGCTGATGCAAAAAATATTCTCGTTGTTGCTGATCAATGTCCTTTCTTACTTTAGATTGAATTTCATTAGTCATTTCTAACATTTGAACCTCCAAATTAAGATGTTCCAAAGCCAGAGTGACTCTTTTTTTAATGTCTAGCTCTTCCAGCATTTCTTGCTTTTTAGCAACATCTGCATTCATATTGGAAGAAATAAAATTTACTAAAAAAGTAGGACTATCAATATTTCCAATCGCAAAAGAGGCCTCCGAAGGGATATTTGGACTTTCCTGAATAATTTGCAATGCTAAATCCTTCACCGATTTAAACATCAACTTTAATTCTTCGTCTTTATCATCTAATTCACTTTCCTCAAGCATTTTTACTTGAGACTTCATGTAAGGTTCTGTTTGAGTGGGCTGCGTAATTTCAAATCTCCGTTTTCCCTGAATGATAACTGTTGAGCTACCATCAGGCATTTTTAACATGCGTATAATTTGAGCTACCGTACCAATATTGTGCAAGTCAGAAAACTCTGGGCTTTCCACTTCTTGATTCTTTTGAGAAACAACTCCAATAATTTTTGCTCCTTTATTCGCATCTTGAATCAACTTAATGGATTTATCTCGACCTACCGTAATAGGGATAACCACTCCTGGAAAGAGAACATTATTTCTCAACGGCAAAATTGCCAACTCATCTGGGTATTTCGCCTTGTTCATGTTATCCTCTTCTTCTGCTGTAATTAAGGGAATAAATTCAGCGTCAGATTCAAGGTTTGAAAGGCTTATCAATTTATTATCAAAAAAATCACTCATATCTATTTTATATAACCGTCAAACTGTCAGCAATTCTTCTTGATTTTTTCAAAAAGAAAGTACAATTGCGGATAAACATACTGTTCAAAGCATGTGCCATAAGGCTAAAACTGCTATTTTGTCGTATTAATTGGCAGAAAAGAGGAATGGTCAAGAATAATATACAATGGAAATTTAGATTACCTCATTTGTTGTTCGAGATGTATTTGAGAATCGCAATTTCATCTGTAGATAGCTCCATTCTTCGCCTAAACATCATGTTATTCGAACTAGTGACTGCTTTAGAAAAGTCATACGCATCTCCTTTCACTCCCCAAGAAAAAGAAGGGATGTATTTTGAAGGGAACTCGGCTCCAAAGACATTGCTTGAAACTCCAACAACAGTGGCTGTATTAAACATAGTGTTAATTCCACATTTAGAATGGTCTCCCATTACAAGGCCCATAAACTGAACGTCAGTTTGTTCAATGTGCTTCGTTTTAAACGAGTATGTTTTGACTAGACCATAATTATTCTTCAAATTAGAAGTATTCGTGTCTGCACCAATGTTACACCATTCTCCAATGACAGAATTACCAATAAAGCCATCATGTCCTTTGTTTGAATATCCGTAGAGTATTACATTATTCACTTCGCCCCCAACTTTGCAGTAAGGTCCAATGGTTGTTGCTCCATAAACTTTTGCTCCAATCTTTAAAACACTACTATCAAGCATTGCAAGACCACCTCTGACTATTGACCCCTCCATAATTTCAGCATTATTACCTATATATATGGGTCCGTCATTCGTGTTTAGTATAGCTGCTTCAACCTTGGCTCCTTTTTCTAAGAATATTTTATTTACGTCTCCAATTATCGTATTTGTAGAAGAAAGTTGCACTGATGTTCGTTCGTTTGTGAGTAATTCAAAATCTTGCTCCAACACCTTTCCGTTTTTTTGAAAGAGCTCCCATCGATGTTCAATTACAACGGGTTCATTACCTTCATATTTCTTATGAATATCACCCGTACCAGATCTGGCTAGCCAAATTCCATTTAGGACCAATTGCTCGTTGCCTTTTAGTTTAACTATTTCGTTTACTAGCTCACGATTAGGAATTACACATGCATTGACCGCAATAGCATCTATAGTTTGTGGAAATTTTTCAGAAAGGTAGCCTTCTGTTTCAAAGAAAATTTCAACATTGGGAACAAGAAGACTCCAACGTTCATCATTGGTCAAAATACCCATCCTTAAGTTCCCAACTGGTCGAGTTAAGGTTAACGGAGCAAAATCAAGATGTTTGTTATTATCGTGCAATTGAATTTTCATAGGACTAAGTTAAGTAAAGATAGGGAGATTTGAAAATTGGGAGATTGATGCTTGTCCTTAAGTAGTTGATTTCTTTTTTGATAAAGCCATCAGCCCAAAAAAAGTGATTAAAGCGTTCACAAGTATTATTTCAAAGCCAAATCTATAGGGGCCGAAAACACCTAAAGCAATTCCGTTCTCAGAGTAACCTCCTGGAGCTCCAGCTGAGAAATACCACAAAATAACTGTTAATAATATCGAAAACACACTTACCATAGGTACCAATTGGTCTTTGATGTATTTTCGAGAAATAATTCCAAAGAAAAACATTCCAATCAGTGGTCCGTATGTAAAACCAGCGAATTTCATCAATAAACCAATTGCAGATTCGTCTGTGACATTTTTCAATAAAATAACAGTTAGAATAATGACTGCAGACATGACCAAATGCACTCTCTTTCTAGTTGATTCTTTCTTATTCTCATCATAATCGTCGTCTTTTACCCCTAAAAAATCAATGGAAAAAGAAGTAGTCAATGAAGTCAATGCAGAATCCGCACTGGAATAAGCTGCTGCAATAAGACCTAACAAGAAAAGAATTCCAATAACTGGACCTGCGGCATCACTCCTGGCAACGGATGAGAAAAGTAAATCTGAACTTTTATAATCAATTCCATTAGCTGAAGCATAAATATAAAGTAATGCACCTAAGCCTAAGAAAATTAGATTCACAACAACTAAAACAAACGCCATGGAAATCATATTCTTTTGAGCATCTTTGATATTCTTGCAACTCAAATTCTTCTGCATCATATCTTGATCAAGTCCTGTCATACCAATAGTAATGAAGATACCACCCAAGAAGTGTTTAAAAAAGTGATTGCTGCTATAAATATCATCGAAGAAAAATATTTTGGAGTAAGAACTGTTAGCAATTGTCGAAACAGTTCCTACATTTTCCGATAAATTCAAAGCGTCACTTATAAACCATACAGTTAATAAGACTGAACCCAGCATAAAAGCAGTCTGTAATGTGTCTGTCCAAATGATTGTTTTTATACCACCTCTATTTGTATATAACCATATCAGTATTACAGAAATCACTACGGTAAATTCAAAGCGGATACCCCAATCATCAAATAAAATGTCTTGCAACACATTTGCAACAAGTAGCAACCGAACAGATGCACCTATTATTCTAGAGAGCAAAAAGAAAGAAGCGCCAGTCTTGTATGACCAGAAGCCAAAACGTTGCTTTAAATATTCATAGATTGAGGTTAAGTTTAAGCGATAATATATTGGTAAAAGTACATGGGCTACGATGAAATAACCCACCAAATACCCTAATACGGCTTGCATATAACTGAATTGATTAGATTCATTTCCTACCCAACCTGGAATTGAAATAAATGTCACACCACTTAGGGAGGCTCCGATCATACCAAATGAAACAATATACCAGGGAGACTTTCTTTCGCCCAAAAAGAACGAAGAGTTATCTGCCTTTTTGGAAGTAAAAAAAGAGATAGCTATCAGTACTGCAAAATATGTAACAAGTACTCCAATGATTAATTCTTTCGACATAGGTTGGTAAAGATAATAATTGATAACACTTTAAAAAATCCAACTCTCTATCATGTTTTTCTAAATTAAACTTGTGCTTGATTTAATTAACCTATCTTTGCGTAAATGCTATGTTTGTTTTTATATAAATGCAGACGTAAGCCAAATTTTATTTTTATGAGTGTACCGCATGTGAAATTTGACAACAAAAAAGATCCTGAATTCTACAAAGAATTAAGAAAACGTGTCAATAGCTATTTCTCAGGAAATAATATCTCGAAATATGCGAATTTAAACATGAAGCTTAAATCTGTATTTATGCTTTGTCTTTACTTTGTGCCTTTCATCTTAATGATTACTGGAACAATTGACTCAAATTGGGGTATTATTGGCATGTGGGCGATAATGGGATTTGGTGTTGCTGGTATTGGACTATCCATTATGCATGATGCTAATCATGGCTCATATTCTACCAATCAATTTGTTAACAAATTAATGGGGGGAACATTGAATTTTGCAGGTGGATATCCACTTAATTGGATCATTCAACACAATGTTTTGCACCATACCTTCACGAATATTGAACACTTTGACGAGGACATTGAAAAGAAAGGAATTATGCGTTTCACTCCGAATCAAGAGCATAAAGCTATTTTTAAGTTTCAAATTTTTTATGCCCCAATTCTATACGCTGTTTTAACTTTATATTGGGTACTTTCTAAGGATTTTGAGCAATTGTACCGCTATGAGAAACTTGGCTTGTTAAAAGCACAAGATATGAGCTATAGGAAAGCACTACTTCAAATAATATTCATGAAAGTAGCTTATTTGATTGTATTTTTTATTCTACCATTATTTATTGTTGATGCCCATTGGGGAATTATTCTAAGTGGTTTCTTAATAATGCACGCTATTGCTGGTTTAGTTCTGGCATTGATTTTTCAATCAGCACATGTTATTAAAGAAACAGAGTTCTTCGAAGCTGATGAAGAAAATTCTGTTGAAGAAAATTGGGCTATTTTACAAATGCGAACAACTGCCAATTTTGCGAATGGAAGTACATTATTCTCTTGGTATATTGGTGGATTAAACTATCAAATAGAGCATCACTTATTCCCAACGGTCTGCCATGTGCATTACCGACATATTTCGAAAATTGTAAAAGCAACGGCTGAAGAATATGGGGTTCCCTATCATCATCACAAAACATTTTTAGGTGCTTTAAAAAGTCATTTCACATTGCTCAATGACTTAGGAACTGGAAAATATGATAAGAAAGTTGCACTACAAGAAAGTGAAAATTCTTAAATTTTAATTAGGACGCCTCTTCTGTCTTACTTGAATCTCCTATTAATTTCAATAAACCGTCAAATTCTTTTTGAGTAAAAGGTCTCATTTGTCCTTTACGAAGACGATTGAGTTCAACGTTCATAATCCGAATTCTCTTAAGTGTTCTAACTTCATAATCAAGGTGTTCACACATCCTTCGTATTTGTCTGTTGAGCCCTTGTGTCAGAATTATTTTAAAAGAATAGTCGTCTATTTTTTCAACACTACACTTTTTTGTTATCGTTTCTAAAATAGGAAGCCCATTTCTCATCTTTTCAAGAAACCAATGCGTTATTTTCTTGTTGACACCAACAATATATTCCTTCTCATGATTATTGCGAGAACGTAGTATTTTATTTACGATGTCCCCGTCATTAGTGAGAAAAATTAAACCTTCGCTTGGTTTATCTAATCGACCAATCGGAAAAATTCTTTCTGGATGATTGATAAAACTAATGATATTTCCTTGTATCGATTCATCTGTTGTGCAGGTAATTCCAGTTGGTTTATTAAATAAAAAATAGAGGTTCTCAACTTCTTTTGTGACTATAATGTCGTTGACTTTAATAATATCATTTGAGCTTACCTTAACTCCTAAACCAGCAACTTCATTATTCACCTTAACTCGACCTTCTTCGATAAGCTTGTCGGCTGCTCTTCGCGAACAGTAACCTGTTTCAGCAATGGCCTTATTTAAACGTTTCAATTCACTCATCCTAACTTACCACTTTAAAAAAGGATGCTCTTGCAGTAATCGTTCTTTATCTGCTATGGCTATATCTAATCTTTGTGAATTTACCTTAGAATTTGGATGTAAACTTTTATGCGATAATGTTGCCTTAATTTTTCTAATTATTTTAAGAAGCACCTTCGTTTCAAAAGACATCGAAGAAGCTGAAAATCTTTCCCAAATGTAATTTATTGCTTGAGAATTTGGATGAACCAGGTCTTCTGAATAAAAACGATAATCTCTCAATTCATCAATTACTATTTCATACGCTGGAAAATAACTGCAATTGCCATTTTTCTCAACTAAGGAATGCACTAGTTCAATTAATCGTGCCTTACTTCTATTATTCTCCACCAACCCATCTTTTGCATGTCGAACGGGACTTACAGAAAATAAAACTTGAAGATTGGGAAACTGAACCTCCATTTTTTTAAGCAATCTCTGCCAAGATTCCTCCATAGAAACGAAACTTGCCAACGTTTTGTCAAATTGACTCTTCTGCTCTTTGTGGCAATTACCTACGGTGATATGCAATTCTTTGTGCGTGTATTTCCATGCTGTTCCGAAGGTAATAATCAACAATTTTGCGTCTGCTAAGTCCGTTTTTAATTTCTCTCTCAATTGACGTACAGTAGAGGTCAATTCTTCTTCAGAACTTGCATAAATTTTACTTGATGCATCCCAACTAAAGAACAAATCATCTCTTTTCAATACTTCAACATCCTGTCTTCCATCAATGGAAGAATTCAGAACGTTTAGAAGCGCTTCTGGATGAAATAAGGTGCCAAAAGGGTTGCTATTCACGTCGAAACATGCTTTCGACATTTTTTTCGCTATTTCTTCAGAAAAGCAACTTCCAATGGAGACAATGGAATCATTGTGCGATAAATTTAGTCCGTTCAATTCAGGTTCAAATGTAAGTTTAAATTCCATTATTGCATCAACGCTTTTGCATTCTCCAAGGCAGCTTGATTGATCTTGTCACCACTCATTAACCGAGCAGTTTCAGTTATTTTTTCTTGCTTATCTAATTCTATGACTTTTGACATCGCTTTGCCGTCAATAATTTCTTTCACAACTTTTAGGTGTTGCTCGCCTTTTGCAGCAACTTGAGGAAGGTGAGTAATTGCAATGACTTGCATTCTATTCCCCATTTTTTTCAGAGTTTGTCCCATTTTTTGAGCAACATCACCAGACACTCCAGTATCAATTTCATCAAAAAGCATGGTTCTTAGCTTTACTTTAGAGGACATTAAACTTTGTAAGGCCAACATCACTCGAGAAAGCTCCCCTCCACTTGCCGCTTTGTGCACTTGAACAGGCTCCATTCCAGCATTTGGACTGAAAAGAATCTCTAGGTTTGTATTTCCAGTTGCTGACAGTTCTTCCGATTGGGAAAGAGAAAATAGCAACCTTGTATTTTCTAATTTCAACTCCGCTAGCTCTCTTGAAATATCATCTTCAATGACTGATAATGCTCCCATGCGCTTATTATGCAGATCGTTTGCCTTCTTCTTTGATTGAGTTTCTTGGTTTTCAACTGTAATTTTCAATTCCTCAATTTCGATTTTTAAATCTTCATAGTTTGCCGAAGAATTTTCTAGCTCATGCATTAAATTTACGAGTTCAATTTGAGAATTAACACTGTGTTTTTGTAATATTCGATTGTACGCATCAATTTGCGCTATCATTTCATCCAGTTTTCTAGGGTCAAACTCTATTGCCTCAGCTTGTATTTCAGCATTCTCAACAATGTCGTTAATTTCGATGGAGATTGTATTGATTCTATCATTTATGTCTTTCAAATTTTCGTCAATCGAAACATTCTTGATGAGAGATGTTTTGAGCTCATACAAACAATCAATAACGCCGTTATCCGTTTTTAAAATGCTAATAATTTTTTGATAAGCCTTTGAAATTTCGTCAGCATTTTCTATTTTTTTTAATTCTGATAAGATTGCTTCGTAATCAATCTTATCTAGATTCAAAGACAGTAACTCTTGCAATTGAAATGAACTATAATCCTCTTGAGAAATGGAATTCTTCAATGTTTCCTCTTTTGAAATTAAAAGCCTCGTATTTTCTTTTAATTTCAAATATTCAGAAGTGTATTTCTTTGTTTCATTGGTTAAATCTGCTAATATATCCAATACGTTTAACTGAAATGACACATCTTTTAACTCCAAAGTGTTGTATTGAGAGTGAATATGAATCAATTGGCTAGAAAATTCTTTAAGAACGTTTAATTGAACAGGTGTATCATTGATAAAAGCCCTTGATCTACCTTGTTTATGAATCTCTCTACGAACAATCGCCGTGTCGAAATAGTCCAGTTCATTTTTAATAAAAAAATGCTCTAAACCAAACCCTTTTATACTGATTTCTCCTTCAACCGTTGATTTATCACTTTTATTTCCTATTACAGAAAAGTTTGCCCTTTCACCAAGAATGAGATTCAAAGCATTTAACAAAATTGATTTTCCAGAACCTGTTTCACCGGTGATAACAGAAAATCCTGAATCAAATTGAATATTGGCCTTATCAATTAAAACAAAGTTTTCTATTATTAGCGAACTTATCATTGATTCAAAATCTCTTGATATTTTGATGAGTTTGCAGGATCTATACGTTTGAGAAGATTCACAATATCATTTTTTTCTCTTGCTTCAGAATCAGCAAAAAGATTTTTAATCTCGTTTGTTTTAGCTTGAACAAAGTTCAATAAATTTACGGAGCCAGGTCTAGTTGAAGTTATTTTTATCAATTTACTCAATGCATTAAAAATTTCTTTTTTACCTTCAGCCTTGCTTTCGTAGAGTGCATCAATCCCCTTTCTGTGGTAGATATAGTTACATTCTCTAAGAGGAGAAAATAACTCATGTAAAATATTATCAACTAGCCAAAATCTATTTTTTCTACCTCTTTCATTTGATTTCCATCCTGGTGCTCCAGATGACTGTGCATCTGAAGCAACTTGTTGTGCCATAGAAAAGTACTTTGTTCCTCCTTTATTGGAAAACGAATCATAGTCCATCCCCAAAATAAAATAAGCATAGAATGCCAACATTGAGGTTAAATTGTCTGAATACTGATTGGGTCTGTATATTAATATAGCATTTCTTGAGTAGGAGAATACCACATCATCATCTTGGAAGTTAAAAAGCGTTGTGTTATAGCTTGAATTCAACGCTGGTCTTGAAGATTGAACTTGCATTGATCCTGAAAATGATCCTGAAGAAGGAACTTTGTTAATTTGAAACTGAATGGTGCAATTGATTCTTTCTTCGACTTTAAATTTATCTTTGGTCCATTGCGTGTTATTCATCAGTTCATAAATGGTGTTTTGCATCTGATCCAAAACCTCCTTCTCAACACTTGTTAATTCTAAACGAGCATCAACAATAACACTTACTTGACAATTTAACTCTTGTGATTTTACAACCATCATAAAGTTAAAGACAAATAACAAACTCACTATAAATTTCATTCAATATAAGTTTTCAAATAATTTAAAATATCTTTTGCAACCGCTTCTTTAGACTTTAACTCAAAATATTCAAAATTATTGCGGTTATCTAAAATACTAATTTTATTTGTGTCAACACCAAAACCTGCACCACTATCTTTCAACGAGTTCATAACAATGAAATTCAAATTTTTGGCATCCAACTTTTTCGTGGCATTCTCTTTCAGGTTTTCAGTTTCCAAAGCGAAGCCAATTAAGTATTGTGTTTCTTTTTTATTTGCTCCTGCCCATTTCAGAATATCAGGATTTTTAACTAATTCAATTGTCAATTCATCCGACTTTTTCTTAATTTTCTCAGTAGCCATATTTTTAGGTCTATAATCAGCTACAGCAGCCGCAAAGACGCCATAATCACAAGATTCCCAAATATTTTGCACTTGTTTGAGCATTTCTTCTGCAGATTTGATTTGAATTACTTTCAAGTTATCATTCTCTAGCTTCAAACCAGTTGGACCTGCTATAATAGTTACTTCAGCACCCCTATCTAGAAATTCTTGTGCAATCTTGAATCCCATTTTCCCGCTAGAATGATTGCCTATAAATCTGACTGGATCAATCGCCTCGTATGTTGGTCCAGCAGTAATCACGACTTTCTTCCCTAGAAAATCATTATTGGATTGACCAACATTGTTCTCTATGACTGAAAAAATTGTTTCTGCCTCTGCCATTCTGCCTTCTCCGTTCAATCCGCTTGCTAATTCTCCACTCTCAACAGGAATAATTCCAACTCCGTCTTCTTTAATCTGCATCAAATTCCTTTTATTGGAAGGATGTATATACATGTCCAAATCCATTGCAGGAGCTACAATTGTCTTTGTTTTCATGGAGAGATAAGTGGCTAATAAAAGGTTATCACAACTACCTTGCACCATTTTACTTAATGTATTTGCAGTGAGAGGTGCAATGACAAATAAATCTGCCCAAAGCCCGTACTCAACATGGTTGTTCCATGTTCCATCATTCTTGTTCCAAAACTCTATTCCAACAGGATGGCCGGAGAGAGTTGAGACAACAAGTGGGCTAATAAAATTAGTTGATGCCGGAGTCATAATGCATTTTACATCTGCTCCACTTTTCTTCAATAGACGAATGAGAAATGCGATTTTATAGGCCGCTATTCCCCCAGTTATTCCAAGAAGAATGCGCTTTCCTCGCATAATATATTTCGTTAAAGGGTTTTGATATAATGACTATGCTTCTGAAGAATCTTCAGGCATTCTTGCATAGATATTATCGTTCAATAGTTCCTGAATAGCTATAGATACAGGTTTTGGTAATCTTTCATAAAAACGAGATATTTCAATTTGCTCTCTGTTTTCAAAAATTTCTTCCAGATTATCAGTCGAAGATGCGAATTCAGCTAGTTTAGCTGTCAACTCCTCTTTCAATTCAACACTAAGTTGATTTGATCTTTTAGACATCATTACAATGGACTCATAAATATTGGAAGTATTTGCTTCCATTTCATCTGTATCTCTCGTAATTGTAGTTTTTTCGGCTGTACTGTTCTTAAAATCCATATCTATTTTTTATTTTCTTCAATAAAAATTTCCTTATCTTTCACTGTTTGCTCAAAATACCTCTTGGCTAAATTTCGATATTTAGAATCAGGAAATTCAATTACAAAAGTACGATATCTTTCAATAGTATCATCAATTCTTTCCATTTTTTTACTACTCACACTATTTTTTGACAAGTGATAAGAATTTTCAACTAAAATGAAGAAAACTTCTTCTCTGAACTTTGTTCTAGTGAAATCATCCATGAATGTTATTGAAGAGCTAACTGCAGCACGGTAATTTTCTGTTTTCGCATACAACTTTACTGCATCATACTCTTTTTGTTCTAACTTAAAGCGCAATCGATCAATGATTTGGTTGCTCGAATCGACCAACGCAGAGTTCGGAAAACGATCTACAAATTGCTGTAAATCTCCAATTGCCAATTCAGTAGCATCTTGATCTAGAGAGGAAGTTGGCGATTCTGCCACTCCACATAATGCACTTAAAAATAATGCCTCTTCAGCTTTTGGGCTTGTCGGAAAACGTTTTGCAAACATTCCTAAATAATAACCTGCCATGTATGTATCACCTCCCACGTAGTAACCTTTTCCAATTCTAAAATAAGACACTTCACCTTCAGGTGACTTAGGCATTCTTTGATACACTTGCTCATACAGAGCAACAGCTTTAACTTCGTCATCGTTATCGTATAGCTCATTTGCAAGGTCGAATTTCGCCCCATAGTCATCTGCCTTAAGCACACGATTATAGCTAGAGCAACTTGACACTAACAGTACAACTAGTAGAGTAAAAGCAATTGAATATTTTTTCATTCTTGCAAAAGTAAAAGAATAAAGTGTAATTGAATGTTAACGAACCCTAATATTACGACCAATTTGCAAGATTGTTGTGGGACGAATCCCATTTAACTGACAAATTCGAGAAACAGACGTTTTATTTCTACTTGCGATTCCACCTAAAGTATCTCCGGATCGGACCTTATGGTATTTTTTATTCCCAGAGTAAGTTACCGCAGATGAAGATGATCCCGCTCGAAAGACACCTCGGTGAACTAGTAGGTTTTCGTCTTTAATTTTTTTCGTTTTAAAATCAATGATTCTTTCAGCGTTCATAGGAATATCATAAAACCGAACTTCAAAATGCAGATGAGAACCACTAGAGTGTCCTGTGTTACCTCCTAAACCAATTGGATCTCCTGCTTCCACAGTTTGATTTGGAACGACAAGATGTTTGTCTAAATGAGCATAAAATGTCTCTAAGCCATTATGATGACGAATGACAACCAAATTACCAAAACCACTTGTGTTGTACTTGGCGTATCTAATTTTGCCTGACCAAGCTGCCCGAACGGTGTCACCTGTAACTAAATCGATGTCGGTTCCGTTGTGATTTCTTCCTCGTCTCCATCCAAATCTAGAAGTTATTCGACCATCAAAAGGCATGACAAATTTTGAACTAGTACTATCTTCCAAACACAGCCAAATGGTATCTTTTAGCTTGTTTACATCATTTTTTAATTGTGAAGTGTAGCACAAATCATTGTCCCATGATTGAAAATAATTCAACGTTGAGTCTCCAATAACTTCAGAGTGCAGTTCCTCGTTCATTACTCCATCGAAGTTCAAATCTTCTTCAAAAATCCATGTTCTGTTAGAGTAGATTAACATGGTACCCTTTTCAGTTATTAAGGTATCAATTATTTTCTGTCCAAAAGAATTAAACGAGAAAATTACTGTAAAAATTAGGAGGAGAATTCGCATTGTTTTAAATCTAGTTTGTTGTGTTTTCAAAAGTACTAATTTCATTACTTATATTTCAGTTACACCCATTACCAAAATGTTATAAAACAGATCTTCGTTTTCTTTTACAAGTCCCTGATAACCTTTACTACCATAAGCTTCAGAAGGAGGAATGAGAACAAACATTCTATCCGCTTTTTTAGCATTAATTAACGCTTTTTTTAATCCTGGCACCGTTCCACTATCGTTTAAGCGTAATTTAAATGGTGCTCCGTTATCATAAGTATTCACATAAAGTGGATTACTGGGCGTTGAAACCATGCAATGAAATTCTATTTCAGTGTTTTCTCCAAATTTCAATTTATTGCTTTTATTTTCTTCAAAAACCCATACTTTATTTCCGTCCACCTCACGAGTTGGTTTCATTTTTTCTATAATTCTAATTTTCAAAATATTATCGGCATTCGGAGGAATCAAACCTTTAATTCCCTTCTCTCCACGAGCTAATTCACTGGGGATAAATATTTCCGCATAATCCCCTACTTTCAATTTCTGCAAAGCAATATCCCAACCTTTTGCTTGCATCTGAAAACCGACCATGAAAGGAATACTTTTCTTATTTATCAGGTGATTACCATCAACCACGGTGTTGTCATCTAAAAACACTTTGTAATCCACTTGAATCATATCTCCTTTCGTTAAAACATCTCCTTTCCCATGCTCAATCCACTTAATTATTATTCCATTATCCAGTTTCTCTTCATCAATTGCGATGGATGGTTGATCGAGAATGTTTTCTTCATCAATACGAACAACTTTTTTCTCTTTTGTTTCTTTGTTATCTATTTTTTTCACACCTGTAGTATCGCAACTTGCAAGAGAGATAAAAAGGGCAACGGTTATCGTGAACTTCATCATCATTTAATTAATTCCTGTTAGGTAAATATCGATTATCAACGTTGTTAAAGGTGGTATCTTATTCATGTCGCCCATCAATCCATGTCCAAGATGACTTGGAATAATCAGCTTAGCTTTATCTCCAATAGTTAGTAATTTGATAGCCTCTTGGACTCCAGATTCAATATCGCTATTATCAACAACAAATTCTTCGTATTCATTATCTTCTGTTTGGTCAACGAGTGTTCCATCGAGTAGTGTGATTTTATATTCAATATCTGCCACATTTCCTTTTCTTGGAGAATATGTATTATCAGCAGAGCCTTCTTCATAGATGTAGTACTGAAGACCAGAACCAGTTTTAATCATTTGCCAATCTTTGTGTCTTTCTAAAAATAGCTTGATATCAATCTCTTCTTGAATAGCTAAATTTTTATTCAAATTTGTGGAATTATCCTTTGTCCAGTTTACATCGGGATTAGTCGGTTCAACCTCTTCAGAACAAGCGACAAAAAGAATTAATATTGAAATTATAAACACTCTCATTTAAAATATTTTGGGGCTACTTCTTTAAATTTTGCAATGGTTTCATCTAGACCAACGAAAGATGCACCACCCGATGCGTTTTTATGCCCACCACCTTGGAAGTGATCTCCAGCGAGTCCATTAACAGCCACATCTCCTTTGGAACGAAAAGAAATTTTTATCATATCTCCAGACTCTCTAAAGAAAACAGCCACTTTTACGCCTTCCATAGAAAGTGCGACATTGACCAATCCTTCTGTGTCTCCTTTAATATGATTGAAACGCTCTAACTCTTCTTCTGTTACAGAGATAATTGCTACATGTAACTCTTCTAGAAATTCTAATCTTTCTGCGATTATGTGTGCACGTAACTTGAGCTTATCGATTCTATTGTTGTCAAAAGTTGCTTCATGAATTTCAGAATGCATAACTCCATGAGAAAGTAAAGACGCTAAAATCTCATGTGTTCGAGAGGTCAATGAAGAATATCTAAAAGAGCCTGTATCGGTCATAATTCCAAGATAAAGAGGTGTTCCGATTGCTTGATTCAAAAGGTTCAAATTTCCCGATGACTCAATCAATTCATAAACAAGCTGCGAGGTAGAACATACATTTGACTCTGAAATAGCGATATCTACAAAATCATCCGGATCTAAGTGATGATCTATCATTACCTTTGTCCCTGTAGCTTGTTCTAAATATGGTGCCATCTCTTTTCCTAATCGATTTGCGCCATTGTAATCAAGGCAGAATATTAAATCTGCATTTTTTAAATCATCTTTAACTTCTTGCTCGTTATCCTCGAAAGTGGCAATTCTTACAACTCCTTTTGCCCATTCAATAAACTCAGGACATTTGTCGGGGTGGCAAATTTTTGATTCTTTACCTAAGGCTTTTATAAAGTGGTACATACCCATTGAACTACCTATAGAATCTCCATCAGGAGATCGATGACTAGTAATTACAATGTTTTCTGCATTTGTAATCGCACTTATTATTTCTCGGGCGCTATTCATTTAATTTTCATATTGATTTTAAAGACAATAGACTCATTGTCTCTTGTTCAATTCTAGTTTTTAGTTCATCAGAAACAGGAAAAAGAGGCCTTCTCATCGTTGCATTCATCAGTCCAATTTTCGCTAGGGCAACCTTTGCTCCACCCGGGTTCCCTTCTTCAAATAGCATTTGAGTGATCGAATTGAGTTTGTAATGACCTTCTTTTGCCAAATCAAAATCCCCATTGGATGCGTCATTCACCATATCAGAAAAAATCTGTGGAAACACATTGGCACTAACAGAAATTACTCCCTCCACTCCAACTGACATCAATGGAACTACAATTGCGTCGTCTCCAGAAAGAACTGAAAAACCAATTGGTTTATGCTGCACAATCTCCATTATTTGCCCTAAATCGCCCGATGCTTCTTTCATAGCCACTATATTGTCGATTTTTGCCAATTCTAAAGTAGTTTCTGCGGAAACATTTGAACCTGTTCTACCCGGAACATTATAGAGAATAATGGGTAAATCAGTACAGCCGGCAATGTATTTATAATGCTCATATATACCTCTTTGCGTGGGCTTGTTATAATAAGGAGATACTGATAGAATTCCGTCAATTCCTTTGGGTAGTTTCTTTAGCAATTCTCCAACTGTAACTGTATCATTCCCACCAACTCCATATACAATAGGAAGAGTATTATTGTTCTCTTCTTGCACTGCTTGGAGAACTTGCATTTTTTCTTCTTGAGAAAGAACGGGTGATTCTCCTGTCGTTCCTTGCACCACTAAAAAATCCATACCATTGTCTATTTGATAACGGACTAGTTTTTTTAATGCGACAAAATCGATGCTATAATTTTCGTTAAACGGAGTAACTAAAGCAACTCCCGCCCCTTTAAATGTGTTTTTCATTACAATTGAATTTTTTCTAACGTTTCTTTTACAAAATTAAGCAAATGCACGGGCGAAGTTGAATTTGATTGCAAATTAATATCACACCACTCATTCTGAATATTCACACCCACTCTTAATCTAACCTTTTGATTCATTAATTTCTTTGCTATTTTTTTTGATGGTTCACAGAAAAAAAATTGTGTGTCAAAATTTCTTACCAACATTTTTGACGCATCTTCGTTTTTTAATTTGCCTAATAGATTGATTTCATTCTCATTAATGAAAACTACAGAACTCTGTTCTCCCAAAATATTTTTCTCCTTTTTATTACCAACAATTGTAAGAATAACACATTCGTGAATATTTAAATTCACTTCTTTAATCGCAGAACGGTATTTTTTTAATTGATCCAGACTTTCATAATGAATTACAATAAGTGCCTTTCGGACAGAATACCATATATTATTTTCGTTACCCATTTAGCATTGCTATAAATTCATCTTCTGTTAAAATGGGAACTCCTAAATCTACCGCTTTTTGTAATTTTGAAGGGCCCATTTTATCTCCAGCAACAACGAAACTTGTTTTATTAGAAATTGACCCTACATTCTTACCTCCATTATTTTCAATGAGTTCTTTCAATTCAGTACGAGAAAACGCTTTAAACACACCAGACACTACGAAGGATTTTCCTTCAAATATTACTGAAGAGTTTTCCTTTTCTTCAACGGCAAAATGAAGACCGAATGATTTCAATTTTTCCACGATTTCACGATTCGATGCTTCTGCAAAAAAAGCAATGATTGATTCTGCAATTCTATCTCCAATTTCATCTATAGAAATAAGTTCTTCAAAATTAGCAGATTGCAAAGATTCAATATTCTTCATTGATTTTGCTAACTTTTTTGCTACCGTCTCTCCAACATACCGAATCCCAAGACCAAAAAGAACTTTTTCAAAAGGTTGCTTTTTTGACTCTTCCAATCCAAACAGCAGATTATTTGCGGACTTTTCAGCCATTCTTTCGAGGCTGATTACTTGATCAAATGTCAAGGTATATAAATCTGCATAATTCTCAATCAAGTTAGCTTCGACGAAAGCATCTACAGTTTCAGCACCAATACCATCAACATTCATTGCCTTTCGGCTAATAAAATGCTCAATTCGTCCTTTAATTTGAGTTGGACAGCCAGATTCATTCGGGCAATAGTGGTGTGCCTCTCCATCAATTCTGATAAGTTCTGTTCCACATTCAGGACAGTTATCAATGAACATTATTTTCTTCGCATCTTTACTGCGAGCTTCGACGTTAACATCAACAATTTTAGGGATTATCTCTCCCCCTTTCTCGACAAAAACTTGATCATTTTCGTACAAGTCGAGTCGCTCTATCTGGTCAGCGTTGTGCAATGAAGCTCGCTTTACCGTTGTGCCACCTAGCTGCACAGCTTTCAAATTTGCAACAGGAGTAATGGCTCCTGTCCGACCGACTTGATAGGTTACATTATCTAAAACAGTTTCAACACGTTCTGCTTTAAATTTATACGCAATCGCCCAACGAGGAGATTTTGCAGTATAACCCAATTCTTCTTGTTTATGGTATTTGTTGACTTTTATGACAATACCATCAATTTCAAAAGGTAAGTTATTTCGCTCTTCATTCCAGTAATGGATAAAGTCCATTACCCCTTCAACAGAATCAGTTTTTTCAATATATCTATTTTTAGTTGGGGGAATTTTAAATCCCCAATCTGCCACTTTCTCGACCGTCTCAAAATGTCCCTCTCTCAGATTTCCTGTCCCATAAACTCCATACAAAAAGCAATCGAGTCCTCTTTCGGCTACGACTTTAGAATCTTGCATTTTTAGAGTTCCAGACGCTGTATTTCTAGGATTTGCAAATTCTTGTTCATCAGCTTCGCGTTTTTGCTCATTCAATTTACGAAAGTTCTCTAACGGAAAAAAAATCTCTCCTCGTATTTCAAAATCAGCTGGATAATCACCTGTTAAACTAAGAGGTATGGTCCTAATTGTTTTGACATTATTTGTGACATTCTCTCCTTGATAACCATCACCACGAGTAATTGCTTGCTTCAATTTCCCATTAACGTATTGAATTCCAATCGCTACACCATCATATTTTAATTCACAAACATATTCGAGATCGTCTTCAACTTGTTTTTTGACCCGTGTTACCCATTCTTCAATTTCTTCTTCAGAGTAGGTGTTTGAGAGAGAAAGCATCGGATATTTATGAACGACTGACTCGAATTTTTTAGTGATGTCTCCCCCCACTCTTTTCGTAGGTGAGTTTTCATTTGCCAATTCTGGAAACTGCTTTTCTAACTCTTGCAAACGTTTGAGGAGCATGTCAAAATCGAAATCAGAAATCATGGGATTGTTCTCCACATAGTACAAATGATTGTACAAATTCAACTCATCTGTAAGTTTTTCTATTTCAATTTTCGCCTCATTCAGATTCATTTTGTGAAGATAGCCTTTGTGCTTTTATCATTCTATCCTTTCCTTGTAAATCTTTCCTCAATTCAATGTTAACAAAATTTAGTCGTTTTAAAATAGATAAAATATCAGTTGCATAAGCTTCATGAATTTCAAAAAAAAGAAGTCCTCCTTCACGGAGATAAGCAACTGCCTGCTCTGCTATTTTCTCATAAAAGATAAAAGGGTTGTCGTTCTCAACAAAAAGAGCCATTTCAGGTTCAAATTCGAGAACATTTACCGCCATTTCTACCTTATCCTTCATTGGAATATATGGAGGGTTTGAAACCCAGCAATCGAAACTATTTTTAGGATAAGCAGAGAACGCATTCTCGTCGAGAACATCTAATTGTTGAATATCTATCTCCAGTTTAGTTTTTTCGCTATTTTTATCAATCAAAGCCAGCGCATCCGAGGACAATTCTGAAGAAATGACTTTTACAGAAGACAATACTGACTTAACTCCTAGAGCAATACAACCAGAACCTGAGCATAAATCCATTACGATTACCTCATCCTTATTCTCTAGCGAATGCACCACCCAATCTACCAATTCTTCTGTTTCAGGACGTGGAATCAAAGCTCTTGAGTCAATATTTAAAAGCAAACCATAAAATTCGACTTCTCCCAATACATATTGAAAAGGCTCATCATTTTGCAATCGTTTCACTGAATCTTTAAAAAAAAGTAAATCCGATTCGGAAAAAAGGAATGGTTGTTCAATAATGTAATTAGATTCATCTATTCTCAGTCTTTTTATAGTCAAATATTTGACCATTAAATTGACTTCGGAAATTGAATTTTCTGGAAGTTTTTTTTGAAAATATTTCTTGACTGATTCAAGGCTATTATTCTCTACAAACATCGATTATTGTCTGTTATTTTTGAAATAAAAAGTGTAACCAAAACCCACAATAAGGTATTGGGTTAACTTATTAAAGCCACCTGGATCCCAACCTGCATTTGTTTCTAAACCAATGAAATCTGGCTTAAAACCGTAACCTTGAATAGTATAACCGATATAAAATCGATAAGATGATTTTTCATCCGCTGAAAGAATAAGTCCAAGGCCTGGTTCAATTATAGCAGCCGTATTATTCCGATAATAACGATCAATAACCTCCCCTTCTGGGTTTAACTCCTTCACACTTGAGGCGTTGTAGGAGTAGCCTACTTTTACACCAAAATCAATCGCAAATCGATCAGTTAGAAACTTATCATATCCAACCTTAATGAAACCTGCAGCTGTATGAACTGAACCATCTAGGGGAACTGGGACTTTAAATTGGTTAATAGTAAACAATGAGTATCTCCCACCAATTCCAAAATTCAAATTGAACGGTGTCGTATATTGCCCATAACTAGATACTGCAACTAAGCCTTGCATTACTTGATCAAAAGGTTCATTGGCAATTGAAACAGGCAACCCCAATTCAATATTAAACGTGTATTTAGGGATGATTTTCTGAGCAATAGAATTATTACAAAGAATGAATGCCGCTATGTAGAATACTATTTTCACAATTTAGTAACGCTAAACTACCAAATTAATTTGATTCAAGTTATATTTTTGATTGCATAACGATCAGGTTATACTACGAAAATTCTCAATGAATTTTAGCAAAAAGTAAGAGTAATGAGTTCCACTTAGTTAGAAGATTCATTTACTCAAAATGGAGGCAGACGAATTATTTGATGCATCTTTGCTTCTTGAAAAAAGGAATTCTATACATGCTTGCTTCTGGCCTATGTTTTGTCGCTGTTAATTTTTTTGTAAAAATATTAGGCGCAGGAGGAGAACAAGATATTATTGAAAGTGTACAACGTTATCCTGCTCACGAATTAGTACTCGCAAGATCAATCGTTTCGTTTGCTATCAGTTTATTTATCATTAAAAGGAAAAAAATTCCTGTTTTCGGGGTGAATAAAAAATGGTTGCTTATTCGAGGGTTAGCAGGGACAATTGCCTTAACAATGTTTTTTTACACCATTCATCACTTGCCAATCGCTCTAGCCACAATCATCCAGTATCTCGCGCCAATATTCACCGTCATTCTTGCCATGATTCTCTTAAAAGAAAAAGTAAAAGCGATCCAATGGTTCTTTATTATACTCTCATTTTTCGGAGTTGGACTCATTGCCGTTGACAAATTTATAAATTCAGAAACTAACATTGAGCAAATTAATTTCTTCTATATCGGAATTGGAATGATTTCAGCAGTATTCTCTGGGTTAGCCTACACAGCTGTAATTAAACTAAAACAAACTGATGTGCCAATTACGATTGTTTTGTATTTCCCGATGGTTGCCATTCCGCTTATGTTGATTCTGTCAATTTGGGATTTTACATGGCCTCAGGGAATTGAGTGGTTTTTGCTTTTAATTATCGGGATTTTCACACAATTGGCACAAATTTCACTCACAAAAGCTCTTCATCTTGGAAGTGCCGCTACCATCACACCATTCCAATATCTTGGTGCAATTTACATGTTCTTAACAGGTTACTTTGTATTTGACGAACGATTAAGTTTTATTGTTAACGTTGGTATTGCTATTATTTTGAGTGGTGTATTATTGAATGCTGTTGTTAAAGGTAGAAAGAGAGTGAGTGGATAGGTAAAATTAAAATCTGTTACAACTGTTAATTACTAATTGTCAATTATTCATTAATTATTAACTGTTAATCACTAACTTTATGCATTCATGGAGAATAAAATTGACAGGGAGAAAGTAGCACAATTCGGAAACATCGAATTATTGGCGAAACAGGTTGTTGAAGGTTTCATTACAGGTCTTCACAAAAGTCCTTTCCATGGATTTTCAGTAGAATTTGCAGAACATAGATTATACAATAAGGGAGAATCAACTCGGCATATCGACTGGAAATTATTTGGTAAAACAGATAAACTTTTCACTAAGAAATATGAAGAAGAAACGAATTTACGTTGCCAAATAGTAATCGATTGTTCTAGCTCAATGCTGTTTCCAATGGATCAAGAGCAAACAAAATTGAGCTTCTCTGTTTATGCCGCAGCTTCTTTAATTGAATTACTCAAGCGCCAAAGAGACGCCGTTGGGCTAAGTCTATTTACTGATAAATTAGATATTCACACAAAGGCAAAATCGTCTATTAGACATCATCGTTATTTATACAGTGAACTGGAAAAGAATCTCAAGCAATACAAGGCTGATAAAATTCAAAGAACTTCAACCGTGTCATCTTTGCATGATGTCGCAGAACTTTGTCATCAGAGAAGTTTAATCATCATCTTTTCTGACTTATTAGATGATCCTGAAAAACAAGATGAATTTTTTCAAGCACTGCAACATCTAAAACACAATAAGCATGAGGTCGTTGTGTTTCATGTGATTGACAAAGCGAAGGAAGTTGATTTTGAATTGGAAAATCGTCCCTACAATCTTATTGATATGGAAACGGGAGAAAAAATAAAACTACAACCTAGTCAATTTAAAGAGGAGTATAAAAAAGCGATCAGCAGCTACTTTAGAGAATTAGAATTAAAATGCGCTGATTATCGCATTGATTTTGTTCCAACAGACATTAATGCAGGTTATCATGATGTTTTGTTGAAGTACTTATTGAAGAGACAAAAGCTGTTTTAGAGAATTTTACAATTTTGCATCATCTATTTCAGCAAATCCAAAACGCTTTTGACAGGTGTAAAAACTATATCTGGAATTTCTAAAAAAATCGTATTCCAATTACTCATCCCTCCATTCCAAAGACCTGGTAATTCTCGATAAAAAATCTCTTTACCCTGATGGGTCTTTTTCACAACGAAGAATTTAGAGTCGTCTCTAAATTGCATTAAATCCAATTTTCTTCCTTCTATATCTGTTTTTGAAACAGCGATAAACACAGGATTAAAATGACTGCTAGTTTGAACAATATCTTGCTGGTAAGCACTTTTACTGATTTGGGAATTCTCAATAATTTGATTTGAAACACCCTGTTCATCTTCAATCCAAAATGGTCCTCCTCCTGGCTCTCCTTCATTGATAACCATTCCGCAAACTCGAGTAGGACGTGATAAAATTGTGCTAAAATCCGACTCAGAGAAATTCGACAATTGTTCTTCTGAAAGAAACTGATAATTCGAATTGAGTTTTCTCAAGCCATCCAAAGAATAATTGTTAACAAGTTGGGCTAAGTCTCTCTTAAAGTTTTGTAATAATCCAATAGTTAATTTCCATGTACTCTTACTATCCTCAACTTTAGAGAAATGCTGCACATTGTCAATGTTCTTTATTAGAACTATATCATTCTCAATTGCGTTCAGATTTTCCAGCAATGCTCCATGACCTGCAGGACGCATCAAACACCTTTCCCCATCTTTCACTTTTTGCCCCGATGAATCAAAACAATAGGCATCCGTTTCTGAATTTTGATAAGAAAAAGTAACATTGGAGCAATCACCAATATTGGTTTTGATATCCTTTTCAAATTTTTGTTGAATAGTGAAGTGAACTTTCGTTTCATCACCAAAAAACTCATTGGCCTGAACTAGTTGTTCTTGAAAAGCCGTTCTCACAGTACCTTCATATTTATGAAAGGGTATCAAACCTTTTGGCAAAGCCGAATATTTATTCAACATTTCCTTTACTAACTCTTTTCGATTCCTCAAAGACGACACCATAGAATCAGAAAAAGGAAATTTTTGACACTGGTTGAAAAATAGCTTTACTGATTCCGTTTCAACCTCATCTTCTAGCCATTGGTATAAAAAACTAAACATTCTTGACCCAGAACCAGATGCTGGAATAAAAAACTCTGGCTGTAAACTATTGGCGTCGAAAGAATTAACCAGTTTTTCTTTTTCTTCTTCGCTAATACGAACAATACCATTGCCAACCTTGCATGAACTGCTCAATTCAACTTGAAATTCCTGCTCGAAAACTTGATTTCGCTGATTAATGATTTCTTTCTTTGTTTCTACACTCATTTCTTTCTCAAAGATTGCTTATTTTGGTCTTGTGAAAATCGGATTCGAATATATAAAATATAGATGGAAAATTAGCTCTAAGAAGACAAGTGATTCTAATTTTACTCGTGATTTTTATGAGAATTGCCTCGCTATTGATTTGAATGAACACTCAAAATTACATTTAAAAACACTCTTCAATAAACTACGCAAAGATGACCGTATAATCACTATCCAAGATTTCGGAGCAGGTTCTAAAAAACTTGGAAATGATCGGAAAATTTCAACAATATTGAAAACAAGCTCTTCTAAAGGGAAATATGGAAAATTGCTGTACCAGTTGAATAAACATTATCAATTTACGAATATTTTAGAATTTGGAACTTCCCTCGGAGTTGGTACAAGTTATTTAGCTTTAGGTAATTCCAAAGCAAACATTACAAGCATAGAGGCTTGCAACAACACAAGGAATATTGCTTTGGAGAACTTTACACAGTTTGACCATGTACAAAGCATACATGCTACATTTGATGATTTCTTGACGGCTGAGACACTCGAAATCAACGAAAAATCATCTAGAAAAATTTATGATTTCATCTTTATTGACGGCCACCATGATGGCGATGCACTTCTCAACTACATGGAAAATTGAAACCTTTCACAATTAAAGAAACGATTTTTGTATTGGACGACATAAGGTGGAGTGACTCCATGTTTAAGGCATGGAACACAATTGTCAAAAGTGGAGAGTTTGAGATTGTTGATTTGTTTCGAGTAGGAATAGTGAAAAGTGTATACTAGGGCGACAAACTTCTCCATGAACCTTTGGCTTTCTGTGTGGTAATAAGTCAATCTAGAGTGAAGAATAAGAGTGATATAACAGAAGCACGCTTCATCATTGGATTATTGATTCTAAACATTAGTGAGGAAAAGTTGAAATGTGACCTATATCACATTCGTTTGTTTAAATCGTCGTAACTTTACACTACATTAAAACAGTAATTATGAGCTATTATATATCCACAACAATTAACGAAATAAGTTTTGAGAAAGCAATTGAAAAAGTTACAGAACATTTAAAAACAGAAGGTTTTGGAGTACTGACTACTATAGACTTTAAAGCAACAATGAAAAAGAAGTTAGACGTTGATTTTTACAATTACACAATTCTTGGAGCTTGCAATCCAAAATTTGCTCACAAAGCCGTCCTCGCAGAGAACAAAATTGGGACTATGTTGCCTTGCAATGTCATTGTTCAAGAAAGAGAAGAAGGGAAAATAGAAATTTCTGCTGTTGATCCGATGGCTTCAATGCAAGCTGTTAAGAATGATGATCTAGGAAATGTTGCAACAGAAGTTAGAAGTAAGTTAGAAAAGGTTATTAAGTCCCTTTAGCACAAGTCCTTCCTAAAAAACACTTTGCTAGTAAGTCTTATAAGTATCATCCTCCCATTCCTTTCATTTGCTTCATCATTTGACGCATCTTACTAGGATTAGACATCATTTTCATCATTTTCTTCGTGTCGTTGAACTGTTTCATCAACTTATTCACTTCTTGAACGTTCGTTCCCGAACCATTTGCCAAACGTATTTTCCGAGAGTTATTCATTAAATCAGGATTCTCTCTCTCTTTGGGTGTCATTGACTGAATAATTGCTTCAATGTATTTAAAGGCATCATCGTCAATATCAACATCTTTCATTGCTTTTCCCATCCCTGGCATCATTCCCATTAAGTCTTTGACGTTACCCATCTTTTTTACCTGTTGCAATTGAGCATAAAAATCATTGAAATCAAACTGATTCTTTTTAATTCTTTTTTGCAACTTTCGAGCCTCTTCTTCATCAAACTGCTCTTGCGCCCGCTCCACTAAAGTTACAATATCACCTTTTCCGAGAATTCTATCCGCCATTCTAGCAGGATAAAACACATCTAGTGCGTCCATTTTCTCACCTGTACCAACAAACTTAATTGGTTTATTAACAACAGATTTAATAGTTAATGCAGCTCCACCACGTGTATCTCCGTCTAATTTCGTTAAGATAACACCGTCAAAATTAATTCGCTCATCAAATGCTTTCGCTGTATTTACCGCATCTTGCCCAGTCATGGCATCCACTACAAATAAAGTCTCTGTTGGGTTAATTGCCTTTTTCACATCAGCAATTTCATTCATCATTTTTTCATCTACTGCCAATCGACCTGCAGTATCAATAATAACGACATTGTATCCTTTGCTTTTAGCAAACTGAACAGCTTCTTGAGCTATTTTAACTGGATTTTTTTCTTCACGATTGGAAAATACCTCAATACCCAGTTGTTCTCCCAACACATGCAATTGATCAATTGCCGCAGGACGATAAACATCGCAGGCTGCTAACAATGGATTCTTTCCTTTCTTTGTTTTAAGGTAGTTCCCCAGTTTCCCCGTAAATGTTGTTTTACCGGAACCTTGCAGACCTGACATTAATATAATTCCTGGGTTACCTTTGATGTTGATTTCAACTTCATTTCCTCCCATCAAGTTCACCAACTCTTCGTGGCAAACTTTAATCATTAACTGACCTGGAGAAATAGAAGTCAATACATTCTGACCTAGTGCTTTTTCTTTTACAGTATTGGTAAATTCTTTTGCTGTTTTAAAATTAACATCGGCATCCAATAGAGCCCGACGAACTTCTTTAAGCGTTTCTGCGACATTGATTTCAGATATCTGTCCTTGCCCTTTTAGGACTTTAAAGGCTCTCTCAAATTTGTCCGCTAAATTTTCAAACATAGGTATTGTGTTTTATGGAGAGCAAAATTAAGAATTTAAACTGGAAAGATTGGCATCTAGGTGAGCTCGATGAGCTTTTTAATGAATAATTCTATTGTGAGAGGAGATAAGTAAGCAATTATTCTGGCCTGTGATTCTATTTAAATGAGAATGGCAAACGATGAAAGAAGTAAATCGAACATGATTATAGCTATTTTGGAAAAGAATATTATCTATCTTGTTTTTAAATTATTTTGATTTTATTTCAAATGTACCAGTAACAGTATATTCGTTTATTAATTGGTTCATGGCATCATATTCTGTTAATAAGTAGGTATGATTACCACTTATAGTGTAAGAATCACTGTTTTGTTTCCACTCTCCATTAATAGTGATTTCATTAGACGGAAACCAGCCAGCTCCTGTCCCGCTGGAACTTGGAGAGAAAAAAATGCCAGAAACATTCTTTTTATCCTTTTGTAATACTGAACTTAATGAACCATCCTGATAGATAGATAATTTAATCTCTGTTTTAGTGACATCTATTATCGAAACTTTTTGGTACCTGTCATGGTTTACAGTTAAACCGTTCTTTGTATAGCTACCATTAAAAGTTGCTTCATAATCTCCAATTTTAGGCTTATTTTTATTACAGCTAAGAAACACAGCTAGTATCGAAATGATTAGTAATGTTTTTTTCATAATACAGAGTTCAACGTTCAGGTTATGCTTTCGCCGAACGATTTAAATTTAATGAAAATTCGAAGAAAGAACGTGCGAGTTTGAATGATTTATCATTCGAAGCGAGATCCCGGTGAAGTATAGGTGATGTTACCATGCGTTAATTACTAGTAAAAAACGATACTCCCGTCCTCGCTCATATCACAAACTAAATTGCCCAATGAATTAAAATATTGAAATAAGAGAGAACCTTTTTCTCGGTTAAATTTTACAATTGAATAAGGTATCCCAGGATTAAGTATGGGGAGATCTGTTGTTTTTTTGAAATGAGAATGTTCGGCATCGATTAGAAAATGATCAACAGTATAAAATTTAATTTCCTGAATTATTGTATTGTCTTTCAAGTCCATTGTTATTTCTGTTATCGCAGCACCTGACGAATTGGGATATAAGTTACCATTACTATCTTTAGTTGTTATAACAATTTGATTGTCATTGTATTTTGTAGATTGATGTTTTACTAGTTCTAGGTTTTTATCATAGGAAATATAGTCAATTATCCGATGTTTTGAATCCTCAATTGAAATTGTTCGTTCAGTTTGTTCGTAAAGAGAGTTATAATAGTCATGTATGATTGAATCTCCAATGTATTGACTGATTTCTATAGGACTACAATCAAGTAAGGAGTAATTTCCTCTTAAATCGTACCCAATACGTTTTATTATCCTCCCTTCTGAATCAAATTTTTTATAAATCACTGCAACATTTATATAATCGAAAAATCTTCCGTTGGAATCTAAACAAACATTATATGTTTCGTCTTTTTCGCTATTTTCAAATTTTTGGAATGGTTTTTTTATCGATTTTTGATCACTTGATTTACTGTATGTTTCAGAGTGTAGAATAGCATGATGTAAAGAATCCATGTTCATTTGAGAAAACACAAGTGAATTTGATAATATCGTGATTACTATTATTAGTGCTTTCATATGAATGGTAACATCTAAGTATAAACTCGCTTCAGTTAGAACAGTAAAATCATCGTTAATTGTTACACCATCCGAAGCTCATAGCACTACAATATAAGAAAAATTCAAATAAACTTACCTTTCATTATAACTTAGACACTATTTCTTCATCTAACGGTCCTACATCTGATGAGAATACTCCAACTAAATTTCCTTCCTCATCTACTAGATATTTTTGAAAATTCCAATTTACTTTTGAATCTTGACTTCCGTTTAATGACTTTTTTGTCAACCAACTATACAACGGATGTTGATCCTCACCTTTCACTTTAATTTTTTCTGTCATTTGAAAAGACACTCCGTAATTTTTTTTGCAAAAATCTGCAATTTCAGTGCTTGAACCAGGTTCTTGTGCACCAAACTGATTACATGGAACACCAATAATGGCTACTTTATGACCGTACATGTCGTGTAAACTTTGGAGATCTTTGTATTGTGGGGTAAAACCGCATTTAGATGCCACATTGACAAAAAGAATTTTTTTCCCCTTTAAGGCGTTTAAATTTAGCTCCTTGCCATCTAAAGAGTTAATTTCAATATCGTAAATTGACTTATTATTTTTGATTGAATCTTGAGTTTTTAGAGTAAAAGAAATAGTCATGAGTCCAAATATACAAGTTGCTATGGTAAAAATTGATTTCATTTTCGTAAAGGATTTTGTTAGGTGCTCTATTCAAAGAGATTAAATCTAATTATGATTTTCCATTGAATAAAAATTAACATTATTATATGTTCCACTAAAATTTTCAACCCAAAGACAATTTATTTCTT
>TARA_R110002072_G_scaffold300522_1_pt1 | contig 39748 bp, 40 predicted proteins | sample TARA_R110002072 | Tara Oceans TARA_R110002072 (sample SAMEA4397118) | marine metagenome | biome: Polar Biome; feature: [SRF] surface water layer (ENVO:00010504); material: water (ENVO:00002006), including particulate matter (ENVO:01000060) such as... | depth 5 m
AAAAAAAAACAGTAGCAGCAGGTATTTACTAATAACGTGCAAGCGTCAAAGCTCTGGCAAAGTAGATTACGGCTGCGAGTTGCGCGATCTCAGATCTTCCCTTGCCCTAAGCCAAGCCTGACAAGGCGGTAGATCGAAGAAGGAGCCACCGACCGGGGCACCACTGGGCCCCCTGCGCACGTTGCCATAGGTTTTATAGTAGCTCCTGCATGATTCGGGGGTGCGCATCTGCTGCTCTATACATGCCTGGGTTCGTTGCTCCCGAACAGGAGCGAGCGCTTTTTGCCGGGCCATCTCACATTCACGATCCAACATTGCCACATCACCTTGATTCAGTGCCAAGGTCCCCGCCGAAATAAGTAGCCCCACCAGACTTGCCAATGCCCATCGGAAACAGTCCGTTCTTCGCAATACCATAGATCCCTCCTGGAGGATTAGTTGCGCATATACCCATATTCGCCGAACATCTGTACTTCCGCTAGACTACACGCGATACGCAGGCACGCCAGTAAAAAAAGTAAAAAAAGTCCGGAAGGGTATGCCACCCGTCATTTAAACGACAAATCCCAACAGGGCCAAATTGCAGTGCGCTCCCAAAACCTCGCTCAGCCTCATATCCGCCTATCTGCTTCCTATCAGTATGGGCTGGGCCCAGTCACCAATCGTCACCACCGGCAGGCTTACGACTGAACAGCAATGAACGACCACTAGCAGGGAACCGAACGTGAACAAACTCAATACACATAATAATTTCTACTACTTCACCGCAAGCCTGATATTTCTGCTGCTTGCCTCGGCCGCTATCAGCTCCACCGTGGATGATGGATACCCACATCTATTGTATATCGTTATTCTCCTGACCGAGCTCGTGGCCTACTTCAGTCTCAATCTCAATCGGAAATGGCGCCAATTTATCGGTATGACACTGGTGCTAATGGTCATTGGTACCGGATTGCGCGAGTTTACTGATTGGTCATTGGCGCCATTGGCCGGGCTCATCGGCAGTTTAATTTTTTTCTGCGGGATGGCCTATGTAGCGGGGAAGCAGGTATTTTCCTCCGGTGGTATCGAACTCAACCAGATCGTCGGTACGATAGCCCTGTATCTACTTCTGGGCATCATCTGGGCGCTACTATATTTGCTTGCACTGGAGTTCTGGCCCGATGGAATCAACGGCATCAAACCCAAAGCATGGAACGATAATTTTGGTGTGACGGCCTACTACAGCTACGTCACAATGACCTCTCTTGGTTATGGCGATTTTACCCCGGCGGTACCCGTCACGCGAACACTCGCTTACCTGCAGGCTATTACGGGCATGTTTTATATGGCTATAGTGGTCGCCGGCATGATGGGCGCGTTCCGAAGAAACTCGAAGTAAACAGATATTTAGCAGGTCTAAAGTATGGCGAATGAAAACCTAAACGCAGGGTATGGCCCTCTATCCGCCTCCAACGTAGCCGAGGCGGCTCTCCGCATTAGCCTGATACTCATATTGCCAAGCTTAGCTTACGCTGTGGTGGCTCCCGGCTGAATGGCCACGGAAGTGGCCGCCGAGATACTGCAGAGGCAAGAAAACTCAAAACCTACAGTTCAGGAATAAGCTTCGAAAATTGCTCAATCATCGGCATCACGACCTCCGGCTTGTCCCAGTTTTCCATGCCAACACCGATATTACAACGATCAACACCCATGTCCCGGTAGGACTTCAGCAGATCAGCTGTCACCGGCGCCATCACCACCATGGTGATGGCAACATCATCCGGATTCCGATCGTAATCGCGCACTAGTTGCCGAAAGTCTTTAATTTGCTGGCGAATATTCGGCATCGCCACATCAACGGGCATCCAGCCATCCGCCCACTGTGCCGCATGTTTAACACCCAGGGGACCCATCGCACCAAAAGTAACCGCTGGCCCGCCGGGTCTAGTAGCCTTGGGATCGAACCAAACCGGATCAAAGTCTATAAGCTCTCCGTGAAATTCAGGCTCAGGGTCGGTGAGCAGCACCCGCTGAGCCATCACCGTTTCCTTCAGAGCCGAATAACGCCGCTTAAAAGGCAAATTCGTCGCATTCTCGAATTCTTCCTCGTTCCAGCCAACACCACATCCGATCACCACGCGACCATTGGAGAGCCGATCCAGTGTCGCAATTGTCTTGGTCTGAGAGAACAGCTCCCGCTCCATCAGCAACGCAATTCCCGTACCCAACTTCAACGTTGTCGTGGCAGCTGCCGCGGCCATCAACGACACATACGGGTCCATCATTTTCCGATAGGGAGCAGGCATTTCACCGCCGGGGGGATACGGCGTGCGCCGCGCCACCGGGATATGACTGTGCTCGCCATACCACAGGGACTCAAACCCTGCGTCTTCCAGTGTTTTTGCCAGCAGCTGTGGAGCCGGATCGTCCGCGGTATTCATTGAGCTGAATCCCAGGTGCATAATCGTTACCTCTCACAATTCAACAAGTCGTTAATTCAGGGAAACTCACAGACTAGCGGGTACTGAACCAATGCTCCAGCTACAGTGCTATAACAGCGCTTGCGGTTCACATTGGTAGCCAGATGTCGAACGGTATGAGTCTGTGGCGGGACTACTGCGAGGGTCGCGAGCTGCGACGCTGTCGAACTGCTGCTGCCAGATCCTGCAACAGCGGCTGAGTGACCTCCCAACTCATACAGGCGTCGGTAATGCTTTGACCGTAGGTCAGCGGCTGACCCGCCACTACGTCTTGTCGCCCCTCCACCAGGTTGCTCTCTATCATCGTACCAAAAATGCTGCTGCTCCCCCTGGCGACCTGAGTGACAATATCGCTGACAACCTCAGCCTGGCGCGCGGGTTTCTTGCGACTGTTCGCATGGCTGGCATCAATCATGATACGCGTTGGCAGGGCCGCTTTGGTCAACATTGCCTCCGCATCTTCCACCGAAAACATGTCGTAGTTCGGGTGGTTACCGCCGCGCAAAATGATATGACAGTCCTCGTTGCCCGTTGTCTGAAAAATTGCGGATCGGCCTTGCTTGGTAACAGACAAAAAATGGTGCGGCTGCGACGCGGACCTGATCGCATCGACGGCAACCTGCACATCCCCGTTGGTCGCATTCTTGAACCCGACCGGACAGGACAAACCCGAGGTAAGTTCACGATGTGTTTGACTCTCTGTCGTGCGTGCACCAATGGCGCCCCAGGAAACCAGGTCAGCAGAATATTGCGGGCTAATAAGGTCCAGGTACTCAGTGCCGGCAGGCAAGCCCATGTCAGCGAGATCGGAAAGCAGTTGTCGTGCGAGATGCAGACCCCTGTTGATCTGGAAGCTATTATTGAGATCCGGATCATTAATCAGACCTTTCCAACCGACCGTGGTGCGCGGTTTTTCAAAATACACGCGCATCACCACAAAAATATCTTCCGTCAACTCTTCAGCGGCTTTGCCAAGGAGAGCACCATAATCCAGTGCTGCCACCGGGTCGTGTATGGAACAGGGCCCGACAATGACTAGCAGGCGATCATCCTCGCCGTGAAGGATACGGTGAATCGTCTCACGCGCCTTTGCCACGGTGGCAGCCGCCCGATCGCTGATGCCGATATCCTTCATCAGCTGTTCCGGGGAGATCAATTCGTTAATCTGCTGTATGCGCAGATCGTCTGTTCGCGCAGTCATGTGTGTTTCCGTATAAAGATTTGAAGGGAAGACCTTATTCAGGGGCCGAGTAATATACCATAGGGTCAATCGTGATTGTCGGGCGCAGGCCCACGCGCGACACAGTCTTCGCTGTTGGACTGCTCACGCCACCAGCCCTCCAGTAAACCCCCTATAGTATTGGGTACAACCAAATGGGCTCCATACCAGGTATGAAGGCAACGAATACGCGTAAAGTCGGCAATCCCGCCAATACCCCTTTGAGTCATTGCGTCGCTAAAACCAAGGTCTTGTAAGCGTTGGCGGGTCGCGGGTTGCATAAAACTCTCACGCAATATCATATGTGCGCGATGATCGCGATCCATGCTGCGCTGCAGATCAGGATCCGCGTCTACACGTCCCTGCAACTGCTTGATCAATCCACTCGCTTCCACCTGATCGATGCGGTAACACAGCGCAGGATCAACCAACCAGAATAAGGTCGGAAAAGGCTTATCCTCAACCAGAGAGCACACCCGGATGACGACTGGCTCACCGGCGGGACTGGCTACCGCAATATCTTCTAATCCGCGGGGCTGCCGACCCAAAAGGACAGCAACCTCTTTGACGATGTCGGGGGTGAGTACCAAGTGATCATTCTGCACGAGTTGCGAAAACCCGTATTTTACGCAAAGCCACGTTCTTTAACAGCAGCGCTGGCTCCCGGGTAGCTTTATAGCGATATGCGGGCAGCAGCTTAACAGGAGCATACATGCTCATTGGTTGACAATGTCCTTACACCTATTTAAAGTCGCCGCGGTAACCAGGTGCTCGCCGTGATGTTTTGTACTGCATCGCTGGGCGAGTTAAATGGGAAGTGTGGATTAGCAAATACCTAATTCACCGCTGCCCCCGCAACGGTATCAGTCAATGACTGTGAGTCCGACACCTGCCTGGTACATGCGCAACGATGGAGCGGAGGGCTTCATACACGGTTGCTCAATGCTCGCATTGCGTTCCCAGATCCCCTCCCTCAATCGCCACTGTTGATAAGGCAATTGAGGATTAGAACATGCATAAACTATCAATTTTCACCGCTCTGGTGGTGACTGCTGTGACCCATGGTCAGGCTTCCGCTCAAAGCATTCCCAACAGGGATAAGCTGGAAGAGATCGTCGTCACATCATCCCGAGTACCCATGCCACTGCGAGAGATTGGAACCACCGTATCTGTCATTACCCAGGAAGAGATATCTCAGCTGGGGTTTGTCTCTCTGGCTGATGTCATGCGTACCCAGCCGGGTGTGTCCGTCAGTAATAAAGGCGGTCCCGGTGGCGTCACCTCAATGAGCATTCGTGGCGAGTCCGGCTTCCGAACGCTGATGTTGCTTGATGGGATAGACATTTCCGACACCACCTCTCCACAAATTGGCCCGCGCGTAGAGCAACTGCTCAGCTCCGGGGTGCAACGAGTGGAGATTCTGCAGGGTCCTCAGGGGTTAATGTACGGAGCCGGCGCAGGTGGCGTTGTCAATATCACCACGCTAGCACCCACTGAGGGCCTCGGGGGGCAACTCAGCGCCCAGGGCGGCCGCTACGGAACCAGTCAATTCGCAGGCAATGTCAACGGCGGCAATGATACCGTAGATTTCAACCTCTCCGCCGCTGATTACAAGACCGATGGATTCAATGCACGCACAGATGACACCGTGCTACGAGATGACGATGGTTATGAGAACACCACCGTGCATGGACGCTTTGGCTGGAATGCCAGTGACAATTTACGAATAGGACTGTCAGTCCATGACATAGATGCAAAAAACGATTATGACAACTGCTTCAACACCGTTGATTTCTCCCGCACCGATAGTTGTAAGGACAAATATCAAATGCAGGCCTGGCGCGTGCAGGGTGATTATGAAATCGGCCGCTTCAATCATCAGCTTTTCTATAGTGACAGCGATACGGATAAAGATTTTTCCGCAGATAGCGTTTCCTTCTTCAAGCCCAAGGGAGGCCTGGAACGCGGCGGTTATCTGGGAAGCTTTACCGGTAGCGAAGCACTTAAACTGGTCTACGGCGTTGACCTGGAATCCGAGTCACTGGATGACGGCACTTTCGACACTGACCGAGACCAGGAGGGCTATTACCTGGAGTACCAGGGCGGCTTTAACCAGAGCCTCTACGTGACCGCCGGCGCCCGCTATGACGACAATGAGGATTTCGGGACACACACCTCCTACCGTGTGAGCGGCGCTTACCTGATTGACTTGTCAGGCGGCGAACTGAAGCTGAAAGGGACCTATGGCAGCGGCTTTCGCGCTCCCAGTTTGTATGAAATAGCCTACAACCGCGGAGATTTTGCCCAACCTCCCGCACTGGATACGGAACTCTCCGAGGAGAAAAGCGAGGGCTATGACCTGGGCTTGTCCTGGTCCAACGCGTCGGGCCTATACCTTGAGGCGGTCTATTTCGACCAGACCGTCAGCGATGAAATATTATTTGACCCCGACCCCCTCAGGGCCTCAGGCTACCTGCAAAACAAGGGTGATACGAAATCATCCGGTGTAGAACTGGTCGCACAAGCACCGCTTCTTGATACACTTAGCGTGACCAGTAACTATACTTATAACGATACGGAGAACGTCGATGGCTCCGACCGCGTGTTCAGACCCAAACAGTTGGCTAACCTGGGCCTGACCTGGCAGCCACTGGCTGATCGACTGGCCCTGGCACTGTTTGTGCGCATGGCACGCGACGCCAAAGGCATTGAGGGTGAAGATCTGGACAATTACGAAGTCGTCTCGTTGACCGCAAGCTTCAACGTGGTCAAAGGGCTGGACGTATTCGGAAGGGTGGAAAACCTGCTGGATGAAGACTACGAAGAAGTCCCGGGGTTTAGAACCAGTGGAACCGCCGCTTACGCCGGCCTGAGATACACTTTTTAGAGGACGCGCCATGAGTGACAGCCGCAAAGACGCCAAGCACAAAGCTGCCATGGAGAAGCAGAAAGCCAGCATCGATGCCAGTATCGACGCCGCAGACACCGAGCGCGGCGTAGGCATTCTACTCACCGGCGATGGCAAGGGCAAATCCAGCTCCGCCTTTGGCATGGTGATGCGTGCGCTGGGCTATGGCCACACAGTAGGCGTCGTGCAGTTCATCAAGGGCGAGCAACTGTCCGGCGAGGAAATCTACCTCAAGGAGCAATGCCCTCAGGTAAAATTCTATCAGATGGGCACCGGCTTTACCTGGGACACCCAGGACCGCAGTGGCGATATCGTCGCTGCCATCAGAACCTGGGCAGTGGCCAAAGATATGCTACAGGACGAGCGCTACAACCTGGTGGTGCTGGATGAGCTGACCTACATGATTGCCTACGACTACCTGCCCGAAGATGAAATCATTCACGCCCTCAGCGAACGTCCCACCAGGCAAAGTGTGGTGGTTACCGGTCGCGGTGGCGGCACCGCCCTCCAGGAAATTATGGATACCGTCTCGGAGGTAAAGGAAGTCAAACACGCTTTCAAAGCGGGCATCATGGCGCGCAAGGGCGTCGATTATTAGCATCGGCCCGTATTCACATCGACAACAGCGCGCGCGATTGCTTATCGGTACACTGGCAGTCATTCTGCCCTGCGCCATGGCGCTGGGGCTGGCCAGTGGTGCAGTCAGCCTGTCGCTGCCCGACGTTGGCCAAGGCCTGGTCGACACACTGGTGGGAGAGTCCAGCAATCAGAACGCGCTAATTGTGGGCCAGATTCGTCTACCGCGCGTATTGCTGGCAGCCGTCATGGGTGCCACGCTGGCTATAAGTGGCGCTGCGATGCAGGGCCTGTTTCGCAATCCATTGGCCGACCCCTCGCTGATCGGTGTGACCGCAGGCGCATCGCTGGGTGCTGCACTGGTCATTGTCATGGGCGGCAGCTTGCTGCAGGGCTATATTGGCCTCACTCTGGTATCTGCGGGGGCGTTTACAGGCGGCGTGATCGCCGTACTCTTTGTGTATCACCTGGCCACATCGCCCAATGGCACATCGGTTGCCACCATGCTGCTGGCAGGCATCGCCATAACCGCTTTGTCCGGGGCAATGGGCAGTCTGCTGGAGTTCTTTGCGGACAATAATATGCTGCGCCGCATCAGCCTGTGGAAAATGGGCGGCCTGGACGGTGCCAACTACCCTCGCCTGCTACTGGCCACGGTAGTCGGTGCCGCACTGATGCTGGCTCTGCCACGCTATGCCAAGGCCCTGAACGCAATGTTGTTGGGCGAATCCGAGGCGCGGCACCTGGGAATCAGGGTCGACACTATCAAAATGGCTCTCATCACCTGGGTCGCTATCGGCGTGGGGACTTCAGTCGCCCTGGTGGGGACTATCGCATTCGTGGGCCTGGTGGTACCGCACATGGTGCGCATGCTGGCGGGACCCGATCATCGCTACCTGCTGCCAGCGTCAGCACTGGCCGGCGCCCTGTTGCTGGTTGTGGCAGATGCACTGGCCCGTGTACTGGTGGCGCCCACCGAACTACCCGTAGGCGTAATCACCACTATTGTTGGCGTACCTTTTTTCATTTCCCTGTTGCGCAAACGCCACCAGTACGGAATGCAATAGTGAATCGCCCCGACACTCGAACTAGCGTTTACTTGTGAGCAGTTTACAACTTCGCAATGTCTGTGCGTCTCCCTGGGGGGAGGCGCTGTTGGAAAATATCACCTTCAGCCTTGAGCCCGGGACAATAATGGGGCTTGCCGGACCCAATGGCTCCGGCAAGTCCAGCCTGCTGCACTTAATAGCGGGCGATATCGAACCCGACAGTGGACAGCTGATCTTCGATGATCGCGGCCTGCATGAGTGGTCAACGCATGAGCGTGCTTGTCATATGGCCTTTCTACCACAGATGTCCCTGCTCAGCTTTCCCTACACGGTTGAAGAAGTCGTCATGCTTGGCCGTACGCCACACAGCAGCGGCTACCAGGCAGACAGGGATGTCGTTGAGCAGGCGCTACAACTCACGGACACGGCGACCCTGCGACACAGGCTCTACACCCAGCTCTCCGGCGGAGAGAAACAACGCACACAACTGGCTCGAATATTCGCGCAGGTCTGTGGAGAAGAGTCACTGACAGGCAGGCTTTTGTTGCTGGACGAACCCACCTCGGCGCTGGACCTGGCCCATCAACAGCAAGTGCTATCGGCCGTGCGTCAGCTCGCCCGGCGTGGCTGCGCCGTCGTGCTGGTAATACATGACCTCAACCTGGCAGCCAGTATCGCGGACCAGATACTGGTATTGAAAAAGGGGCAACAGGCCGCATTAGGAAGACCAAAACAGGTGCTCACCACTGAACTATTTAAGGAAGTGTTCGCGGTCGACGTCACAGTCAGTAGCCATCCAACGGAAGGCTACCCTATGATCACTCCCCACCGACTCACGTGCTGATGAAACTAGCCCGTGCATTTCTCATGAGCTGCGCAATTAGCCTTCCCGCAGAGGCGATTACGGTAAAGGACTTCGCCGGACGCGCGATAACACTGCAACAACCCGCCAAACGCATTGTGGCGCTGGCACCACATATCGTGGAGAACCTCTACAGTGCCGGAGCGGGGGATGCTCTTGTAGGCGTGGTGAGCTACAGTAATTATCCGCAGGAAGCAAAGAAAATCCCTGAGGTGGGATCCTACAACGCTTTTAGTCTGGAGCAGGTGCTGGCTCTGGAACCAGATCTGGTGGTCATGTGGGGATCCGGTAATGGCATGCAAACCTTGTCAAAACTCGAAGGCCTAGATATTCCGGTGTACATCAGCGAACTGCGTCAACTTTCGGATGTTCCCCAAAGCATCCGCAATCTCAGTCAGCTGGCAGGAACCGCCACCGTTGGTGAAGTAGAAGCCAGCCGTATCGAAAAAGAACTCGAATCCTTACAAGCCCGTTACGGCGAGAAACCCTCGCTTGCTGTGCTTTACCAAATCTGGAATGACCCCCTACAAACCGTCAATGGGGACCACTTGATCAGTGAGATCATATCCCTTTGTGGTGGCTACAATGTCTTCGGCGATGCCAGCACGCTCGCACCAAGAGTTAGCCTGGAATCGGTGCTATTGCGCGACCCTGATGCCATCGTCGCCAGCGGCATGGGCGAAGCTCGGCCCGAGTGGCTGGATCAATGGCGAGCCTATGGGTCGCTTAAGGCCGTTAAGGGAGGCGCATTGTTCTTTATTAATCCGGACCATGTACAGCGCCCCACCGCCCGCATCTTGTTGGGTGCCCAACGCCTTTGCCAACTGCTAGACCAGATTCGTTGAGGTAAATCTAGCGGTTATGTCCTCCTTAATGTACAGACTCGCCTTTGCCTCTTAAGGTCCGTTTGTTAAGCTCCTTATCACCGTGAAACCCTGACCTAGATTTTTATTACAAGGACACCACAATGAAACCAGAGACCATTGCTCTACACGCCGGCTATGCGGGCGACCCTACTACCAATGCGGCCACCACCCCCATCTATCAAACGACATCCTTTACCTTCAACGACAGCCAGCACGGGGCCGATCTATTCAACCTGGCGGTGCCGGGCAATATATACAGTCGCATCATGAATCCCACCAATGCCGTACTGGAACAACGACTGGCGGAACTGGAGGGCGGTGTCGGCGCACTGGCGGTGGCCTCAGGCATGGCAGCGATACGCTATTCCATCGAAGCGATTTCTGAAGTGGGTAGTAATATCGTGAGTACCTCGCAGCTCTACGGGGGCACCTACAATCTGTTTGCCCATACGTTTCCCAGACAAGGAATTGAAACACGTTTTGCCAGCGCAGATGATTTCGACAAAGTCGCCTCGCTGATCGATGAGAATACCAAGGCACTGTTTTGTGAATCCATTGGCAATCCCGCGGGAAACATTGTTGATATTCAGCGCTGGGCCGATATCGCCCATGCCGCCGGGGTTCCCCTAATTGTCGACAACACGGTGGCGACGCCCATGCTGTGTCGTGTGTTTGATTACGGTGCGGATATATCAGTGCATTCACTGACCAAGTACATCGGCGGCCACGGTACGACCATTGGCGGCGCCATTATCGATTCAGGCAAATTCGACTGGGCTGCCCACAATGACCGCTTCGCCATTATGAATAATCCAGACCCCTCTTATCACGGTGTGGTGTATACCGAGGCTATGGGCGAAGCGGCTTATATTGGTCGCTGCCGCGTGGTTCCTCTGCGCAATACGGGTGCCGCACTTTCAGCACAAAGCGCGTTCCAAATCATGCAGGGGCTCGAGACACTGAGCCTGAGGATGGAACGGCATTGTGAGAATTCGGAAAAAGTCGCGCTGCACCTGCAACAGCATCCGCAGGTAGAGTGGGTAAACTATGCCGGACTACCGGACAGCCCTTACCGCGAAAACAGTAAGAAATTTTGCAATGGCAAGGCGGCCGGGATTCTCAGCTTTGGTATACACGGCGGCATGGCGGCGGGCACGCGTTTTATTGACGCGCTGCAATTGATATTGCGTCTGGTCAATATTGGCGACGCAAAATCACTGGCCTGCCATCCCGCTAGCACGACCCATCGACAACTCAATGCAGAAGAGTTGGCGTCAGCAGGGGTCAGCGAGGATATGGTGCGGCTGTCGATTGGGATCGAACACATTGACGATATTATTGCGGATATCGATCAGGCACTGGCGGCGGCAAAGTAATACGTCAGAGCCCAGACACACTCTACCCGGCTGGCTTCAACAACGAGGGGATTTTTTTCAGAGAAGCTTGTTGCGGCGGCAGGTTTGGGTCTTGTAGCGCCGGACCCAATCGGGGCCGGACTTCCTCTGGCCGCAGCGGCTCCGAACATTCGCTACAGGTAAGCGTTGGCCGCGTCATATGCCCGCAACGTTGGTGAATATACTCCAGGGGAGCGCCCTCTCCCTTATCCATCCACTCATCTCCCCAGCGGGCCAGACTCATTAGCACCGGGTACAAGCCCAGGCCTTTGCGGGTCAGGCGGTACTCATGGCGTAACGGACGATCGTGGTAAGGGACCTTCACCAGAACCCCCTGATCCACCAGTTTTCCCAATCTCTCCGACAACCGGTGACGGGTAATCCCCAGGTTACTTTGAAACTGGTCGAACCGACGGGTGCCAAGAAAAGCATCACGCAGGATCAACATGGTCCAGCGCTCGCCTACCACCGAAAGCGCTCTGGCTACCGAGCAAATTTGTTTATCGATATCGTCCCAGCGCATCGCACCCTCCTGAATTCGTCCCGCAGACCGAGGACTCAGGGGCAAAATGTACCATATTCGTTCCGATCTGGAACCCAGTTATTGCGCGTAAAAAAAAGGCGGGATTTACCCGCCCTTTTTGTCGGGTAACAAAACGCTACCCGGGAGACACCGAATGTTTATCCAAACTGGTTCATAGTATTGTCTTTGCCGCCCGCTTTCAGGGCGGCTTCACCGGCAAAATACTCCTTGTGATCATCACCAAGATCAGAGCCAGCCATGTTCTGGTGCCTGACACAGGCAATACCCTGACGAATTTCCTTACGCTGAACGCCTTTAACGTAGCCCAACATACCCTGTTCGCCAAAGTACTCCTTGGCCAGGTTATCCGTCGACAATGCCGCAGTGTGATAGGTCGGCAGCGTGATCAAGTGGTGGAAAATCCCAGCTTCCCGGGCCGAGTCGGCCTGGAAGGTACGAATTCGCTCATCGGCCTCAGCAGCCAGCTCAGTATCATCGTAGTCAACACTCATCAGCCCGTCACGGTTGTATGCTGAAACATCCTTGCCAGCCTCACTCCACGCGTCAAATATTTGCTGACGGAAGTTCAGTGTCCAGTTAAAGGAAGGCGAATTGTTATAGACAAGCTTGGCATTGGGAACCACTTCGCGAATGCGGTTAACCATTCCGGCGATCTGACCGATATGGGGCTTCTCGGTCTCGATCCACAACAGATCCGCACCGTGTTGCAGGGAAGTGATGGAATCCAGCACGCAGCGATCTTCCCCGGTACCTTTGCGGAACTGGTAAAGATTGGACGGCAGTCGCTTGGGACGCATCAATTGATCGTGGTGTTTAATAACGACGTCGCCGTGATTCATTTCCTCGATGCTAAGCTCTTCCATGTCCAGGAAGCTGTTGTACTGATCACCTAAATCACCCGGCGAGTGAGTTACTGCGATTTGCTTGGTCAAACCGGCACCCAGTGAATCAGTGCGCGCGACAATCACGCCATCGTCAACACCCAGCTCCAGAAACGCATAACGCACAGCGCGAATTTTGGCGAGAAAATCCTCATGGGGAACAGTCACTTTACCGTCCTGGTGGCCGCACTGCTTCTCATCCGATACCTGATTTTCAATCTGGATAGCGCAAGCACCCGCCTCAATCATTTGCTTTGCCAGCAGATAGGTTGCTTCGGCGTTGCCAAATCCGGCATCGATATCGGCGATGATTGGAACCACATGTGTCTGAAAGTTATCGATCCTGTTCTGGACTGCCTTAACCTCAACCTCATTAGCAGCTTCGCGGGCACTGTCCAGTTCGCGGAAAAGGCCGCCGAGCTCACGCGCATCTGCCTGCCGTAAGAAGGTGTAGAGCTCTTCGATCAGGCTAGACACAGATGTCTTCTCGTGCATTGACTGGTCCGGCAGTGGACCAAACTCAGAGCGCAGGGCAGCAATCATCCAACCGGAGAGATACAGGTAACGCTTGCTGGTTTCGCCGAAGTGCTTCTTGATAGAGATCAGTTTTTGTTGGCCAATAAAGCCGTGCCAGCATCCCAGCGACTGGGTGTACTGGGCGTTGTCTGCATCGTAAGCCGCCATATCTTCACGCATCAATCCGGCCGTGTAGCGGGCAATATCCAGACCCGTCTTGAACCTGTTCTGCATGCGCATTCGCGCACCAGATTCCGGATTGATATGATCCCAGGCGCTGCCGTTCTGATCCCGAAGTCGGGTCAATTCAGTAACATCATTTTGAAATGTAGACATGGTCGTACCTCCGCATACTGCGTTGCGATAATTGCATATGATCGTCACAGGGTGGCGCGACACGCGCACCCGGGGGTTTAATCAAGGTAAGTGTAGACACCGTGCGGTCATAATTGAAATCAATAGAAAGTATTTTTACTATTCACTGAACCAATTATTATCTCGTCCTGCTTTTGGGACTTTTCTTCGCGGGGCCGCAGATTGTTATCGGCCTGTCAGGCCTTGTCCTGGTACTCCCGGCGAATAACCGCGCCGTGCTCGTCCAGCGCAGGCACGGCCTGCAACCGAGAATCTGAAGCGCCAGCCCTCACCGGTGGCGCCACCAGATCAACTGATCCGGATGAGGTAGCCACCGATGTCCGGCGCAACTGCGGGTGCCGCGACAAATCAGCGACAGAATTCACTGCGCCAAACGCAATTTTTGCCAGCGACAATCGCTGCACCAATTCTGCTTTGGTCAACATGGAAAAGACACGCGTAATCTCCCGGTCCAACTCAGGCCGATTCGCGCAACGCGCCATGTTTGTTAGATACAGTGGATCGGCAGTCAGGTCAGGCCGCGCGAGTACGGACTCACAAAAGTGCGCCCACTCCCGCTCGTTCTGAATGGAAATCACCACCTGATCACCACCGCTACAGGCATAAGACCCATAGGGAGCGATTGACGGATGATTGAGGCCTACTCGCGCCGGCGCCTCGCCGGTAGCCTCCTGGTGCAGTAGTGGGACTGTCATCCAGTCTGCCAGGGAGTCGAACAATGATACCGTCAGACTCTTACCGCAGCCGCTTGCCTGTCGCTCGATTAAAGCCTCGAGTATGCCGGCGTGCGCATACATGCCACAGGCAATATCGCACACAGAGACTCCCACCCTCCCCGGCTGTTCAGGCGCACCAGTGATGGAGGCCAGGCCGCTTTCACACTGCACCAACAGGTCATAAGCTTTCATGTCACGATAGGGGCCGATCTCACCGTAGCCAGTAATATCAACGGTAATCAGTCTGGGGTTTACCTCGCGCAACTCTTTTGAGTCGAAGCCGGCACGTGCTGCAGCGCCGGGGCCCAGGTTCTGGATGAACACATCCGCATCATTCAGCATGCGTCGTAAAAGACTAGCGTCCTCGGGCTTTTTGATATCGAGACAAATCGATTCCTTCCCACGGTTGACCCATACAAAGTAGGCGCTCTCGCCACCAGCCACCGTATCGTAATCGCGGGCAAAATCGCCTTCGCCGCGCTCAATCTTAATAACGCGCGCTCCGGCATCGGCTAATCGAGAGGTACAAAATGGTGCCGCCACAGCTTGTTCCAGTGCGATGACCATGACACCTTCAAGGGGAAGCGACACTAGAAAGACTGCAGTGAATCAAGCATCAAAGAAACCATGAACCACCGTCAACCATGTGTGTTTGCCCGGTTACAAAAGCACTACTATCAGATGCGAGATAGATGATAGTTCCGGTCAGATCTTCTGTCTGCAGATTGCGCTGGATCAACTGTCCGGAAGCGATCACATCCTTGGCTTTTTCAAACTTTTCGCCGAAAAACTCTTCGGTTCCTTCAGTCATCACCGCCGAGGGTCCCACCGCGTTCACACGAATGAGGTCCTTACCCAACTCTCGCGCCATGCCACGCGTCATACCAATAACTGCCGCCTTTGACGCGACATAATCTAGACCATACGGCAGGCCGTATACCGCTGCCAGGGACGTTATATTGATAATTGAACCGCCACCAGCGGCGCGCATGGGGTTTACCACCGCCTTACAGCACTGCCAGACGCCCTTTATGTTGATATTCATTACAGCATCCCACTGCGCCTCGTCCAGCTCTTCGAACCGCGCGCCCTTGAGACCGCCGTAGAGCGCCGCGTTATTGACCAGCACATCAATTTTGCCGAACGCAGACACCGCCTGATCGGCCATCGCCGTGCAGCTGGACATGCTGGCAATATCGGTCTTCGCTGATTCAGCTCGACCGCCGGCCTTTACAATTGCAGCGACGGTTTCGTCACAGCTGTTCACATCGCAGGCAAATACAGAGGCGCCTTCGCGCGCCATGGCCTCCGCATAGGCGCGACCCAAACCGCGCGCTGCACCGGTGACGATCGCGACTTTATTATCCAGTTGTGCCATAGCAATCTCTCTACGAAAATTTGTGAGCCGACGACAGTACCAAAAAAGAGCGCCGGAGAAACCCTCTCATTCAGCTTTTGAGCACTTGGCCTGACGCTAATTTTTTAACTCGAGCATGTATTGGGCAACCGCTAAGCGAGTTTCTTCATCAAGGTAATTTTGCGGAGGCATTTCGGGATAATCACTCCGTTTCTTGGTTGGCTTGGCGATATACTCCGCGAGCCCCTTAGCATTATTCATATACAGGGCCTGAATCACTTGCACCGGTGGTCCAATCAGACGGCCGGTATAAGCATGACACCCCGCGCAAATACCAAGATACGCGATCTTACCCCGGTCCTGGGCAGATATCTCTCGAGGTGGCACAGGTGCAAGCAAATAGTTGTCAATGTTGGACGTGCTGTGGAAATCACATTCGGTAAAATCACTGATGCCCACCGTAACGTAGCGGCCTGGGTTTAAAATACAGCTACCTGTCGTTGGACCGATACGCACAATGTCCGGGTGACCGGTTTTCAGCTCTGTGAGCATGTAGGCTTTTATCATTCCAATCGCATCATAGCCATTATTCAGCATTGTGTTATTCAGTATTTTGACACGGTCCGAGTTAGGGTCTGAGTCCGGATCGACAGTGATGTTATCCGCGTTCCCGTGATCGGTAATTATGATCCCCGCATTTTTGTTGTCTCTGATGATATTCCCTTCAATAACGACATCATCGGCAGCCATTACCAGAATTCCCGTACCGGAGGGAATTCCAGCGACAGTGGATCCAGGCGCGGCAAAATTTACATGATTGTTCGCCGTGATGAAGTTGTTGCGAATAATCACATCAAAGGTGGTTTTAATAGGGAGGCCTGGGGTAATGAAGGCGAGGATGCCACCCGCATTGTTGTACACGTGGTTAGCTTCTACTATCGCGTGCCGGCTATTCTCGATTTCAATACCCGCAACACTGTCAAACACTACGTTATAGGCAACATGGACGTTGTCGCTCATGCCGACATAAATGGCAGCATCCTCAATTCCCGACACAACGTTATGTTCGATCACCCCGTTCTTGCCCAACTGGGGAAAGATGCCGTACACACCAGTATCGATAATCAGGTTATTACGTATCTCCCAGTTATTTCCGGCCTGACTCATAATCCCATTCCCCTTATAACGGGTGATGGTAAAGTTCTCGACCACTACGTTGTTACCGGAATACAGAATGGCATCATTCAATTTTCCCTCACCATCGAGAATTGCGCGCTCACCTTCCTCTATGACACCTATTAGGCGTATGCCGTCTTTGTCGATGTAGACAGTTTCCCTATAAATTCCCGGCATTACTCGAATGGTAGTTCCCGGCTCGGCATTTTGTACCGCCGCCTGAATTGAATCCCCCTCTTTGACGACCACCACCACGTCGGACATCGGCGGACCCGCGACAGATTTGCTGCTGCCACTGAGTGTAATTGCGTTGCCCTCGCGCGTAAAACCGCCGCTATAAAAAGTGCCATTATCCTTCGTCGCGGGACTGTTTTTTTCCTTAGCCATCACAGGACCAGCAAGTGATGCCGCTAGAATTAGGACTACACCAAGTACATTCCATGACTTCATAAGGACTCTCCCGAAACTATTTTTGGATTTGCGATAGGGGTATTTGATAGCTGATCGATTGGCGCCAGCCCGGATGGTAAATGCCTCGGTATCTGAGGCTTCAAACTCTCGTCCGTCAACGTACCTAAAAAGTCGACCAGCCGATCTAACTCATAGTCGGTAAGGTCTGGCGATGAGATATGCCAGTGCAGTGTCAAATCGACACCCTGTGGTACGGCATGGCCCCTGCCACCGTTGTAAAACTCCGCTATCTCGCGGAGATTCTTAAACCTTCCAGAGTGCATATAGGGTGCAGTAAGATCGATATTACGCAGCGTTGGCACTTTGAATCCCGCTTTGAGTTCATGCGCATTAAACGTTTTCTCTGCTCCGATATCAACGGGCCTCCCCAAAGGCTCCGGAGCGCCGATAACCGCCACCTGCTGATTAGTGAAAAGCGGCGGCGTATGGCACTCGGCACAACGAGCGACAAAGGAACGGAAAATATTCAAGCCTTCAATTTCAGGCTTCGACAATGCAGCATGATAGCCATGTGCATAGCGATCGTAGCGACTGTTCAACGAGATGAGAGAGGTTTGAAATGCAGCAAGGGCAGCGTATATTTCCGCCAATAAAATTGTATCGTTCGCCCGCTGGCCGAATGCTTGGCGGAACAGATCCCGATAGGTTTCAATTCCGTTAAGAGTAATCAGCAAGTTCTCCGGTGTGTTGCCCATTTCCAGGGGGTCATACAAGGGCCCCACCATCTGCTCTTCGAGGGTGTCGGCGCGCGCATCCCAGAAAAAACGATTGAGGAACGCAACATTCCACAAACTAGGCGATGCGCGACCCACCGAGTGCCCGCCAATACCTATCGAGCGCGGCAAGTTGTCACTGAATCCATGATCGGGGTGATGGCAACTCGCGCAGGAAACGGAACCGTCCCGGGACAGAATCGGGTCAAAAAATAAATAGCGACCAAGGTCGATTTGTCTTGGAGTGAATCCATCCCGGTGATCCGGTAAAGATGTCTGTGTTCCGCCAAGCCCAGCTCCCTGCACAGAATCATAAGCTTCATACAGAGTCCGCAGCCTGCACGTTCCCGCCTCAACTTTCTCAAAGCTTGGCGGACAATTCTCCCGCAACAAAAACTCTGAAGACGCTGGAACGCAGACCGAAAATGTCAACGTAACAAGCAAGAGTAGAAGCAATCTCACTATCATCCCTTGCGGCTCCCTAGGACAACCGGGCCATTGATTTCAAATAGGCGAATACGACTTCAACGTTGATCATTGCGCTAGTCCCTGCTCCATATTGGCGGCAATACTGGCCGCCACCTCTTTTGCCCTCTGAGCTTTTTGACCGGCAAAATTCGCATCCACCGTCGTGGTGAAAGAATTTAACCAGCGCTGAAAGTCCATACTCTGCAAGGGACGTTTGGCGTGAAGTTGGCGATGGATATTCATGGTATGTCGCTGGTAACGCCTTTCTCCCAGCAACAGCTTGCACCAATAGTCCTTGATGTGAGGGAGGTGCACCATCAGTTCAATTTCGGCAACATCAATAAAGATCGGTGCCAGCAGGTCATCGGCAAGTAGACGTTCATAAAAAAGGTCGACAAAAAACTCTATACTTTCGCGGGAGTCCAAATCTGGCTTGTGCTGGCCAGCAGTCATAAGTTTAGTTCTTCTTACTCTTCTTGGATTTTGTTGCGTTTGCCGTCAGCCGCCGCTTTCTCTGCACCTGACGTTGCGTCAACTTGCTGCGCTTTTCCGCAAAGGGATTATCACCTGAACGAAACTCAATGCGCACCGGCGTACCCGCCAGCTTTAACTCGCGACGATAAACTTTTTCCAGATAACGCTGGTAGCTATTGGGAACACTGCCAGTTTGATTGCCATGGATCACAATCAGCGGCGGGTTCTGCCCGCCAGCATGGGCATATCGCAGTTTGATTCGCCGACCGTTGACCATCGGTGGAGCATGATCAAACACCGCGCCCTCCAATATACGGGTCAGTGCATTCGTATTCAGCTTACGCGTGGCGGAGGCATAGGCATTATTGATCGACTTGTATAGATGACCAACGCCGGTTCCGTGTAATGCCGATATAAAATGCATATCAGCGTAATCAGCAAATCGTAGCCGCCGATCCAATTCGGTTTTTATCCAATCCCTTTGATCCGAATCGATGCCGTCCCATTTGTTCACCGCCAGAACCAGACCTCGCCCCTTGTCGACGCAGTGCCCGATAAGATGCATGTCCTGATCCACGATACCCTCCTGAGCATCCATCACCAGAATCACCACATGAGCATCGTCCACCGCCTTTAATGTCTTCACGATGGAAAATTTCTCAACAACTAACCGCACATTCTTTCTTCGTCTCACGCCCGCGGTGTCGATAAGTGTATATTCGCGATCATCGCGTTCATAGTTGATGTAAATACTATCGCGGGTGGTTCCAGGCTGGTCAAAAACAACAACTCGCTCCTCTCCCAGCAGTCGATTTACCAGAGTCGACTTACCGACATTGGGCCGGCCAACGATGGCTACACGAATACTATCTGGGTAGGGTTCTGATTCAGACTGTTCCTCAATGCCGGGAAAGGTATCCAGTACACTTTCGATCATATTACTCACGCCACGACGGTGAGAAGCGGCGATAGCGTAGAGGCTATCGACACCAAGAGCATAAAACTCACCGACGGCGACATCTTCGCTTAAGCCATCAACCTTGTTAACAATGATGTGAAATGACTTGCCCAGCTGCCGTAAGCGCGTAGCTAATGCCTCGTCAGTTGCCGTCAGTCCGGCACGAGCATCCACCATAAATAGTACGGCATCGGCTTCTTCGATCGCAGTGAGCGCTTGCTGGGCCATTGAAGTATCGACACCGTCCTCATCACCGGTAATACCACCAGTGTCGATGACGACAAAGGGGCGGCTGCCCACTTTAGCTTCGCCATATTTTCTGTCCCGGGTAAGGCCCGGAAAATCCGCAACCAGAGCGTCCCTACTGCGAGTCAGTTGATTGAACAGCGTCGACTTGCCGACATTAGGGCGCCCCACCAGGGCGATCACAGGAATCACTAATTTTTTGCACTGATCTCATAAGCAACGAGTTCGCCACTGTTGCCATAAACGTATAGAACATTGCCGTCGCTCAACATGTCTGCTCTCGCGCCGTCACTATCGACCCGAACTCGCCCGACTAGTGCGCCATCAACCTGCGTGAGAAGATGCACATAGCCCTCCAAATCGCCAACGGCAACATAACTACTCACCGGCGTTGGTCGCGACAATCCCCGGTACCCAAGGGCACCCTGAGCCCAGCGCAAACCCTGTCCATTGCGAAGATAGGCGTTGACTGTGCCGTCTTCGTCGGCGACATAGACATTGCCAAAGCCCTGAGAAACTCCGGAAAATGACGACACGTCCTGCTTCCACATCTTATTGCCGCTTTCCACATCGATAGCCACCACGCGCCCCTGGTAGCTAGCCGCGTAGAGCTCATTGCCCACCAACTCCATGGTGCCATCAACATCGACAATACGTTCGATTTCAGAACGCCCCTGGGAAATCGCCACGCGTACTTCCCAAACGATTGCACCCGTAGCCACATCGAACGCCAGTACTCGGCCGTTGGCAAACCCAACGAACACCCGGCCATTGCGCATGATCGGCGTACTGGTGCCACGTACAGTCAATACCGGAACATTGCTATCATAAGTCCACAGTAGTTTTCCCGTGTCAAAATCCAGACCCTGCAGCTTGCCATTGTAGGTCTGCGCTATGACCATTCCTCCATCACTCTGGGGTGCAGACAAAATCTCCCCGCCCAAGGGCGTAGACCATAGCTGCGCACCGGAGCTTGCATCCAGCTTAATGACAAAACCCTCACTGCTACCCAACAGCACAGTGTCCTCAAAGACTCCCACGCCTCCAGACAGAGAAGTTTCAAGATCAACCTCCCATCGCGTCTTACCATTGCTACGATCAACAGCCACAACCTCGCCATCGGCGGAGGCAGCATAAAGGGCATCACCATTCATAGCTGGCTGCAATCGATACAAACCCTGCCCCTGGCCATTACCCACATCAACAGACCACAGTTCATCAAATTCAACTGTCTCGTCAATGTCCACCAGCGGCACAGGCGCGGTCGGATCATCTTCATCGGAATCAAACCAATCGGAAATTGTGCTACAGGCCGCCAGATTGGTTAGCAGGAAGGTAAACAGTAGGACCCGCGATATTTGCTGCATTATTTTATTCCCCTTGGCCATCGCTGGCGTCACCGATTTCCGGGACTATCTCTACCGCCTCCGATACCTCTGCCCCCAATTCTGCCGGCACTTGGACTGTGCCTAGCTCCGGATTGCTCGCTGGTATTGGCGTCAGGCTTTGTAGCTTTTGTTGCAGTGCAGGCAGATTGACGCCCCCGAGGGCACCGGCCAGGGAAAATGCCTGACGATAGGCATCCCGAGCCTCATCATCTCGTCCCTCTGCGAACAATACATCACCACGGGCAACAGCATACGAGGCGCCGTAGGTACCGGCTTCTCCTTCGTTCAAAATCGCCAGCGCCTGATCGACTTCACCACTGGATGCCAGCACGCGAGCCAATCGCAATTGAGCAATTTGCGCGATATTAGTCCCCTTCGCAGAATGAGCTAATACCCATCGCAGTAGCTCCTCGGCCTCTGCCGACCGGCCTTCGTTTACACCCATTGCCGCTAAGCGCAGGGCGGCAAACTGTGCATAAGTGCTGTCACTAAAGTCACGCTGAAGCTGCTCGGCTAGCTGAGCACTTTCCTGAGGGTCAACCTCAGTGACGGGATTCTCCATCACCCGGACCAGCGACTGATAGATATCAGAAGCCTGATCTTGTTTTTGCACTTGGTCACTTTGCCAAGCTTGCCATCCAAACCCTGCCGCAACGGCGAACAAAACGGCGATCATTGTTGATCGGCCGTTTTCCTTCCACCATCGACCCAGCGCCTCGAGTTGTTCTTCTTCTGTGCTGTATTGATCCACTTCTGCTTACCCTCTTACCTGTGTTCAGTGCGCGAAAACACCGCGCAGTGCTTGTTCCAGTTCACCCATTGCTATGGTGCGCTGCTCGATTCGTTCGCCATTACTCTCGCGGAGAGATTTCACGGTGACAGAACCTGCCGCCACCTCGTCTTCTGCCCATATCAATGCAACGTGGGCACCACTCTTATCGGCTTTCTTTATCTGACTTTTGAGACTACCACCGCCGGTATGTTGCATGATGCGCAGCTTAGGGTTGCCGCCGCGAATGCGCTCGACAGCAGCGAGCGCCATCCGATAAGCCTCATCCCCCACTGCGACAACATAGACGTCAATGCCCGGCGCATTAGTGGCAACTTTTTGTTCTTGCAGCAACAGAACGAGACGTTCCATGCCCATTGCAAATCCAACCGCGGGAGTCGCCTTGCCGCCCAGTTGCTGAACCAGCCCGTCATAGCGTCCACCCGCGCACACTGTACCCTGCGCACCGAGCTTGTTAGTAACCCACTCAAACACGGTTTTATTGTAGTAATCCAAACCGCGCACCAGCCGCCGGTTGACCACAAATTTCACCCCGGCGACTTGCAGCAGTTCCCCCAGTTGCGAGAAATCGGCACGAGACTCGTCGTCTAAAAAGTCTTCCAGACCAGGTGCATCGTCCAATATCGCCTGTGTATCTGCATTTTTACTATCCAGAATACGCAACGGGTTCGCGAGCAGTCGACGCTGACTGTCCTCGTCCAGCGCCTCTACATGCCCCTGTAAATATTCAACCAGAGCTGCGCGATAAGCGCCGCGCGCCTGGACACTACCGATAGTATTAAGCTGCAATTCCACACAGTCCGTTAGCCCCAATTGCTGCCACAGCCTGGCACACATCAGAATTAGCTCGGCATCCATATCCGGTGTGGCAACTCCAAAAGATTCCACGCCAACCTGATGAAATTGCCGCTGTCGTCCTTTCTGTGGGCGCTCGTATCGAAACATTGGCCCCGTGTACCACAACCGCCTGTCGGTAGAGAGCAAATTCTGCTGAATGGCCGCTCGCACACACCCCGCCGTGCCTTCAGGACGCAGAGTCATGCTGTCGCCATTTCGATCGTCGAAAGTGTACATTTCTTTTTCGACGATATCTGTTACTTCCCCAATTGAGCGTTTGAATAGTGCCGTTTTTTCCACGACCGGCAGACGAATTTCGCTATAGCCATAACTGGCCAACACCGTGGCCACTGTGTTTTCCAGAAACTGCCAGTAAGGCGTTTCATCGGGCAGGATATCGCTCATCCCCCGAATGGCTCTCAATTCACTCACATATTCTCCAATGCGTATCGCCGTCAGGACTTGGCAATCAGCTGCTCTTCCAGTTCTGCCCGTGACCGTTCGAGGTCGGAGGCGCGCTGCCTGATCACTTCTTCCAGGTGGTCGACAAAGTCCTCATTGCTAATCTTATGATTCGGCTCACCATCGATATAGATCAAATTGCTGGGGGTCGCGCCTGTGAGGCCCACGTCCGCCTCCCGGGCTTCACCTGGCCCGTTGACGATGCAACCAATAACAGCGACATCCATAGGCGTACGAATGTCTTCAAGGCGTTGTTCCAGCGTGTTCATAGTGCCGACCACATCAAAGTTCTGACGGGAGCAACTGGGGCAGGCGATAAAGTTAATGCCGTTAGCACGCAATTGCAGGCTTTTCAGAATATCGAAACCAACCTTCACTTCCTCAACCGGATCAGCGGCGAGCGAGACGCGCAAGGTATCGCCGATACCATCCATAAGCAGCATCCCAAGCCCAACCGACGATTTAACGGTTCCGCCGCGCAATCCACCCGCCTCGGTAATACCCAAATGCAGGGGTTGATCGATTTGCTTAGCCAGCAAGCGATAGGCTGCCACCGCCATAAAAACCCCGGATGCCTTCACGCTAACTTTAAAATCCGGATAATTGAACTTATCCAATATATCAACGTGGTGCATGGCCGACTCCACCAATGCCTCTGGAGTAGGCTCACCGTATTTGCGCTGCAGATCTTTGCCCAAAGACCCTGCATTAACCCCAATGCGGATCGGTATCCCTTTGTCACGGGCGCTATTAATAACTTCCCGCACTTTGTCGTCTCTGCCAATATTGCCCGGATTTATCCGCAGGCAATCGACGCCGTATTCGGCCACCTTGAGGGCTATTTTGTGGTCGAAATGGATGTCGGCTATCAAAGGTACTGTGACTTCCGCACGAATCTTTCGGAATGCCTCGGCAGCGTCCATAGTAGGCACGGAAATCCTCACAATATCCGCACCTGCATCTGCGATGGCAGTTACCTGCGCAACCGTCGCGGCCACGTCGCAGGTGTCGGTATTAGTCATACTCTGAACGCTAATTGGCGCGTCACCACCCACCGCAACATCACCAACGTATATTTTACGGGATACACGACGCCTGATCGGAGACTCAGTTTTCATCTTTCACCTCCTGCCACTGTGGGACGCTCATCCGTCGATTGCACTTGCTCGCTACCGTTGGTGACAGACTCAGAATATTGCGACCGGTCGCCCTGCCACCACCACAAACCCACTACCAGTAAAATCAAGACACCCAAGCCCACCACTACACCTAAACCCGTACGCTGCAGCTGTAAAGGTCGGGTCTCAATCCGTTTATGCTGCGCCACCGGTGTAGCATCCCTCAACTCATCGTATACCGACAACAGATACTGCTCATCCAGGCCCAGCAGCCTCCCATAGGCCTTGACATATCCCCGGGCAAACGGCGGACTGCGCAAAGCCTGGTAATCATCCCGCTCAATGATCCCGACGTAGTCGGGCATCAAATTGAGACGATCCGCCGCTTCACGCTGAGACATGCCCTCCTTCTCCCTGGCTGCTTTTAGCAGCGATCCTGGAGTAGTGAACGCATCTAGCTGCAAAACGTCATTGCTCACTTCGCTTAGTCCGCTCATAAGCTTCATATTCAGGTGACTTAGGGTAGCGACTGCTCAGAGCCATGGCATAGCTGGCTTCGGCATTACGATCACCTTCAACCTGGGCCAATCGAATACCTAACAGCAGACCGCGTGCCGATTGCTGACGACCGGTAATTTTGTATGTATCGTAGTAATTTTGCGCATTGGTATAGTCCTGCGCGTCAAAACGAATATGCGCCAATTCCAAAAGAGCAATACGATTGGTGCGGTTCATCGCCAATGCGCGCACGAAAGCTTCTTCAGCTCCTTGCGCATCAAACAACTTTTGCCGCGATAAACCCAGGTTTACATAAGCGTTTGGACGGCCGGAATACAGCGTATCCCGCACCACGTATTCCAACTGATTATTCGCCTCTTCGTAGCGCTCCTGACTGAAAAGAAAAGCGGCGTAATTATTACGGCAACGAGAGAGTTTGCTATCGAGTTTAAGTGCCTTTTTGAAGTTCTCCTCCGCCAGCTCGTACTCCCCGGTACTCTGGTAGACCAGCGCGTATGCCTCGTAAACCTCTGCATTATTTGCATCAATCGCAATAGCCAACTTAAGATTACGCTTAGCGCCCTCCCAATTCCCCTGGCCGATATAACTACGTGCAAGCTGCACTCGGGTTTGGAAAAGCTTTTGCGGGTCTGCCTCCTCCGTAAACCCACCCGTTGAGGTGGATATACAACCACCCAGCAGGGCGCTCAACAGCAACAGATAGATCGTGGCGCCGGCTTTTCCCATTTGACGTTTTCTCGTGAGAAACATACCTACCCCACTGTAATGACTTGCGCTTCACTTGCCGCGCGGTGACGTCCGCTGCGGCCGGTGCGGTCCACAACCTGCCCAACCAGCTGACCACAAGCGGCGTCAATGTCATCGCCTCGTGTGGACCTGACTGTCACAATATAGCCCGCATCCACCAGTACTTGCCAGAAACGCGACACAGCATTCCCGCTGGGACGACGGTACTCTGACCGCGGAAACGAATTGAACGGGATCAGGTTGATCTTGCAGGGAAAGCCCTGCAGCAGAACTGCCAGCTCTCTTGCATGCTCCACCTGATCATTCACGCCTTCGATCAGTGTGTATTCGACCGTTACCACACGGCTCTTGTCGCTTTGAGCAGCCATGTAGTTGCGGCAACTTTCCAGCAGCCTGGCAATCGGATATTTACGATTTATAGGTACCAGTTGACTGCGTAGTTCATCATTAGGTGCATGCAGCGACACTGCCAGAGACACTTCACTGACTTCTGCCAATCGGTCTAACGCGGGTACGACCCCCGAGGTGCTCAGCGTCACGCGGCGCTTCGATAGTCCGTATGCCAGATCCTCCAACATCAAATCCATAGCGGACACAACATTATCAAAATTAAGCAGGGGTTCACCCATGCCCATCATGACTACATTGGTGACTACACGACGATCACCACCGCCAAAGGCGTCATAGGATTTTATCGCTAACCAGACCTGGCCAATAATTTCCGCTGCACTCAAGTCACGCTGAAAGCCCTGCTTCCCAGTGGAGCAAAAACTGCAATCCAGCGAGCAACCGACCTGTGAGGACACACATAGCGTGGCGCGCTTACCCGCCGGAATCAATACAGTCTCCACCAGCCCACCACCTTCAACCCGAATCGTCCACTTGCGGGTCCCGTCGCTGGAATCGTGCTGGCTGGCAATTTCGGGAGGCCGCACTTCGGCGATCTTCAGCAGTTTTTCTCGCAACGCTTTACCGAGGTTCGACATCTCCTCGAGATCGGTAATGCCAGCGTGATGTATCCACTTCAAAACCTGCTGCGCACGAAACTTTTTTTCTCCCAACTCGAAGAAAAACTGCTCCATCTGCAACAGCGACAAACCCATCAGATTCACCGGCGCTTGTGGCGGCTCAACGTGAGGGGTTGCTGTGGAGAGAGCACTCATGGGCAGAAGCCTGGCACGTGGGCCCCTACCGCTCGCAGATTTCGCTGCTATCAAAGAAATAGGCAATTTCTCGAGCAGCGGACTCAGAAGAATCAGAGCCATGCACGGCATTGGCATCAATCGACGCGGCGAAGTCGGCCCGAATAGTGTCCTTGTCCGCCTCAGCCGGATTCGTGGCGCCCATAAGTTCGCGATTCTTCGCAATGGCGCCTTCACCTTCCAATACCTGCACAACAACTGGGCCAGAAGTCATAAACTCAATCAAGGCGGGGAAAAACGGACGTCCCTCGTGTTCAGCATAAAAGCCACCCGCTACGCTATCGCTGAGGCGAGCCATTTTGGAGGCGACAATCTGAAGGCCGTTACTTTCAAAACGTGAATAAATCTTGCCAATAATATTCTTGCCGACAGCGTCGGGTTTGATGATAGACAGGGTACGTTCTACGGCCATGGAAAGTCTCCAAACAGGCAAATTGGGGGAAGCGCGCAATTATACGGACTTTGGCTCGCCGTTTCACCTGCAGAGCCGGTTAGCGGGGAGAATTTTTGTGTTTTAAATCAGAGGCTTAACAATCAGCGGTGGAAATTGGGGAAAATCCGACTTATTACCTGTGAAGCTAGCTCGACAAGAGCGCCACCGGGCTACTTCTGAAAAGGATTTTTGGGCGCGTATTGCGACTATCGATACCGTGGCGTTGATTTGGGGCTGCGTCGAAACCGGGGTGTCCGAAAGCTCCATCGCAAGAAACGTAGATTTTTTTACTTCGATGGTGAAGCTAAAGCACGGGGCGCCAATTCCTGCTGGGCTCTCGCCCTGAGGTTTTAGCAATCGCGCAGATTCCGGAAGTCGGGCTCCCGAAAAAAAATACCACTAATCCAACTCCTCGATCCAGGCACCCTGAATAGCCTCAAGTATCTTCTCACCACAGCGAGCGGGATCGTCGTCAAAACCCGGCAAGGCCATCACCCAGTTGCGCAGATCCACAAAATTGACCGCCAGGGGATTCACCTCCGGGTGCGCCTCCAGTAACTCAATGGCAATATCATCAATATCGGTCCACAACATTTCTCCGCTCCCAGTCAGTGTTGTTCTGACACCATGTTGATCGTATACCGGGGAATCTCCACTACCAGGTTGTCTTCCCCAACAATGGCCTGACAACTGAGCCGGGAATCCGGTTCCAACCCCCACGCCATATCCAAATAATCTTCCTCAAGTTCATCAGGCTCCGCCAGAGCATCAAAACCCTCCCGTACGACCACATGGCAAGTGGTGCAGGCGCAGGACAGTTCACAGGCGTGCTCGATTTCGATATCGTTGCGCAACAGTGCACGGCAGATGCTCTCACCGGGCTGCGCCTCTATCACTGCACCATCCGGGCAAAGATTCTCGTTGGGTAGCACTATGATTTGCGTCACTGCATCACCTCATCATCCAGAGAGTCCAGGGAAACGCCCGCCAGTGCCTCTCGTATGCTCTTGTCCATGCGCCGGGAAGCAAAAGTCTCGCTCTCGCGCCCCAATTGCTCGGTCTTTTGCCGTATTGCATGCGCGTCTTCGCCATCAATAAGAGACTGAAGTTCTGTCATTTGACCGGCAAGGGCCTCTCGCTCGTGAGCGACCAATAAAGCATCCCCATCCTTTTCCAGAGCCGATTTCAGACCATCCAACAACTGCCAGGCAGACAGTCGCTGCTCTGCCAGTTGGCGCACCCGTTTGTCGTCTTCGGCATGACTAAACGACGCCTGCAACATGCCGGTAATCTCCTCATCGGTCAATCCAAACGAGGGTTTCACCATGACGCTGGCCTCGGCTCCGGTGATCTCTTCGCGGGCAGATACACCCAGCAGGCCGTCAGCGTCTACCTGAAAGGTAACTTGAATGCGGGCAGCTCCGGCGACCATGGGAGGAATCCCGCGTAATTCAAAATGCGCCAGTGAGCGGCAGTCGCTTACCATCTCCCGCTCACCTTGAACGATGTGCACCGCAAGTGCCGTCTGGCCATCTTTGTAAGTGGTGAATTCCTGAGCCCGACTTACGGGAATTGTCGTATTGCGCGGCACAATTTTTTCTACCAGCTCGCCCATGGTTTCTATGCCCAAAGAGAGTGGAATCACATCCAGCAGCAGCAGGTCGCCCTCGGGCCGGTTGCCCACGAGAATATCTGCCTGAACCGCAGCACCCACTGCCACGACCTGATCGGGATCGATGCCCAACAACGGCGTGCGCCCAAAGAAGTCAGCCACGGCCGCGCGCACCAGCGGCACCCTCGTCGAACCACCGACCATAACGATATTATCGACACCCTCTTCAAGTTGCGCATCGCGCAGGCACCGGCGACAGGCGAGCAGAGTCCGCTTGACCAGCGGCTGAATCATTTGCTCAAGCTTCTCTCTGGAGACGGAAATAACGGCACCGCCAGGCAGCACCTCAGACAGATCGACATCCACAGTTACCGCCTCAGACAACTTCTCCTTGGCTAAGCGGGCTGACGCCTGAAGCTGACGATACTCACCAGCCTCAAGAGTCCCGGAGCCGGATTCCTGTAACAGCCAGTCTGCAAGGACAGCATCCAGATCATCCCCGCCCAGCGCGGTATCGCCACCGGTTGCCAGGACTTCAAAGACGCCTTTGTGTAACCGCAGGATGGAGATATCAAATGTTCCTCCGCCCAGGTCATAAACTGCTATCACACCCTGCCCATCAGCATCCAACCCATAGGCAACTGCTGCTGCGGTGGGTTCGTTCATCAGACGCAGTACCGGCAAGCCCGCAAGGGTTGCGGCATCCTTGGTGGCTTGTCGTTGCGCCTCATCGAAGTACGCCGGAACGGTAATCACCGCCCCGTCAATCTCTCCACCGATGGTATCCACCGCGCGCTGACTCAATACCCGCAATATTTCTGCAGAGGCCTCCACCGGGCTAATCTTGCCGCCGCTGGTCAGAAAACTCACCATGCCTTCTTCACCCTCAGCCAGACTATAGTGCGAACGCCGGGCATCTTCCTCGGCATCATTGCGACCCCGACCCATAAAACGCTTGACGGACATCAAGGTATCCGCCGGGTGCCGAGCCGCCAAAACCAACGCGCTGGCGCCCACGATCGGTGAATCTGCGGCGCCATAGTTAATTACAGAAGGCAGCATTACTGCGCCTTGTGCATCTGGCAAAACGACAGCACGACCTCCTCTCACGGTCGCAACCAGGGAATTGGTAGTACCTAAGTCTATGCCGACCGCACGCTTTACCTGATGGGGTAACGGCGATTGGCCGGGTTCAGCTATCTGTAGTAGTGCCATAAAGGGGGTTGTAGTTCCTACCTATCTATCCATCTAACAAGCTGGTTTCGAGTATTTCCGCTTCCAGCAGCAATTTGTCCAAGTATTGCATTTTGACACACGCAGCAGCCGCCTTCGGAAATTCCCCTGCGGAATATGCCACAGAAAACGCGCCTTGCAGCTCGATGACGTCTTCGCCTATTTCAGTTATCAGGTGGTCCAGCGCAGTTTGTGGGTCCACCATACTGGTCATCGATTCAAGTTTTTCGCGCAATTCCATTTGAGCTATAAGAAACCCCCCATCGACCTGCTGACCGGAAATTTCTTCTGAACCCATTCCTGCTAATTCCAGCAAATACACCGCACGATCCAGTGGTTTACGAAGTGCAGTGTAGGCGGCATTGACCAGGGCAGAATACTGAACCGCAAGCCTCTGCTCATGAGCCGATGCGCTGGCATAGCGATCAGGGTGTAGCTCCATCTGCAACTGGCGGTAACGGGCACCCAACTGAGCCTGATCCAACAAGAATTCCTGAGGCAGATCAAACAGCTGGTAATAATTGCGTTGGAAGTCGAGTAAGGCCATACCGGGAGCATCACACCGCCGTACTTATACGGTGAAACTCTCACCGCAACCGCATTCGGCCGAGACATTAGGATTGCGGAATTGCAGACCTTCGTTTAGGCCCTCGCGCACATAATCTAGCTCCGTCCCATCCAGGTAGGTCATACTCTTGGGATCGATAAAAACCTTCACACCGTGGTCTTCAAACACCTGGTCCTCGGGTTCTACTGCATCGACGAACTCCAGCACATAGGCCATTCCGGAACAACCTGACGTCGTAACTCCCAGCCGAATACCCAGGCCCTCGCCCCGGCTTTGCAATTGCCCGGCAACGTGCTGAGCAGCTGATTCTGTTAACCGGACTGCCATGCTAGCTTTGACTCCGTTTTTCGCGCAGGTCCTTGACCGCCGCTTTGATAGCATCTTCAGCCAACACGGAACAATGAATCTTTACCGGAGGCAGCGCCAGTTCCTGCGCTATTTCGGTGTTGCGAATCTGCTCCGCCTCATCCAGACTCTTGCCCTTCACCCACTCGGTCAGCAACGAGCTGGAGGCAATCGCAGAACCACAACCATAGGTTTTGAATTTCGCATCTTCGATGATGCCCTCGTCGTTAACCTTTATCTGCAAACGCATGACATCACCGCACGCTGGAGCGCCCACCATACCGGTGCCGACACTACCATCGGCGTCATCGAGTTTCCCCACATTACGGGGGTTTTCATAATGGTCCAATACCTTGTCGCTGTAAGCCATAATTCACTTCCTCGCTGTGTGTTTAGTGCGCAGCCCATTCAATACTATTGAGGTCCACGCCGTCTTGATACATATCCCAAAGTGGTGATAGCTCGCGCAGCTTAACGACTGCGCCGCGCAGTTGTTGCACTGCCACATCTACTTCTTCATCCGTGGTAAAGCGGCCGAAACTGAATCTTAAGGAACTGTGCGCCAACTCGTCATTCAGTCCTAAGGCTCGCAGCACGTAGGATGGTTCGAGACTGGCCGAAGTACAAGCCGAGCCACTGGAGACCGCAAGATCTTTCAGAGCCATGATTAATGACTCACCTTCCACGAAAGCAATACTCACATTGAGGGCTCCGGGCAGGCGTCGATCCTGATCTCCATTGATGTGCACTTCTTCAATATCCTGAATCCCATCCCAGAACCGCTGACGCAGCGACTTGAGACGTGCATCTTCTAACTCCATTCCATCCTTGGCCACCTGAGCTGCCTCACCCATACCAACAATCTGATGCGTGGCCAGCGTACCCGAACGCATACCGCGCTCATGCCCGCCGCCGTGCATCTGGGCTTCCAGCCGCACCCGCGGCTTACGCCGCACATACAAAACACCTATGCCCTTTGGGCCGTACATTTTATGTCCCGACATGGACAGCAGATCTACCTTCATCTGACCCAAATCAATAGTGATCTTGCCTGCACTCTGAGCCGCATCCACATGAAACAGCACCCCGGCCTCGCGAGTAACTTCGCCGATGCCGGCAATATCGCTAACCGTACCAATTTCATTGTTGGCGTGCATTATGCTGACCAGGATCGTGTCTTCTCGAAGCGCAGCTGATACCGCTTCGGGTGTGATCAAGCCATCGCTACCGGGATCGAGATACGTCACCTCAAATCCTTCCCGCTCAAGCTGACGGCAGGTGTCCAATACCGCTTTGTGTTCAATTTTGGAGGTGACAATGTGTTTGCCTCTCTTCTGGTAAAAGTGAGCCACACCCTTGATCGCCAGGTTATCCGACTCGGTGGCACCCGAGGTCCAGACTATTTCCCGTGGATCCGCATTGATCAAGTCGGCGACTTGGCGTCGTGCGTTTTCAACGGCCTCTTCCGCTTTCCACCCATAGAGGTGGGAACGGGATGCGGGGTTACCAAAATTCCCCTCCATCGACAGGCAATGCACCATCTTCTCCACAACCCTAGGATCAACCGGAGTGGTGGCAAGATAATCAAAATAAATCGGTTTTTGCATTTTTCTTTTGCTCCAAGAACTGCTGCGCGTTCTCCGCCCGGTTAAATTTCTGTCAGGGCCAGTGTTGCACTTTGATGTCTACGTGCATTCTGGCGTGCCGATACACTTTGGACTTCCCGCTTTTCAACCAAATCTGAAAGGCTGATCCCACTCAGAAAGTTGTGAATCTGGTCACTCAAATCGCACCACAAATGGTGGGTCAGACACACTTCACCCTGCTGGCAATCTGCGGTGCCGCCACAGCCAGTGGCATCTACCGTTTCGTTCACCGCGTCAATGATCTGCGCGACAAATATTTCATCTCCTGCGCGACTAAGACGATAGCCTCCGCCAGGGCCACGCACGCTCGTTACCAGATCATTACGTCGCAACTTGGCGAATAGCTGCTCGAGATAGGACAGTGATATATCCTGCCTGCCAGATATATCGGCAAGGCTGACAGGGCGGGCAGTACCGTTCAAAGCGAGGTCCAGCATGGCTGTTACAGCGTACCTGCCCTTAGTGGTCAATCGCATTGTTATCCTCCTGTGTCATTGATAGATAGTATGCAATAACCAACTATTTTGGTCAACTATAAAACCACCTGTTTTTGTCAGGTATAGGGGCCGTCCGATTCCTGATCCTGCCCTCGCTGGACCCACTTTTGGGTCTCTGTGAGGATTCCCCGCAGGATATTGAGCTCCATCTCATCCAGGCGCACACGACTATACAAACGGCGGAGCCTAGACATCAACTGGCGTGGCGCTGTCGGGTCCAGAAATTCAATATCGGTGAGTGTTTCTTCCAGGTGAACGTAGAAACGCTCCATATTTTCCATTGACGCAAAGGGCGTATCCCATTGCTCCTGCGCGTCGGTAGGACTATCCGTTGCCGCTGACTGCATTTTTAGTTCATATGCAACAATTTGCACCGCCATCGCGAGATTGAGTGAACTGTAGGCTTCCGCAGTCGGGATATTGAGGTGCAGGTTACAAACCTTCAACTCGTCGTTCGTAAGGCCTCGGTCTTCTCGTCCAAACAACACCGCCACCTGCTCACTCGAAGAAGCCGAGGCAATGCGCTCTGCACAGCTGCGAGCATCCAAAAGTGGCCAGGGGATTCGTCGCTCACGTGCACTGGTACCCACAACGAACTGACAGTCTTGAATGGCTTCATCGAGCGTTGGCACCACTACCGCCGACTTGAGCACATCGATAGCAGAGACGGCCCGCCAGTTAGCCTGTTCGCTGGGATAATCTTTGGGGGCCACCAGAACGAGCCGCTCCAGGCCCATGTTTTTCATGGCGCGGGCTACTCCGCCGATATTGCCGGGGTGGCTGGTGTTAACCAGTACTATGCGGATGTTGTCGGGGTTCATTGCTTAAATTCTTGGCTGGTGCGACGGCGGTGAGTTTAGCAGAATTTTACTGGCTGGATTTGGGGTTTCTGGTGGCGGCTTTCGGGCCGCTGCGCTGCTTGGGGCGGCGAGTCACGCCGCACAAAAACGCTCTGATCATCTCTGGTTCATATTGGCCCATACTGTTCCGGAGCGACATATTTTTCAGAACCCCGCATTGCTCAGTGCAGTCGAGCTGACCTCCAACAACAGCAACAAAATCAACCCAGTAAAGGCTTAACCGTCTGCAAAACCGCTTTAAAGCACTTGGGGTTCCCACACACGATATTTCCCGACTCCAGATAATTGTCAGAAGCATCGATATCAGCAACAAGCCCACCCGCCTCACGCACCAACAATGCGCCGGCAGCAATATCCCATGGCGCCAAGCCAATTTCCCAGAAAGCATCCAGGCGACCCGCTGCGACATAAGCAAGGTCAAGGGATGCCGCGCCAGCGCGTCGAATACCCGCACATTGTGCGGCGAGAACCTCTATCGATTTACTGTACGGAACAATTTTATCATCACAGTGATCCTTAAACGGGATACCAGTCCCCAGCAACGCCCCTTCCAGGCTAGTCAGCGCACTGACTCTAATGCGGTGGCCATTCAATTGCGCACCACGACCGCGTGAAGCCGTGAACTCCTCGCGCCTCACCGGATCAAGTACAACCGCGTGCTCAAGTTTTCCACGATAAACGCAGGCAATAGAAATTGCATAGTGAGGAAGTCCGCGAATAAAATTCGTCGTACCGTCCAGCGGATCGACAATCCAGCGGTATTCGGCATCCTCACTGCCCAAAAGTCCGCTTTCCTCGCCCAGAATAGCGTGATCGGGATAAGCTTTTTGCAGGTGATAGATAATTTCCTGCTCAGCATTGATATCAACTTCCGTGACGAAGTCATTAACCCCTTTGGCCTTCACCTCAAAGCGATGCAGATCATCGGAGGCGCGCACGATGTTTTCGCCGGCTTTGCGAGCCGCCCGCAGCGCTATATTGATCATCGGTTCCATGGGATTTCCCGGATTGCGAGTTAAAGTGCTGGTTAAGGTGTGAGTTCGTCCTGCTCCGCGCCTTCCTTGATAGGAAGCATCAGATCTTCTTTGGTCACACCCAATGCCAGCGCAGCGGCAGAAGCCACATAGATGGAAGAATAGGTGCCGATAGTAATACCCACTATAAGGGCGACAGCAAAGCCGAAAATCATTTCGCCCCCAAACAATGCCAATGACACCACCGTCAACAACGTGGTGCCAGAGGTGACCAGCGTACGACCAAGGGTTTCAGTGATTGAGATGTTCATTGCATCAGCCGGTTCTGTTCGCCGCAGCTTGCGGAAGTTCTCCCTGATACGGTCAAACACAACGATGGTGTCGTTAATTGAGTAACCTACCACTGCCAATACCGCTGCTAATACGGTGAGATTAAATTCCATTCCGGTCAGCGAGAAAAAACCGAGCGTTATAATAACGTCATGGACCAGGGCCGCGACCGCCCCTAAGGCAAATTTCAACTGAAAACGAAAACCTATATAGAGCGTTACCAAAAACAGTGCCAGCAGCATGGCCAGACCACCCTGCTCACGGAGTTCATCCCCAACCTGCGGTCCTACAAACTCCATACGCCGCAGCACCACCTGGCCGCCTGCGAATTCCTCCTGCAAGATGCCCAACAAAGCAACACCCTGTTGATCCGAATACCCCTGGGGCAATCGGATGAGTACATCCCGGTCGCTGCCAAAGCTGACTACTGTGGCACCGGCGTAGCCCCGCGTCTCGAGTATGTTGCGAATGTCTCTGAGTTGCGCTGTCGCGCTGTAGTGAACCTCTACCAGCGTACCTCCGGTGAAATCCAACCCCCAATTCAATTGCCGAGTCGCCAGCGAGCCGATAGAGGCAACCAGTAACAAAATTGAGATCACTACCGCCAGCTTTCGCTGGCTCATAAAGTTGATCACTTTCATGACTTGCGGCCCCCGATTGACAGTTTTTCCACCCGGCGTCCGCCGTAGAACAGGTTGATGATCGCACGCGTACCCAAAATGGCCGTGAACAATGAAGTGAGAATGCCGACCGACAGGGTGACAGCAAATCCTTTGATCGGCCCGGTACCTGCCGCGTACAAGATCACAGCCACAATAAAGGTAGTGAAGTTAGCATCTAAAATAGTGGTAAATGCACGCGCATAACCGGAGTGAATGGCCATCTGTGGCGACAAACCATTGTTGACCTCCTCGCGAATTCGCGAAAATATCAGCACGTTAGCATCGACCGCCATCCCCACCGTAAGAACAATACCTGCCAAACCCGGAAGCGTGAGCGTGGCTCCAAGCATCGACATTACTGCCACCAACAATACCAGGTTGGTGGTCAGGGCAACGACAGCGGCGATACCGAACACCCTGTAATAAAGCACCATGAACAGAACCACCAGGCCGAGACCGAAATAGACGGCCTGAACACCCAGCCGTATATTTTCAGCGCCCAGAGACGGTCCAACGGTCCGTTCTTCGACGAAGGATATAGGTGCCGCAAGCGCACCCGCTCGTAGCATCAGAGCCAGCTCAGATGCCTCAAGGGGATTGTCCAGGCCAGTAATCTGAAACTGAGCGCCTAACGCAGACTGTATGACGGGCGCCGTGAGCAACTTCTTCTCATCATAGGGAGTCTTGACGACAACTTCCTCGCCATCTTCTCCCACTTGATAACGCGTGCGGAATTTGCGCTCTATAAACAACACACCCATGCGACGTTTGACGTTATTGCGGGTCGCCCGAGACATCAGGGTTCCGCCCTCGTTATCCAGACTGATCTGTACGTTTGGCATCCCGTTCTGATCGAAACTGGACTGAGCATTTGAGACGCGCTCACCCGTAATGATGACATCCCTTTCCAGCCATTCAGTTGCTCCGGCCCGGTCGGCGCTGCGGTAATCAAAACGTTGTTTTTCAGATGTCGCAGCATCGAGGTTTGCAACCAACCTGAATTCCAGGTTCGCCACCTTTCCCAGAATACGCTTGGCCTCAGCGGTATCCTGAATTCCGGGAAGCTCGACCACAATGCGATTTTGTCCCTGACGCTGCACCAGGGGCTCGGACACACCCAGTTCGTTAACCCTGTTTCGCAGCGTGGTGAGATTCTGACTGACAGAATATTCGGCAATCTCCTTACGGGTAGCCTCCGACATGGATGCCAGCAGATTCCAGCTATCACCCTTTTCCTCGCGCACTAACACCAGTTCCGGATTATTCTCAGCAACAAGCTCCCTTGCCTGTTCGCGCAGAGCCTCGCTTTGAAAGCGCGCTTCAATTTTACCCTGGCGGTTGAGGGTGACAAAGCCGCGAATACGCGCTTCGCGCAACGCCCGCTTGGTGGAATTAACGTAGTACTCCAGGCGCCGCTCTATTGCCGCCTCAACATCGACCTCCAGCTTGAAGTGCACGCCACCACTGAGGTCCAGGCCCAGTTTCATAGGTTGCGCACCATAGTCACTGAGCCAGGAAGGCGTGGTGGGCGCCAGGTTCAGGGCGACAATAAAGCCATCCCCCACAGCACGGGACACAACGGCCTGGGCAACCAACTGCTGATCAGCATCCGTCAGGCGCACCAGCGCATTGCGACCATTGTCATCGATGGTGTCCCCGAAATGCTGTATCCCTGCCTCCTGCAACGCAGTCAATACGCGGTTCATTGTGCTCTTTTCAATCAGTTGAGAGCTGCTTGCCCCGGTTATCTGCAAGGCAGGATCCGGCGCATACAGATTGGGCGCGGCATAAAACAGGCCCAGCAGCAGCACAGACAACACAAGCAGATATTTCCACAGTGGGTACTTATTCAGCATAGTTTCGCTCTATTTGGAATACTGGAGTCGGGGGTACACAGCCTGGTCCCCTTTGAAAAGTGCGCCATTATAAATTAACCGCCGTTGGTCACAAGCCCGGATTCGCAACCGCTAGGTTTCTAACCACTGCCGCGCATTGCGAAATAGTCGCAGCCATCCGGCATCTTCTGTCCAGTGCTCGGGGGCCCAGGAGTGCTGAACAGTCCGAAAGACCCTCTCCGGATGCGGCATCATGATGGTAGCGCGCCCATCTTCACTGGTGAGACCGGTGATTCCGCCGGGCGAGCCATTAGGGTTGGCAGGATAACCCTGGGCCACCTCAAGATCGTTCTCAATATAGCGGAGCGCAACCACGCCGCCTGTTTCACACGCTGCTTGGGCCTGGGCATCGACGAACTGGGCTCGCCCCTCCCCGTGCGCGACAGCGATGGGCATATACGAACCCGCCATGCCCGACAACAGCACAGAAGCATTTTCCTCTACGCGCACCAGCGCCAGCCGCGCCTCAAATTGCTCGGAGTGATTGCGCACAAAACGCGGCCAATGAGCTGCGCCGGGGATCAATTCCTTTAGCGCGGATACCATCTGGCAACCGTTGCACACGCCCAGAGTAAAGGTGTCCTGACGCGTGAAGAATGCGCTGAAGCCTGCACGAACTTCCTCATTGAACAGGATGCTCTTGGCCCAACCTTCGCCGGCTCCCAGTACATCGCCATAGGAAAATCCGCCGCAGGCCACCAGGCCACGAAATCTTGCCAGATCTACGGTTCCGCTGAGCACATCGCTCATGTGAACATCAAATGCTGCAAAGCCCGCTCGATCAAATGCGGCACCCATTTCAACGTGCCCGTTAACGCCCTGTTCCCGCAGAATCGCAACCTCTGGCCGCGCACCGGTTGCTATATAGGGGGCACAAATGTCCTGTTCGGGGTCAAAGCTCAGGTGTGCAGAGAGGCCAGGATCCTCCGCCGTATGCCGCTGATATTCCTGTTCCGCGCACTCTGGATTATCCCGCAGGGCCTGGATTTCATAACTGGTACGCGCCCAAAGTTGTTGTAGTCTAGAACGGCTGTCACTGAGGACTGTCTCCTGTCCGTCGACGATATTCACCACGTCTGAAGAGACGGCCTTCCCTATCACATGTACACAGCCTTCCATGCCGAGCTCGGCGGCGTAAGAATTGAAAGCACTCAATTGGTGGCTGGAGATCTGCAACACCGCCCCGGCCTCTTCGGTAAACAGCTTTTCCAGCGCACTTCCAGGAACACTGGACAGCGTTATCTCCAGACCGCAGTGGCCGGCAAATGCCATTTCCAACAGCGTTGTCACCAGACCACCATCGGAGCGATCGTGGTACGCCAACAGTTCACCACGACGCAAAAACGCCTGTACCAGACGAAAGAAGCTCACTAAATCTGCCGCTGCGTCGATGTCCGGC
>TARA_R110002072_G_scaffold302060_1_pt1 | contig 39718 bp, 38 predicted proteins | sample TARA_R110002072 | Tara Oceans TARA_R110002072 (sample SAMEA4397118) | marine metagenome | biome: Polar Biome; feature: [SRF] surface water layer (ENVO:00010504); material: water (ENVO:00002006), including particulate matter (ENVO:01000060) such as... | depth 5 m
AATGCAAGATGGAACTTACACATGGAAAATTGAGTTCAAACAAACTAAAGATGATAAACGCATCATGAAAGTTGGACACGTGAATATTATTAGATAAGTGTAATTAATAACTGAACATAAAAAAGCACCTTTTGATTATCAAAGGGTGCTTTTTAATTTATGACTATTTCTTTCTAAAAAATATTTTAATAGGTACGCCTTTAAAATCGAACTCTTTGCGAAGTCGATTCTCTAAAAAACGCTTGTAACTATCCGGTATATATTGTGGTAAATTACAGAAAAAAGCGAATGCCGGAGCATGAGATGGCAACTGTTGCACATACTTAATGCGAATATATTTCCCTTTATTTGCTGGAGGAGGATTCGATTCTATAATCTCTAGCATTACTTCATTCAGGACAGAAGTAGTGATTTTTTTTATCCGATTTTGATGAACTTCCATTGCTGTTTCAAGTGCCTGGTGAATTCTTTGCTTGTTAATCGTAGAAGTAAAAAGAACAGGAACATCATTGAATGGAGCAATTTGATTCAATAAATTCTCCTCATATGCTTTCATTGTCTTATGATCTTTCTCAATTAAATCCCACTTGTTGACTAAAACAACCACCCCTTTTGAATTTTTTTCAATGATATAGAAGATATTTAGATCTTGCTTTTGAATTCCTTCTTGAGCATCTACCATAAAAATGCAAACGTCCGAATTTTCTATAGCTCTTACACTTCGGAGAACAGAGTAATACTCGATATCTTCATGCACTTTTGCTTTTTTTCGAATACCTGCTGTATCAATAAGCATAAAATCGAAACCAAAGGCATTATATCTTGTGTTAATTGCATCTCGGGTAGTTCCGGAAATATCAGTTACAATATTTCTTTCTTCTCCTGTTAACGCATTCACTAAAGAAGATTTTCCAACATTTGGCTTTCCCACAATTGCAAAATGGGGCAAGTCATTACCATCATTAACAGAGTCATCTTCAGGGTCAAATTCTTTAACAATATCGTCTAGTAACTCTCCAGTTCCACTTCCATTGGTGGCAGAGAGATCATAAACATCACCAAGGCCTAATGACCAGAATTCTGCAGAAAGGCCAACTCTTCCTGTGTTATCCACTTTATTTCCAACAATGAATACTTTCTTTTTAGATTTTCGAAGAATTTTTGCAACAACTTCATCTAAGTCAACAATTCCAGTGGTAACATCGAGCATAAAAATAATCACGGATGCTTCATCAATAGCGATTTCTACTTGTTTCCGGATTTCTCCCTCAAAAATATCATCTGAGCCTTTAACATATCCTCCAGTATCAATCACTGAAAAGTCAACGCCGTTCCATTCTCCTCTTCCATATATTCGATCACGAGTAACTCCACTAATTTCTTTAACTATCGCCTTTCTTGATTCTGTTAAGCGATTAAAAAGAGTAGATTTACCAACGTTTGGTCTTCCGACAATTGCAATAATATTACTCATGATTTTATTGTTAATTCTCAATTAGGAATTTAATATCCGTATTTCTTCAATTTTTGTTCTGAACCTCGCCAGTCTTTATCCACTTTAACAAAAGTTTCTAAAAACACCTTTTTATCGATGAATTTTTCCATCTCCTTTCTAGATTCGTAACCAATTCTTTTGAGCATATCTCCACCTTTTCCTATAATGATTCCTTTTTGTGAATTCCTCTCAACAATGATCAATGCGCGAATGTGAGTAATTTCAGCCTCTTCTTTGTACTCTTCTATCTCTACCTGTGTGGCATAAGGAATTTCCTTTTTACAATGAATGAAAATTTTCTCACGAATAATTTCTGAAATAAAGAACCGCATTGGCCTGTCTGTCATTGCATCCTTTTCATAATAAGGTGGGCTTTCAGGTATATTCGTTCTTATTTCTTCCCAAATTCCTTCTATTCCGAATCCGTGTAAGGCAGAAATCGGAAAGATATTAGCGTTAGGTAATCGTTCTTGCCAATATGCTAATCGTTCAGCTACTTTCTCTTGATCCGACAAATCCATTTTATTGATTAAGCAAAGAACAGGAACTCTTAATCGCTGTATCTTTTCTAAAGTCTCTTTATGATTCATTTCTGATTCATAAGGGTCGGTAACAAAAATGAGAACATCAGCATCTTTGATAGAACTATCCACATAGTCCATCATGTTTTCGTGAAGTTTGTACGCAGAATTAACAACTCCAGGAGTGTCAGAGAAAACAATTTGATGATTTTCATCATTCACAATACCAAGAATTCGATGTCGTGTTGTCTGTGCTTTTGATGTCACAATAGACAATTTTTCACCCACTAATCTGTTCATCAAAGTTGATTTTCCAACATTTGGACTACCAACAATACTTACAAAACCCGATTTATGTTCCATTCCGTTTATTTTCAATGTGCAAAGAAACGCAATTTTAAAGGAATAGTAATCATTTGGACCAATTCTATTGTGTTTTAAGAGTAATTTGGTTTACAAAATAGTAAGAGTTCTCCAAAATATTATTTACTTTATCCCAATGAATCTTCTTAATTAGTTGAAAGTTTTAGCATCTATAGATATTGGTTCGAATGCAATTCGAATGTTGTTTGAGCAAGTTAATGAAACTGCAAATGGCCCTGTGTTTAAGAAATTGTCACTTATCAGATTACCTGTTCGATTAGGAGAAGATGTATTTTTGAAGGGAGAGGTGTCTAAAAAGAAAACAGACAAAGTTATTCATATTGCACATTCGTTTAATCACCTCTGTCAAGTTTTTGGTGTTGAGGAGTATATAGCAGTAGCTACTTCAGCGATGCGAGAGGCTAAAAATGGTCATGCTATTGTTGAGCAAATAAAAAAAGAAACAGGAGTTCACGTTCGAATCATTCAAGGAGATGAAGAAGCCGAAATTTTATATGAAAGTATAGTGAATACAGGTAAAATTGACAGTAGTAAGTCCTATGTTTTTATTGACGTAGGTGGAGGGAGTACTGAGATTAATTTATTTTGCAATGGTATTAGAAAGAAGTGGGAATCATTTAATCTAGGAACCGTAAGAATAAAAGAAGGAATTCAAGATGAGATGGAGTGGGAGAGAATGGAAAAGTGGATTAAAAAGAATATTCAATCAGAAAAACCAGGCTTTGCAGTTGGAACTGGAGGTAACATCAATAAATTGTATAAGCTTTGTGATCTTTCGAACTGGCAAAACTTGAACCTCAAAGTATTAGAAGATAAAATTGAATTCCTCTCTCACTTTTCGCAGAATGAGTTAATTCAGCAATTTGACTTGAAGTCTGATCGAGCGGATGTTATTGTACAAGGTGGAGAAATTTATTTAAAAGCAATGAAAACAGCCAGATTGGAAAAAATGATAGTTCCCAAAGTTGGATTAGCTGACGGCTTGATTAGGAGGATGTATTTTAACGGTGGACTTTGATTTCTTCTATCTTATATGTATCTTTTACAAAATCAAAATTAATATGATTAGATATTTTCTCATCGTGCTTGCATCCACGTTATTAATAGCGTGTAATAATAAAGTGACATTAAGAAAGGAAAATCAAGGATTCTATTATTGGAAAAATGGTGATTATCAATTAAAGAATAATGAGTCAAAGCTCTTAGATACTTTTGAGACTGCAAAAATGTATGTTAAACTTTTCGAGGTCAACTATGATAGTGATACTGGTCCAATTCCATACGCTAAGTCGAGTTTGGGTTTAAGTTTTATTGATGATGATGTTGAACTAATTCCCTGTGTTTATATTAGAAACAATGTTTTTAAGGAAGCGTCAAGAAAGGAGTTAATTAAATTGGCTGACAATATTAACTATCTCGTTATCAAACGTATTGAAGATAAATCTATTAAGTATATTGATCTGAATGAATTGCAAATAGACTCTGATTGGACGGAATCCACTAGTGGAAATTATTTTTTCTTTCTGCGTGAATTAAAAAAGCTTTGGAAAAAAACAATAAGTTGTACTTTAAGATTGTACCCTTATAAGTTTTCTGAAAAAATGGGTGTGCCTCCATGTGATAAAGTGATGTTAATGTGCTATAATCTCAGGAATCCTGGGAGTAGTCCAAACATGAATTCTATTCTTGATAAAATTGAACTAGAGAAATATTTATATCCAAAGAAAAACTATCCTTTACCGATTGATATTGCTTTGCCTATCTATTCTTGGAATCTTTGCTATCAAAATGAGCATTATAAGGGTAAAATAAATGGTGAAATAGAAAATATTGATGAGTTCACAATGGAAAAAACGAAACTGTGGAACCAAATAATAAAGGACACTGTTATCGATGATGTTTATTTGCGTAAAGGCGATTTATTAAAGGTTGAAAAAATAAACACTAATTTGTTAATCGATTGTTCAAAAATAATTTTAGAAACTGTCACATTAAATAAAGAATCTTCCATTGTAATTTATCAACTGGATGAAAATAATATTAACAGTAATAGTTATGATAAAATCAGTTCTGTTTACGCTTCTTTTTGTAAGTAGTTATTTACAATGCTTGGCTTGTGGGCCCTGGTATTTTAATTTTGACACTCATTTTTCAATCTTCGACCCAAGGAGTCTTGATCAAGTCAGTATGGATCCCTTCTACTATTCTACTGGTTTGTTTTATGAGAATATTGAAAGAAAAGATGATAAAAATATAGACTTGTGGTATGACTTCTGTGACGGAAAAGTTCAGAAGAAATCTATAAGTAAAACTATTTATGAATTGAATTACAATGAAATAGCTAACTTTTCAAATTCAGAAATGCTCAGCTATTTAAATCAAACCTCAAATGAAGGAGCTATTCAATATATTGAATTTGCGAAAACTTGTTCAATATATAATGGAATTACGGATGATTTATGGGAAAGAGGAAATACTCAGATTGAGTTATATCGAAAAACAAAAATAAACACTGCTATCGCCAATGGTAACCAAGAACAAGATCAGGAGTTAAAAAAGCGCTATTATTTCCTTGCGCTGCGAATGACATACTATCAAATTGATTTAAGAGGTGTTAGAAAATTGTATGAGAAGTATTTTTCTTCAACTAATAAAGAGGAATTGAATATCATTGATCATTGGGCAAATTACTTTTATACGATAACCATTGATGATTCTGTGGAAAGGAATTATAGGCTGGCTCAACTTTTTGTTCTATGTCCTTCAAAAAGAATTGCAATTTTTCAGAAGTACGATATGCACTATTCAATTGAAGAGCAAATACAACTTTGCAAGTCAGATGAAGAAAAATTTAATGTGTATTTAATGCATTTAACACGAAAGTTGGACCCAGCATTTGAAGAAATAAAACAACTTGCAAAGTTAACTCCAAACTCCCCTTTTTTAGATTATCTAATTGTGAGAGAAGTGAATAAAATTGAAAACTGGGTACTAACTCCGAGATACAATATGTTCCCACCTAGTTTGACGGGTGACTATTATGACAATGATTCGAAAAAATTATATAATGAAAGGATTGAGAGAGATAAAAAGTACTCAAATCAGCTGGCTAAATGGTTGCTTCCTAGAAAGGGAGATTTATCTAAAATTAGCTCGGCGTATTTGTTTTTTATTGCTGAAAAAAATATTCGATCAAAACACATTTTAAGTGGTCTTAATGACAAATCAAATCATTGGATTTCCAAATTTGCCAAGAAAATTAGGTTACTTATCGACATTAGAGACAATGAGAATACTTGTTATGAAACCATTGAGAATGCAAGAGCTCTTTTTGATGGATCAATTAAGAAGTATTCACAGGAATTTTATTTTGCAATTGGTAGAGAATTGGAAGAAGTAGATAATTTACCAATAGCTGCTCTCTTTTTTAGTCAAATTTCAGGATATGGAGAATTAGATGGCTACTATTCCCAAGAACCAGTGATTTGGAAAGGAATTAACGATGTTCAATCAAGATATAATATGGGATTTTATATTGACTATTTCAGGTACATTGATAATCAATATTCTTCAAACGATATCAAACAATTAATTACAGAAATTAATAACCCCTTAATTGAGAATGATTGGCTATATAGAAATGTAAAAAATGATTATAATAGTTTATTGGATTTACTGGGGACCAAATTTATTCGTGAGGACAAAATAGATTCTGCATTAATGGTTTTTAAAAAAATACCGGATAGATTTTGGCAAAAGGAATCTTATCTCAGAAATTTGAATTGCAATCCTTTTTATACGGACTTTTATACCGAGCATAAAGGTTCAAAGGGTGATACTATTACCTACACAAAAGTTCAAGTAATAGAGGAACTTTTAGAATTAAAAAATGAACTAGAATTGTCTTCAGGAAAAAAAGCGTCTAAAATTGCCTTCAAAATTGCCAACTGCTATTTAAATATGTCATATCACGGTAATTCATGGATAATGCAAAATTTTTATTGGTCAGGGAGCACTTTTGAGAATAATGGTAATATGGATGATTACTACACTAATCAAAGAGCGAAGAAATATTATTTAGTGGCTATGGATTTTTCTTCGAATCCAAAAATTCAAGCATTATGCTTGCGTATGGCTGGTAGATGCGAAAAGTATAAACTCTATCAAGAGTTTCCTGAAAGATGGGATTCTGAATATGTCAATTATCCTAATGGCTACGAAGAATTTATTTTTAATTCCAATAAGTATTACTCCAGACTAAAGAATGAATTCAAAGAAGAATACAATCCATTGATTTCAAATTGCGAGTCGTTTAGTGAATATTACAACTTATTTTAAATAAAAAAAGTGATCCTCTCGAATCACTTTTTCATTAATGATGCTTTTTGTGACCTTGCTTATGTTTTGGTTTATGCACTGCTTTGTGCTTTGGTTTGTGCACTGGTTTTTTATGCCGCGCATTTGCAGGCGTATGCACTTTCACAACTCTGTGAACTCTATGTTTTTTGTAATGCGTTTGTGCTCTATTGGAACGATGATGGTTTACTCTACGATAACTAACATGGTGACGTTTTGTTCTTCCAGAATAGATAATTGCGGTAACAGGACTCCAACGACGGTATATTTTAGGATGTCTGTTATATCTCCATGGAGATATCCAAGCTACATAATTAGGTGCGTAAATGTGTTTTACAACTTTCCAATTACTGACATTAGATGCCTTCTTTAGATCGTTTGTTGTTGGCTCAATAATGAAATCTTTACCATAAAGGTCTTCATCACCAACAATTTGTGCCGTTGTTGTTTCCCCATCCTTGTCAAGTTCAATTACAGCGACATCTTGTGCTTCTTTTTCAGATAACGGAACTTGTAATGTTAATGTGTGCACATCTCCGTCAGTATAATCGATGACTCTAATGTAATCTACAAAGCCATCTTTGTTTATGTCTAAATTATTAACTTCACTTTTCTCTGAGTTTAGCTGTGATTCAAAATCTTCAACAGATTTGGAGTCTTTAAATAGTTCTAATGTTGCATATAAATCAAGATTTTCTCCATCTTTTTTGACACTAGTTTCTTGCGAAAATGAGTTGCTACAGAATGCAATCAGTCCAATAATTAGTACAATTTTTTTCATGTTGCTTATTTAGTGTTTCTAATTAGATAGCTAAGGTAAGAAAAGGTTTAATTTAATGTTTTTTATTAAATGTAAATTAAGACAGATCAGTGTAAAATCATTAGTATTGATGATAGACATCATAATCTACGGATATACTATGCCTTAGCTTTGCATGAAATTAATAAGGAAACTATGAGTAGTTCAATTTTAAAGGCTGTGAAGTTTGTTTCATCTGAAGATGATAAGGCTTTTGGTATTGCAATTAAAAAAAGAGTGGCAACTTATTTTAAAGAGAAAAAAATTGCTAAAACAGGCGATTATAGAATTTGGATAAAAGTGATAATGGTTCCTTTAATGTACCTTACTCCTTTTGGCTTCTTATTAACCAACTCTTTTTCAGGAAATTTGTTGCTGTTTTACGGCCTTTGGCTTCTCATGGGAGTTGGGCTAGCAGGATGTGGCATGGGAGTCATGCACGATGCTTGCCATGGAGCTCTGTCTAAGAAAAGATGGGTAAATGACTTCATCGGTAATGCTATACTTAACCTTGCTGGAGGACATGCCTTAAATTGGAAAATTCAGCATAATGTTCTGCACCACTCTTACACAAATATAAATGGCTATGATGAAGATATAGATCCCTCTGGAGTAATGCGTTTCTCTCCTCATCAACCCCTAAAATCAATGTTTAAGTATCAGGTTTTTTATGCATGGTTTTTATATGGTTTAATGACATTTTCATGGGCGACATTTAAAGATTTTCTGCAAATGTATCGATATGATAAAAAAGGCTTGCTAGCAGCACAAGGGACGACTTTTAAGAAAGAATTTCCAAAGTTGATTATAGAAAAAATACTATACCATCTCGTTTTTATTGTTTTACCAATTTTACTGATAAATGTCCAATGGTACCATGTACTATTAGGTTGGTTTGCGATGCATTTTTTAGCGGGCTTTATTCTTGCCATTGTTTTTCAACCGGCTCATGTTGTGCCTAGTTCAGACTTTCCTTTGCCTAATAAAGAGAATAATTTGAAAGGTGATTGGGCCATTCATCAAATGGAAACTACGGCAGATTTTGCTCCTTCAAACAGGATTTTATCGTGGTATGTTGGCGGTTTGAATTATCAAATAGAACATCATTTATTCCCAACTATGTGTCATGTACACTATAGAGGTATATCTAAAATTGTTGAAAGTACAGCTAAAGAATTCAATGTCCCTTACCATTCAGAGCCAACATTTATAGATGCTTTGGTTAAACATGTCAAAATGTTGCATAAGTTAGGTAGATAGAAATACGACAATAAATCAACACAAAAATTAAAGCCCGTTTGAATTTCAAGCAGGCTTTAGGTTATTTTTTAATATTCTCTAAATCAAAGATAAATGCATACTCTAATGCAACTTCTTTGTATCGTTCAAAACGACCTGATGCTCCACCATGACCAACATCCATATTACAATACATCATTAATAAATTATCATCCGTTTTGTATTCTCTCAATTTTGCAATCCATTTTGCAGGTTCCCAATATTGAACTTGACTATCCCAATAACCAGTTGTAATTAATAAATTTGGGTAGTCTTTCTTCTCAATATTATCATACGGAGAATAGGATTTTATGTAGTGGTAGTATTCTTCCTCTTTTGGATTACCCCATTCGTCAAATTCTCCTGTGGTCAACGGAATTGTTTCATCCAACATGGTAGAAACAACATCTACGAATGGTACACCAGCAATAACACCGTTCCATAAATTTGGTTCCATATTGATAATTGCCCCCATTAATAACCCACCTGCAGAACCACCTTGTGCATACAAATGTCCTTCTGAAGTGTATTTTTTGTCAATCATTGCTTTTCCACAATCGATGAAATCATAGAATGTGTTTTTTTTCTTCAATAGTTTTCCATCTTCATACCATTGTCTTCCCATTTCTTGTCCTCCACGAATATGAGCTATCGCATAAACAAATCCTCTATTCAATAAACTCAATCTGACTGAACTAAAGTAAGGATCCATATTTGCGCCGTAAGATCCATATCCATAAAGAAGAAGTGGAGCACTCCCATCTAATTTCGTGTCCTTATGATACACAATTGAAACGGGAACTTTTACCCCATCTCTAGCTGTTATGTATATTCTTTCAGAAGAATAATTTCCTGGCTTAAAAGTATCATCCATTACTTCACTTTGTTTCATTAACTCTTGTTCTTTTGAATTCATGTTGTAATCAAAAGTTGAGTTTGGAGTGGTTAATGAAGTGTATCCATATCGCAAAACGTCAGTATCAAATTCTGGATTAGAACTTGTATAGGCCATGTATGCAGGGTCATTAAATTGAATGTAATGTTCTGAATTATCTGCCCATTTGATAATTCTGATTCCAGTTAGACCATTTTCTCTTTCACTGACAACTAAATGATTTTTAAATATATCAATTCCTTCTAGAAGAACATCTTCTCTATGAGGGATAACCTCTATCCAGTTGTCTTTACTGGTATTGGAAACAGGAGTTTTAACTAATTTGAAATTCTTCGCTTTGTCGTTTGTTTTGATAAAGAAATCATCACCAAAATGGTTAACTGAATACTCATGATTTTCTTCTCGAGGAAGAATAATTTTCCATTCTCCATTGGGATTGTCAGCATCTAAAAAACGAATTTCAGAGGACAAAGTTTGATACGAACCTATAATTAAATATTTGTTAGATTTTGTCTTAGACACGCCACATCCAAAGGTTTCATCCCTCTCTTCAAACACCAATATATCTTCTTTCTGGCTAGTACCTATAGTGTGTCTGTATATTTTATTAGATCGTAAAGTTACCGGGTCTTTTTTTGTGTAAAAAATGGTTTTATTATCATTTGCCCAGGTAATCCCACCAGTAGTCTGTTCAATTTTATCATTGTAAACTTTACCTGTTTCGATATTTTTAATAAAAATAGTGTATTCACGTCTGGAAATTAAATCAGTTGAATATGCGGCTAGTTTATTATCTGGACTTACACTCATTCCTCCAAGTGCAAAATAAGATTCTCCGTTAGCCAATTCTGGCTGATTGATAATGATTTCTTCTTCACTTTTTTCATTTTCTTTTTTTCTGCAATTAAGCCCATAATCCTCACCTTTCTCAAAGCGAGAATAATAGAGATATCCATTTTTATAAAACGGTACAGATTCATCATCTTGTTTAATTCTCGATGTAATTTCTTCAAATAATTCTTTCTGGAACTTTTTAGTATGCTTCATTTTAGCATCTAAATAAGCATTTTCTTCGTTCAAATAAGAGAGAACATCTTTCGTTTGAGAGTCAGACTCGGCAGCATTTTTTTGTTCATCTGTTAATCGCATCCAAAAATAATTATCTACCCGAGTGTCTCTATGAGTTGTTATTTTTTTTTCGATTTGTTTCGCTTGAGGGGCTTTAATCATATTCTTTTCTGTAGTTGTGCAGTTTGTTAATGCTAGAATAGCAAAAGTGAAAAATACGTTGGTCTTCATGAAATGAGAATTATTTTTATACTTAAGGTTACTTATTTACTATTATTTTTTTTGTTATCGATTGCATATCACTTGTTACTTTTACAAAGTAAACTCCAGTTAAAAAATGACGGACATCAATATCACCAATGACATTATTTGATTGAAATATTATTTTGCCTAATGTATCATAAATTATGATGTTGTTAAACTGAAATGAGTTATTATTTACTATTTTAAAGCTACTACTAACGGGGTTCGGGTAAATTGAGATTTGTTCCAGCTCAATTTCGCCAAGTGATAAAGGGCAACCAACACTGAAGCCAGTTGTTGCATCAATATTTTCCCAACTTGTTGTGCTGTATATTTCATTATCAACACTTATGCATATAAGGTTTGGGTTATTTAGAGTGTTGAAAAAAACGTTTAATATATTTGTGTTGTTTCCATTTCTTATATCTAAACTTGTTAGTAAATTGTTGTAACAGAATAATCGCGTTAATGCCGTATTGCTAGAGAGGTTTATAGTCGAAAGTAAATTGTTATGACAATACAATTCTGTTAGAGCTATGTTGGCCGACACATTTAAATTTGTTAGCGGATTATTGTAGCAATATAACCGAGATAAAGCCATGTTATTCGATAGGTCTAGACTCGAGATTAAATTATTATGACAGTAAAACTCAGTTAAAGAAATAAAATTTTCAATACCGGTTAAGTCCACAATGTTTAAAAAAGAAAGATCTAAACTGGCAATTGTACTAATATTTGAAGTTGTAACATAATTATTTAAAGTACCAGAATCATAACCTAAGTCAATAAGTTTTTGTTCGAAATTATCATCCGGGACATAGGTTAAAATGCTAGCGCAATTCTGACTAAAAAATGCCGTTGCATCTATGGATGTCCAATTTGCAGTGCTATATGAAACATCATCAACATTTATACAGGTCAGACCAGAGTTGTTTGTTGCTGTGAATTCATTAAAATTGACGTTATTTCCATTTCTAGCATCCAAACTTAACAGTAGGTTATTATAACACCTCAATTCCGTTAAAGCTGAATTATTCGATACATCAAGGTTCGTTAACTGATTAACATGACACCGCAACTGAACTAAAGATGTATTGGCCGATAAATCTATATTTGTAAGTGAATTATTGTTGCAATCTAAATAGGATAAAGCTGTATTATTGGATACATCTAAACTGGCTAATTGATTACTGTAAATTCTTAATTCCGTTAAACCTGTATTGCTTGAAATATCTATACTAGTTAATTGATTAGTATGACACCATAAGGTAATTAAACTTGTAAAATCTTCAATACCCGTAAGATCTGAAATATTTTGACTAGAAACATTTAAGCTAGTAATTGAATTAATGTTTGCGGTTGGAACATAATCATCCAAAGGACCACTATCATAACCTAAGAATATAAGTCTTTGTTCAAAATTATCGTCGGGAATGTAAGTGTATTGACTTAGACAGTTAACACTAATTAGTAATAACAACAGCGTAAATATACTTATTTTCATACTCTAAACTTTAGTTTTAAAACTCGTTTGTATTCAAAAATACGAATTTTATTCAATTATGAGCAGCGGTTGACTTTAAGTAGTTTTAGAATAGGGAAGAAAGAAGAGTTTATTTTATGTTTGATGCCAATAAAATTTCTTTCACTTGTTTTTTTATCGTATCTTAGTACATTAATTATATAAAACTACTACTACGATGAAAAAAACAATTACTTTAATGAGCTTGCTAATTTCTTCAATTAGTATTGCTCAACCTACAATAACAGCAGCTAATCAGATGCCGGCATTTGATGACACAGTTTATTATACAGATGCAAATTCTTTTGGATTTGATCCAAATGGTACGGGGCCAGTAACTGGAAAAATTTGGGATTATTCAGGTTTGACACCTACTACACCAGTCAGCTTCTGGTATGTTGATCCAACAACAACTGTAGAGTCGGCTAATTATCCTCAATCAACTATTGCAATGGGTAACTCAACAGCAGTTGGTTATGAATACTTTGAGAATACTGCTTCGTCTATCAGTCGATGGGGCTATTCTTCTCCGGTGCAGCCTTCTTTATACTATGATAATGCATGGTCTAGATATACTTTCCCATTAACACCTGGCGTCGTTCAAAATGTCTCTTCTTATTCAGGTACAATGGGAGCATTTGGAGCTGGAGAAGATTCAGCTACAATAGCCAACGGTACATATACGGCAACTCCTGATGCTTATGGATTCTTAAGTCTCCCACCACTTGTTTTTGGTGGTCAGCCTGAGATTTTTGATTCTGTTGTCAGGGTCCGGATTCTTGAGAATTTTCAAATAATTTTGTGGGTATTCGGTACACCTGCTGTTACAGTTAACGTCGCTGATGATTTTTACGTATATTTTGATGAAGAAACGCAAGACCCTATTCTGATTTACGGTACAACGACCGATGATGCAGGCGGAGGTACCCAAACTATTTTAAGGTATCAAAATGCCATCTCTGGTACTGCGAGTACAGCTGGTCTTTCTGAATTAAAGCTTACTGATTTTAGTGTTTATCCAAATCCAGCTGTCGAGGAGTTTACGATTTCTTTTAATAAGGCGATGAATAGAGTCGTTTCTTTGCATAGTACAGATGGTAAAAGTGTTTTTTCGCAAACTGTCAATGGGTTGACAACTAATATAGGCGTGGAAGATTTACCCAAAGGTATTTACATTGTTAAAGTGAGAACTGGAACAAAATTTTCTGTAAAAAAGATAGTCATTGAATAGAAAACATCTGATGAAATAATTGAAAACCGCCTTGAGATTTTAAGGCGGTTTTTTCTTTTAAAAAATTTACTCACCTTTGTGTAAAAGAATGCACTATGGAATTCATCTCAAAAGAAATAGACGAATATGTCTGCGCTCACACAGAAAACGAACCAGAATTACTTCAACAGTTAAATAGGGAAACACACATCAATGTGCTCATACCTCGTATGTTAAGCGGTCATTTTCAAGGTCGTGTTTTGAGCATGCTTTCTCATATGATACAACCAAAGAATGTCCTTGAAATTGGAACTTACACAGGTTATTCAGCGCTTTGTTTTGCGGAAGGTCTTGCTGAGAATGGGAAAATAACGACTATTGACAAGAATGAAGAGTTAGAAGACCTTGTCATTAAATATCTAGAAAAAGCAGGATATAAAAATAAGATCGATTGCATTATTGGTGATGCTTTGAAAATAATTCCTCAATTAAATGAAGAGTTTGATCTGGTCTTTATCGACGCAGATAAGGGCAATTATGTGAATTATTACAATCTTATAATTGATATGGTTCCATCAGGAGGATATATTATTGTAGATAATGTATTGTGGTCGGGTAAGGTGATTGAAGAGGTTGATAAAGATGATATAGATACACAAACGTTGGTGAAGTTAAATAAATTAGTACATGAGGATAAGCGAGTACATGAAGTTCTTCTTCCTATACGAGATGGATTAATGATTGTTAGGAAGAAGTAGATGCTTGAAATTCTTTATCAAGACGAATTTATTGTAGCTATAAATAAGCCTCATGGGTTGTTGGTTCACCGAACAAAAATTGCACAAGATGCCAACGAATTCGCAATTCAACTTCTTAGAGATCAACTAGGACAAAAAGTATATCCGGTTCACCGGTTGGATAGGAAAACAAGCGGAATATTGCTATTCGCACTTTCCCCAGAAGTTAATAGCCTTTTACAGAAAATGTTCATGGGAAAAGAGGTGAAAAAAAAGTACATTGCCATTGTGAGAGGTCATTCTCCGCAATCTGAAACTATCGATTACCCCTTAACCAATGATGTAGGTATGTTACAAGAGGCGATTACACATTTTAGAACTTTGCACAAAACAGAGTGTGACTTCCCCTCGGGTAAATTCGCTACTTCTCGTTATTCATTGATTGAAATTACTCCGGAAACCGGTCGTTTCCATCAAATTAGAAAACATTTAGCACATTTACGACATCCAATAATCGGGGATAGACCACATGGTTGTAACAAACAGAATAAATTTTTTTTAGAGCGTTTTAGCATGAATACGATGTTATTACATGCTAAGGAGTTGTCTTTATGTCACCCTGTTACCAACGAAGTTCTTATTATTAAAGCAGAATTTCATGGAGAGTTTAATAGAATTCAAAAAGAATTATTTCAAATAAATTAGTAAGAGTTATAGTATTCCAGCTATCATAAGACTACCCATTAAGAAAAGCAACACTCCAACTATTTTTTGAATACCTGAAACAGTGGTCTTGTGAATTAGTTTCTTTCCGAAATAAGTACCCAGAAATGCAAAAATAACTCCAATAACGAGCAACATTTTGCCCTCGGAAATAGCCAGTAAAAATTTATTTTCTTGACCAGTAATAGCTGCGAAGCCAAAAAGATATACAGAGAGTCGTGATAAATCAACAACCAAAGACACGGCGTTTGAAGTCCCGATGAATTGTTCTTTTGTTAAACCGATTTTCGACAGGAATGCAGCTCTAAAAGCACCTTGGTGACCAGAAACACCACCAAAAAAACCACTTAAAGAACCCCCTAAAGGTAAATATTTTCTACCAAAGTTGATCTTGCTAAATTTTGGACTTAGGTCCAGCCATGCAAAGAAAATCATCAATGAACCAATCACGATTTTCACCATAGTAATGTCAAAACGCTTGTCATTTAACCGATATGAATGCAAAATTTCAATTTCGTCGAAGGTCGTTAACACAAGACCTCCAACAAATGCTAAAAATATGGCTGGCAGACCAAAACGAATTAATGTATTCCAATGAATATGCTTAGAGACCAGTCCAAATTTGAATAAATTATTGGCTAGATGAACAATGGCGGTCGCTCCGACCGCCGTAGGAAGATCAAAAAACAGACTAAAAACAGGCAAAAGAATTGTTCCTAACCCAAATCCTGAAAAAAAGGTCAGTCCTGCTCCAAAAAGTACCGTTATGGCTATGATTACATATTCCATTGAACAAAGAAAAGAATTAAAATAGAATAAAAAAAATGACGTCTAAGCAAAACTTAAACTCCAGCCTAAAAGACTTCCTAAAAGAACTGTAATCATTGCGTTAGATTTTTTCATTCCAAATGTAAAACCAAAACTTGATAGAAGAATTAGAGCAGTTTTCCATTCATTAATGCTTTCTATTCCCATTTCTATCAATACTTTAAGCATGATTGCTACTGCAGCAATATTTACAGCGTCCAAGAATGCAGAAAGAAATTTTGATTTTCTCATTTTTGGAATTAATGGATTTAAAATAAGAACAAAGATGAATGAAGGAAGAAAAATCCCTACTGTAGCAGCTATTGCTCCCCAAAAACCAAACAATTGATACCCAATAAATGTTGCAGTAGATAACACCGGACCAGGAGTGAATTGACCAACAGCAATTGCGTCCATTAGCTCAGGTCTTGTTAATAAGCCATTTGCAACTAATTCTCCATCTAAAAAGGCAAATAAAACATAACCAGAACCATATAGTATAGATCCCACCTTAAAGAAAATCCAAAATACTTTTAGCGCACCCATCGAGGTTGTTCCTGCGATAGTTGCTTTCAAAATAATATATGGTAAGAATGCCTTTTTTTTTGGCTTTACATCTATAGTTTTATGCTTTACGTAAAAATATATTGCTCCAATTATTCCTGCGCCGAGCAATGCATTAACTTCATTTATACCAAGAAAACCTACAAGTACTGTTATTGCGCCAAGAATTCCTAGTTCAAAAGATTTTAATGCTTTTTTCCCTAATTTAAAGACAGCTGCAGCAATTATTGCTATCACCGCTGGTTTTATACCATAGATAAAACTTTCTACTTCAGGTAATTGTCCATAACTGACGTACAGCCATGCAAGAATTCCAGTTATAACAACTGCAGGAAAGATAAATGCCATACCGGCGACAAATAAGCCTGAAAATCCAGCTCGTTCATGTCCACAATGCATTGTCATTTCTGTAGAATTAGGCCCAGGAATAAGATTAGTTGCACCTATTAAATCTAGAAAATGCTCAGGAGAAATCCATTTCCGTTTTTCAACAATTTCTTGTTCCATCATTGCTATATGAGAAGCAGGACCACCAAAGGCGATTAGTCCCATCTTAAAAAAAACAGCAGCTATTTCTTTGAGATTCTTTTTTTTCATTGCACAAAAAAAATGATTTATTTCGTGAATTGTTCATTTCAAACATTAATTTTATGTTAAATAATAAAGTAATGATTGATTTTAGAAGTGATACCGTTACAAAGCCTTCAGAAGAAATGAAGGAATTAATGTTTGCAGCACCAGTTGGAGATGATGTTTTTTCAGAAGACCCTACCATTAATGAATTGCAAAACTATAGCGCTAAATTATTTGGAATGGAAGATGCTATCTACTGCTCTTCAGGAACACAGACCAATCAAATCGCAATTAATATTCATGTGAATTCTGGAGGTGAAGTTATCACAAATGAAGATTCGCACATCTATAAATATGAAGGTGGTGGGATTGCAAAGAATACCGGTGCATCCGTTCGATTAATTCGTGGAAATCGAGGTCGCTTAACATTACAGGATGTTGAGCAATGGATTAACCCGGACGATATTCATTTACCAGTTACTCAGTTAGTAAGTCTGGAGGATACATCAAATCGTGGGGGAGGAGCTATTTATGATTTTGAAGAAATAAAGAAAATTAGTGCATTCTGTCGTGAAAATAGGATGCCAATTCATCTAGACGGTGCGCGTTTGATGAATGCAATGGTTGAGAATAAAGTTGATTTAAAAGAATATGCTTCTCAGTTTGATTCTATTTCCCTTTGTCTTTCAAAGGGCCTTGGTGCACCCGTTGGCTCTTTGCTAATTGGGAATAAAAGTTTCATCAAACAAGCTCGCCGTGTAAGAAAAGTATTTGGTGGCGGTATGCGCCAAGCTGGTGTTATTGCAGCTGGAGGCTTGTATGCATTGAAAAATAATGTTAATCGCTTAGCGGAGGATCATAAGCATGCAAAAGCATTAGAGTCAGCCCTGGAAGAGTTTAACTGGGTAAAAAGTGTCTCGGGTGTTGAAACGAACATAGTAGTTGTTAATTTAAGCAACCCCGCTAAACGTGATATGATAATTCACGAGTTAGAGAAAAACAATATTAGAATTATGGCTTTCGGACCTGGAATGTTGCGTTTTGTGACTCATTTAGATATTAGTTCTTCAGATATTGACAAAACAATTGATGTTTTAAAGAAAATCTTAGCTTGACTTCGAAAATCTGCATATTGTTAGTATTTTGTCTCTTCCTAATTTCTTGCAATAGGCAAAAAGAGGAAGTAATAGATCTATCGGATATAATTAAAGAATCAGAGAATTACAAAGAAGGCGAAACTACATCGGAATTTGACACTGATATTCTTGATACTAGCGAAATGGTTTTAGATGATTTTACAGAGAATGGGTTAGATGTTTCTAGCTACGAAATTCTTGATGATAAACTATTTCCTGATCGATTTGGGCCAAAATCTTCTTCTATAATGCGGTTGAATTTTGAGAAGGACACAGTTTTTTATGGCAGTTGGTCATTTGAGGATTCTTCAAAAACAGTCAATGCTTTTTTTAATTGGTTGGATAATTTTGGCAAGAAACACAAATCTATTTTTATTGGTGAAGAAAAAAACCTTCAAAAAAAACCTTTTTTGATGTTCATTGGTAATAATTCTCTGATTTTCGTTGAATCAAATGAATTTTTATCAAAACCACAATGGGAAAACTATTTAGAAAATAAAGGATATAAAGAAGATTGGTATTACATCTTGCAACAGCGAAAATGGGGAAAGGTGAAATGGTTGTTGGATTTAGAAAAATAGACAAAGTCATTTTTCTAAATCAAGTTAGTCTATGAAGTCGGAATACCATTTCTAAGAGCGAAACGTTTCTAATTTTCCGGTTTCCCCAAATCAATCAATACTGCATTGTAATAGCGCTCATCCTCAGAAACATTTTTAGTCATCCAGTCAGGTAATTCGAATTGCTCGTTTTCGGATTCAACTTCTAATTCTGCCATAACTAATCCTTGCAATTGACCTTCAAATACATCAACCTCCCAAATGTGTGCACCAATTTTAATTTCATAACGAAGCTTACGAATTTGTTTGTCGATAAGATTTTTAAACATCTCTTCAGCATCTTTTACAGGAATTTCATATTCAAATTCAGACCGAGTGATACCGATTGTTTTCCCTTTAATTGTCAGAAATGCTCGGTTATTCTTAATTCTAATTCTAACAGTTTTGTTTACAGAGGAATGTAAAAATCCCTGGACAATTAATTGAGGTTCTGGCTTACTTATTTGACGCCATTTATCTTTATCAACAAGGTATTTGTGTTCTATTTCTTTCATTATCCAACGGGTCCTGTAAAACCGTATTTCTTTCCTTTTTTATTCAATAAAAGACTCGTAAATATTTCAAAGTCACTTGTTTTTATCCTGAAAATGTACTTATACATTCCATTTTTCTCACGAATAACTTCAGCTACTTCGATTTTGAGAATATGAGAAAATTTTATATTTCGATAATCGTTTGTCTCCAGGTCACTACCACCAAATAGTTCATTAATGAGTTGAGTTCTATTACCACTAAGAAATTTCAATTGTTCTTTTCGATATTTTTTATCTAATAATTTAAAAATCTCTTTTTCAGAACGTTTGCTAACTGCATTCGTGAATTTTCGGATATATTTCTGTTGAGACTCTGGGATTTTTTCATCCTGAGAATAACTGGGATTCGCAATCAACAAAAAACATAGTTGGAATAAAAACAATAACTTCATTTGACTAAGATAATCAATTAGTTTAATCCACAATCTTCTAATAATAAGTTATCTTTGTAGCTGTGAACATTTATTTAACATTTGACTACGAGTTGTTTTTCGGCGAAGAATCGGGAACGGTTGAAAAATGTATGTTGCAACCGACTGAAGATTTATTGGAATTGGCAAGAGGTAAAAATGTATCTTATACTTTTTTTGTAGATGTAGGCTACTTAATTGAAGCAGAAAAATATCCTCAATTAAGGACAGAGTTGCAGTTAGTGAAGACACAAATCAACAAGATGCTCACTTTGGGCCATGATGTTCAATTGCACATTCACCCTCATTGGGAAAAAGCAACTTGGGATGGAAAATGGTCTATGAATATTTCTAATTCGTACAAACTATCCGATTTTTCTGAAATTGAAATTACCGCAATTGTAAAAAAATACAAAAGTTATTTAGATAACATAACAGGTAATAATACCTTCGTTTTTCGTGCGGGAGGTTGGTGCATTGAGCCATTTATTTTGCTCAAAGACGTGTTTAAAGAGGTTGGTATAAGAATTGATTCTTCAGTTTTTCCTGGTGTTTATTTGAAAACAGATAACTATTCAGTTAATTTTCTCAATGCTCCGCGAAAGTCTAAGTACTACTTTGAAAATAGTGTTTGTGACGAAGATGAAGATGGTTCCTTTATAGAATATCCAATTTCTTCATTCCGATACAGTCCATCATTTTATTGGTGGTTATTTGGTTTAGGTAAATTGTTCCCAACTTCTCATAAAATGATTGGTGATGGTCAATTCATCAGTCAAGGTGGACGTAAATGGCATTCCTTGACTTCATTTTCTAACTTTCATGTTTCTACGGATGGTTATTACGCTAAGAAATTGAAAGCGTCCCTTCAGAAGTCCATCAATTTGAATCATGCAGAAATGGTCGTTATTGGCCATCCCAAAGGAAATACGATTTATTCTTTGCGAAAATTAAACCGTTTTATTGACGAGAACCATACCAAACACTCATTTAAAACGTTCGTGTAAAAGTGAAAATAGTAGATCGAAAAGATATCGATATTGGTAGATGGAATAAGCTCGTTCGTTCAACGAAAGAGTCAAGTTTTTTTTCATACGGTTGGTATTTGGATGCTGTTGCTGAGAATTGGTGTGTCTTAGTCAATGATGACTATTCTTGTGGAATCGCATTACCTTTCTCTACTCGATTTGGAGTTGTCACTTTATATACACCTATTTTTGTTCGATATGTTGAGATTCTAGGAAATGAGGAATCCTCAATTGATTTTGAGCAATTGATTCGTACTCGTTTCACCAATATCTGTTTAGCTACGAAGAAACAATTATTCAACGGTTCTTCTGAACAAGTGTACCAAAATATTAAGAAAAATAATGACAGGAACGTTGGCTCACAAGCAAAGAGAATGCTTAAGAAAGCTAGTAAGTTGAAATTGACGACTTATCAAAGTAACGAATATGAACTTGTTTTGTCATCGATAAAAGAAGGTTTAGAAAATAAGCATCAAGGATTGAATTCAAAAAGTATGTTGTCGTTAGAACAACTTATTAAGAATGCCAAAACTGAAAATGCACTGAATGTGATTCAAATTGATTATACTGGAGGGATAGTTTGTCTAGAAAGTGACCGCGAAATTCTTTATTTAAAGGGAGTTGTCGATGATTCAACAAAAAAAAATGGTGGAATGTATTTGGCTTTAAATACAGCTATCGAAAATGCGATAGATGCAAATAAAAACTTTGACTTTGGAGGTTCTAAAGTTGAAGGAGTGAAAGGCTTTAATCATAACCTTGGTGGTAAGAATGTTGTTTATTATTTGTACGAGAACGTAAATTATCCATGGTGGTATCGTCTGATGAAAAAAATGAAGTAGAAAATTGGGCGCTCCAAATTCATTCTCATCGCAGTATATTAATATACTGTAGTTCAGTCTTAATTGTTAAATTTGTCCATGCTTTTGCCAAAATCAAATACCCCACGATGGATTATTATCATTCTTGATATAATTATGTCCTTGACGGCATTGTTTTTTGCGTATTTGATCCGATTTGACATCAAAACAGATGAAAGCATTATTGCAAATGAATGGGCAATTCTATCCAAATCGATTTGGGTATTCATTCTTGTTAAATTGGTGTTGTTTTATGTGTTTAAAATTCACAAAGGGTTAATTAGACACACTTCTACAGAAGATTTAAGAAGAATAATATCAGCTACCTTTCTCAGCTCGATTATTTTCGCTATTCTGGGTTATTTGCGATACGAGTTTGTGGACGATTACTTCTTATTCCCGAAATCGGTATTAATTGTGGAGTTTTTAGCTTCTTCAGTTTTTCTTGTAGGTTCCCGATTTATAATAAAGCTTATTTACATGGAATCCATAAAATCCAAAGATGTTGATGACAGGGTTTTGATTTATGGCGCTGGAATTTCTGGGTTAATCACCAAAAGAACAATAGAGAAAGACATTCAGAGCAAACAAGCAATCATAGGATTTTTAGATGACAACAAAAAGCTCGCGGATAATCGCTTAGAAGGTAAAACCATTTTTCATTCAAGTAAGTTAGAGAAAATTGCAAAAGACGAAGGGGTCACAAAATTGATTATTGCAATTCAAAACCCGGATAAGGAGAATCAACAGAGAATAGCAGAATTTTGTTTAGAGAATAACATAAGTGTTCAAAAAGTTCCGAGTACTAAAAGTTGGATCAATGGAGAATTCTCCAGTAAACAAATTGCAAAAATTAACATCAATGATTTATTGGGGAGAAAACCAATTTCTTTAGATGAACAACGTATAAAAAAGGAACTAAAAGGGCAAATAGTATTAATTACAGGAGCTGCTGGGTCTATTGGGAGTGGTATGGTTCGGCAGATTGCAAAGTATTCTCCGAAAAAATTGATTTTACTCGACCAAGCAGAATCGCCGCTCTACGATTTACAAAATGAATTACTTTCTGAAGAGAATAACTTAACTTTTGATGTAGTGATCGGTGATATTCGTAATCAAGAAAGAATGAAAAATGTTTTTGAGACATACAATCCTCGTTATGTTTTTCATGCGGCAGCGTACAAACACGTCCCGTTGATGGAAGATAATCCTACTGAGGCAGTTTTAACAAACATTGATGGGACCAAAAATCTTGTTGACTTATCTCTAGAAAATGAGGTATTCAAGTTTGTAATGATTTCAACTGATAAAGCTGTAAATCCAACAAACGTAATGGGAGCATCAAAACGAATCGCGGAAATATATGCTCAGAATGCAAATGAAAATAATTCCACGAAATTTATCACAACTCGCTTCGGCAATGTTCTTGGCTCAAATGGTTCAGTTATTCCATTATTTCAAAAGCAAATTGACAATGGAGGACCGATAACGGTAACTGACAAGCGTGTTACGCGTTTCTTTATGACTATTCCAGAAGCATGTCAATTAGTTCTTGAGGCTGGAACAATGGGAGAGGGGGGAGAAATCTTTGTCTTTGATATGGGAGAGTCGGTTAAAATAATCGATTTGGCGGAAAAAATGATCAAACTGAGCGGATTGGAATTAGGTAAGGACATTCAAATCAAAATTACTGGATTGAGACCAGGTGAAAAGTTGTATGAAGAACTCCTAGCAAAAGAAGAGAACACCTTAACAACTCACCATCCTCAAATTTTAAAAGCAAAATTTAGAGAAGAAAATGAGGCTCAGATTGAGCGAATAAAAACACTTATAGCTTCTTTTAAAACTCAAGATAATGAGAATATTGTGAAACAAATGAAGGCTATTGTGCCTGAATTTATCAGTAATAACTCAACTTTCGAGAAATTAGATTAGTAAATGTTTTTGTGAAATTAATTATCCTCACCCTAGCCCCCTCCAAAGGGGGAAACGGATACTTGTTAAATTTTGCAAGACGAAAAAGTCGAATTCTTTAGAAATTACTATTGATCATCTATCTACTTTCCCCCTTTGGAGGGGGCTAGGGGGAGGATTTTGTAAAGGTTAGAGAGAGCGTCTAAATCAAATACTCTAATTCATATCAAAGCCAAAAGCAAAATGAATTAACTATATTTGATAAAAAAATGAAAATTTCTCCAGCTTCCATTCATATCCGTTTTGCAGATGTCGATATAATGGGACATGTAAATAATGCGGTTTACCTTAGTTACTTTGAAAATACTCGCATGCACTACTTCAAGCACATGCTTGGTAGAGATTGGGATTGGAACAAAGACGGTATTATTCTCTTAAAAAACGAAGTGGAGTATATACGTCCGCTGCAATTAAATGATTCACCCCTTATCACAATGAAAGTCATCAAAATAGGTAATAAATCGTTTACTTTAGGTTATGAATTGACTGTAAATGATATTCTATACTGCAAAGGATTATCTATTTTAGTAGGATATGATAATCAAAATCACAAAAGCATCGAAATTCCTTCTTCAATGAGAGAAGAATTAGAAAAATTAAAGTCGGAACAATAATTGCACATTACCTAAAAACAAACAGAATGAAAATACTATTTTCCTTTCTTACCATATTACTTGTGACAAGCGCTGTTGCTCAAGTTGAAATCCCTAAATTTAATACGGGTGATTCCTGCTACTTTGTAAAAGGCAAGAATGGCGAACGAGTTGAAAGCCGAAGATATGCAGAATGGCAATGTGGTAAATTGGCGGGAGTTGTTGACTGTGGCACTCGATTAGATTATGATCAAGAAAGTGACATTGTTTACTTAAATAGTGAAGATATGGTCAATTCTGCAGGTGCAAACAAACCTTTTTCAGGTACTTGTGAGTCTTGCCACATGAATGGTGTGCTAGCAAGAAAGATAACCTTTGTCAATGGCAAGGAAAATGGAATTGATACTACGTATTACGAGTCGGGTTGTCCGCAAGTGGTGCGTTCTCATATACAAGGTGCTGAGTCGGGTCAATGGTTGTATATGTATGATAGCACGCAATATCTAGCTTGGGAAATGAACTATTATTTAGGAGAAAAGCATGGCAAGCACATCTTCATGAAAAAGAATGGTGATACAACCAAGTGGGAGAATTATAAAAATGGACGTTTGGATGGAGTGAGAAGAACATATTATCCAGGTTCTAGAATTAAGAAAGAGGTTTCTTACAAAGAAGGAATAATGGACGGAGCGTTTAAAATATACAATCTTGAGGGAATTGTTATTGAAGAAATTAACTACAAAGAAGGAATGAAAGATGATGTAGCTAACTACTTCTACGACGATGGGAAACCGCTAAAAATTGAACATTGGAATATGGGTGTTAAGGACGGTCAATTTAAAATTTTCTTTTATCAAGGACATGTTCAAGAAACGGAAACTTACCACAAGGGAAATAAAGAAGGTTGGTTCATGGTGTATTATCCAGATTCAAAGACCAAAACCAAAATCTTATACAAAAAAGATATTCGGATAGAAGAGCATCGTTATGATGAGCAAGGTCGAGAAACGTATTCATTCGGAACAGAAACAAGTGATGGTGCAGAGGACGATGAAATGCCAACTGTTAAGAAAAAGAAGAATAAACGAGGCAAGAAGAAAGAAAAATGAGCAGGACTGTGGTACTCAGTTTAATTTTCTAAGTAAACGCATTTGACTTATAAAATCTCCTTTCAATTCTCTATATTTGTTATCCAAAATTTAATAAGATAAAAACATGAATAACTGGTTCACCGTTAAGGTAAAATATACTAAACAATTAGAAGACGGAGGTTTTAAAAGAGTTTCTGAACCCTATCTATTAGCTGCAATGACTTTCACAGATGCTGAAGCAAGAATTTACGAAGAACTAGGAAGCGTTATCCGTGGAGAATTTGTCGTCAGCGGGATTGCAAAAACAGAAATCAACGATATTTTCTCTTATGATGATTCTGACATTTGGTACAAATGCAAAGTGACTTACGAAAATTTCGATGCAGATTCTGAAAAAGGAAAAAAAGTGTCACAAAACTTTTTGGTATCTGCAGATTCTGTGAAACAAGCCTATGAAAGAATTACAGAAAGTTTAAAAGATATGCTGGTTGATATTAGCATTCCATCAATTGTACTTTCTCCAATTGTTGAAATTTTTCCCTATAATGAAGAGTTGGACAAAGAAATAGGAAGACGCCCTCTAGAAGATACTGACCTCGTTGATGAAGAAACGGGACAGGTTAATTCTGAAGAAGAGGTTGAGGACGAAGATGAGAATTCAGGAGTTGTTTTTTCTGCTTCAGGTTCTGATGTGGATGACGAAGACGAGATTGAAGATTAAAATTTAGTATGAGCTTAGAAGAGGTTAAAAACTATTTAAATTCTATACGGAGAGATTTTTCAAATCGTCCGTTGAGTGAGGATTCTGTGCACAAAAACCCCTTCGAACAATATGCCATTTGGTTTGAAGAAGCAGTGAACGCACAATTGCTAGATCCTTCTGCAATGACTTTAGCAACAGCTAGTGAAGAAGCAAAACCTTCTTCAAGAACAGTCTATTTACGAGATATTATTGAAGAGGCTATCGTTTTTTACACCAATTACAGCAGTCAAAAGGGCAAAAATCTTGCTGAAAATCCATTCGCAAGTGCAACACTTTTTTGGCCAGAATTAGAGCGGCAAATTCACTTTGAAGGTGAAGTTGAGAAGGTTGATTCAGAAATATCTGACAATTACTTTGCTTCTCGCCCAAAAGAAAGTAAAATTGGCGCTTGGGCTTCTCAGCAGAGTGATATTCTAAGTGGTAGAGTAGAGTTAGAAGAGCAGATTACTTTCTTTGCAAATAAATTTAAAGATTCAGATGATGTACCTCGCCCAGAATTTTGGGGTGGTTACCGGTTAATTCCAAATCGAATAGAGTTTTGGCAAGGTCGTCCATCTCGTTTGCACGACAGAATAGTGTATTTGAAAAATGGCAACGAGTGGGAAATTGTTAGAGTCAATCCATAGTTATGTTTGAGATAACTCCCATCATTTTTCAATTATCGAATGGCATACGTGTGGTTTACCAAAAAACGGACGCTTTTGTGGCACACATGGGAGTTGTTATTCAAGCTGGTTCTCGATATGAGCAACCAGAAGAGGAGGGATTAGCTCATTTTTTGGAGCATTGTATTTTTAAAGGTACTTCTAAGAGAAAAGCCTTCGATATTTTTACTGATTTAGATTCGGTAGGCGGAGAATTAAACGCCTATACCACCAAAGAGGAAATTTGTATTCATGCTTCATTCAGAAAGAATCATTTCTCGATTGCCTCGGAATTATTGAGCGACATTCTGCAGAATGCATCCTTTCCAGAAGATGAAATTGAAAAGGAGAAGGAAGTTGTTTTAGACGAAATCATCTCCTATCTTGATTCTCCAGCGGAAAGAATTTACGACGATTTTGAAGCATTGATTTTTAAAGGTCATTCCTTGGGTTATAATACTCTTGGGACAAAAGAAACAGTGAATTCTTTTTCGCGTGAAAATTTGCTTTCTTACATGCAGCGTTATTTTACACCTTCCAATATCATTATTTCTTTCGTTGGAAGCATTGCTCTTGATGATTTAAAGAAAGAATTAGAGAATGATTTTGGCAGTATGCCAACAAGAGAATTTGAGCTACTCAATTCTAAGATTTCATCATTCGAGTCTTTTCAATTGAAAGAAATGAAATCGAATTTTCAAACGCATACAGTTATTGGAGGTCGAGCACCTTCTTATAATGAACCTTCGAGAAAATCCATGACCTTATTGACCAATGTTTTGGGAGGACCAGCGTTAAATTCTAGACTTACCCTTTCGGTTAGAGAAAAATATGGTTATGCCTATAACATCGAAGCCAATTATACCAGTTATTCTGATGTAGGTTTTTGGAGTATATACATGGGTACGGATAAGAAGTACCTCAACAAAGCCATTCAGTTGATATACGCAGAATTAGAATTAATTCGCAAAGTTGGGCTAAGTTCGAAAGAATTGGAGCAAGCCAAAGAGCAATTAAAAGGTCATATCGCCTTGTCTTTAGATTCTAATCTTGAATTAATGTTTAGCTTGGCTCGCTCTTTAATGATTCATGGAACCATAGACTCTACCAAAGAAATTTATAATAAAATTGATAGTATCACCTTGGCAGAATTGTCCAATGTGGCAAAGCGGTATTATTTGGAAAGTAATTTGGCGGAGCTAGTTTATGATTTTGAGTCGTAGAGTGGGTAGGTAAAACTACTTTTTTTTAGATGCCGACAAACCCTTTTTTGAGTATAAACAACAATCACTCATCTAAAAAAGCAATTTCCCTCTTTCCTTCCAGCCCTCAATCGGCCGCAAATTCAATATTTTGCAGGAACTCCTTTTTTAAAACTGCTTAGAATAAACTCTCGTAAATCCTCGCTGGCGGTTACTAAATCAGCTTTTCTCAAATACATCATGTGACCACTTTCGTATGTCTTAAATGTAAATCGATCTTTCATTTTACCGCTAGGATCTATTTGCCACATTGAATATTTTGACATGAAATAAGTGGTTGCTCCATCATAAAGTCCTGTTTGATACAGAACTTTTAAGTAAGGGTTTTGTGCCATTGCTTGTCGTAGATTATCTCTCGTATTGTTATTTTTCTTATCCCAAGGATGCACATCCCCAAACATGTTGTATTTAATATCTGTTTTGTAGTCAAGTTCTTCGCGCAAATAGTAATTTATTGCCGGAGTAAATGAATGCAACCATGAAGTTAATTCTGGACTATAATCAGGTCGGCTTCCAGTTTCTGTTTTATCAATTCCGAGATATCTAGAATCTAATCGTCCAATCGTCATGCCTGATTTATCCCGTAATAGTTCTTTCCAAAAAAAAGATGTAGGGACTTCTAAGTTCTGTTGTAGAATTACTTTTTCAGAAAGCCCAGAATAATAAGCAATCTTTTTTGCAATTTCGATGCGCTCTGCAGGATGAATAAATCCTCCTTTGGCTAATGCTGGCATATATTCATTAATGGCGTATGTTTCAACTTCAGGTAATATTTCACCGAGTTCTTTCGATTGTAATTCTTCTGATAATTGTTTATGATACCAAGCAGTAGCAGTAAAATAAGGGAGGTTGATGGCTGTAGAAACAGCCGGATCTGAATACATGGTTTTATAATCAGCGGGTGAAACCATAATAACACCATTCAAATACATCCATTGACGATTTTGAAGCTCTAATGCCAATCCAGAAACACGAGTTCCACCATAGCTTTCACCGATCAGATATTTCGGAGATAACCAACGGTTATTTCTAGTGACAAATGTGTTTAACCAATCCGCAAGGTATTTTATATCAGCATTTATACCGAAAAAATTTTCCTTTTTCACTTCCTTTCCACTTGCTGGAATAGTTCTTGAATAACCTGTGTTTACAGGGTTTACATATACTATGTCCGCAATATCCAATATTGAATTAGAATTGTCTTTCACTCCGTATGGCTGAATAGGATGTCCTTCTTCATCGATAGTAAGAATTTTTGGCCCTGTGTAAGCAATATGCATCCATACTGACGCTGATCCTGGTCCTCCGTTAAAAGAAATAACCAAGGGTCGTTCTTCTCTGTTTTTAACATTTTTGCGCTCATAATAAGTATAAAATAGAGAAGCGACTATTTTGCCATCTTGATCCCAGAGAGGTTGAGTGCCAGTAGTTGCACTATATTCAATCTCTTCTCCCAAGATTATCGTTGAATGATCAGTAGTAACTGTAGAATCTACAGATAGTTTAAGTTCTTGTGAATTTAAAACCAACGGAAAGCTGATTAACAATAATACGATACGGGAATATTTCATGAAAATATTTTTATTCAGTTAGTAATTCAACTAAATTAGTATTTTTTATCTACAAAAAAGTCCCATTGATTTCTCAACAGGACTTTTGCTATAAAGAGGATGTAAGTTTATTTTTTGACTGCGTCACAAACTGATTTGAACGCTTCCGGGTGGTTCATTGCTAAATCTGCAAGAACCTTACGGTTAAGCTCCATGTCACTTTTGTTCACTAGTCCCATGAATTGAGAATAATTCATTCCGTGTTCACGTGCACCTGCGTTAATACGCATAATCCATAATGAACGGAAATTTCTTTTCTTTTGTTTTCGTCCTGTGTATGCGTATAACATACCTTTTTCTACTGCATTTTTTGCAACAGTCCAGACATTTTTTCTTCTTCCAAAGTAACCTTTGGCATGCTTCATTATGTTCTTACGACGCGCTTTTGAAGCAACATGATTGACCGATCTTGGCATAATTTTAAGTTTTTAATAAGGAGTGCAACATTGTTTCAGTTGACTTAGTCACTCATTACTGGGTTAACATTTTAATGAACCTGTATGAATCCGAAACCTATCGGATTACTTCATACATAATTGTTGCTTGATATTTGCTTCGTCAGACTTATGTACTAATCCAGCATGCGTCAAGTTACGCTTTTGCTTTTTCGTCTTCTTCGTTAAAATGTGACTTTTAAAAGCATGTTTTCTTTTGATTTTACCGCTTCCAGTTACTTTGAATCTCTTCTTAGCACTAGATTTAGTTTTCATTTTTGGCATCTCTCTTCGTTTTTAATTTACCTCTTTATTTAGCTTCTTTGAAAATTTGACTTCTGATATCGAACTGCACTAACGCTTGTTTTATCAAAAGCTTTGTTTCTCTTATTTCTTCTTTTTAGAATTAATCATCATGATCATTCTTTTTCCTTCTAATTTTGGCATTTGCTCAATCACTCCATGTTCTTCAAGTTCTTGCGCTAACCTCAACAAAAGAATTTCTCCTCTGTCTTTAAATACAATTGTACGTCCTCTAAAGAACACAAATGCTTTTACTTTATTTCCTTCTTCCAAAAACTTCTTAGCGTGAGCTAATTTGAATTCGAAATCATGATCGTCTGTATTCGGTCCAAATCTTATTTCTTTCAAAACAACTTTTGATTGTTTTGCCTTCATTTCTTTGGCCTTTTTCTTTTGGTTGTACAAGAATTTCTTGTAATCCAAAATCTTACATACTGGCGGATCAGCTTTAGGTGAAATTTCAACCAAGTCAAGATCTAGTGTGTCTGCTAATTTAATAGCTTCAGAAGTTGTCATTACAACCGGCTCTTGTCCATCACGAACCAAACGAATGCTCTTCGCGTAAATCTTATCGTTAATCTTGTGTTGGGCTTGATCTTCTCTTTTTACAAACCTTCTTCTGTTACTTGGTCTTCTCATTCAGTTTTTTAATCATTTAAAGCTAACTCCGTCTCAATCGTATCGTTAATCAGTTTTGAAAAAGCCTCTACACTCATCGCTCCGATATCTCCTTTCTCACCTCTTTGTCGAACAGAAACCGCACCATTAGTAGCTTCTTTCTCTCCGATAATAAGCATGAAAGGAATTTTATTCATCTCCGATTCACGTATTTTCTTTCCAATCTTTTCATTACGATTGTCAACGAATCCGCGAATATCGTAATTATTTAGCAATTCCAAAAGGTTTTCAGCGTAATCATTGTATTTTTCACTAATTGGCAAAATTGCAACTTGATCAGTCGTTAGCCAAAGTGGAAAATCACCAGCACAATGTTCTAGCAATACTGCAATGAATCTTTCCATAGAACCAAAAGGTGCACGGTGTATCATCACAGGTCTATGCTTCTGATTGTCAGAGCCCGTATATTCCAATTCAAAACGTTCGGGAGCGTTATAGTCAACCTGAATAGTTCCTAACTGCCACTCTCTGCCTAAAGCATCTTCAACCATGAAGTCCAACTTAGGTCCATAGAATGCGGCCTCTCCATATTCAATAAAAGTATCAAGTCCCTTTTCAGCAGATGCTTCAATTATTCCATTTTCTGCCTTCTCCCAATTCTCATCAGAACCAATATACTTATCCAAATTCTCAGGGTCTCGCAATGAAATTTGTGCTTTGAAATTCTCAAAACTCAATGTCTTAAATATATAAAGGACCAAATCAATGACTTTTTTAAATTCTTCCTTCACTTGGTCTTGCGTGCAGAAGATATGTGCATCATCTTGTGTAAATCCTCTAACACGAGTTAATCCATGAAGTTCACCTGATTGCTCATAGCGATATACCGTTCCAAACTCAGCATAACGAATAGGTAAATCTTTGTAGGAATGGGGTCTAGACTTGAATATCTCACAATGGTGAGGACAGTTCATAGGTTTTAGTAAAAATTCTTCACTGCCATCTGGAGTATCTATTGGTTGAAATGAATCCTTTCCATATTTTGCATAATGGCCTGAACAAACATAGAGTTCTTTACTGCCAATATGAGGAGTAATAACTTGATCGTAACCACCTTTTTTCTGAGCTTTCTTTAAGAAGTTCTCTAATCGCTCTCTTAATGCTGCTCCTTTAGGTAGCCATAACGGCAACCCTTGCCCAACTCTTTGTGAGAAAGTAAATAAATCCAATTCTTTACCGAGTTTTCTGTGATCTCGTTCTTTGGCCATCTCCACCTTTTCAAGGTAATCATTCAACTCGGCATTCTTTGGGAAGGTAATTCCATAAATACGAGTTAACTGTTTTCTCGTTTCATCTCCTCGCCAGTAAGCACCGGCAATAGAAGTCAATTTTATTGCTTTTATAGGCCCTGTGTGAGGAATGTGAGGTCCACGACATAAATCAGTGAAGTTACCTTGTGTATAGAATGTGATGGTTCCATCATCTAAACCATCCAATAATTCTAATTTATATTCATCGTCTTTTTCTTTGAAATAAGCAATAGCATCTGCTTTAGAAACGTCTTTACGAACATAAACGCTCTTTTGCTTTGCTAATTCTTTCATCTTTTGCTCCACCTTCTGAAGATCAGCCTCAGTAATCGTATATTCCATGAAATCTACATCATAATAGAAGCCATTTTTAATGGGAGGTCCGATGGCTAATTTTATTCCTGGGTAGAAAAATTCCAAAGCCTCAGCCATCAGATGAGCAGATGAATGCCACATTGTTGACTTACCTTCTTTATCGTTCCAGGTGAGTAATTGCAAGGTTGAATCCTCATTAATTGGGAGAATTGCATCCATCACTTCGTCGTTTACTTTAGCAGCAAGGACGTTTCTAGCAAGACCTTCGGAAATACTCATTGCAACATCCATTGCAGAAGTACCTTTCTTTACTTGCTTTATAGAACCATCTGGTAACGTTATATTAATCATTTTTGAACTAAAATTAGTTGGCAAAGATAGTAAATTGGGTTGATTAAATCGTGCTTATTTTGATTAAAGATAGTGGGACGACTGGATCAAATTTCCATTTTTCAACAGAAACTTATTTTCAGTATATTTGGATATTAATCCAATACGTTGAAATTTTACAAGATTCCATTTGTATATATTACTATACTAATCATTTTAGGCCTTGAATTTCAAGCGCAAATGAAGTTAGATACCGCATTGATATTAGTTGTTCTCGGCTTCTTGTTTTCGGTAAACTTAATTTTAGAACGTACGGAAAAAATGGATAAATTAAAACATCTGTTTTTCACTCCAATACTCATCTTTTTAGGTGTTCTTCTTATGTCGATGAATCAGCAGAGTTCTGACCATGTGAATTTTAATGACACATCCACATTGTTGGTTGATGTTGATGAAATTGCTTCTACCAATAAGGTGTGGCGTAAAACGATTTGTTCAGTTCGACAAGTTATTAATTCATCTTCCGTTGAACAATCAAACGAACAAATACTACTTTTCATTAATTCCAAAAACCTAAAAGTAGGCGACCAAATTCTTGTGAATGCATCGGTAAAAAGAATTGAAAACAAGAACAATCCAGGTGAATTTGACGCAAAAAAATACTGGTTAGCTAAAAATATTCAGTTTATAGGCTTTGTGAGTTCCTTTGACTATAAATTGATTAATCATTCAGAACTCTCATGGTTTTCATCTAAACTAAGCGAGACCAGAACTTATCTTAACTCTGTTCTAGAGAGTCATCTTTCAGGTGATGAACTCGCTGTTGCTCAAGCGCTCATCCTTGGGAATAAGGGAATGCTAACCAGTGAATTAAAAACTAGTTTCAGCCAAGCAGGAGCCATGCATGTTTTAGCTGTTTCCGGATTGCATGTTGGAATTGTTTTGTTTCTTCTAATGTATATTCTAAAGCAATTTCCGCGCATTTTTTCGAAAAAATCAGCTCTGTTAACTGCTCTAATTGTCATTTGGATCTATGCGGGAATTACCGGATTTTCACCATCGGTTTTAAGAGCAACAATTATGTTCACCGTCTTAAGTTTAGGCGTTGTTTTGGGAAGGAAAGGAAATGCGATCAATGTGTTGTTCTTTTCTGCATTCTTATTGATTATTTGGAATCCTATGATTATCTATGATTTAGGATTTCAGCTGTCTTACCTTGCTATGATTGGCATTTTTTCCTTGTATCGATCCATTTCTCAACTCCTTTACATCAATAATAAATACTTGCGAAAGATATGGGAGGGTATTGCTGTAGGCATTGCTGCACAGATATTAACGTTTCCTTTAACACTGTACTATTTTCATCAATTCCCCAATTATTTTATGCTAACCAATATCGGCATGATGATTTTTGCCAGTTTAGCATTGGGAATAGGACTCTTATTGTTCGCTCTAAATTGGACTGGGGTTATAGCGCAATTTGTCGGTTTCTTATTGAGTTCTAGCTTCTGTGCAATGCTCTTTTTTATTCAATTCATAGAGAAATTACCCGGCTCGGTTGCCAAAGGTTTTGTAATCAGAGAAGATACGGTATTTGTAATGTATTGTATTATCCTTGCCTTGTTTTTGTTTAAAAAAAGACGAAAAGTAGTGCTTGCGATTGGTGCTTTTGCAGTGGTAACTTTTGTTTCAATTCAATACACTCGTTTCAATAATTTAATTACGAGTGAATTGGTAATTTATAATAGCAATGAATTGATTCTGTCGCTAAAAATGAAAAATCAAATACTGTGCTTCAGAAAAGAGCAAAAGAAGAGCATAAAAGAAGCGAATTATCTACTTTCTAACTACGAAAATATCAAACCAGGAGAGATTGTCATGCATTCCTTGAAGGAAGGGACAACCGAAGTTGAATGGGGAGAACAATTAGTTACCTTAAAATACTGTGTAGATGGTTTGAGTCTTCAAGTCAACGATTCATTATACTTTATTAGAGTCAATCACAGGATACAGAAGAACGCTTCAACGAAAATTATAGACATGCCATATCTTCAAAAGAACTCTGAACACATACAATTAATTAATGGTGCATATATTTTAAAATTAAAGCAGTAACTTTGCTACAAGTAAATTTTATATTAAATAGAGAATGATTCTACCTATAGTTGCATACGGAGATGCTGTTTTAAAGAGAGAAGGTGACGAAATTGATAAAAACTTCCCGAATCTTCAAAAGTTGATAGATAATATGTTTGAAACGATGTATGAAGCTTCTGGAGTTGGTTTAGCTGCTCCGCAGATAGGGCAATCGATTCGTTTATTTATTGTGGACGCAAGTCCTTTTGCAGAGCCTGAAGAAAACGGTGAAATAGACCCAAAGGCGGAAGGATTAGACGGTTTTAAAAAGGTTTTTATTAATCCAATTATCGAAGAAGAAACAGGCGAAGAATGGGGTTTTAGTGAGGGTTGTCTTTCTATTCCGAAAATCCGTGAAGAAGTCTTTAGAAAGGAAACTATCGCTATTTCTTATTATGATGAGAATTGGGTCTTGAAAGAAGAAACCTATGATGGTTTCGCAGCAAGAATCATTCAACATGAATACGACCACGTTAATGGTGTTTTATTTACGGACCATCTTTCTCCCCTTAAAAAAAGATTATTAAAAAAGAAACTTCAAAATATTTCTAAAGGCGAAATCGATATCGATTATAGAATGAAATACCCTGTACGAAAAAAAGTAAAGCGATAAAATGAAAGCAATAGTTATAGCATTGATATTGATCTTATTGGCGAGCTGTAGTTCTGATGATAAGAATATAGATGCATTGAAAAGTAAAATTGAGAAAAAGGAAGAATTTATAAAATCACTGAGTAACGACCTTGCTCCAAGTCAAAGAATTCCAGTTTCAGAAAGAAATGAGTTAATTGAATTGCTTTTAGAATTCTACCACGAGTTTCCACAAGATGAGTTTGCACCTGTAACTTTGGACAAAATCCACATGATTTATTCTTCTACAAGAGAGTATCAAAAATCAGCCGATTATGGAGATACTTTATTGGATAACTACCCTAATTATGCCAATCGTGCCTTGATTTTAGAAAGTATGGCAGTAACTTATGACCTATTCATACAACCTCGAGACACTATTAAAGTAAGAAAATACAACGAAATTCTATTAGAGGAAAATCCTGATTTTTCTAGAGAGAAAATAGAAGGGATCCGTTTTAAACTGAATAATCTAAGTCTTTCTATGGAAGAAATGATACTGAAAGTTAATGAATAGGAATTCTCCTTGTTAACGTTGTGTTAAAAAATAGAATCAATCGAATCCTTGCATTATATTTGCTTTAGATTAATAAAACAATTTAAACAATTACAATATGAAAAAGGTATTATTCTCATTAATGATGATTTTTGTAGCAGCGACTACAAATAACGTAATGGCGCAAGAGACTGCGGCTGTTCAGAAAGACGGAGCAAAAATTGATTTTGAAAAAGAAGTGCACGATTATGGTACTATTGAAAACGGTGCGAATGGTCAATCTACTTTTAAATTTACAAACACAGGTAGTGCTCCACTGATCATTTCAAACGCTAAAGGTTCATGTGGATGTACTGTTCCTTCATGGCCGAGAGAGCCAATCGCACCAGGTGAAACGGCTGAAATCACAGTTAAATATGACACAAAAAGACAAGGTGCAATTAATAAGTCAGTTACGATAACGTCAAACGCTGTTAATTCTCCAACGAAAGTAATTAGAATTAAAGGTAATGTTTTACCAAAGCCTACTTCAGGAGCGCCAGTTAACACGTCTGGAGCGCCAGCAAATAAATAATTAATGAGTCTTAGTTTGGCGAAAGAGAATAGAGTATTTATTACTCAATTTGTTTCGAACTCTCTAATACAAAACTCAATATTGAAGAAGCTATATATCGCGATCATATTTATAGCACTTAATTCCGCCTTCGGCTTTGGCCAAATGGCGGAATTTTCAATTAAAGACCCTACTCATAAGTTTCCGAAGACCTCAGAAGGAATTCTACTAGTGCATTACTTTATTATTGAGAACATAGGAGACGCCCCGCTCATTCTTTCTGATTATAAAGTATCGTGTACTTGTACAAAATTGTTTCTGCCAGAGAAACCTATCCTACCCGGCGAAACATATCGACTCAAATTAACGTTCGATACGCATGGAAAATATTACTTCCAAGATAGAATAATCTACGTTAAAGCGAATACCAAAAAAGGAACGCATAAGCTAAGGATGAAAGTGAATGTGATACCTAAGGAGGAGAAGTAATATTCTTACTGAATGATTACTGTCTGTCTAGAATTACTGTAAGCAGAAAAATATCCCAACGCATCATTGTCCCAAATTTTAAGTGGATTAGCAGGAGCCGCGGATTGTCCACCACCAGCAATAGATTGTATTTCGTCGTAGTAATAGAATACGTCTTCGCTAATTGAGCGAAACTCTATAGAAGCAGTATCTCCAAGAGCAAATAAAGAGTCAATAAAGAGAGGTCTAGAAACGGTGTTACCATCAGTTAGTCTATCATCACCGAGTATGAAGTCGTTAACTTTGTTTTTTTCAAATCCATTTTTTGAAATTACAGATATGTAGAAGTTTTCACTTCCAATTGGATCATCGTAGTTTTGATAACAAAAATAGCCTTCGCCGGAACCAAAGAAACCGGTAGTGAACTCATACGTTATTGGCTGTAATTGTACAGGACTTGGTAGCTCGCTGCTCGCTGAATACGTAACTCCATTATAAACAACATTCATTCTGTAAATAGAATTATAAGTTGGGACATAGTTAGTCAAGATGTATTCGCCATTACCTATATTGGAAAGAAAGGTTGCCGTACCGTTACCATCAAGAATACTTACAGTTGCGCTGTTCAATTCAGAAGCAGAACTTGGTTCAAAATAACTGCTTGTTAATGATAAGCGTAATCTAACTGTACTATCCTCAGATGAATAATTGGCTTCAATGACCACTTTAGAATTTGATTCGTTTAAATCAACGTCTATCACTTTTTGACAAGAGTTTGCAACAATTACAAATGATAATATATAAAATAATGTTCTCATCTTATTTTAGTTTAAAGTTATAAGTAATAGAAGGAATTAATTTGAACAATGTTGTTTGTACAGCTTGAGTTTTTGAAGAGTCATCTGGATCTTCTTCAAATGTGATTGTAAAAGCATTTTCTCGTGCGTACAGGTTGTAAATAGAAATATTGAGATTGTGCTCAAATTTTTTCTTGTCCTTGAGGTACCAAGTCAGGCCAATGTCCATTCTGTGATAGTCAGGCATTCGATACCCATTCCTTTCAGTATAGTAAGGGATGAAAGTTCCGTTTATTTCGTATTTTCCAGAGGGAAACGTAATAGCATCTCCGGTATAATAAATCCATGTTCCTGAAATAGCAAGTGATTTATTAATTTTATACATCATAACAATTGCGATGTCATGAATTCTGTCTTGTCTTGCTGAGAACTCCTTTCCCTCATTGATGTCAGCGAAAGTTCTCAATGAACGAGAGAGTGTATAACTTAACCATCCAGTAAATTTACCTTTCTTTTTTTCTAATAAAAATTCGAAGCCATAAGCACGACCTTTTCCAAATACTAAATCTCCTTCTACCTGATTGTTGAGAATTAATTCTGCCCCATTTCTATAATCAATTTGGTTAGCGAGAGACTTGTAATAAATTTCTCCAGAAACTCTATACATATTCTTCTTCAAATTCTGATAATAACCCAAAGCCACTTGATCGGCGATTTGTGGTTTAACATTGCTTGAGCTCGGAACCCAGTTATCAGTAGGGCTAGAAGTAGTAGAGTTAGACAGCTGATGTATGTATTGGTAATTTCGATTATAACTCGCTTTGATAGAATTCTTTTCCGAAATAATATAACTAGCGGATAGACGTGGCTCTAACCCTTGGTAATATTTAATCGACTCCCATGAGCTGTATTCCCTTGATCCTGTTTCGTTTCCGTTAGTATCAAATTGGTAATCCGTACCTTCTCCCATGTAGTTAAAACCAGAATAGCGAAGCCCATACATTACATTAAAGCGTGCTCCAATTTTCATTTCATTTTGAATATAAGCACCTAATTCAAGAGCATAACGAGATGAAAGAATTAATTCATTGAAAGATTCGTTGCTACCGGTTAATGAACCGGGTCTGAAAGTATGATGAATAGCGCTTACACCAAATTTTAAGGTGTTATTTGAATTTAAAAAATAAGAAAAGTCTTGTTTTACGTTCCAATCTTTTATGGAAGATCGAATTCCGAAAGCATCGTCTCCATTACCAATACTAAATTCGTAATCAAAAGTACTGCGAACAATAGTCGTGTTTGAGAAAAATTTATCGTTTATCAGGTGGTTCCATCTTAAAGTTCCAGTAGCATTCCCCCAAGAAAATCCAAAATTTTCTCCCAGTTTGAACTTATCTCGACCAAAATATCCTGATAGAAAAATTCGATCTTTTTTAGAAATTCTATAATTGGCTTTTGCATTTAAATCATAGAAAAATAATTGAACATCTTTTAAATCTTCGTTATTAGAAAGTTTTAAGAATAAATCGGCATAACTTCTTCTTCCAGAGACGATGAATGAGCCTTTGTTTTTAACAATTGGAGCTTCTAATGTTAATCGTGAAGAAATGAGTCCCAAACCTCCAGAT